>Ga0209806_1002563_pt1 | contig 11266 bp, 14 predicted proteins | sample GraSoiAngelo_152_FD_186166 | JGI IMG/M metagenome (GOLD analysis project Ga0209806, IMG submission 186166) | Grasslands soil microbial communities from the Angelo Coastal Reserve, California, USA - 14_1009_12_30cm (SPAdes) (version 2) | ecosystem: Environmental > Terrestrial > Soil > Grasslands ... | reverse complement strand
CGGGTCGACGTGGATCAGGGTGGCACCGCGCTCCTTCGCCTTCATCGGCCAGCGGAAGCCAACCGGATGGTTCTCCGCCATGTTGCTGCCCATGATCAGGATGGCGTCGGCATTGGCCAGGTCCTGCTGGAAGGTGGTTGCCCCGCCCCGGCCGAAGCTTGTCCCCAGACCGGGGACGGTGGAGCTATGTCATATTCGCGCCTGGTTTTCGATGGAGACAACACCCAGGCCGCCACTGAAGAGTTTCTTGATCAGGTAGTTCTCTTCGACATCCATGGTGGCGCCCCCCAGGGTGGCGATAGCGGTTGTGTGGTTGACCGCCTTGCCGTCGGGGGTTCGCTCGACGAAGGTCTCGTCCCGAGTGGCCCTGATCCGCTCGGCGATCCGGTCCATGGCCCAGTCGAGCGGACGGTTTTCCCAGTGGTCTGAATATGGGGCGCGGTAGCGAACCGTGGTGACCCGGTTCGGGTTGACCACGTACTGGTAGGTCGAGGATCCCTTGGGACAGAGCGTTCCCTCGTTGATCGGCGACTCGGGGTTTCCCTCGATGTCGATGATCTTCTCGTCCTTGACGTAGACGAGCTGACTGCATCCGACGGCGCAGTAGGGGCAGACCGATGCCACCGCCCTATCGGCGTGACGTGTCCTGGGGGCTTTTGCGATCGACTCGCGCGACATCGGCTGCGGAGACATGCCGAGCGACGCGATCGGGTGTAGGTTGTGGGATTTGCGGAGGGCCATCTCTCCAACCTGAACGCCGGGCCAAGCTTCCAAACCCAGTATATGGAGGCTTAAGCCCGGCAGGCCAGCACAACCGCACCCGACTGTCGCCGAGCCGTTACCAGTCTTCTCAGGCATCTTTCAGGCGATCGGCCGGGAGCGGCTCTAGGCTGCTAGTGATGGACCAGGCGCCAGGTTCGACGCCCACCCCGCTCACACCAGCACCCACCCCGCCACCCATCTGGCAGCGCCCGGTGAGCCGGCGCACGGTGCTTGCAACCGCGGCGGGCGGCGCCGGCGCGGCAGCGCTGGCCGCCCTCTGGCGCGGCGGCAGCCTGGCCCAGGTTTTGAACCGGGTGCAGGGCCTGACCCACACCTACGAAGGTGTCTTCAGCAGCGAGCGCACCCGGGTGGCCCATCTGCTCCGCCGGGCCGGGTTCGGGGCGAGCCCGCAGGAGCTGGATCGTCTCACCGGCATGGGCACCGCTGCCGCGACCAATGCCCTTCTCAACTACCAGCAAACGCCCAACCAGCAGCTCGAGGCCAGCCTGCCGGGGTTCGACCCCACCGTCACGAGCAACGGCGGTCGCCAGGCCTCGGCACTCCAGGCGTGGTGGCTGACGCGGATGGTCGGGACGGCGCGCCCCCTCGAAGAGAAGATGACCCTGTTCTGGCATGGCCTCCTGACCAGTGGGCTCGACAAGTCCGGGCCTGGCCAGCTGTATCAACAGAATCAGCTGTTCCGGCGGACGGCAATGGGAAACTTCGACGACCTCCTGAAGGCAGTCTCGAAGGACCCGGCCATGATGGTCTACCTCGACACCGAGACCAACCGGAATGGCAAGCCGAACGAGAACTACGCCCGGGAGCTGATGGAGCTGTTCACCACGGGCATCGGTCATTACAGCGAGGACGACGTGCGCGAATCAGCGCGGGCCTTCACCGGCTGGACGCTCGGACGCGGCAAGCAGCGGGACGCCCTTACCTCGACCTTTGTGGCTCGCTACCACGACGAAGGTGTGAAGACCTTCATGGGAAAAACCGGGACGTTCACCGGCGACGACATCGTCGACATGCTGGTGCCGCTGCGGGCGACCGCCGAGCGCCTGACGACCCGGCTTTTCTCCTACTTCGCCTATCCCAACCCGGAGCCGGAGATCGTGCAGCACCTGGCCGATGTCTTCCAGAAGAACGGCTACAACGTCGGCGCAGTCGTGAAGGAGATCCTGACCATGGATGCCTTCTATTCACCCAAGGCCTACCGGGCTCTGGTGAAAAGCCCGACCGAGTATGTTGCCCAGACGCTTCGAGCGGTCGGAGCCACCTCTGTGAGCGCGCCGGCTGTGGCCGCGACCGGCCAGATGGGCCAGGTGCTTTTCTATCCGCCGAACGTCGCCGGCTGGCCGGCGGGTGCGTCCTGGATCAATAGCTCGACCCTGCTGACGCGGATCAACTTCGCCGCCGGGGTAGCGCAAAAGGCTGCTCCGGCCTCGACATTCAAGGGCTTGCCCGGACTGATCGATACCTTCATCGACGGCAACGTCACGCCCTCCACCAGGGACGCGCTGACGCAGGCCGCGACCGGCACCGGACAGATCCCGGTGACGCTGATGTACTTCGTGCTGGCCACGCCGGAATACCAGTTGAACTGAGCCATGGAGCTGATGAGGAATGTTTAGCCGCCGCGACTTTCTGAAGCAGGGCCTGCTACCCGTCTTCGCCGGGTCAGCCGTCCCCAGCGTCTTCGCGAACGGTCTGGCGGCATCCGCCGCCGACTCACCAAATACCGCGCCGAGCAACCGGGTCTTGGTACTGGTGCAGCTTGCCGGCGGCAACGACGGCCTCAACACGGTGATCCCATTCCAGGACGCGACCTATCACGATGCCCGGCCGACCCTGCGCCAGGATCAGGGTGTCCTGACCCTCAACAACCAGCTCGGCCTGCACCCAAACCTCAAGGCCCTCAAGGCGCAATGGGACGCGGGACAGCTTGCGGTCGTGCAGGGCGTCGGCTATCCCAGTCCCAACCTCTCGCACTTCGCCTCCATGTCCGTCTGGGAAACAGCGAATGTAAAGGGCGGCTTCGGCGACGGCTGGCTGGGCCGCTACCTCAACTACCTGGACCAGGTGGGCGAGAGCCCGAACCATACCCTGGAGGGAGTCAGCGCCGGCTCACTCGTACCGCCCGAGATGCGCTCGAAGACACCGGTGACCGCGCTGCAGTCGCTGCGAAACTTCCGGCTCCAAAAGGTCAACGAGCACGGCACCATGGTGGACGTCGAGAACCCACTGATGCAGTTCTATGGCGGCTTCAGCAAGGCTGGTCCGGCACCCTACGCGGCGATCCTCGACACCACCCTGCAGGAGGCGCTGGCAGCCTCGCACGGTCTTCAGGCGACCGACGCCAGCTACGTGGCAAAAGCCACCTACCCGGCCAACAGCCCGATCGCAAACTCACTCAAGCTGGTGGCCGAGACGATCGTGTCTGGGCTCGGTGTCCGGGTGGCGCACGTCACCCTGGGCGGCTTCGACAACCACGCGCGCGAGAAACCGGTGCACGACAAGCTGCTGCTGGACCTCGACCAGGCACTGGGGGCGTTCATGGCCGACATGCAGGGTCACGGGCTCGCTGACCGGATCCTGGTGATGACCTGGTCAGAGTTCGGGCGCCGAGTCAACGAGAATGGCAGCGCGGGCACCGACCACGGCACGGCTGCGCCCATGTTCCTGCTGGGCGCACCGGTGAAGGGCGGGCTCTACGGCGAGGCCCCCAGCCTGCAGAGCCTGGACAACGGAAACCTGAAGTTCACCACCGACTTCCGCAGCGTCTATGCCTCGGTGCTGCAGGGCTATCTCAACGCGCCGGCCTCGGACCTGTTGGGCGGCACCTTCGAGACCCTCCCGCTGCTCAAGTCCTGAGTCGACCCCAGCCTCCCAGCATAAGAACCGCTTGCGGTCTTGGCTGGGACCACGATCAGCCTGTGAAGGGGCGGTAGTCTGCCCGGTTCGAGTCTTCCCGGGTGGAGGTGATGCCTCCGAATACGAACCGCGGTGTCGCCGTGGCTGGCGGCTGGGTTCGGCTGGGTGGCCGGAGACCAGCCGAGGCAGCCTGCCGGGACGAGGTCGCCGCCTCCCTTGGGTTTTATGGGATCGCACCGGTCAACAGGTGTTCACGGGACGTGGGGTCTACGCGGAGACGCTGGCGGCCAGCACCCGGTACCCAGAATCGACCGTGTTCAATTTGAACGGCGCGGGTGGGCCCGGTCAGCGATGAGTTGAGGGCGGCCACGTCGTCCTTTTCTATGATGGGCTGGTGTGCGCCAACCCGGCCGCACCAACCTTTGGCTGGCACCCACTTCGGAGGGAGACCACATGTCAAGCGTTCGGGTCCACAACTTCTCGGTTTCACTCGACGGTTTCGGCACCGGTGACGGCCAAGGTCTCGAAGCACCCTTCGGACACGCTGGTACCAGGCTCCATGAATGGTTCTTCCCCACGCGGAGCTTCCACGTGATGCAGGGCGAGCCAGGAGGCAGCACCGGCGTGGACGACGCCTTCGCCAGCAACTGGGGCCCGGGCATCGGGGCCGAGATCATGGGACGCAACAAGTTTGGGCCCCAGCGCGGCCCTTGGGCCGACGAGCAGTGGAAGGGCTGGTGGGGCGACGACCCGCCCTTCCATACCCCGGTGTTCATCCTCACCCATCATCTCAGGCCCACGATCGAGATGAAGGGCGGTACAACGTTCCACTTCATCGACGCCAGCCCCGCCGAGGCCCTGGAGGCCGCCCGGGAGGCGGCTGGCGGCCTAGACGTCCGGATTGGCGGAGGACCGTCCACAATTCGCCAGTTCCTCGCGGCCGACCTGATCGACCACATGCACATCGCGATCGTGCCCATCGTTCTCGCACGCGGGGAACGCCTTTGGGACGCGCTCCAGGAACTCGAGGAGCGCTTCAACGTTGAGGCGGTCAGCTCGCCCAGCGGCGTCACCCATCTCACCTTCACCCGCCGATAACTCAGACGGGATCGGTCCCGCAGCCGGCGTTCTGGGGATAGGCAAGGGACAGGCGCCAGCGTTCAATTCGAGCCATTTGCGTCTCCTCGTGGCGGTCGCCGGCGGCGGGCGTGAGCTTGTTCCACCGATCGAGCTCGTCCTCGCTGAGTTCCACACAGTCGGCAGCGGTGTTCTCCTCGACCCGCGAGGTGTCACCCACGCACGTCTAGCTTCTAGCTGTCAGCCCCGGATCACGTGACCGAGCGTCCCATGCCAACCGATTCGAGCGAGTAACGCAGCACCGTCATTCCTCCCTCCTCCGCTGAGGAGATCGGCGTGAGTTTCACCGCCGCGCCGCCAGCGCGGTCGAACAGGCGGACACCGTCGCCGACGAGAACCGGTGCGACATGAATGATGATCTCATCCAGAATCCCCGCATCGAGACACTGCTGAGCGACGTTCGCGCCCAACACGGCACATCGCCGCCGTCTGCCGCCTCCTTCGCGATCCGCACGGCCTGATAGCGATCCCAGGAGGTGGCGACCCCGCGCAGGTACCATCGACCGATGGCTCTCAGACCTGACGATATCGTCCGATTGCACCTGGGGAAGCTATGGCTGGCCGGCCTCAAGCTCGAGCTTCCGGTGCACGGGTTCCTGGTCAAGCATCCCGGCGGCGCCGGATTGGTCGACACAGGGTACGGCAACAACACCGAGCTCATCAAGGAGTACCGGGCCGTGGCCGCCCCGGTCGCCTCCGCGCTCGCCGAGCACGGGATCAGCCCGATTGACATCAGGTGGGTGATCAACTCGCACCTTCATTTCGACCACGCCGGTCAGAACGCCATCTTTCCGCATGCCCCGCTCTACGTCCAGCGGGGCGAACATCAGCGGATCCACGAGGAGAACTACACCATCGCCGAGTGGCTCGACTATGCGGGAGCGCGATACGAGCTGCTTGAAGGGGAAACCGAGATAGTGCCGGGAGTCCGGGTGATCACCACACCGGGCCACACGCCCGGGCATCAGAGCATTGTGGTCGAGACCACGTCCGGACCCTCCGTGATCGTGGGAGACGCCTGTTGGACGGTCGACCATTTCGAGGGGACAGAGCCGCCGGCGGGCTCGATGGAGGACATGAAGCTGTGGCGCCAATCTGTGGACAAGCTCCACCGGCAGCGACCCTCGGCCGTCCACTTCTGTCACGACCCGCGGACCTGGAAGCCGGCCGTCACCGCATCGCGACCGCCGGACGCTTGACTTCTATCTTGAACCTGGGGATAATGAACCGGTTCACAATGCAGTCATCCTCTTTTTCGCCTGGCGATTGCCACTTCCACGGCACCCTGGCACGGGACGCGGCAGGCCGCCTGTACGACAGCCGCCTCCGGCAGACGATCGACTCTCGACGCCGGCCGGTCTCGGCGCACGAGCTGCGATCAGTCGAGGCCCTGACAGCGCTCCGAATTGCCTCGCGCCTGATGCGTCAGCGCATGGATCGCTGGGCCGACAAGCACGGCCTTAGCGAAGGCCGCCTGCACGTTCTCTTCCAGCTGATGGGATCCCCTGACCGGATGCTTCCACTCGGCGAGCTCGCAGACCAGCTGGACGTCAGCCCTCGCAATATCACCGGCCTGATCGACCATCTCGAACGCGACGGCCTGGTGGAACGGGTCGACGATCCGGACGACCGCCGCTCGATCCACGCTCGGCTAACCCAGGCTGGGGCGAAGGTGCTCCAGGGCCTGCGGGCGGAGGGACTCAAGTGGCAGACGTCGGTTACCACCGGGCTTTCCGACGATGAGCTGGAGCAGCTCCGTCATGCCTGCCTGCGACTGGTGGAAAACATGAGCGGCGTGCCTGTCGCCGTCGGGGAGACCGCTTGAGCGCCGACCCACAGCGCGGTCAGACCGCGGAAGGCGCCTCGGCCGGCGGCCACATGACCGAGGGGCTCGGGCGCCTGCAGACGGTGCTGGTTGTGGCCGGCACCATGATGGCACTCCTGCTTGCTGCCCTGGACCAGACGATCGTGGGCACGGCCATGCCGCGGATCGTGGCCGACCTCAACGGGCTCAACTACTACTCGTGGGTGATCACCGCCTACCTGGTTTCGTCGACGATCATGGTCCCGATCGCGGGCAAGCTGGGCGACCTCTTCGGGCGCAAGCCGTTCCTGCTCGCCGGCATGATCGGCTTCGTGGCCGCGTCCGCCCTCTGCGGCCAATCGCACAACATGGCCGAGCTGATCGTCTTCCGCAGCCTTCAGGGGATTTTCGGCGGCATGCTCTTCGCCACCGTCTTCGCCGTCATCGGCGACCTGTTCCCTCCGGCTCGCCGCGCCCGCCTGCAAGGCCTGTTCGGCGCCGTCTTCGGGCTGTCCTCCATTCTCGGGCCCACTGCCGGTGGCTACATCACCGACAACTGGGGCTGGCGCTGGGTTTTCTACGTCAACCTGCCGGTCGGCATCGTGGCCGTCCTGCTGGTAGCGGCCACCATGCCATTCGTCCGCTCCAAGGCGTCGATTCGAGATATCGACTTCCCTGGCGCGGTGGCGCTGATCGCCGGCCTGATCCCGTTGATGATCGCGCTGTCCATCACCCGCGACCACTCCTGGACCTCGCCCGAGGTGCTCGGGCTGCTCGGCCTGGCGGCGGCCATGCTGGCGGTCTTCTTCGTCCTCGAGCAGCGCACCCAGAATCCGATCGTTCCCTTCGGCCTCTTCAAGAATTCGACGTTCAGCGTCTCCATGATCGCCGGCTTCCTGACCGGGTTTGGCATGTTCGGAACGATCGTCTTCGTACCCCTGATCTACCAGGGCGTTCTCGGGGTGACCGCCACCAACTCCGGCCAGCTGCTTACGCCCATGATGCTCGGGCTGATCGTGGCCAGCACCCTGGTCGGGCAACTCATGGTCCGGATCCGCTACTACCGGTTCCTCGGGACCCTGGGCATCACGATGATGCTGGTCGGGATGTGGCTGCTTTCGCAGATCACTCCCAGCACCTCGAGCCTTGAGGTCGTTCGCGACATCGTGATCGTGGGCGCCGGCCTGGGGACGACCTTCCCCCTCTACATCAACGCCGTTCAGAGCGCCCTGCCGCGCAAGTTCCTGGGGGTTGCCACCAGTCAGATCCAGTTCTGGCGCCAGATCGGGGGCACGATCGGGACCGCGATCCTCGGCTCGGTCCTGAGCCAGCGCCTTCCAGTCAACATTCAATCTCAGGTCGCGAGTCTTCACCTGCCGGCACAGGCTGCCCGTCTCCTGCCGAATGCTGGGACGGCCAGCCCACAGACCGTCTTCGATCCAGCCACGATCGCGCAAGGGAGGGCCCACGCGGCCGCCGCCGGGCCGCAGGCAGCGGCGATCTTCGACCAGGTGCTGCATGCGATTCGGGCCGCGCTCGCAACCACCCTGCACGAAGTCTTCCTCATTGGCGGGCTGGTTTTGATCGCAGCCCTGATCGCCTCGGTCTTCCTCAACGACGTGCCGATTCGTGGCGGCCGTTGGGACGAGAGCGAGACCGCTCCTGTAGCCGCCGCCTGACCTAACCCCGCGGCTGGAGTTTGTACTTGGTGCACGAAGTGGCCCCGTGGTTTTCCGTGTACCCGATCCATTCCCCAGGGCTGGCGACCTGGGGAAAAATGTGGCATGCCAAAGATAGATTCCGGAGACACTGCCTGGGTTCTGGCATCGGCGGCACTCGTCATGCTGATGACGCCGGCGCTGGGGTTCTTCTACGGCGGCCTGGTGCGCCGGAAGAACGTCCTCTCCACGATCATGCACAGCTTCTTCATCCTGTGCCTGATCAGTGTCCAGTGGGTGCTCTGGGGCTATAGCCTGGCCTTCGGGCCCGACCATGGCCACGTGATCGGCGGCCTCGATTGGGTCGGCCTCAACCACGTGGGTTTCACACCCAACACCGATTACGCGCCCACCATCCCCCATCAGGCATACATGGTCTTTCAGATGATGTTCGCGGTCATCACGCCGGCGCTGATCAGCGGGGCCTTCGCCGAACGCCAGCGCTTCAAGGCGTTCGTGATCTTTTCCCTGCTCTGGGCCACCTTTGTCTACGACCCGATCGCGCACTGGGTCTGGGGCGCGGGCGGGTGGCTGCACAACCTGGGTGCCCTCGACTTTGCCGGAGGAACCGTCGTGCACATCAGCTCGGGCGTTTCGGCCCTGGTTGCGGCACTCGTCCTCGGCCGCCGGCTCGGATTCGGTAAGGAGAAGGTCGAGCCACACGATGCCACCATGACCATTCTTGGCGCATGCCTGCTCTGGTTCGGCTGGTTTGGGTTCAACGCCGGGAGCGCCGTCACATCCGGCGCCCTGGCCACCAACGCCTTCGTGGTCACCAATACCGCCACCGCCATGGCGGCGCTGACCTGGATGACCGTGAGCTGGTACCACAAGCGGCAGCCAAGCGTGCTGGGGGCCGCGGCCGGCGCGGTCGCCGGACTGGTCGCCATCACCCCGGCGTCCGGGTTCGTAAACGTGATGGGTGCGATCGTGATCGGCTTCGGGGCCGGCGTCTTCTGCTACATCGCCATCCAGCTCCGTGAGCGGATCAAGGTCGACGACGCCCTCGACGTCTGGGCAGTCCACGGGATCGGCGGCACCTGGGGAGCGCTGGCCACCGGGCTCTTCGCCACCATCGCCATCAACAGCACCGCGGCCAACGGTCTCTTTTACGGCAACCCGCACCAGATGCTGGTGCAGTTCCTGGCGGTGGGAGCGTCATGGATCTACTCCGCGGCCGGCACCTTCGTGATCCTCAAGGTCGTCAACTTCTTCGTCCCCCTTCGGGTCGAGGAGAAAGAGGAAGCGCTCGGACTCGACATCTCGCAACACGGCGAACCCGCATACGCACTGTAGAAAGGAGGAAGCAAAAACAATGGATGTCACCACGATCCTGGCAGTGATCTCTTGCGCGGTCGTGTTCATAGGCTGGCTGGTCCTCCCGCACAGCTGGGTCGAAAAGGCCGAGCGCGTCGAACTCGAAGTCGAAACGCGCGAACGCGTTCCGGTCTCGGCAGCCTAGCCACTCAAATTTCCTCCACGGGGCGTACCCTCTGTAGCGGAGGGTACGGTGGAGGACGAGGTTAGCCGGGTGGCCGAGCTTCTACGAGAGGCCGCCGAGACCCATCACACGGTCTACCGGATCGTCGACGGTGAGGATCCAGATTGGGCATCGTGGTATGCGGAATGGCTCATTCATCTCTCCGAGCTGCCGAAACTGCTGCGCGCCACCCCGGTAAGGAGCGAACTCGTCTATTTGCTGGTCAAGCTCGACAAGGACTACGCGGCGGCCAAGAGCGCCGAGCCGTGGGAGCAGTACTACGCCAGCGAGTTGCTCCGGCAATTCTCCTAGCGAGAAGTGGCGTAGACACAGATCGGCAGTGGCTGCCCGGTATCGGGACGGGGGTGTTCTGCCTCCCGCCAGAGCCGGAGGCCAATCTTCTCAGCCACCCGCCGGGAGGCAATGTTGTCTTTATGGATGATGCTGATGACGCGGCTCAACCCCAGCAGCCCGAAGCCCTCCTTTAGAACCGCGGCGGCGGGCTCGGTCGCCAGTCCTCTTCCGCAATAAGCGGGGTCCAGAACCTCGGGGTCGCCGTTTATCCGGGGGAAGGGCGCGAGATCCTGATCGCGCCAGGCACGCAGAAGCAGGCGCTCGGTTTGAATCACGACGGGGGCTACCGCGGCGGGGCGACCCAGACCTTGGACGCGGTCTCGGCGCTGAGAGTGAGCTGTCGGTCGCCCGCCCGAAGACGCACCGTCCGACCGACCTCGTCCACCTCCGCGATCCTGACCCGGGCCCGGGGAACAAGGCGACGTTGGTGCAGGTACTGGAGGAGGGGCGGGGCCTCCCGCTGAGCGACTTCGGAGATGCGTGTGATGATCCCGGTCTCACCCGCACGCAGGACGGAGAGCGGACGCTCGTCGCGGCGCGGGGTGGCGTAGCCGGGGATGGCGTTGCCATGGGGGCAGGTCGTGGGGTTACCAAGCAGCTTGTAGACCCGGTCCTCGACCACCTGGGAGACGGCGTGCTCGAGCCGGGCAGCCTCCTCATCGGCGGTCACCCAGTCCAGGCCCAGCCCGTCGGTGAGCCAGCGCTCCATGATCCGGTGCCGGCGCACGATGGCGGCGGCCGATCGCTCCCCCCGACGGGTTAGCTCGATCTCTTTGCGCGAGTTGAGCCGAACCATTCCGTCGCGCGCCATCCGGCGCAGTCCGACGGTCACGGTGGGCCGGCTGACCGATAGCCAGTCGGCCAGGCGCGCGCTGCGCACGATCTCACCCTCCGCCTGCATGTAGTAGATCGCCTCCAGGTAGTGGGACACAACCTCCGACGGCGGCAAACTGTTAGCCTTATCTAATCGAACGCTTGGCACCTACTAACACTAGCGGATGAGTCATCTCTCCGCCAGCCTGCTCGGCGCGATTGCCGGCGCCACCATCTTCATCGGCCTCCCGATCGGCCGGGTGCGCGGCCTGCCCAGGCGCGTCCAGGGGTTTCTCAACGCTCTCGCGACCGGTGTGCTCA
>Ga0209806_1002562_pt1 | contig 11267 bp, 9 predicted proteins | sample GraSoiAngelo_152_FD_186166 | JGI IMG/M metagenome (GOLD analysis project Ga0209806, IMG submission 186166) | Grasslands soil microbial communities from the Angelo Coastal Reserve, California, USA - 14_1009_12_30cm (SPAdes) (version 2) | ecosystem: Environmental > Terrestrial > Soil > Grasslands ... | reverse complement strand
TCGCGGAATGTGGAGGCGATATCGGCCACCGCGGCGCCCGCGATCCGCAGTCGTGCGAGCTCCCCGGACGCGTCGGTCGCGACGAAGCGGTCGGCCGCGCGGAGCGTCCGCCCCTCCTCCGCTTCGCCCGCGGCGACCCCCGCGACGACGCGCACGACACGCCGGCCCGGCGGCGTCCACGTGACCGGCTCGAGAAGCTCGCGGAGATCTACGCGATCGAGGCCGCGCGCCTGCGCGAGGAGATCGGTGCGTCCGACCAGATCCGTCGTGGCGCCGACACCGAGCATGGCCGCGATGTGCGCGAGCTCCTCACGGAGCGCCGTGAAGAATCGCGCCAGGTTGTCGACAGCGCGCTCGAACTCCCGCGGCTCGAACCGCTTGACGCCACGCTCAGTCGCTTCCGCGACCGACTCGAGCTGCGTCGCGATGCCGACGTGGCAGGTGTCGAGCTGACAGCCGCGGCAGATCGTGCAACCGATCGCGACCATCGCGAGCGTGCCGAACCCAACGCGGTCGGCGCCCAGGCAGAGCATCTTGGCCACGTCGAGCGCGCTCTTCATCCCGCCGTCGCACCAGATCTCGACGACGTCGCGCAGTCCCGACGCGACAAGCGCGCGATGCGCTTGGGCGACGCCGATCTCGACCGGCAGGCCCGCCCGACGGAGCGCGTGCTGGCGCGCCGCGCCGGTTCCGCCGTCGTAGCCCGACAACGTGACGATGTCGGCTCCCGCCTTAGCGATGCCGACCGCGATCACGCCGATATCCGGCACGACCGGGACCTTCACGGACACACGTGCGCGCGGGTTCACGGTCTTGAGCTCATGAACCACCTGCGCGAGATCCTCGATCGAGTAGATGTCGTGGTTGTTCGACGGCGAGATGAGGTCGATGCCCGGTTGCGCGTTACGTGCGAGCGCCACCTTCTTGGAAACCTTGCGCGCGGGCAGGTGACCGCCCTCGCCGGGCTTCGCACCTTGCCCGATCTTGATCTCGAGGTAGTTCGAAGAGTTCGCGAGGAGCGCGGACACGCCGAACCGGCCCGACGCGATCTGCTGGCCACGATTTCGCGGGTAGCGGCCGATCAGGTCGGGAAGCTCGCCGCCCTCACCGTTGATGCACAGGAGGTCGAGCCGCGCCATCGCCTCGGCGTAGGCGCGGTAGGCGGTCTCGCCCTGCGACCCGAAGGACATGGAGGAGATGTAGAAGGGGGCGGCGTGCTCGCCGGCGGTTGTTTCGGCGGCACCGTCGGCATCATCGAACGGCCGGTTGAAGTCGAAAAGATGTCGCAGCGAGACCGGGTGCAACGTCTCGAGCTCGCGCAGCTTTTCCGCATAGGTCGCGTACGGCGCCTCGCCATTCGCAACCGCGAGCGCCGCCTTCCAGGCGCGCGGCCAGATCCGGAAGGCCGGCTCGAGCCGGGCATCGCGCCGCTCGCGGAGCATCGACGCGCGTGTGAATCCCTCGTCGGCGATCCGGTCCCAACCGAGGCCGATCTCGTCGCTCGCGCAGAACGTTTCGAGACCCACGAAGCGCGCGACCTCGGGCGCGAGGCCGACCGCCGCGAGCTGCCGGCCGTAGCCGCGGAGCTCGTGGACCCCGAGGGTCGACATGACCTTCTCGATGCCTTTCCGGAGCGCCTCGACCAGATTACCGAGCGCGTCGGGGTCGGCCGTGGCGATCGCGTATTCGAGCAGCAGGTAGGGGTTCACCGCGTCAGCGCCGAGCGCCAGCGCGACCATGACGTCGTGGAGGTTGCGGATGCTTCCGGCCGAGACGACGACGGCACAGTCCCGCCGCAGCGAAGGCTGGGCCACGAGCGCGCGATGCGCCGCCGCGATCACGAGATGCGGATCGAGCCACGCGCGGCCCTCCCTCAGGACGCCGTGGTCGTGGACCACGACGAGCTGGGCTCCGGCCCGCACACCGCGCGCCGCCTTCGCTCCGAGGCGCACGAGTGCGTCACGCGGGTGCTCTTCCCAATCACGATCGGCTTCGAGCAAGACCGGCGCGACCTTCGCGTCGGCGGTGAACCGGGCGACGACGTCCTCGAAGAGCCACGTCCCCTTCTGGCGCGCGAGGGCGCGGAAGTCGTCGCTCCGAAGGCCCGTCGCGGCGGGATGGCCGCCGAGCAAGAGTGGCGCCGCGAGCTCGATCCAACGCCGCGAGTCGTGCGCCTGCGGCGCGGGCCGCGGGCCGAGGAGCACCCGTGTCGAGAAGTGCTCGATCTCGCGCTCGCGGTCGATCGCCGGATTCGTCACGACCGCCACGGTTTCGTGGAGGTGGTCCGCGAGATTGGCGCGCGGCGCGAGGGCGGCGAGGGGCCCGTCGTAACCGAGCGATCCGATCGGCTCGTTTCCGGTCTCGATCATGAAGGTCGCCATCCGGAGGTCGTCGGGCTCGAAACCGAGCGCCGCGAACTGGCGCTCGCGGCGGACGGAGACGTCGTCCATCTCGTCAGGCGGATTGCCGACCTCCCAGCGCTTGGCTGGGCCGAGGGCGACGAGCCCCTGATGGGGCAGAGGCGACTCGGTGGGCCCACCGCAGGTCAGGTGCGAGCGCAGTCCGTGCATCGAGACGCCGCGCAAACGACGAGCCGCGAGGAAACGCTCGCGGACGGCCCGCTGATCGAGGAGTCGCCATCCCATATCGCGGCGCAGCGCGACCCGCTCGCCCGGCGCGAGCGGCACGGGGTCGCTGACGTATCGCTCCAGCGGGACGAACCCCCGCTCGCTCGCGAACACATGCTCGTCCTCGGTCTCCACGTGCCAGAGGGGCCGCAAACCGAGCGCGTCGACCCCGAAGATGCACGTGTCGCCGACGCGGACCAGGATCCCCGCGGGACCCTGCGCGAGCGGCCCGATCGCGGCGCGCGCCTGCACGTACGCGTCCTGTAATTCCGGCCCCATCCGTTTCATCTCGTTGACGATCGGTGGGAACAGCATTTCGATCGCTTCCATCGCGGTCAGGCCGTGACGGATCACGAGCGCCCGGACGACCGCATCGACATCCTGCGAGTCGCTCCCGTCGCGCGAGAGCGGCAGGCCGAGCGCGCGAGCCTCCTCGCGAAGCCGGCTGATCGTGTTGATCTCGCCGTTGTGCGCGAACACCGGGAAGGGCTGCACGCGGGTGAAACTCGTCGACGTGTTCGTCGCGTAGCGGTTGTGGCCGAACGCGACCGACGTGGCGAAGCGCCGATCGGCGAGATCGGCGAAGTACGACGTGAGCTGATTCCCCGCCCCGCGAAGCTTGTACACGGCGGTATGGCGCGAGAGGCTCACGACCGTCGCGGAGGTGGCCCTCTCGATGTCGACGCCCGCTTCATAGAGCGCGCGCGATCCGAGGATGGCACCACGAGGCGCGAGAAGGGCGAGCTGCAGGAAGCGCGGAGCCTCGGTGCGTCCGCGCGGGCCGAGCGCCGACTCATCCGTCGTCTCGTCGCGAACGAGAAGCGTCTCGACACCACGGCTTGCGAGGATCGAAACGATCGTCGCCACGTCCTCGCGGTCGGCGTGAAAGAAGTGACCGACCGCGAAGCGCTCGAGCTCTACTGCCGTCTCGTCACATCCCGCGCGCTCGAGCTCGTGCGCCCAGAGGGCGCGCGGGATGTCGGTCAGAACCCCAGCGCCGTCGCCTTCGCCGTCGACCAGCCCCGAGCGATGCGCAAGCGAGGCCATGCCGCCGAGCACGAGCTCGAGGACCTCGCGCGCCGGCCGCGCGTCCTTGCGCGCGACGGCGACCAGGGCACAGGCATCGTGCTCGCTCGCCACGTTTCCTCCCGGATTAATAAAGAAGCCCCCCGGTCTCGGGAGGCCTTTGTCGCTTCGCGACGTGAGCGGTCGCGACTAGGCCTCGTCCTCCGACGTTGCTGCTGCTGCGGACGAGGTGACGCGATCGCTCACGTGAACGAGGCTACGAGAGGCGAAGGTTGCGGAACAGCGCTTGGATGGTGGTGTTTTGGTGCCGCCGGTCACGCGCGGACGAGCACCTCGACCGGGTCACCGACGCGGATCGGAGCGGAAGCGGCAGCGACAGTGCAGAGCGCACCGCGCCGTCCGAGGAGCGACTGCCTGAATTCCTCGGGATCGGGAACACCGAGCAGCTCGCCGATGTGCGTGCACGGCTCGCAGGGCCCGTTCACTCGCAGCGTTACCCCGCCGATGCGGAGCTCGGTGTCGATCGGTAGGTTGGTCACGTCGGGGAGGCCTTCGATCGTGATCTCCTCGCGCAGGTCGCCTGGAGTTAAGCGCAGCGCGTCCAGCGTTGCCCGGTCGACCACGAGCACGGCGCGTGAAGTGCGTTCCGCGTGAACGTCGCCTTCGATGCCGCCCCCGACGCGTCCGACCGCTTCGCCGACAAGCGTCGGGGCAGCGTGCTTCACGCCGCGGATATGAAGCGAGATGACGCGGCCGCTGCTCATAACTCTTTGCGAACGATAGCGAATTTGTCTCGGGTCTCCGCGATCTCGAAGCCCGCCTTTTCGTACATCGACAGCGGACCGACATACTGAGACCAGACCCATCTTGCTGGGTCGATCTCACCCAGCCGTGGATACGCTTCCGCGATCTTCATGCCGCGCGACCGCAGATGGTCCACCGCCGCGTCCAGGAGCTGGGTCGCGATGCCCTGGCGGCGCTGGTCCGGAGCGACAACGAAGCACACGATTGCGCCGATGTCCGCCCCGAGATCGCCCGGGACGCTTTTGAGCTCCGATTTCGGCGCGGCGTGGCACCAGCCGACGACACGCCCAAGGCGGTAGGCAACCAGGCCGTTCGCCTTGGCGGAGCGCAGGAGCTCGCTGCGCGACGCGCGATTCTGCTCCTTGGTCCGCGATGGGTAATCGTCGACGAGCCGTTCCATGCAGAAGCACCTCGACCAGTTGGGGTTGTCGGCGTACGCGACCAGGTCGAAGTAGTGCATGACCGAGTCGTGCTGGTCGGGCGAGACGGGCCGGATCGCAACTTCGCTCATCCGACGAGTCTTTCACACTGAATCTTCATGGACATCTGGTCCGTCGGTCACGGCGCGCGGCCGATCGAGGATTTCCTAGGCGTGCTCGCCGATGCCCAGGTTCTGACTCTTACCGACGTGCGTTCCCAGCCGGGCTCGAGACGTCATCCGCAATTCGGCGCGAAGACTCTCGAAGCCGCGCTCGGCGAGGTGGGGATCGCCTACGTCCACCTGCCTGAGCTTGGCGGGCGGCGCGAGCCGCGCCCCGATTCACCGAACCGCGCTCTGCGGGTCGCAGCATTCCGCGGATACGCCGATCACATGAGCACCGAAGAGTTCGCGCGCGGCTACGAGCGCCTGGTCTCGCTCGCGCGCGGATCGCGAACCGCGTTCATGTGCGCCGAAACACTCTGGTGGCGCTGCCATCGGCGACTCCTCGCGGACCGTCTCACGATCGACGGTTGGACGGTGACGCACCTTTTCGCAGAAGGGAAGAGCGAACCACACGTGCTCTGGGATGCCGCACGGACCCTGGACGGACACCTCGTCTACGACGCCGGGACGCTACCGTTGCCGACGTGACGAGAACCTGGGATGCGGATTGGGAAGAGCGCAAGGCGGGCAAGGGCTGCCCGATGTGCGCCGAGGGCCGTCCCGATGACACGCACGGAAACGCGCGCGTCTTCGTGGGCCGTGTCTCCGACGCATATCTCGTCCGCGGCGACATCGGCCAGCCCGGCTACACGATCGTCATCTGGCGCGGCGGACACATCGCCGATCTCACCGAGCTCAGCGATGCGGACGCGACGACGTATCTGCGCGAGGTCCTGAAGGTGGCGCGCGCGCTCGAGTCGCATTACCGGCCGGCGAAGCTGAACCTCGAGATGCTCGGGAACACCGTGCCGCACCTGCACACGCACCTGGTGCCCCGCTACGTCAGCGACGACAGCCCCGGCCAACCCTCGAAGGGCCTGATGCAGCCCGACCCGCACCGAAAGCCCATCGCCGACGACGTGTTCCACCGCGACGTGGCCGCGCTTCGCGTCGCACTCACCCGCATGCCGGAGCGAAGCGCCTAAAAGAGCGCCCGACCTCCGTCGTCGCCGCGAAGCCCGAAACCAAAGAACCGATCTGCGCTTCTCCCTCATGCGTGCTCCCCCGAGTGGGGGCTTCCGTATCTAAGTCGTACCGCAGCCCGTGCTCAATTCCCCTGAAGTGGTGACACGCCTTTTGGTGCTCGTGCGTCAATCAGTTTGATGGACGATCGCGTCGACTTCGTGTGTGCTCGTGCGGACCACCAGGGATCCGAACCGAACGATGCCCTGACGATGCATCAGGACCGCTGGGCGTACTGCCCGGGTGGCGCCGCCAATGATCACGACTGGCACCTCATGCCGGCCGGCGGGATGTCGCTGGACGACGCGAAGCGATTCGTGTCACAGCAGCCGATCCGGACGATTGACGCAACGGGCCGGCGCTCCGACTGACAACCTCACCTTAGACATGGGGGGCCGGTGCTCAGGTGGGGGCACGGCCCCCATGTCACGCTTCAGCCGCGAGACGCGCGCGGAGCTTTGCGCCGGCGAGGCCGCGGTGGGAGATGCGGTGCTTCTCATCGGGCGAAAGCTCGGCCATGGTGCGGCCGTCTCCGGCGATCACGAACACGGGGTCGTAGCCGAACCCGGCATTGCCTCGCGGCGACTCGGCGATCTCGCCATGCACCTCGCCTTCGAACAGCTCGACGTGCCCGTCGGGTAACGCGAGGGCCGTGACGCAGACGAATCGCGCGGATCGATCCGCGACATCGTCGAGAAGAGCGAGCAGCTTGGCGTTTCGCTCTTCCGCGCTCGCGTCCTCGCCGAAGAACCGCCGGCTGCGCACGCCGGGCGCGCCGCGAAGTGCGTGGACCTCGAGGCCGGAGTCGTCGGCGATGGTCGGGAGGCCGCTCGCGCGGGCGTACGCGCGCGCCTTCGCGGAGGCGTTCTCCGCGTACGTCGCCGCGTCCTCGTCGGGCTCGGGAGGCACCGGCTCGAGATCGCTCGGCGCGATGAGCTCGAGGTCGAGGCCCTGAAGGATCTCGCGGTACTCGCGAAGCTTCCCGCGGTTTGCTGAGCCGAGAAGGAAAACGTGCCGCTCCCCCGTTCCGCCCGTCACCCCTTGATGGTCGCGCTCGCCGGCTCGAGCCGCGCGCCAAAGCGCGCCAGTGGGCCGGGCGCCCACCAGTTCGCGCGACCAAGGAGGCGCATCGTGGCCGGCACGACCAGAGCGCGGACGATCGTCGCGTCGAGCGCGACCGCCACGGCGAGGCCGAGGCCGACCGACTTGATGATCACGACATCGGCGAGCGCGAACGCGACGAAGACCCCCACCATGATCGCGGCGGCGCCGGTGATGAGTCGACCGCTCCGCTCGAGTCCGCTCGCGACCGCTGCGGTGTTGTCGCCGGTGCGCCGGTATTCCTCCTGGATCCGCGAGAGCAGCAGGACCTCGTAGTCCATCGAGAGGCCGAACATGATGCAGAACATGATCACCGGGAGGCTCGGCTCGATCGACTGGGGCGTGAAGTTGAGTACGTTCGCGAGATGACCCTGTTGGATGATCCACACGAGCGCGCCGAACGATGCGCTCACCGAGAGCACGTTCATCGCGATCGCCTTGAGCGGCAGCACGACCGAACCCAGGAGCAGGAAGAGCGCGAGGATCGTCGTCAGCATGACGAAGCCGATCGCGATCGGCGTCCGGTCGAGCAGGTACTGAATCCCGTCGACGTCGAAGGCGGTGCCGCCGGTGACGAGGACCTCCCCGCCGGCGAGTGATTGCTGGCGGATGGCGCGAACGAGATTCCGGGCATCGTCGCTCTGCGCGGTGCGCGGAGTGAACACCCTCGCCCAGGTAACGTGCTCGCCGCTCACCGCTGGGGTAAGCGGCATGTCGACGCGGGACACGTTCGGAAGCGCCGCGATCCGCGCGCGGAGGTCCTCGAGGGCCGCACGGTGTGTCGCCGACAGCGGATCGCCGTCGGGGAAGCGCGCGACGACGGTCACCGCGGACTGGTCCTGCCCCGGGAATTCGTTCACCAGGACGTCGTAGCCGCGCCGCGACTCGATCGTCGGCGGGAGCACGGTCGCGTCCGCGCTCGCGAGGCGGAGCTGAAGGAAGGGCGAGGCCGCGAGCGCAACGAACGCAACGGTCGGCACGAGGACGAGGATGGGCCGGCGCATGACCTGCGTCGCGATGTCGTGCCACAGCCGGCGGCGGCTCGGCCGACCCACAAAGGGCAGGCGCCAGGCGCCCACACGCGGCCCGAGGATCGCGAGCAGGGCGGGGAGGAAGGTGAGCGCGTACACCACCGAGATCGCGACGACGATGGAGCCGGAGAGGCCCAGGGAGACGAGGAATGTGCCGGGGTAGAAGAGCATCCCGGCGAGGCCGATGGCCACGGTGATGCCGGAGAAGACGATCGCGCGGCCCGCGGTCGCAAGCGCGACGGCGACGGCGTTCTCGACGCTGGCGCCGCGCGCCAGCTCCTCGCGGAAGCGGCTCACGATGAAGAGCGAGTAGTCGATCGCGACACCGAGACCGATGAGCGTCACGATATTGAGCGCGTATTGCGAGACGTCGGTGGAGCGCGCCAGCGCGAAGGTCCCGCCGATGCCGCCGAGGATGACGACGACCCCGACCCCGAGCGTCAGAAACGACGCTGCGGCGCTGCCGAAGACGAGGAGCAGGAGGAGGAAGGCGAGGGGGAGCGACACGAGCTCGGCGCGCTGCAGGTCGACCTCGAGCGCGGTGTCGATGTCGTGGTTGAGCGGGATGTTGCCGGTGGCAAGGATCTCGAGCGAGTCGGAGCGGACGAGCGCCCGCAGCGCACCGAAGAACTGGCCCGCCGCGTTCGTTCCTCCCTGCACCGTCACGCTGGCGAGCGCCCGCTTTCCATCCTTCGACCGCAGTCCTGCCGCCTGCTGCGCCGGCACGGCGTCCGGCGTGACGACCGATACGACGCGGGAGTCGGCGCGAAGGGGATCGAGCGCCGCGTTCATCGCGGCGACGAACCGCGGATCGGTGGCGTCGAGGCCATCTTTGCTCGTGAAGATCAGGATGAATGACGAGGTCGCGGCGGGCGGTGCGCCGGTGGGCTGCGGGAGCTCGTCGCGCAGGAGCTGCGACGCCCGACCCGACTCCGTGTCGCTGAACTCCACATTGCGAAGGTCGCCGCCCGCAAGCAAAGAGGCGATGGAGGCGGCGACGGCAAGCAGCGAAACGAAGAGCACCAGCCAGCGGCGGCGGTAGACGAAACGGCCCCAAGCCGCCAGCGCTGTCATCCTCGGCCTATATACGCGGGGAACGCGTCCGGCGTTCCGTCAGCGAAGCGCCGCGCGCTGAGCGGCGATGAGCTGGCCGATCCCGTCGAGCGCGAGGGCCAGGACTCGATCGAAGTCGGCGCGTGAGAAGGGTCGGCCCTCAGCCGTTCCCTGGACCTCGATGAGCTCGCCCTCGCTCGTCGCGACCACGTTCACGTCGGCGTCGGCGACCGAGTCCTCGGCGTACGCGAGGTCGAGAAGCAGATCACCCTTCACGTAGCCGGCCGAGACCGCGGCGACATTGCGGACGATCGGTGACGGCTGAACCTTGCGAACGGCGTGCGCGAGCGCGACAAAGCCACCGGTGATCGCGGCGGTCCGCGTTCCGCCGTCGGCCTGGATGACCTCGCAGTCGACCATGACGCTGCGCGGCCCGAGTGCCTTCAGATCGATCGCCGAGCGCAGCGCGCGGCCCACCAGACGCTGGATCTCGAAGGTCCGGCCGCCCGGCCGTCCCACGATGCTCTCGCGCTGGCTGCGCTCGGGCGTACTGCGCGGCAGCATCGCGTACTCGGCCGTGATCCACCCGGTCCCCTTGCCCTCGAGGAACTTCGGCACGCTTTCCTGGAGGGTCGCGAGGCAGAGCACCTTCGTGTCTCCAAAGGAGATCTCCGCAGACCCCTCGGCGAACTTCGAGACGCCGACGTTGATCGTGATCGGACGGAGCGCCGTGGCCGTGCGGCCGTCAGGCCGCGCGAAGGTCACGCGGTCTGGTCCCACAGGCGGCGCATCTCTTCGGGAGCGTACGACTCCAGAGCCCGGCTCTCCTTCGAGGCGCGGGCCTCGACTCGCGCGACGTGCGCCGCGAAGCGCTCGTTCGCCTCGCGGAGCGCGGTCTCGGCGTCGAACCCCGCGTCGCGCGCCGCGGCCACGACGTCGAAGAGCAGCTCACCGAGGAAGTCCTGATCGTCGATGTCGAGCGGGAGGTCCAGACGCGGCGGCTCGAGCTTCACCCGCGCGGCTCGCTCGAGCATCCGCTCCGCGGCGAAGAGCGCCGGAAGCTCGCGCGGGACGCCGCCGAGCAGGGACTTCGGCTCGTCGCCCTGCTCCTCGCGCTTGATCCGTTCCCACTGCGCGAGGAGGTCGCCGCTGGAGACCTCTGTTCCCGCGAAAACGTGCGGATGCCGGCGAATGAGCTTTTCGTTCAAGCGTCGCGCGACCTCGCTCGCGTCGAACGTTCCCTCCTCGCGCGCGAGCTCCGCGTGCAGGGCGATCTGCAACAGAAGGTCGCCAAGCTCGTCTCGGAGGCGAGCCGGATCGCCCGAGTTGAGCGCGGCGAGGGCCTCGTACGCCTCCTCGAGAAGGTGCGGACGCAGCGATTCATGGGTCTGCTCGCGATCCCACGGGCAGCCGTTCGGTGCTCGGAGCCGCTCGACGATGCGCGTCAGGGTGCCAAGCGACGCGAGATCCGCGAAAGGCTCGAGCGGCGCGAGCACGAGAAAGCGACCGGCAGCGCCGTTCTCGGCTTCGGCCAGCGTGGTCTCGCGGTTCGGATCGAGGAGCGTGACCGGGTGAGTGACGGGGTAACGCGCGCGCAGAAGCTTCCAGTCGACGGGACCATCGAGCGCGATGGCGATGGCGCGCAGCGTCGAAAACGCGTGCCGATCGAGGCGGCTCGCCGGAACGACGTCGATGCCGGCGGGCCAGCGCTCCAGGACGGCAGCCAGCGCCGCCGTGCTACTCGAACTCGAGGCCAGGGATGAGGCGGAGGACGTCGTGGGCCTTCTTCTGCTGATTGAGCCAATACGGGTAGGCGTTGTCATTGATGGTCTTCTTCTGAGCGTCATCGAGGTCGCGCGAGTCCGACTTCTCGAGGACCTTGTACCAGGTCGTCGTGGTCAGCAGGTTGTGCTGCTGGCTGCGCTCGCCCGCCGCCATGTTGAAGAGCTCCTTCTCCGCGGAAAGATCGGTGATCATCCCGCGCGCGATCCAGCCCTTGTCGCCTCCGTTGTCTTTCGT
>Ga0209806_1002561_pt1 | contig 11268 bp, 12 predicted proteins | sample GraSoiAngelo_152_FD_186166 | JGI IMG/M metagenome (GOLD analysis project Ga0209806, IMG submission 186166) | Grasslands soil microbial communities from the Angelo Coastal Reserve, California, USA - 14_1009_12_30cm (SPAdes) (version 2) | ecosystem: Environmental > Terrestrial > Soil > Grasslands ... | reverse complement strand
TCGGAAAGACCGTGTCGCCCAACCGAAGAAAAGGAAGGGCGGCGGGAATCCAATAGAGGCGCGGCCGAATGAAGATCGTCATGAGGACAAGTCGGACGAAATCCTTCAACACTTCGCTGCTGCGGGGCATCTCGAGCTCGCCGTAATGCCGGGCGATGGCCTCGGCGATGGGCGCAGAGTTCGTGAGGATGATGCCGCCCGATCCACACGTGATGTTCTTCCCGCGGCCGAGGCTGAAGATACCGACATCGCCAATCGTTCCGAGTCGGCGGCCCTTGTCTTCCACCCCCATCGCCTGGGCCGCGTCCTCCACCACGAAGATCCCGCGGCCCCGACAGAGCGCGCGGATCCCCTCGATGTCGGAAGGGACACCGAACAGGTGGTGAGAGAGCACGCAGAGCGTGTTGGCGTTGAGCGCCTCCTTGAGGAGGGCGTGGTCAAAGTCGAAGGTCTCAGGGCTGATGTCGCAGAGCGCGGGTCGTAGCCCGGCTTTCAGAATAGCGGCCGGGACGGCAAAACAGGTGTAGGCCGGCATCACGACCTCGGTCTTGGGCGACAAGGACTTCAACGCCATGAGCGTCAAGGTCAGCGCGGCGGTTCCCGAAGACACGAGAAAGACGTGACTGACGGCGAAGTGCCGGCGGATCTCCGCTTCGAGCGCCCGTAGAGACCGCTCGGGGGAGAAGATCCCGCTGACGCCGTGCCACAGGTCCTTCCAGCAGAGGGGCGCCGCCGCCGGGGGTACTCTCCGACCAATCCTCATCCGCCTTGCCATCGCGACTGCGCTCATCGGGCCGTCGCCACCTTCCACGATGTGAGCCGGCCCATCTCGCGCACCACCCACTCGATGTCCGACTCGGTCGTCACGCTCGGGTTGAACAAGCCGACGTAGCGCGGATGCGTGACCTGCACCTGCCATGTGCGTAACATCCCTTCGACATCGGCGGCGACCTCGTCGAGCGCCAGCGGCGTCGTGAAGTCATAGCGCGAGGCGAGATAACTCCGAATCTCCTGCGGCGTCACCGTCGGGACGATCGGGCCGCTCGCGATGGCGGACTCGAGCTTGGCCACGACGGGCCGGAGTTCGTCAAATGCCATCAGAAATATCCATCGCCGTCCGCGGGGACCAGGTCCAGAGCGGAAGCCGCGAACGGCGCGCCGCCCTTTCGGGGTATGGCGAAGACTTTCGGCGCCTCCAATCTGCACGGGATGACCCAACGACTGCACTCGCCATAGTCGAGACCGGGTCGAGGCTGAAAGAAGATGGCATCGGCCTTGGACGCCACGCGCCGAAGGATTGCCGGCAGGATGTCCCTGAAGCTCATCCTTTCCCGGGGCCAAATCGCATCCAGCAGAACGCGTCCTCGAATCGTCTGGGGTTCGCGGATGATGCTTCCCAACGAGAACCATCCCTCGTTTCCAAGTTTGTCGCGGAACACACAGATGTCGAACGGGTGATTGTGCGAGCTCGGCCCATATCGCCATTGCAGGAAGACGGTCGATCGGTCAGTCGTGATTCGGTGTGCGGACCTGTGGCGGCGAAACAGCTCCGCGAGCTTCTCCCAGTCCCGACACGGCTCGACAGTGAGCTCCGCCGACTGCCGCGCGAGAAGCTGCAGGACTGGATTGGCACACCGGCCAACGAGCCGCGCGAGCTCCGCCGCCAACGAACTCGACGTCCTTCCGGCAAGAAAAAAGGGGAGCATGACGTCGAGTTTGAGAGGCAGAACGTACTCGACGTCGGAATTCGGAACGGCGCAGGCGCCCAGCTTCGCCCAAAGCGCACCGGAATTGGCGTTGCACGTGGTGGAAAAGAAGAAGGCGTAGCCTGGGGAATGCAGATATCGCTTGAACAGGTAGAATCCCAGCGTCCGCGCGGGTGGCCCAACGAAGAAACTGCCCGAACCCAGGCCGAGAAGCCGCTGATCTCCAGCCAGGAACGCGCCGGGGACCGAGAGGAGGAGTCCCGTGATGACGCCCGACGCATCGCGAATGCACAGGCCGTACGGAGAGGCGGCTGCTGTGAGCGGATTCTCTGCGAGAAGCCATTGCAGCCATCGCAGACGCCGTTCAATACTCAGAGAATCGTCACGAACAAGACGCTCAATGGGCGACCCCTGATCCCGATGGGCGTGCCAGCTGTGAAGGAAGTGCGCCACCTCGGGCAGTGCGGCGCCGAGGACTGGTTGGATCTCAAACTTCTTGATGTCGTCCTTGTTCTTACGGTCGTCCTTACCCGAGCCGAGGAGCGTGGCGGCCTTCATCCGTGTACACCGCTTTCGACCCGACCTCGCTTCAGCCGTCGATCCTTCTGCGCGCACAGGTAGAAGAGCCAATTGCGATAGACGCGCGCCGCTGCCGGCCGCCACGTGTTCGTCACTTTTCCTGTCAGGAGGGCAGTCGGAAACGCCTCGAGCAGCTCCTCGCGCCGCTCCGACAGGGCTCGCGCTCGCACGGCGGTCAATGCCCCGACGGTCTCTTCGTCAAAGTAACCACGCGGCATGGGCGGGTAAGTCTCTCGCTCTCCCCGGAGGAAGCGCTTGATATCGCGGCGATATTCGAGCAGCAACGTATTGGCTTCGTATTCGGGATGCCCCTGGAAAAAGACGAACAAGCTGTGTCCCTGTTTTATGAACGCGTCGACGCCGGCATCCTTCGACCGAGTGAGGACACGATAGCCACACGACGTCAGGGCGTCCTCCGGGATATCGTTCCACCTGGAATGGGGCATCCGCAGTCGAGACGGTAGCCCGGCCGTCAAATGGTGGGCGGTGGCGCGCGCGCATTCGAAGACCCCGAAGCGCTTGTCGCTGAGCGCACGCCGGCCGATGCCATCCAAGTGGAGAAGCGCCGCATGCGCGGCCAAGCAGGACCAGACCGCCGAGTGCGTGTTACGCTCGGCCCACTCCAGCACTCTGGTCAGGCTCCCCCAGTACGGCTCGTCTCTCAGGTCCGCCGCCCGCGGCTCGGTCCCGGTGACGATGAGGCCGTCGTGGTGGCGGCTCCATAGGTCACCGATGCCGGAGTAGAAGCTCGACACATGGTGTCGGCCCCACTCGGTGCGCGGAACATCGGGCAACCCGTAGAGCGTCAGACGCACCTCGATGCCGTCGGCCGCCGCATCGAGCAGGGCGCGAAACTGCCGTTCGGTCGCTTCCAGCGCCGCGTCCGGCATGTTGTTGACGAGGCCGATCTCGAGGCAGTTCGCGTCCGAGTCACGGAACTCGACCGGCGACGTCCTGCTCAAACAGTCCGCTCCGGGCAAGAGGCCATGCCCCGACGGATCTCTCTCCAAGCGGACCGCCATCAGAGGTTCTCCACCAGGATCACCGAAGGGTTACTCGTCCGATTCCGCCGCCTCGAGCGCCTGATCGAGGTCGGCGATGATGTCGTCGACGTGCTCGATGCCGACGCTCAGGCGAATCGTCTCGGGGCTCACCCCGGCCTTCTTTTGTTCCTCCACCGACATCTGCCGATGGGTCGTCGAGGCCGGATGGCACGCCAACGATTTGGCGTCCCCCAGATTGACGAGCCGCTTGAACAACTTCAGCGCGTCGTAGAATTGCTTGCCGGCGTCGAACCCGCCCTTGATCCCGAAGGTCATCAGCGAGCAGGCCCGGCCCCCGAGATATTTCTGGCCGAGCGCGTGATAGGGACTGTCCGGGAACCCCGCGTAGTTGACCCACTCCACCCGCCGATCGCTGCGCAGAAACTCGGCGACCCGTCGGCTGTTCTCCACATGGCGCTCGACCCGCAGCGCGACCGTCTCGATGCCCTGCAGGAGCAGAAACGCGCTCAGCGGCGCCAACACGGCCCCCGTGGTCCGCTGGTAGACGCTGCGGCAGCGCGCGATGTACGCCGCCTCCTTGAAATGGTCGGCGTACACCAGCCCGTGATACGAAGGGTCCGGCCGGGTGAACATCGGAAACCGTTGCGCGTGCGCCGTCCACGGGAACTTGCCGCCGTCCACGATGGCGCCGCCGAGCGTCGTCCCGTGCCCCCCGAGGAACTTCGTCAGCGAATGCACGACGATGTCGGCGCCGTACTCGATCGGCCGCAGCAGGATGGGGGTGGCGACCGTGTTATCGACGATCAGCGGCACGCCGTGGTCGTGGGCCACGCGCGCAAGCGCCTCGATGTCACAGATGTTGCCCGCCGGATTCCCGACGCTCTCGCAAAAGACCGCCCGCGTCTTCTCATCGATCACCGCTTCGACGGCGTCGGGCTGATCCGAGGCCGCAAAGCGGACCGTCACGCCCTGACTGGGCAGCACGTGCGCGAACAGGGTGTACGTCGTGCCGTACAGCTGCGGGATCGAGACGATGTTGCTGCCGAGCTCGGTGACGTTGAGCGCCGCATAATTGACCGCCGCTTGCCCCGTGCTCACGCACAGCGCTTCCACGCCGCCCTCGAGCGCCGCGACCCGCCGCTCCAGCACCGCCGTGGTCGGGTTGCTGATCCGGCTGTAGCGATACCCCTCGACCTCGAGATTGAAGAGGGCCGCCCCATGGTCGGCGCTGTCGAACGCATACGCGACGGTCTGATAGATCGGGACCGCCACGGCCTTCGTCGTCGGATCGACCTCATAGCCGCTGTGAACCGCGAGCGTCTCGCGTCTCATGGGCTCACCTCGACCCTGCCAGGCCTGTCATCGACGCACCCGGCCGGTCGGGAGGCGGTCGAAGAGCTCCGCGTCGAGCCGCACGAATACCTGGGGTTCCGGGTCGTTGGCAGAGACGGCGCCGACGGTGGCCAGCGGATCGCGCTCCTCGAGCGCGCGCACCCACGCCCGCCCCGCGGCGTCGCGGTCGCTCATCTTCCGCGGGGAGGCGGCGGCCAGCATGTGCGTCATGCCGTACTGCCGGCGTCCACCGTGAGCACGGTCCCCGTGATGCTCTTCGCCTGGTCGCCGAGCAGAAACTCGACGGTGCTCGCCACGTCGTCGATGTCGGGCAGGCGGCGCAGCGCACTGCGCCGCGCGATCTGCTCCCGTTGCGCGCCGTCGAGCCCCTGCGTCATCTCGGTATCCAGAAAGCCGGGCGCGACCGCATTCACGGTCACCCCCATGCCCCCCACTTCCCGCGCCAGCGAGCGTGTGAAGCCCAGCAGCGAGGCCTTGGTCGCGCCGTACACCGACAGCCCGCGATACCCGGTGAACCCGACGATCGAGGCGACGTTGACGATCCGTCCGCCGCCGTCGGCCAGCATGGCCCGCACCACATACTTCGTCAGCACGATCGGCGCCAGCGTGTTCACCCGCACCAGCTGCGCGATCTGCGACGTCGGCATCAGCGCCAGCACCCCATCGAACCCGACCGCCGCATTGTTCACCAGCCCATAGATCGGCCCGACGTCCTTTCGCACCGTCGTGACCAACGCGGGCAGGTCGTCGATCTCCGCCAGATCACACGCCACGAAGCGTAGCGAGCCCGGATGGGCCCCCTCCGCCTCCTCCATCGCCGACGTGAGCTGGGGGCTCTCTTTCCGCGCCACGGCGATGACCCGGTACCCCGCCGCGGTGAGCCGGCGGGCGATGCCGAGGCCCAGACCCCGGCTGCCGCCCGTCACGAGGACATTACGCATGCTGACGCACCACCTTGCCGGTCCCCGCAACACCCAAGAACCGCACGAAGCGGATCGCGGCCGGCACCTTGTGTCGCGACAGCGCGTCGCGACAGCGCTGCAGGATCTCGCGCTCGAGCTCCGCCACCCGCCCGGTCTCCGCGGAGTCCGGCGCGGTGCGCAGCACCACGTCGGCGACGACGAGCGCGCCCGTGATGGCATTCTTCCGAGTCCGCACCACCGACATCTGCACCTGCGGGTGGCCATTGATCACCGCTTCGACTTCCTCGGGATGCACCTTCAGGCCGCCCACGTTGATGATCCCACCCCGTCGGCCGACAAAATGATAGCGGGCCCCACGCAGCTCGACGATGTCCCCCGTGTCGACGAAGCCGTCCCGGTCCGCCAGCGGCTCGCCCGGGCTGCCCAGGTAGCGGATTCCCGTTCGCGCCGAGCGGATCCGCAGCGAGCCCTCCTCGACCTTCAGCTCCACCTCCGCCCCGCGCTGCGTGAGCAGGCTCGCCGGAAACCCCGCGAGCCCATCTTCGACGGCGAACCCCACGCCCGCCTCCGTCGACGCGAACGCATGGGCGATCCGCGCCCCCGGGTAGCACGCCCGGACATGGTCCAGAATGGCCTGGTCCGCGATTTCCCCCGACAGGCGCACGTAGTGCGGCGCAATCCGGTGTGCCGACGGGCTCATGAGCGCGCGACGCCAATGCGACGGGGTCCCCGAGATATGGGTCACGCCCCGCGCGCCGGCCCGGATCAGAAAGTCCCCCGTCGATTCAGCGGCGCTCGACAGCACCAGCGAGCCCCCGCCCAGCAGCGCCCGCAGCAAAATCTGCAAGCCTCCATACCGGCGAATATCGTAGAAGGTGCTCCACACCGCCGGGACGGTCTGGACCCGATCCCCGTTGATCGCACCCGCCAGACTGGCCAAGGTGTGCACGACCAGCTTCGGCACGCCCGTCGTCCCCGAGGTGAGGAGAATCCACTCCGTGTGGTGTGGTCCGGTCCGCGCGGAATCGGCGGGCGCGAGTCTCGCGCTGCAGGTGACGACCGTGCCCACGCTGCCGGCTTCCAGGGCGGCGCGATCGGACACAACGGCATCCACCGCCGCGGTCGCCATGACGAACGGCGCGACCTTCCGCGGCAGATCGGGAGGACACAGCACGAGGCGGCGCGCCACGCCATCGAGCTCGATGAGCGCCAACGCCGCCGTGAGCTGATCCCGCGTCGCGACGAGGACCGAGCGCCCACGCAGCTCCTCGAGCCGACCCCCCAGGCTCGAGCCCCCCACCAGCTCCCCCAACCGAACGCTCGCCTCAGCGCCCCAGAGCGCGCGCTCGGCCAGGGCGCCCGCGGCCCGCACCGCGTCCCACAAGGAGCGCCCGTCACGGGGCGGCATGTTCGTAGAGCTCGATGAAGTCGCCCAGGGTCACCGGAAACTCTGCATCCTCGGCGGCACTGAACGGATCCACGCCGAGCGCATCCTCGAGCTGCGCGACGATGATAGCCAGGCACAGAGAGTCGAGACCCGACTCCAGCAACACCAGATCATCCGTCAGCGGCGCCAAGGTCTTCTTCTGCTCCTGGGCAACGCGCTCGAATTGCGCGAGGACACTGGCCCTCACCGACACGATGGTGCCCCTCCCGACCGCGTGACCTGCCGAGGCTTGGAACTAGGAGTTATGAACGATGCTTTTGATCAGCGTCCGAAGGAGCCCCACGCCCTCGAGGAGCTCGGTCGCGGGCGGAAGAGGGACGGGCGTGAGCGTCATTTCCCCTTCGAGCGCACGGAAGAGCTCTTGCGTATGGACGACATCACACGCGCCGTGCACGTCCGTGTATTCGTACTCCGCCGAGCCCTGCCGTTTGGCGAGCTCCGCGAGATAGGGCATGAACCGCGTAATCCAGCCCTCGAAAAAGGCCATCATGAGCACGATCCTCACGCCCGAGAGGCGCCCCACGAACAGGCGAACGCTCTGCAAACTCCGATAGACCGCCAGCGCATCCGAATCCGTCGGCACCGCGTGGGCAGCGGTGGCGAACCGTCGTAGCATCCCGGGGTGATTGTCACGCACTTCTTCGAGGAGGTTCTCGTGGATGATCGCGTGCGCCTCGGCCGACACGCACGCGAGATAGGCGGCGGTCATCCAGTAAATGAAATTCCCCTCGAGCACCGCGGTGTAGCGAGCGATGATCCCGCGTCGTTCGTCGAAGGAGAGCCGGTCAGGATCCGGGAACGACGCGAGGAGGTCATCGATCGCACGGTTGACCTCGTCTTGGAGTGGCGCGATGCGCGACTGCGTGGGATTCATCAGATCGAACGACTGCCGACCTTCTGGTATCATAGCCCGCTCCTTAGGAGGTGGAACCTCGCGAAAAGCGTAACCCCCTCCTCGCAGCCGCGGTGGGCGGAAAATCACTCACAGGCCGGCAGGAAAATCCCCAACGCGCCCGGCCTCAAAACCCTCATTCCGGAAACGACCCTCATTCCGGAAATGGGAGTGCGGGCTATGACACCCAGGACGCTCATCCCGGAAACGGGCGCGAGCTGGCGTCGCGCGCCATGACGAAATCCGCGATCTTTCGGATCGAGCGGAAATTCTCGATCTCGAGCTCCTCGACGGCCACCTTGAGGCCGAACGTCCGCTCCAAGTTAAGCAGCAGCTCGACGAAGGCCATCGAGTCCAGCACCCCACTCTCGAACAGGTCCGTGTCGGCGGACGGGACGTCCAACTTCAGCGTCGTCAGGAACCACGTGGCGATCCGATCCTGTACGGTGCGCGTCTCAGACATGGCCGTGCCCTACATCTCCTCGTGCTCCGGCGCCAGGAGGTCGAACCACAGACGATCGTAGCGGCGGCCGTCGATGTCATGGCACTGTCGCTGCCTGCCGATGGGCCTGAAGTTGACATTCGCGGCGACGCGAACGGAAGGGTTGTGCTCGACGATCCACGTGTTGATCGCGTGGAGTCCGAGCTCCAAGAACCCGAGCGTGAGCATCTGGGACGTCGCCCGACTCGCGTAGCCGCGGCCGGCGTAAGACTTGTCGCCGAGGACGACCCAGAGCGTGGCGGTCTTGAAGTGCCGGTTCACATTGCTGAGTCCGACGACCCCGATCGGGGCATCGTCGACGTCGGACGTGAAGAGTCTGAACACGTGGGTGCCCCGCTGCGTCGCGATGGTGAGCCACTCCGGGCTCACGAGCTGGCGGCCGTCCCCGAAGTCCAGCCACTGGTAGTTTTCTTTCTGGGCGAGCCAGCTCGCCACGAGGTGGATGCGCTCCGGACTGTCAAGCGGTAGCAGCTTCATGTGCCTGGAACCTTTCCCGCAGCGCACGTCGGTCGATCTTCCCGTTGGCGTTCTTCGGAAGACTTGCCGACACCAGCCAGCGCGAGGGAATCATGTACGTCGGGAGGAGGGCGCTGAGTGCTTTGCGCAGATCCGCCGGAGAGACGTCCCGGCCGGGCAGCAGGGCATAGGCGCAGGCGATCAGCGTCCCCTCGAATCCTCCGGACGGAATCCCGACCACCGCGGCCTCTTGCAGACCGTCAATGGCATTGAGCGCGGCCTCGATCTCGCCCAGCTCGATTCGATAGCCTCGGCTCTTGATCTGGGAATCGGCTCGGCCGAGGAAGTAGATGAGGCCGTCGTCTCGCCCGATTCTGGCGAGGTCGCCCGTCTTATAGAGGCGATCGATGGGGTCCAAGGCGCGTGGATTTTGCAGAAACGCCGCGGCGGTTCGTTCGGGATCTCTCCAGTACCCTGGGCTCAGGCCGACACCCCTGATGTAGAGATCCCCAATCTCGCCGTTGGGAACTGGCTCCAATCTATCGTTCAAGACCAGGAGCTCCTCACCGTCGCATTCGGTCCCGATCGGGACCTCGGCGCTCGGGTCTGGCGGACACTTCGGCACCGTATAGTAACTACTCGCGATGGTGGCCTCCGTCGGACCGTAGAGATTGGTGAAGCTGACGTGAGGCAGCCGGGTCATCCAGTAGACGAGGGCCGGCGTCGGAAATACCTCTCCGCACCACAAGAGGCGCTTCAGGGTGGGAAAGTCGTGGGGCTTGACAACATCGAACTTGGCCAGGTAGTTGAGAATCGAGGGGACCGAGAACCACTGGGTGAGCTCAGACGCCCGGATGAAATCGGCGAGCTTGTGCGGGAGCAGATTGAGGTCGGGTGGGACAAGATGGAGCTCGGCACCTGCCGCAAATGTGCCGAAGATATCAAACGTGGAGAGGTCGAAGTGCAAGGGCGAATGGCCCGACGTCCGATCCGAGGCGTCCATGTGGAAGTACTGGCGCGCCCACTCGACGAAATGAATGACGCTGGAGTGACTGACGACGACGCCCTTGGGGTGACCGGTGGATCCCGACGTGAACAGGATGTGAGCCGGGTCGTGCCGGGTGTTGCGGTACTCGAGTGGAGTGCTCGGATATCCGCGGACATCCTCCATGGCGAAGTGCTCGACGAAGCTTTTGGCCACGGGCCGGTCGGCGCCGAGCCAGCCCACCGAAAGAGAAACGCGGAGCGCCGCATCGCTGAAGAGTTCGTCCAGCAAATGAACAACCGGGCCGGCGGCCAGGATGCAGCGGCTCTCGCAGGACTCGAGAATCCTCGTGAGTCGAGCCGCTGGGTTCGAGAGATCAAGCGGGACAAAGATACAGTCCGCCTTGTAAATCCCCAGGAGGCCGACGAGTGCCGTCGGGGATTTCGGCATGAGGAGGCAGACGCGGTCCCCTTTTTTACACCCCGTGTCCCTCAGTAAGCCTGCCAACTGGTTCGAGCGCGCCTCCAGTTGTCCATAGGTCAGGCGGTCCTCTCGCAAGACCACGGCGAACGCGTCGGGACGCGTTTCGGCTTGGAGGGTGACCCAGTCTTGAAGGAGTTCCGTCATGCCCCGACCGTCTCCAGCGCTCGTGCGAACGCGAGGTTGATGTGATCGAGCTCCTCCCGATCGAAGGGGACGTCGAGAATGAACGTCCGGTATCGGAGGGCGATGTATCTCGCCAACTCCTGCGCCACTCTGTCGTAGCTCCCGACGAGATAGGGACACATGGTCTTGTAATTCTGGAAGGGGACCAGCCAGTAGGGACTCCGTTCCGTCTCGACGACCACGGTTGAGAGCTGTTTGTGCCAGGAAGAATCGGACACCTTCATCGCCAGCTGATGGGTCAGTTGGCCCTTGCGATCCTCGGGGAACCGTGAATGGGCCACCGCCCAGGCGTCAGCATCGCGTTCGCGGGCGATGATGCCGACCCGGACGCCAAGATGCAGGAGATCGTCGGGCGAGCGTTCTTCCACATCGGCGGCTCTGGGATACTTGATGGCGGTCGCACCCAGAGTCCTCGCCGCCGCGAGTCCTGCCTCGGACGAGCCCGAAATAAATATTCCCGGTACGAGTGCTTCTGGCAAGGGCGGCGTCAATCTCAGCATCGCCACGCTGTGGAAGTCGCCTTCATAGGTCAGAGGGGCGGGGCCCGTCAGGAGGCGGCTGATGATCGTGGTGTATTCGACCAGGCGAGCGTATCGCTTATCGTGCGGCGTGGTGTCGCTCAAGGCGTCCAAGTCGTTCTTGAAGCCTCCGGCGACCATGTTGAGATAGAGACGGCGGCCGTAGAGGTAGGCGAACGACGTGATCTGCTTGGCGACCGCGTACGGATGCATGTAGACCGGCTGGACCGCCACGAG
>Ga0209806_1002559_pt1 | contig 11271 bp, 8 predicted proteins | sample GraSoiAngelo_152_FD_186166 | JGI IMG/M metagenome (GOLD analysis project Ga0209806, IMG submission 186166) | Grasslands soil microbial communities from the Angelo Coastal Reserve, California, USA - 14_1009_12_30cm (SPAdes) (version 2) | ecosystem: Environmental > Terrestrial > Soil > Grasslands ... | reverse complement strand
CTTCGTGCGGCGGTTAGGCCGAGAGCCCGCCGTCTACATCCGTCTCGATCGCCGCCAGCCCGACCTGCTCGCGTCCGCGGAACGGCAACTCGGTCCTCGCCTGGTTGCGGGGGCGGACATCGTCGTCCCGATTGCACGCGTCGATGAGTTCGTGGCGGAAATCAAGACCCGGGTGCGCGGTCAGGGAAATTGACGCAGTCGCGCGCCGCCTGGTGGCGCCTCGACCGGCGCGACCTCTACTGGCTGCTCGCGCTGACACTGATGGCGGGGATCCTTCGATTCGGCAGCCCGATCTTCCTCGATGTCTTCGCCCACCCCGGATCATCGGCGCCCATCAGCGCCTGGGGCATCGGGCACAACTACCAGGATCCGTCACTTCCCGGCCTGGGCAAGTCGAACGACATCGCGCCCAACTCCCCCTTCGTATTCGACGAACTCTACTTCGCCAACGACGCCCACAATGACCTGCTGGGTCGCGATTACTTCGATCCCGAGCCGCCCCTCGCCAAGCTGATCATCGCCCTCGGCATCCAGTTCTTCGGTTTCAACTCCTTCGGCTGGCGCTTCATGCCGGCGCTCTTCGGCACCGCCCTCATCCCGCTGATGTACATACTCGCCCGCCAATTGCTGACCGTCCGATTCTTTGCCGTCGCCGCCGGCGTGCTGACCGCCTTCGACGGGTTGACCTTCGTCGAGTCGCGGACCGCGGTCATCGACATCATCCCCATCACGCTGGTGGTGCTCGCCTATCTCTTCTTCCACCTCCACCTCAACGCCGACAGCGTCTCCCGCCGGCGGTGGATGATCGTGATGACAGGCATCACGCTCGGCCTGGCGCTCGGATCCAAGTGGACGACGCTGGCGGCCTACGGCACCATCGTCGTCATCCTGGCGTTCCGGCTCATCGCTCGCTGGACCCGCTACGACGGGGCCACCGGCGGCATCGCGCTGCTCAGCCTCGCCTTGCTGCCGGGCCTCGTTTATGCCCTCAGCTTTACCCGCTACCTGATGATCACGCACGGCATCACGAATCTGCCGCAGCCGGCGCTGTCCTTTATCCCCTTGCATTTCAACCCTGGCGGAGCCTGGACCGAGCTACGGGAATGGCACTGGCAGACCTGGCACTACCACATCACCCTGACCGCGCCACACATCTTTTACAGTCCCTGGTGGTCGTGGCCGCTCGATTTCCGCCCCGTCGTCTACTACTACACTGATAAGAGTCTCGGTAGCGACCAGACGAGTGGCGCCCCGCTCGTGGCGGAGATCTTCAACCTCGGCAACCCCGTGATCTGGTGGGCCGCCACAGGTGCCCTGCTTGGGATCGCGGTCGGGTTGCCCGCCCTCATCCGCCACTACCGCTCGCGCCACGCGCTGGAGCCGGCGGAAGCCGCCCTTCGTGATGCGGCTGGACCGGTGCCGCAGCGTCTCTACCTGTCGATCTTCATTCTCGTCGCCTTCTGCGCGGCCTGGCTGCCATTCTCACGTGTGCCGCGTGGGCTCTTCCTCTACCACATGCTCGGCGGGTTGCCACCGATGTTCCTCGCGCTGGCGCTGGTGCTCACCTACCTCCGCACCCTGCGTGGCCGCCTGCCCGGCTTTGCGATGCGGGTCAGTGGGGCGGTGCCGGCGTACGCCTACCTGCTGATGGTCTTGGGCTTCTTCATTTATTTCTATCCACTCTGGACCGGACTACCGCTGACGGCCGATGCCTTGAACAGCCACGTGTGGTTCGCCTTCGTCAAACCGCTGCCCAACTGGTGCCTCTGCTACTGGACCTCCCCGGGCTAGCGCTGGTTGCGGGCTGCCTCGTCCTCGGCCTGGGTCTGGCCGCGGGCGGGCCACCCTGGCTGACGGCGGGCGAGCGCCTCGTGATCGGCCTGGTGCTTGCCGTGGTCGGGCTGACGATGATGGGCTACCTCGCCGCGCTGGCCATCGGCGTCACTGTCGGCCTGGTGCTGCTGCTGGCTGTCGCGGCACTCACCGCGGGTGGCTGGTTGCTCTGGCGTCACCGTGGCCGATACGATCGCCCCGCTTTTCCACGCCGGCGCGGGGCCCCATTTGTGTTCCCCGCCGCGGTGGCCGCCCTCGCGCTTGGCATGGGGTACCTTTTCACGCGCGCGGTGGAGGTCACGCCCGACGCCTGGCTGGCGCACTACAACAACACCTGGTCGGACTGGGCCTTCCACGCCAGCTACGCCACGGCTTTCGTCTACGGGCACAACCTGCCACCCCAGAATCCGATCTTCGCGGGGACACCGTTCCGCTATCCCTTCGCACCCGACTTTGCCAGCGCACTGCTGGTGGGCGGCGGCTGGAGCATCCCGGCCGCCCTCATCTGGCCGAGTTGGGCGATGACCGTGCTCGCGCTCAGCGGGCTCATCCTCTGGGCGCGCCGGCTGACGAGCGGGATCGCCGCGGGCGTGATCGCCGTAACCCTGACGCTGCTGGGTGGCGGCATCGGGTTCCTGTTGTTCTTCGGTGACGCGGCACAGCCCGGGCTGATCAACGCCCTGATGCACATCACGCGCAGCTATGACCGCTCGTGCCCGCTTGCGAACGTGCCGCCCGAGCCGTCATGCCTCGACGCGACACTCAACATTCAGTGGTACAACCCCATCCTCTCCTACTACCTCCCGCAGCGCTCCTTCGTCTTCGGCGCGGCCATGGTCATGGCGGTTCTCCTGCTGCTGACGCCGCCGCTCCTCGCCACGCCCTTCTTCCGCTGGCACGAAACGATCGCCACCGTCCGTTCGTCGTGGCGCCGGTGGACGCTGAAGAGCGAGACGGTCGCCTTCATGGTCGCCGGCGGATTGACCGGCTTCTTGCCGCTCTTCCACGTACACAGCCTGGTGGTGCTCGGGATTGTGACGGGCTGCTGGGCGCTGCTCTTCCCGCGGCCGGCGTGGCTCGGGTTCTTTGTCGTAACGCTCGTGCTGGCCGTGCCGCGCCTGCTGATGGCAGTGCCGGGCGACCCGGGCGCGCCAGCGGAGCACCAGTACCCGCGCTGGTTGATAGGTTGGATGTCGGGCACGGACCTCCCCCCCTGGTTCTGGATCAAGAACACCGGTCTTTTCTGGCCACTGCTCTTGCTAGCACTGCTGAGCCCGCTGGCTCTTCGCGGTCGCGCCCGGCTGTTGATCGCACCCTTCAGCCTGGTGTTCCTGGCTGCCAACCTGGTGAAGTTTCAGCCCTGGGATTGGGACAACAGCAAGCTGCTGGTGTTCTGGTACATGGCCAGCGCGGTGGCGGTTGGCGCCCTGCTGGTCCGGCTCGCGCGGGCGCACCTCCTCGCTGGCGTCGCCGCCGTGGCGATCTGGCTGAGCCTGGTCGCGTCGGGTGTGCTCTCGCTGATGCAGTTCCTGCCTCCGCAGGGGCCTGCCTATGTCTGGTTCTCGAACGAAGAGGTGCAGCTCGCCGCGCAGGTGCGCCGACAAACGCCGCCGCGCGCGGTGTTCGTGACGGGGCAGGAACCGACCAATCCAATCGCGGACCTGGCGGGGCGCCCGGTGCTGATGAGCTACCCGGGATGGCTCTGGAGCTACGGTATCAACTACGCCCAGCGCGAGGCGGACATCGCTCGGATCTATCACGGCGGGCCGGAGGCGATCCGCCTGCTGCGCCAGTACCACGTCGACTACATCGTGATCGGGCCGACGGAACGCACGGTCTTTCAGCCGGACGCCAACTACTTCAACGCGCAGTTCCGGCTCGTGCTGCACACGCCGAACTACGACATCTATGCCGTGCATTGAGGCGATTAGAATGCAGGCGTGCTGACGCGCTTCCTCATCCATATCGTCGCGTTGCTCTTCGTCTTCTACGTGGTGTGGGGGATTCGCGGTGGGAACCTCTGGTTGGCGGTGGTGATGGCGCTGATCCTGGCCGTCGTCAACACGATCATCCGTCCGGTGCTGCTGATCCTGACGCTGCCGGTCACGATTTTGACGCTGGGATTGTTCGTCATCGTGCTGAACGCGCTGCTGTTCGGCCTGTCCTTCCTTGTGCTCCAGGGCATCATGAACGTGCACTTCGCGGTGGGCTTCGGCCTGATCCTGATCGGCTACCTGATCTACGTGATCGTCAGCACCGTGCTGACGCACGTGTTCTGATCTTTTCGATCAGAAGGCCCAGTAGCCGCGGCCGAAGGCCAGGCCGAAAAAGATCAGGGTGACAAAAGATACTCCCACCAGCGGCAGGTACAGCCACTGGCGCCTGATGCGCCCCGCCAGCAGGAAGAGCGGATACATGCCAAGCAGATAGCGGGGGATGCTCAGCCAAAAAGGCAGAAACGTGACGAGCACCGTGACCACGGTGGCGTAGACGGCGTCCGCCGGCCGCAGTCGCAGCCAGCTCAGCACCGCCACCAGGTAGGCGGCGATACCGCCGGCGATCTCGCCGCCGCCAACAGTGAGCTTTTCCCAGGGAACGCGCCAGCTGATGCTGCGTAGCGCGGCATCGAGCCCGAACCAGGGAGCCGCGAACGAATGTGACCAGTGGTCCCGCTGCACCGTGACGAAGGCGAGCGGGTCGCCGAGAACCAGCAGGTTGGTGAGGAGGTAGGTGGCGAAGCCGAGACCGACGAGCAGCGGGGGGACGAGCCGCTGCCAGAGGCTGCGCAGGGCGCGCCGCGCCGCCAGCAGCTCGACCACAAGGAACGGCAGCAGCGCCAGCCCGGTAAGCCGCGCGGCCGAGGCCAGCCCGCCCAGCAGCCCGGCCCAGAGCCAGCGCTTGTGGCGCGCAGCCAGCACGGAACCGAAGGTCAGCGCGCAGAAGAGGGCCTCCGTGTAACCGACCAGTAAGAAGTAGGCGGTGGGGAAGACGGTAAAGAACGCCGCCCCGCGCCAGGCCGCCCTCTCGTGACCGTCGACACGGGCGATCTCGTAGAGAAGGATGGCGGCGACCACCCCGGCAACATTGCTGATCAGCAGGGCGGCTGTCCGCGCCGGCAACCCGACGCCAGCCACGGCGCTGATCAGCGCCGGGTAGAGCGGGAAGAAGGCGATCAGGTTCCGGGCGTCGCCCACCGTTTCGTAACCGTGAGTGGCGAGATAGACGTAGTGCCGGGCGTCCCACTGGTCCCACGCCCGGCCAAGCGCCGTCAGGGGGTCGGGGGCGGCGCCGAACTCGATGAGGGTGAGCGTGATCAGCACCACCTTGACCAGGAGCGCGAGTCCCAGCAGCGTCAACCAGGGGCGAACCCGGTCCGCCGGGAGCCCGGCGATCGACAGACTTGGCGTACCATAGCGACTCGACGGCCTGCCGGCCACGTTACTGAGTGACCTCACAAGCCTGGCTTCCTGTCTTCCGGGCCATCGCCGCGGAGATCCGTGCCACGATCCCGCCGCTTGCCGGCACGCCCGCCGCACGAGAAGAGATCGGCCTCGGTGCCGGTGGCGACCGGACCATCTATCTCGATCAGCTTGCCGAAGACATCGTGGTCCGCCACCTGGAGCAAGCCTATCGCAGCGGCTTGCGCTTCCGGCTGATCTCGGAGGAGCTCGGCGAGCGCGACTTCGGGGGCGAACCGCTGGTGCTGGCCGACCCGCTGGACGGGAGCTTCAACGCCAAGATGGGGCTGCCGTACTATGCGGTCGTGCTGGCTTTCACTGAGGGTGACCGGATCTCCGACGTCCGGCTCGGCTATGTCCAGAACCTGGTGACCGGCGACGAATACCACGCCATCGCCGGAGCGGGCGCGTTTTACCGGGGTGAGCCGCTGCGGCCCGCGCCTGCGGCCTTTGACGGACGGTCCATCCCCCTCGTCCAGTTCGATGCGCCGTCCGGCGTGGAGCCGCGGGAACGAGCTGCGCCGATCTTCGCGCATGCGGAAAAGGTTCGTCAGCTGGGCTCGGCGGCGCTCAACCTCTGTCACACCGCGGCCGGTGGGGTCGCCCTCCAGGTAACGCCCGCCCCAGTGCGATCGTTCGATCTCGCCGGGCCGCTCCTCATTCTCCGCGAGGCCGGCGGGACCGCCACCGACTTCGGCGGCGGGTCGGTCGACTCGGTCTCCGTGCGATTGGACGCGCGGACCACCCTGCTGGCCTCCCTGTCGCGCCAGATTCATGCCTACGCGCTCGAGCTCTTGCGAGTGAGGGTTTCCTGATGCTCGAGCCGGAACAGACCACCTTCATCCTGCTTTCCTTCGAGGGCCCCGACGAGTACTCGCAGGCGGGCGGATTGGGCGTTCGCGTCAAAGAACTCTCGCGGGCGCTGGCCGAGCGCGGCTTCGAGACGCACCTCTTCTTCGTCGGCGACCCGAAGCTTCCCGCCGATGAGAGCGCACTCGACGGCCGCTTGTGGCTGCATCGCTGGAGTCAGTGGATCAGCCGCTATCACCGGGTCGGCGTCTACGACGGCGAGGATGACAAGGTCGCGGATCTCAACCGCAGCCTTCCGGACGCCCTGGTCAAGGATTACATCAGGCCGGCGATCGAGCGTGGCAAAACCGTGGTCGTGCTCGGTGAGGAGTGGCACCTGGCGCACGCCATGAGCCTGATCTCGGATGCGCTTTATTTCGCCGGGCTTCGCGACCGCTGCCTTCTCCTCTGGAACGCGAACAACCACTTCGCCTTCCACCGCATCAACTGGGGACAGCTCGCCTTCGTCTGCACCCTGATGACGGTGAGCCGTTACATGAAACACATCATGTGGCGCTGGGGTGTCAACCCCATCGTGGTGCCCAATGGGATCCCCGGGTCGATGATCGCCCGGGTGAGCCAGGCGCAGGTGCGCGCGGTGCGCGCCGCGGTGAATGCGCCGGCGTTCCTCTTCAAGATCGGGCGCTTCAGCCCGGACAAGCGCTGGCACCAGGCGATCGCCGCCGTCGCCCAGCTGAAAGAACGGGGGGTCACGACGCGCCTGCTGATGCGCGGTGGCCTCGAACCCTTCGGCGGTGAGGTCCTGGATTTTGCGCAGCAGCGCGGCCTCCGCGTGGCGCCGCTGTCCACCCGCATCGAAGATGTCGCCGGGCTGGCGAAAACGCTGCGGGACAACGCCGACGCCGACATCTGGAACGTGACGGCCTTCCTGCCCGACGACCTCCTCCCGGTGCTGTACGCGTCGGCGACCGCCACCCTGGCGAACAGCGGGCACGAGCCATTCGGCCTGGTGGGCCTCGAGGCGATGGCCTCCGGTGGCGTCGCCTTCGTCGGCGCGACCGGCGAGGAATACGCCGAACCGTTCAAGAACGCGATCGTCATCGAGACCGAGGACGCGGCCGAGATCGTCGCCTACGTCAATCACCTCGCGGCGCATCCGGACACCGCCCGCAACCTGCGGATCGCCGCCCAGCGGACGGCGCGCGATTACACCTGGCAGCGGGTGATCGACATCTTCCTGCAACGCCTCGAATTCGTCGCCCTGAAGCAGGGGCTGAGCATCCCGTCTGAGAGGATAGAAAGCGATGCCTAACAACCTGGTCATCTACATGGTTGCGCACCAGCCGCGGCGCGTCCGCCTGCCGGCCCAGCTGATTCCGCGCGGCACCTCGCCGGAGAAGATGGATGCGCTGATCTTCGACGAGCAGATGGACCGGCGCTACTTCGACAAGGTTTCGAAGTACTGTTACCGGCCGGCCACCGAGCTCTTCCAGTCGCTGGTGGACAAGGGGATGAAGATCTCCCTTGGCTTCTCCGTCTCACTCCTGCTCCAGATGCGACGTTTCGGCCCGGACGTGCTGGCCGGCTTCCAGAAGCTCGTCAGCCACGAGAACGTCGAGCTGATCGCGGTCGAGCCCTATCACTCCTTCATCTTTTATCTGGACATCGCGGCCTTCGCCGAGCGCATGGCGTGGGGCAAGCGCCAACTCGAGGAGACCTTCCAGAAAACGATCACCGTCACCGACACGACCGAGATGTTCATGTCGAACGACGTTTACTTCCAGCTACAGCTGAGCGGTTTTCGGGGCGCGGTCATGGATGGCAGACCCTGGGTGATGGGCTGGCGCGAACCGACGCACCTCTACCGCTATCCCAACGAGGAGATGCGGCTCTTTACCCGCCACTACGAGCTGAGCGACGACGTCGGCTACCGCTTCAGTAACCGGCAGTGGAACGGCTGGCCACTGATGGCCGACACCTACGCGACCTGGGTCCGACAGGCGATGGGCGAGTTCGTCTTCCTCGCCTGGGACTTCGAGACCTTTGGCGAGCACCACCGGGCTGACTCCGGCATCTTTCCGTTCATGCACGCGCTCCACGCCGACTTCGCCAAGAACAAGATGCGCTATCTATCGCCGTCGGAGGCCATCGCGACCTTCAAGGATGCCCACGAAATGCCGCTCCCTGAGTACGGATGTACCTGGGCCGGAGACGGCGGCATGGATTTTTTCCTTGGCAATGAGGCGCAACAGGGAATCTTCCGGCTGATGCACCACATCTACAACAAGGCGAAGCTCACCAAGCACCCGCACCTGATCGACATCGCGATGTGGCTGCTCCAGTCGGACAACCTGCATCTCATCCAGTGGTTCTCCAAGGCCGGTGCCCAGGCGGAGGTCTCCGCCTACTTCACTCCCGACGAATGGTGGGAGCTCGGCGGCCTGGGCATTCTTCGAGAACAGCAGCGCGTCTACGTCAACTTCCTGCGCGCCATGGACGAGTATGTCTGAGGCCAGTTACACAGCGACTTACCCTCGGCGTTGCGCTTTGCGCGCGAAAGCGCGGCGGCCTGACGGCCGCTAGAATTCGAAAGGAATGGACGAGAGGGGACTCCGTTGAGTGGCGTCCCCGCCTCTATTCCGACCAATGACGAACCACCCGTCCTGGTCGCCGACGACGACCTCGACATCCGAACGATGCTGCGCACGCTTCTCGAGCTGGATGGCCACGAGGTGATCGAGGCCAAAGACGGTCACGAAGCCTGGAAGTGTTGCGTGGATTACCAGCCGGCGGTGGTCGTCGCCGACATCCAGATGCCGGGGATCGACGGGCTGCAGCTCTGCCGGAAGATCCGCGAAAGCCCCTACTCGCCGGACATCAAGGTGATCGTCTACACCGCCGGGATGGCGACCCCCGAAGAGGCGAAAAAGGCCGGCTGTGACGAGTACTTTCTGAAGACCGACCCCTTGCCCAAGCTGCGCGACAAGGTCCGCCAGTACGCCAGTGCCCGGACGGCCCCGCCAGGGGTCTAACCCCCGAATACGAGTCGTATTCAACGGCTGCAAGGTCGACCCGCGCCCCCGGTTATACCGCAGGGGTGCCTTCCTTGCACGTGCCTCCGTTTCCGGCTCTGCTGGCCGTGGCCATCGGCGTGCTGCTCCTGCTGCGGCTCGTCGGCGGCTCCATGCCATGGGGTCAGTTGACGATCGCCGTCGGACCGGACGGCCGCCCCATGCGGCCGCGTGTCAAGTGGCACCTCTGGACCATCTGCCGGGGGGAACCGCCCACGATGTCCGCCGCGCTCGGCTTTATCTCCATCGCGCTCGGGTGCCTCGCGTTCTTCATCGTCGGGCCGGAGCTGGCGGAGGCTGTCACGCACCCCGTGGCCCGCTGGCTCGAGTACTCGATGATGTTCACCCTCGCGACGTCCTTCACCGTCGTCCCGGTCGGCGTCATCGTGCTCGTCCGCAGCGGCCTCGACCTCGCCGCGCGGCGATGCTCGATGGTCGGCCTGGTCGTGGGCATGCGGCGGGACGTGGGACTCTTCGGCCGCACCTACCGCGTCGCCGTCCAGGCCGGGGACCGGGTGATGACGAAGAAGCTCTGGGCGGAAGCCTTCCGCATCAACCGCTCGACCTTCGATCGCCTGCGGCCCGGTGACAAGATCACCATCGAGTACTCGCCGCACCTTCGGTACGTGTTCAACCTTGTGTTTCCGGAACCGCTAAAAAAAGCGGCCGGTTAGCTAGACTCTTTCCCCGTGACGCGCCCGCTGCATGTGGCCTTCGTCTGGCACATGCACCAGCCTTATTACAAGGATGACCTGAGCAACAGTTTTCTGCTGCCCTGGGTTCGGCTGCGCGCCGCCAAGGATTACTACAAGATGCCGGCGTTGCTCGACTCGTACCCGGACCTCAAGCAGACGTTCAACCTGGTGCCGGCGTTGGTGGAGCAGATCCAGGATTATGCCGACGGCGGCGTCGAGGACGTCTACATGGAGCTGGCCCGCCGTCCGGTGTCGGAACTCAGCGCCGACGAGCGAGCCTTCATCGCGCGCTGGATGACCGAGTCGAGCCAGATCCGGCGGGTGCGCCAGTATCCGCGCTACCTGGAGCTGGTGCGCAAGCGGGAGCAGGCGGGACCACTCACGGCCGCTGGCCTGGCAACGCTGTTCTCCGACGCCGAGCTGCGCGATCTGCTCGTGTGGTTCAACCTGTCGTGGATCGGCCCGGAGGCGATCGAGGGCAATCCGGAGATTGCCGAGCTGGTCCGCAAGGGCCGATTCTTTTCGGACGCTGACGTGGAGCCCGTCCTGCGGCTGCAATTCGAGCTGCTCCGCAAGGTGCTCCCCAAATATCGGGAGCTCGAAGAGCGAGGGCAGGCCGAGCTAATCACGAGCCCTTACTACCATCCCATCCTGCCACTGATCGCCGATCTTGGCATCGCGCGCGTCGCACGGCCGGACCTCAAGATGCCGCGCGCGATGTTCACGCATGCCGACGACGCGGCCGAGCAGCTGCGCCTTGGCTTGGAGGCGCATCGCCGCCATTTCGGGCGCCGGCCGCGCGGCGTCTGGCCGCCGGAAGCCGCCGTTTCCGATGATGTGGTGCGCCTGGCCGCCGATCACCGGGTGGAGTGGATGCTCAGCGATGAGGGTGTTCTCTCCCGATCGCTCGCGAGCCCCATCATCCGGGACGCGCAGGGGCGGGTGACTCAAGCCGAGCAGCTCTACGCGCCCTACCGTGTCCAGGGCAACGGCCCGCCGATCCATCTCGTGTTTCGCGACGCGCCGCTCTCCAACGCCATTGGCTTCGAGTACCAGAACTCGCCGGCCGATGAGGCGGCCGCCGACCTCATCCGCCGGCTTCATGCCATCCAACAGCAGCAGCAGGACACGCCTTTCCTGGCGGTGATCGCCCTCGACGGCGAAAACTGCTGGGATTCGTACGAGGCCAATGGCAACCCGTTTCTCCACTCGCTCTACAGCCGGCTCGTGAGTGAGCCGGAGCTGAAAACGGTGACCATCTCCGACTTCATCGCTGAGTTCCCCGCGAATCGATCGCTGTCCCGTATCCATCCGGGCTCCTGGATCAACGCGAACTTCGACACCTGGGTCGGCGACGCGGAACACAATGTCGCCTGGGACCTGCTGGCGCAGGCCCGGGATGTT
>Ga0209806_1002551_pt1 | contig 11290 bp, 10 predicted proteins | sample GraSoiAngelo_152_FD_186166 | JGI IMG/M metagenome (GOLD analysis project Ga0209806, IMG submission 186166) | Grasslands soil microbial communities from the Angelo Coastal Reserve, California, USA - 14_1009_12_30cm (SPAdes) (version 2) | ecosystem: Environmental > Terrestrial > Soil > Grasslands ... | reverse complement strand
CCGACCCTACCGGCCGTGGCACCGCTTGTATTTCTTACCCGATCCGCACCAGCACGGATCGTTGCGGCCGATTTTATGTTGCGCGCCGCCGGCAGCGTCCGCGCCCCCGGAGGCGACCGCCGCTCCCACCGGAGCTGCACGGCGCTGCTGTGGCGCGGCCCTGCGGCCGGCCCCATTGGCGCCGTCCGGCTCGGCGGGTCCGCTTTCCGTCATCTGGCGCACGATCGGAGTCGGAGGCGGGGGCGGAGCCGGCGCCACCCTGTAGATCAGCGACACGATCGAGCCCTGGATGCGCTCGCGCAGCTCGTTGAACATCTCGAACGCTTCGTTCTTGTACTCGACCAACGGGTCGCGCTGGCCGTACGCGCGCAGAGCGATGCCCTCGCGGAATTGCTCCATCTGCGTCAGGTATTCCATCCACTGCCAGTCGATCGTCTGCAGCATCACGCTCCGCTCGACGACCGGCATCAGCTCGGCGCCCATCTCTGCCACCTTCCGGTCGTAGGCTTCCTCGGCGGACGCGTAAAGGTGCTCGACTAGGCCTTCAGGCCCCTTGTGCAACGCCTCATCGGGAATCTCAGAGCCGGGGGCGATCGGCAGATAAGCGGATAGGTACTTGACCAGGCCCTCGAGGTCCCAGTTTTCGTAGTGCCGGCTCTGGCAGTGCTGGTCGACGCCCTTCACGACGAGCTCGCGCACGTAGCCCAGGATGTTGTCCCGGGTGTCCGCGCCCTCCAGGACCTTCCGCCTCTCTTCGTAGACGATCTGGCGCTGCTTGTTCATGACGTCGTCGTACTCGACGACGTGCTTGCGGGAGTCGAAGTGCATCCCCTCGACCTTCTTCTGCGCACTCGCGATCGAGCCGGCGACCCACGGATGCTCGATCGGTTCCACCTCGAGGCTGTCCATCAAGCGGCCGATCCGGTCGGCGGCGGGGCCGAAGATCTTCATCAGGTCGTCTTCGAGCGAGATGAAGAAACGGCTCGAGCCCGGGTCGCCCTGGCGACCAGCACGACCGCGAAGCTGGTTGTCGATGCGGCGGCTCTCGTGGCGCTCCGTGCCGATGATGTGCAGTCCTCCGACGTCCGTGACACCCCTACCCAGCACGATGTCCGTGCCACGACCGGCCATGTTGGTGGCGATCGTGATCGCGTTCGACTGGCCTGCCTCGGCGACGACCGCCGCCTCGCGTTCGTGCTGCTTGGCGTTGAGCACGTTGTGCTTCAGGCCGCGGCGCTCGAGCATCTTGGCCAGCCGCTCAGACTTCTCCACCGAAACCGTGCCGACAAGGACCGGTCGGCCGAGCTTGTTCATCTCGACTATCTCGTCGATCACAGCCTCGAACTTCGACTTCTCGCTCTTGTAGATCACGTCGGCGTTGTCGTTCCGCACCATCGGGTGGTGGGTCGGGATGACCACGACATCGAGCCCGTAGATCTTGTGGAACTCTTCGGCTTCAGTCACCGCCGTGCCGGTCATGCCCGCCAGCTTGTCGTACTGGCGGAAGTAGTTCTGGACCGTGATCGTCGCGATCGTCTTTTGCTCCTGCTGCACCTTGACGCCTTCCTTGGCCTCGACCGCCTGGTGCAGCCCGTCCGACCATCGGCGGCCGGGCATGGTGCGCCCGGTGAACTCATCAACGATCACGACCTCGGCGTCCTTGACCAGGTAGTCGCGGTCGCGGAGGAACAGTGATTTGGCCTTGAGGGCCTGGTTGATCTGATGCGCCTCGATCACGTTCTCGAGGTCGTAGATGTTCTTGATGCCGGTCCAGCGCTCCATCTTGGCAATGCCGGTCTCGGTCAAGGACGCAGATTTGTGCTTCAGGTCGACCTCGTAGTCCTCGCCCTCGGTCAGCCGCGCGGCCCAGCGCGCGTACTGGTAGTACTTATCAGTCGACTCGTCCGACTGGCCCGAGATGATGTGCGGCGTTCGCGCCTCGTCGATGAGGATGGAGTCGACCTCGTCGACGATCGCGTAGTTGAGGTCGCGCTGGCTGCATTGAGTGAGGTCGCGGGCCATGTTGTCGCGCAGGTAGTCGAAGGCAAGCTCAGAGTTGGTCGCGTAAGTTATGTCCGCGCCGTATGCGTCCTTCTTGGTCATGGGCCGAAAGTGCTGCAGACGCGGGTCCGGGTGAGTCTCGTCGACGTACTCCGGGTCGTAGACGAACGTGGCGCTCGTGCCCACGTTCACGCCGACCGACAGTCCCAGCAGGTGATAGATCGGGCCCATCCATCCAGCGTCCCGGCGGGCGAGGTAGTCGTTGACGGTGACCAGGTGGACGCCCTTGCCGGCCAGAGCGTTGAGGTAGAGCGCGAGGCTTGCCACGAGCGTCTTGCCTTCACCGGTCTTCATCTCGGCGATCTTGCCCTGGTGCAGGACGATCCCGCCCACGAGCTGGACGTCGAAATGGCGGAGGCCTATCGTGCGCCGCGCAGCTTCGCGGCAGAGCGCAAAGGCGTCGATCAGCAGCTCGTCGAGGTCATGGCCTTCCTGGGCTTTGGCGCGCAGCTCGTCAGAACGAGCGCGCAGGCCGGCGTCGTCCAGCTCCTTGAGCCCCGGCTCGAGGGCGGTTATCGCGTTGGCCACCGCGAGGTGGCGCTTGACCTCCCGCTCGTTCGGATCGAGCAGCTTGCTGAGGATGACCACTGGAATAGAGGTTACCCGGCCCGAGGGTGACTGAACCCCGGGCTAGGGGATCACAGGCTCGATCACAGCCAGGGAGCCGTCGGCTCGCTTCACCATGATCTGGATCTCACCCGAGTCCTCGTCCAGGTAGACCAGGAACGGCTGGCTGTCCGCCAGGAGCTCCGAGGAGGCCTCTGAGACCGACATCGGCCGCAGCTTTAGCCGCATGCGCTCAGGCTCCGAGGAGCGCTCTTGCCCGGCACGGACCGGTTCGGCCGGCACCCGCACCGGTGATGTCTGCTGCTTGCGGTGGGTGACCTTTTCCTTGAACGCCACCACCTGGCGGTCGATCTTGTCGAGGGCGAGGTCCAGGGCCGACTGGGGATCGGCCCCGCGCTCGCGCGCGTGCAGGACGGGCGCGCGGCGTCCGTCGAGATGGAGCGTGATCCGGCACACCGTGGTCGCCAGCCCGCTTCTCTTGCGCTCTTCGGAGAACTCCAGCTCGGCGTCCATCACCTTGCCGAAGTGGTGCTCGAGGCGGGTCAGCTTGCGCTGCGCCGTATCGCGCACCTCCTGCCCGAGACCGTCCGTACGGTCGTGCAGGACGACCTTCACAACCCGAGTATAAGACGGAAAAAGTGACTAGCGGCCGGAGGGCTTGTATCCCGGCGGCGCCGGGAACAGAGCCGTGATCTCCTTCGGCAGCGGGATGCCCTGGGAGAACATTCGGTCCAGGATCTTCGGCCGGAGTCCGGTCGGCTTGAACTCCGCGATGACCTTGCCTTCCGGCGTCGCGCCCTTCTGCTCCATCACGAAGATGTCCTGCATCGTGATCACGTCTTGCTCCATGCCGACGATCTCACTGACCGCGGTCACCTTGCGCGATCCGTCGCGGAGGCGGTTGAGCTGGACGATCAGGTTGATCGCGCTCGCGACCTGGTTGCGGATCGCGCGCACGGGAAGGTCCACGCCGGCCATCAGGACTAGCGTCTCGAGACGCGCGAGGCCGTCGCGTGGGCTGTTTGCATGGAGGGTGGTCATCGAACCGTCGTGGCCGGTGTTCATGGCCTGGAGCATGTCGAGCGCCTCTCCACCACGACACTCACCTACGACGATCCGCTCCGGGCGCATACGCAGCGAGTTGATGACCAGTCGCTGGATCGTGATCTCGCCTTCGCCGTTGATGTCCTTCGGCCGCGTCTCCAGGCGGCACACGTGCTCCTGGTGCAGCTGAAGCTCAGCGGCGTCCTCGATCGTCACGATACGGTCCTCGACCGGAATGAATCCGGACAGAACGTTGAGGAACGTGGTCTTGCCGGTGCCGGTTCCCCCCGAGACGATGATGTTGGCCTTGGAGAGCACCGCGGCCTTCAGGAATCCGAAACCAAATTCATTACACGTACCGAAACGGATCAGGTCTTCGACCTGGTAGGGGTCGCGTGAGAACTTGCGGATGGTGAGCAGCGGGCCGTTCAAGGCGAGCGGCCTGATCACGGCGTTGACACGGGACCCGTCCGCCAAACGCGCGTCGCAAAGGGGTGAGCGTTCGTCGATGCGGCGGCCCACCGTCCGGACGATGAACTGGATCACGTTGAGGAGCTGGTCCTCGTCGACGAACTTGATGTTGGTGAGGACGACCTTGCCGGCCATTTCGACGTACACATGGTCGCTGCCGTTGACCATGACCTCGGTTACGCGGTCGTCGCGGATCAGGGGCTCGATCGGCCCGAGCTGCTGATAGTACTCATCGATGTTGATACCTGGGATCCGGACTGCCATTCGGCGAGCCTCCCCTCCGAGTTGATAACCGACCGCCAACTATACATTCACGCGCGCGACTGAGACCCCTGTTACGGGCCCCGATCCGGCCGCGCGCAGTGCGCTTGCGCACGCGTCCAGCGTGGCTCCGGTCGTTGCGACATCGTCGATCAACAAGATCGATTCGGCTTTGATTGCGCCGCCTCGCCACGCAAACGCCCCCGCGACATTCTCAAAGCGTCGCTTTCGGTCTTGACCGACCTGCGGCGGGGTTGGACGCGTACGTACGAGTACTCCCGCGGGTGAGCCGAGGCGCAGGCGCCGGCGCAGCTCGCCCGCCAGCAGCTCGGCCTGGTTGAAACCGCGCTGGCTCAGGCGCTCCGGATGCAGCGGGACCGAGACCACCCATCGAGCCCCCACGCCCTCGACGGCGAGCCGTTCCGCGATCAGCAGGGCGAGCGGAGCCGCCAAGCGCCGCCAGCCCTCGTACTTGAAGCGATGCACCGCCCGCTCGATGGGTCCCTCGTAGGCGACCGCGGAGCGCAGGCGGCTGAGCGACTTGAGCCGCGCGCGGCAGCCGCAGTCCCTTCGCGCGGACGGCAGCTCGGCTCCGCAGCGGCGGCACAGCGGCTCTTCAAGTCGGCGGATCCGCGACCGGCAGCGCTCGCAGAGCCATGACCCGACCGCACGACAGCCTCCGCATCGTGGAGGCAGCAGGAAGTCCAGGAGCGGCACCGTCCAAGCCTATGCACCGGGTCAAGAGGTCCTTAACAGGAGCTACTGGATGATGATCTGGTCGCCTCGCTGCAGGTCGATCTCCGAGGTGGAGCCGGGCGGCAGCTCGAGCACGCTGTGGGCGCCGATCTCCCACCACACGACGCCATACCATCGTGGCAACTTTCGGTAGACCTTCTTCACGCGCTCGCCCCTGTCCAGGAACAAGGCGTCGATCGGGAAGTTCATGAACATCATGTGGATGCCGCTGCACGGCACGATCCACATGCCGCGACCTGGTTCGAGCGCCTTGCGAAACATGAGCCCGAGTCCGCGCCCGAACATCGTGCGCGGAATCTCGAGCTCCTCCGCCAGAACCTTCCCTGACCGTTCGTGGACAGCTCGCCGTCCCTGCATTGCGATCGGATAGGTTAATCGGCGCACCAATGGATTTCGACAGCGATGGCGTCCGTCTTCACTACGAGGTGAACGGGGCCGAGCGCGGGACCCCCATCGTGCTGGTGCACGGCTTCGCCTCCGACTACCGGCTGAACTGGGTCGGCACCCGATGGCAGGAGACATTGTCCAATTCCGGCTTCAAGGTCATCGGACTCGATTGCCGTGGCCACGGCCAAAGCGACAAGCCCCATGACGAGGCGGCTTACGCGGTCGACGTCATGGCCGGAGACGTCGTTCGCCTCCTGGACCACCTGGACGTGCAAACGGCCGCGTATCTCGGGTACTCCATGGGGGGGCGCATCGGGCTCGAGGTCGTGCTCGAGCATCCCGACCGCATCACGCGGGCGGTGCTGGGAGGCGTGGGAGCGGCCGGATCCATCGACCGGGCGGAGCAGATCGCGCGCGCATTTCGAACCGGCGAGCCGACGGACGATCCTGTGGCGCAGACGTTTTACCGTTTCGCCTCGGCCCGCCCGGACAACGACCTGATCGCCCTTGCAGCATGCATCAGCGGGCTGAGACCTGAGCGGCGCCCGGAACGGCTGGCCAGGATTCGTACGCCGATCCTCATCGTCGTCGGCGACCGCGATGACATCGCGGGCGGCGCGCCCGAGCTGATCGAGCTGATCCCAAGCGCTCGGCTCGTGACGATCGCGGGCCGCGATCACATGAGCGCGGTGCCCGCTCGCGAGTTCAAGCAGGCGGCGCTCGACTTCCTGACAGCCGAAGCCTAGTTCGGCCGGCGGAGGAACCGAACCTTGCGTCTGCTCTTGCGGACGGAGTCACCGGTCGGAACGATCGAGATGGTTCCGTCCGGCTCGAGCACGCCAAGCTGAACCTCTTTGAGGTCTGCGACTCCGTGCTCGCGGATCGCCATCTCCGCCTCGTCGGGGGTGAGTCCCTCCCGCTTCAGCGCGGCGGGAACGAACTTGCCGTCCTTGATGATCACTGAAGGCGACCCGCTGAAGAGCTCGTGAAATCGAGGTACACGGTCGAGGCGGCCGATGACGAAATTCGTCCCGACCAGGGCGACGATCAAGACAATGCCGCCCGTCAGTGACGTATCCGGCCCGGTCATCGACGGCTGCAGCGCGTTCGCGACCAGCAGGATGAAGACTAGGTCGTAGAGAGTGAACTGGCCGATCTCGCGCTTGCCGAAAATCCGCAACGCGACCAGCAGAGCCGCGTAGGTCACGATTCCGCGAAGCGCGAGCTCCCACCAGCCGACCGACAGCGTCAGCGCCGATGGGAGCGCCAGAAGCGTGAGGTCTACCTCAGCGCGGCCGCAGCAGAATGAGCACGGCGGGCCCGAGCAGCACGATCCACAGCGTCGGGAAGATGCAGCCGACCATCGGCAGCATCATTTTCAGGGTCGCCTGGGCGCCTTTCTCCTGGGCCCGCTGGCGTCGCTTGCGCCGCATCTCGTCGGCCTGGATGCGCAGGATCTTGCCGATCCCGGTGCCGAACTGCTCGGACTGGATGACGGCCTGGATGAAGTTGTGGAGGTCTTCCACGCCGCTGTTCCGGCCCATCTCGTCCAGCGCCTCCAGGCGCGGGCGGCCCAGGCTGACCTCGCGCAAGGCCTTGCTGAGCAGGTCGGAAAGCGCGTTGCGGTACTTGTCCGTCACACGGGCCAGCGCGGCGTCGAAACCAAGGCCGGCGTCGACGCAGATCACGAGCAGGTCAAGCGCGTCAGGCAGGCCCTTCTGGATCTCGTTGCGCCGGGCGTCGACCTTCTGCTTCAGCCAGAGCACCGGCAGGTAGTAGCCGAAGATGACGCCGATCGCGAGCGAGATGACAAGGTAGACCGGGTTGCCCAGGAGCAGTCCGAGAAGCAGGCCGATCGCGCCCAGCACCGCGGCTGCGACGAGGCGCACCGCGACGAAGTCCTCGGGCGTGAGGTTGCCGGGCCGTCCTGCCAGCTCGAGGCGGTTCAGGACGTCCTGTCGCGCCTTTTGGGGGGTGGAGCGAGAAAGCAGCGACCCGAGTCTCTCGATCGCGGGCCGCAGCACGCGCTCGCTGAACGGACGCTGGAGCTCGATCTCCTCCACCGTCAGCTGCTTCTCTCCGCCGTAAACGGAAAGTCGCTGCTGCACCATCTGCGCGGTGTTGGTGGACGGAGTGCGCGAGAGGCCGATGAAGATCATCAGCACGCCGATCGCGACGACCAGGCCGAGGAGCATTGTGGTTCCCATCGCTAAACCTCGATCGCCACGACGCGGCGAATGATCAGGTTGCCGATGAAGATCAGGAAGCACGCGACGATGATCAGCGCCCATCCGATCACGTTGCTGAACATCGGCTGGAAGTAAGTCGGGGTAACAAAGAACATGAACGCCGCCAGCAGAATCGGCAGCGCCGTGATGATGCTGCCCGATGCTCGGGCTTGCGCGGTCAGGGTCTGGATCTCGCCCTTGATGCGCACGCGCTCGCGGATCGTGTAGGCGATGTTGTCGAGGATCTCAGCCAGGTTGCCACCGACCGTCCGGTGGATCGAGTATGCCGTCGACACGAGGTCGAAGTCAGGGCTCGCGATGCGCTTGGTGATGTTCGACAGAGCTTCGTCCGGCGAACCACCGAGGTTCATCTCGCGGACGGCCCGGCCAAACTCGTCCCCGATCGGGGCAATGGCATTCTTCGCGACGGTGTCGATCGCCTGGGCAAAGGAGTAGCCGGCCTTCAGCGCGTTCGACAGCAGGGTCAGGGTGTCGCCGAGCTGGTTGTTGAACTTCTTCAGGCGCTGGCTGATCCGGTAGCGAACATAGAAGCTCGGCGCGAGGTAGCCGATGACGAACGTCAGGATTCCGAAAATGCTGTTGAATCGCCAGTACACGATCAGGGCGATGAGCACTCCGCTGCCCAGCTGGATCAGGAAGAACTCGGACGGGCGCAGCTTGAGGTCGGCCCGCTGCAGCTGTTCCGCCACGGAGGGCTTGCCCTTCTTGGCATCGCCGCGTCCCATGCGATCGGCGGCGGGCTGGAAGAGCCGGTTGAGGGTGTCGCGCATGCCCGCCGACTGCGGCAGCGCCGCGGCGCCTGCGGTCGTCACCCCGTAGGCGGCAAGGCGCGCCTGGAAGTCCTCCGCTCCTCCTGCTGAGCGTCGCATCTGGCTGACGCCGAGGAAGAAGAGGAAGACGCCCGCGAAGGCGATCAGCCCGAAAACCACGGAGATGGGTGGCATTTGATTCTCCTAAAAAATCAGTACAGCTTGTCCGGCGATGGTTGCTTGGCGGTCGCAAAGATCTGTTCCGGCACATCCTCACCCTCAGCTCGAAGGTGTTCCATGCGCATCGGCAAGAGGCCGGTCCCGGTGTGATAACCGACGGCTTTGCCCTCGGCGTTCACGCCCACTTGCTTGAACGTGAAGAGCTCCTGGAACTGCACCTCGCCGTCCTTGATCCCGGTGATCTCCGCCACGCTCACGATGCGCCGGATACCACCACGCAGGCGGGACTGCTGGACGATCAGGTGGATCGCGGACCCGATGGTTTCGCGGATGGCCCGCGAAGGCAGGTCCTGGCCCGCCTGGAGAACCAGCGTCTCGAGACGGACAAGGGCCTCTTTCGGGTTGTTGGCGTGAAGCGTGGACATCGATCCATCGTGGCCCGTGTTCATGGCCTGGAGCATGTCGAGGGCCTCACCGCCACGGCACTCACCGACGATGATGCGGTCCGGTCGCATACGCAGACAGCTCTTGACCAGCTCGCGAATCGGCACGGCGCCCTTGCCCTCGACGTTGGGCGGACGCGACTCGAGCTGGATCCAGTGCGGCTGTTGCAGTTGCAGCTCGGCGGCATCCTCGCACGTGATGAGGCGCTCGTTCTCGGGGATGAACGAGGACAGGATGTTGAGCAGCGTGGTCTTACCTGAGCCGGTGCCTCCGGAGACGAGGATGTTGAGGCGCGCTCGTACGCAAGAGCGCAGGAACGTCATGATCTCCGGGCTCGAGGACTTGAACCGGTTGACGATGTCGGCCGGGCCCCACTTCTCCTTCGCAAACTTTCGAATCGTCAGCGCGGGACCCTTGAGCGCAATGGGCGGGATGACCACGTTGACACGCGAGCCATCCTTCAGGCGCGCGTCACAGATGGGGGTCGACTCGTCGACGCGCCGGCCGACCAGGCTCACGATTCGGTCGATGACCTGGCGCATCTGGCGTTCCGACTCGAACGTGACCGAGGAGAGGATCGGCTCGCCGCTTTTCTCGACATAGATCTGCTTTGGGTGGTTGGCCATGATCTCGGTGATGCTCGCGTCTGCGAGCAGAGCCTCGAGGGGGCCAAGGCCCAGCACGTCGTCGAGGACCGAGTCGACAAGGCGCTCCTTGTCGTTCTTGGTCATCGTCATCGCCGTGGAGCGGAAGTACTCCTCGGCGAGCTCGAGGATCTTTTCGCGGACTCCAGCCTTGTTGCTGGAATCGATCTCGTCCGCGAACTTCTCGATCAGCTTGGAGTGGATCTGCACCTTCGCCGCGGTGAAGGCGGGCGTCAGCTCGGCACCCACGGCGCCGGCGCGTTGGGAGAGCGATTGCGCCGCAGGCGCGGGGGGGGCCGGTTGAGCTACCGGCGCCTGCGGCGTGTAGGGCGTGGCCCCTGGAAGAGTCGCTGTGGCGGCGGGACCGTTTCCGGCCGGTCCCGCCGGTGGAACCGTCTGGTTCTGCTTGACCCTATCGAGGAGCCCCATTGATTTTTGTTAGAGCGCGGTGAACTTGTATTTCGCGTCCACCTGCTTGTTGGTCACTCCTCCGGCGGCCTGGATGGTTGCACACGTCGTGTCCTGGTTGTCCGTTGGAGCGGTCGAGTAGTCCTTGTACGACTCGAGGGTGTAGCGCACCTGAGTGTTGGCCAAAAACCAGGTCAGGAACTCGGCGTCGCACTGCGTGACCTCGACGGTAAGGCTCGACGTCACACCGCTGGATGCGGCCGCCGAAGTCGTGCCTCCACTGCCGTTAGCCGGTTGAACACCGGCGGACGCGGGACCGAGGCCGATCACCCGGAGGTTGAAGAAGACGGTCTTGCTCACCTGCCGCACCGGGCCCTGCTGCTGCCCAGCGGTGTTGAAGAGCGTGAGGTTGGCGGACGAGATGACCGTGATGTAGTCGCCAACGCTGATGTGACCCGCGACGCCCTGCTGCTCGGCAGTGGGAATGGTGATCGCGACGTAGCCCTTGGCCAGCGGTAGGTAAGCGGGGGCTGCGCCGGCGGGCACCAGGCTGATGTCCCGCGCCAGCATGTCGGACGTGACCACAGAGCCCTTCGTGATGTTGATCTCGGAGATGAGATTCAGCACGTCAGTGGTCGTGGCGTAGGTGTTGGTCAGCGAGCCGTTGCCGTTGATCGAGACTTTCGCTATCTCGATGTCCGCCGAGGTGATCTGATGGCGGAGCGGGATCGCCTGCTTGGCGATCACGACCGATGTGTTCGGTCCGCCGATGCCGCCGCCGCCTGTTGCGCTGGAGAGCAGGAACACTGCGGCGAACGCAACGATGGCGAGTAAAACGCCGACGATGATGAACAGACGACCACCGCCAGGACGGGGTCTTGTAGCAGCAGGTGCGACGGCCAAAACTAAGTCACCTCCGATGGAATCCTTGAGAGTGGCGACATTGTAACCATGGGAACCGCGATCTTCTCCCCACTTCGCTGTAAAGAAAGAGAGCCCCTCGCGGGGCTCTCCTTTGAAGGTGCTGTTACGTGGGCTCTACGCTCCGAGGGCTGCTACGACGTTCGAG
>Ga0209806_1002550_pt1 | contig 11294 bp, 9 predicted proteins | sample GraSoiAngelo_152_FD_186166 | JGI IMG/M metagenome (GOLD analysis project Ga0209806, IMG submission 186166) | Grasslands soil microbial communities from the Angelo Coastal Reserve, California, USA - 14_1009_12_30cm (SPAdes) (version 2) | ecosystem: Environmental > Terrestrial > Soil > Grasslands ... | reverse complement strand
CTTACGGCGACAGGCGACAGCGCGGGCGCCGACATCAACGACGGCGGACAGGTGGCCGGCACTTCGGAGACCAACCAAACGGACACTCACGCGTTTCTGTACACGCAGGGCGCGATGCTGGACCTCGGAACCGGGGCCGGTCAGGGCATCAACAACGCCGGTCAGGTGGTCGGGCAAGGATTCTTCAATGGGGCCTCACACGCGTTTCTCTACAGCTCAGGCACGACGACAGACCTGGGGACCTTGCCGGGAGGGACGTTCAGCGAGGCGTTCGGCATCAACCTGGCTGGGAAAATCGTCGGCTTCGCGGATACGGCCAGCGGGTCGGGTCACGCCGTGCTGTTCGACGGGGCCACAGTCACGGATATCGGCACGCTTCCTGGCTTCGACAACAGCCTGGCGACCAGGGTCAACGCTGCGGGGCAGATTGTCGGGGTTTCGTGGCCGTCTGTTCCGACCACTACCGACACCGACCTGGGCCTGACCGGCGTTCCGGCCAACATCACGGTCGCCGCCACTCACCTGTCCGGGTCAGTGGTGACCTACACCGCGCCGACGGCGGTCGACGAGGCGGGAGACAATCCAGCGCCAACCGTGAGCTGCGCCCCGAGCTCTGGCTCGACCTTTGTGATCGGCACCACAACGGTCACGTGCACGGGGAGCGACGCCGATGACACTCCCAGCACGGTCAGCGGGACCTTCACGGTGACTGTAACTTTCAGGCCCACTCCGGCGAGCGTGAAAGCGGACGTCAACCAGTACCTGGCCAACGGGATGATAAAGAACGCCGGTGTGGCGAATTCCCTGCTGGCAAAGCTGGACGCGGCGTCTGTCGCTCTGGCGAGTGGCGACTGTGCCGGCGCGGCCGCCAGCTACCAGGCGTTCATCAACGAGCTGCAGGCGCAAAGCGGAAAAGGCGTTGCCCCAGCTGCGGCGTCTGCCCTGATCGCGGAGGTGCAATTCCTCATCGCCCATTGCCCCTGACCCGCTAAGCGACGCGACCCCAGCTGTCTGGCGGGACACGTGCCGTTAACAGGCTGGGTTGGCGTGCGCTCTTGTCGGCGGTAGCTTTGCCGGGCTGTGGTTCGAGTGGCCTGCCTGCTCTTCTTCCTCCTCTCCCTGGTGGGGTGCTCGAACCCGGCCTATGTTTCGGCGCCGGCCGCGCAGACGGCGGGCGGCGAGGTGCGACTGTGGGAGGACGCCGGCATCTTCACGCTGGTCGACCGGCTGATCGGCTCGGCCCGGCATCGAGTTCTGGTCGAGATGTACGAGTTGGGACGCAATGAGTTGGTTCAGGCCATGGGCGCAGCGGAGGGCCGCGGGGTGGAGGTCCGTGTCATCACCGACCCGACCGTCACGGCCAGCCGGCAGGCGGTCAAGATCCTGGATTCGCTTCGCGTGCCGGAGCGGGCCTATCCGGTCGACGATGGCCGGCACCAGATCGACCACGTCAAGCTGCTCATCGCGGACGGCGAGGCCGCGGTCGGCGGGATGAACTGGGGTCGCCACAGCGACCGCAACCACGACTACGTGCTGGAGACCCGCAACGCCATCGAGCTCGATCGGCTGGCGCGCATCTTCGACCAGGACTGGAACCTCGCGGGCGGTCATCCCGCGCCGCTGCCGCAGGCTTCAGGGCTGGTCGCGCAAACATCTCCCGGTGGCGAGATTCGCTCCATGCTCGAGCGCGCCCTCAACCGCGCGGTGCACCGGGTGCTGGCGGAGGTGTACACGCTGACCGACGCGGCGCTGATCGCCGAGATGGTGATCGCGCACCGCCGGGGTGCGCTCGTCAGGGTGCTGCTCGACCCGAACCAGGTCTACAACCTGCACGCCTACGCGGTGCTGCGCACCGGAGAGGTCGAGGTGCGGTGGTACCCCGTGCCGAAGGGCGCGCTGCTGCACGCGAAGATCGGGCTGTTCGACGCGAAGCTCGTGCTTGGTTCGGCGAACTGGACGCTGAGCGGGCTGGGCGTCAACCACGAGCTGGACATCGAGACCGACGATGCCGCGGCCGTGCGGGCCTATGTGACGAGATTCGAGAGCGACTGGGCGAGGTCGGGCTAGTGGGTTCGCTTCAGCCCCTCCGTCGGCTTCGCCGACACCTCCCCATGAATGGGGAGGACAAGGTTGATTCGGCTCCTCAGCGGGGACTCGGGTCAGCCCCTCCGGCGCTGCGCGCCACCTCCCCATGAATGGGGAGGAGTGGGACTCGCTTAGCTTTGCGGGGGTGGGCCGGCTGAGCCTGGAGCCGGCGGTCCGCCGGGGCCTGCCGCCGGGGGCAGGGAGCCGGGCGAGGCCGCGGGCGGCATGTTGCCGAAGCTGACCTGCGGCACGGCGCGGTCGCCCTCGTCCGCCTGGAAGAAGCCGAAGGCCTTGAAGCCAAGCGCTCCCGCGATCAATGACGTCGGGAGGGTTTGCAGCTTGATGTTGTAGTCGCGCACGTTGCCGTTGTAGAACCGGCGGGAGAACTCGAGCTTGTCCTCGGTCGCGGTGAGGTTTTCCTGCAGGTTCGTGAAAGCGGAGATCGCCTTCAGGTCGGGGTAGTTCTCGGACACCGCGAACAGGCTGCGCAGGCTCTGCGACAAAACGTTCTCGGCCTGTCCGATCTTGGCCGGATCGCCGGTGGCCCCGGCCGCGACCGCGTTGGCGCGGGCGTTGGTGACCGCCTCGAGCGTGCCGCGCTCGTGGCCCATGTAGCCCTGCACCGTGTTGACGAGGTTCGGGATCAGGTCGTGCCGACGCTTGAGCTCGACGTCGATCTCAGACCAGGCTTCCTGGGTGCGGTTGCGGGCCGCGATCAGGCCGTTGTAGGTGAAAACCAGCCACGCCAGGATGAGGACGACGATGACGCCGACGATTACCCAGCCCATAGCGGCCTATCCTAACCCGCGGCCTACGCGTGCGCCCGTCGCGCCCATCGCGTTTTCTTCAGCATCTTCTTGTGCTTGTGCTTGCGCATCTTCTTGCGCCGCTTCTTGATTACAGAGCCCAATCCATCTCCCAGAGCGTGTTTGTTCGAACGCTTGCGGTTCGGCCGGGAATCATACCGTAAGCCGAGCCGGCCTCGCCCGCGGCATACACTCGTTGGCGGTGGTGACTTACTTCACGGACGCGCACGAGGAGCTCCGCCTGCACATCAGGAAGTTCCTCGAAAAAGAGGTCCAGCCCCACCTCGAGGAGTGGGAGGAGAAAACCTTCCCCGACTCGATCTTCCAGCGGTTCGGCGAGCTTGGTTTTCTCGGCCTGCGCTACCCGCCCGAATACGGTGGCCAGGGGGGCGACTATTTCAGCGCGGTCGTCCTGTCGGAGGAGATGGCGCGTGCCGGGTGCGGCGGCCTCGGCATGGCCGTGGCCGTGCAGGCCGAGATGGCGACGCCTCCGGTCTTCCGCTTCGGCACCGAGGAGCAGAAGCGGCGCTGGCTCGTCCCGGCGATCCGAGGCGAGCAGATCGCCGCTCTCGCCATCACCGAGCCGGACGCCGGGTCGGACGTGGCCGGAATCACCACCACGGCGCGCCGCTTCGGCGACGAGTTCATCGTCAACGGCCGAAAGATCTTCATCACCAACGGGGCTCGGTGCCACTGGGCGCTGGTGGTGACCAAGACGGAACGCGAGCGAGGGCACGGCGGCTTCAACCTGCTCGTGATCGAGAAAGGGACGAAGGGTTTTGACGTCACGCGCACGCTGCAGAAGCTGGGCATGCACTCGTCCGACACGGCAGAGCTGCTTTTCGAGGAATGCCACGTGCCGGTCGGCAATCTGATCGGCGACGAGGGCGAGGGGTTCAAGAACCTGATGTGGGAGCTGCAGGGCGAGCGCATGATCGCTGCCGCCGGCGCGATTGCGGGCGCCGCTCGCGTGTTCGAGTACACGATGGATTACGCGAAGAACCGGCAGGCATTCGGCCAGCCGATCTCGAACTTCCAGGTGATCAAGCACAAGCTGGTCGACATGGGGACGAAGATCGCCGCGATCCAGTCCTTCGTCTATCAGACGGCGAAGCAGTGGGACCAGGGCGAGTACCCGGTGCGCGAGATCTCACAAGCGAAGCTGCTTGCGACCCAGGTTGCGTGTGAGGTCGCGGACGAAGCGATCCAGATCCTCGGAGGGCACGGGTACATGCGCGAGTTCCCGGTCGAGCGAGCGTGGCGCGACGCCCGGCTGGCAAGGATCGGCGCCGGCACCGACGAGATCATGAAGGAGATCATCGCCAAGTCGTACGGGCTGTGATCTCAACCGTACTGTTCGCCGGCTGCGACCCTGAAGTGGCATGTGGCGTGGACGGCCGCATTCTTGCCGTTGGCGCTGCGGCGCGGGCAGCGGCCGGGCGCAAGGCTGAAGTCGTCCGGCTGCGCGGCACCTCGTGGCCCGGGCTGGCCGATTCGCACATCCACCTCGAGGGCCTGGCCGACCGGCACCTGACCCTCGACCTGACCGGAGCGCGCAGCCAGACCGACGCGCTGACGCGGGTGGTCGAGGCTGCGAAGCCTTTGCCCAAGGACGGGTGGGTGGTCGGGTCGGGCTGGTACAACGACTCATGGTCCGAGCCGGCGTTTCCCACTCGGAAGCGGCTCGACCAGGCCGCTGGCGGCAGGCCTGTGTACCTGAGGAGAAAGGACGGCCACTCGGCCTGGGTCTCGAGCGCAGCCCTGCGCTCCGCGGGCATCGACCGCAATACGGAAGATCCACCCGGAGGGCAGATCGACCGCGACGCGCAGGGCGACCCGACGGGCATCCTCCGCGAGACGGCGATGCACCTCGTGGGTGGGATCCTGCCCGGCCCGAGTGACGCCGCCATGGACGGCGCGATGGCTGAGGTGCTCGACGACCTCGCGCGGCTGGGCCTCACCTCCGTCCACGCCATGGACAGCGCGCGAGGGCTGGGTTCCCTGCAGCGCCTGCGGTCGCGCGGACCACTGCCCGTTCGCGTGACCTACAACCTCCCCCTCGCCGACCTCCCCCACGCGGAGCGGATGGGCGTGCGTTCGGGTTGGGGCGATCCGTGGCTGCGCATCTGGGGCGTGAAGGCCTTCCTCGACGGCTCGCTGGGCAGCCGGACGGCGGAGATGCTCGACGGTTCGGGGACCGCCCGGCTGACCCAGCCGGACCTGGTCGACATGGTCGAACGCTGCGCGCACGCCGAGCTGAACGTCTGCCTGCACGCGATCGGCGATGGCGCCGTCCGGCGCGCGCTCGACGCGCTCGCCCCGCGCCGCAACGCTTGGGCCATGTGGCGCCCGCGGATCGAGCACGCGCAGTGCGTGAATCCGAAAGACATGACGCGCATGGCCAAGCTCGGCGTTATCGCCTCGATGCAGCCGATCCATGCGGTCGCGGACCGCGAGCTGGCCGACGCGATGTGGCCCGCCGTCACGAAGCACGCCTACGCCTGGCGTGCGCTCGAGCGCGCCGGTGTGCGGCTTGCGTTTGGCTCCGATGCGCCGGTCGAGGTCGCCGACCCGCTGGCCGGAATCGCTGCGGCCACCACGTGGCGGCGCGAGGCCGCGTGGCATCCGGAGCTTGCACTCACGCGTCCATCAGCTCTGCGCGCCTACACCTCGAGCGCCGCCTACGCGGTGGGCATGGAGAAGGAGGCAGGTTCGTTGAGGGCCGGCAGGCTGTGCGATATGACCGTGGTCGATCGCGGCCAGGTGATGGCGACCATCGCGGGCGGGCGCGTTACCTGGCGGCGAAAGCCTGCTTGAGCTTCTCGGCCGTCTGAGTCAGCGCCTCGTTGACGATCTTCACGTCGTCGATCACGGCCATGAAGTTGGTGTCGCCGTTCCAGCGCGGCACGACGTGGAAGTGAACGTGGTCGGGGATTCCGGCGCCGGCGGCGGTCCCGACGTTGACGCCGGCGTTGAGGCCGTCGGGTTTCATCACCGAACGCAGGACCGTGAATGTCCGCCGCACCGCACCGATCAGGTCGGCGGACTCGGCGTCGTCGAGCTCCTCGAGGCTCGCCTTGTGCGCAATCGGCGCCACCATCGCGTGGCCGGGGTTGTACGGAAACTTGTTCAGAAGAACGATCGCGCCTTTGGCGCGCCAGACGACGAGCTTGGCATCCTCGTCATCCGGATTCTCGATGACGCGGCAGAAAAGGCAGCCGGGCCGCTGATCGCCACCGATGTACTGCATGCGCCACGGCGCCCACAGTCGCTCCATTGATCTACGTCCTTTTGTTGGTGATGGTCACGGCGGTGTGGGGCTGGACCTTCGTCCTGGTGAAGGGCGCAGTCACACAGTACCCGACCCTGCCGTTCCTGCAGATCCGGTTCGCACTCGCTCTCCTCGTGATGGCCTTGCTCGTCCGGCGGCTGCCGACGCGCCGCGAGCTGCGCATCGGCGTCATCGTCGGCGCGGTCCTGGCAGGGGGATACCTCACCCAGACGGCGGGCCTCACCTCGACCAGCCCCGGCAACGCCGGCTTGATCACCGGACTGTTCGTCGTCTTCACGCCGCTGCTCAACCGCATCTTCGGAGCGCGGATCCGGTGGTGGACGTGGGTGGCGGCCGTGGTCTCGCTGGCGGGTCTCATCTTCCTGACCGGCGGACCTTCGGGCATGGGCATCGGCGACGTCCTCGTCCTTCTATGCGCGGTGCTGTTCGCCCTGCACATCGTGCTTCTCGGGCGCTGGTCGCCCGGGCTGCCCGCGGCGCCGCTGGCGATGGTCCAGATGGGGACGTCGGCGCTCATCTTCAGCGTGGGCGGGACGTGGCAGCTGCACGCGCCGAGCGGATCGGTCTGGTTCGCGATCGTGATCACGGGCGTGTTCGCCTCGGCGTTCGGGTTCTACATCCAGACCTGGTCGCAGGGCTTCATCAGCGCCAATCGAACGGCGTTGATCCTGGCCACCGAGCCGGCCTGGGCGCTGGCCGCGGCGGTGGTGCTGGCCGGGCAGCGCCTCGGCCTGCTGCAGGCGGTGGGCGCGGCGCTCGTTTTGGCCGCGATCGTGGGTCATGAACTCGCGTCCCTAAAATTTGAGACCCATGGCCAGCCGTCCCAGCCGTAGCTTCTACATCCCCCAGGAGATCGAGCCGAAGTGGCAGAAGGTCTGGGCCGAGCGCGGCGTGATGAAGGCGGACGACGGTTCGCCCAAACCCAAGTTCTACGACCTCGTGATGTATCCGTACCCGTCCGGGGACCTGACGGTCGGCCACCTGCGCAACTACGTGATGGGCGACGTGCTCGCGCGCATGAAGCGCATGCAGGGCTTCGAGGTGCTGCATCCATTCGGCTGGGACGCGTTCGGGCTGCCGGCGGAAAACGCGGCGATGAAGCGCGGCGGGCTGCACCCGCGCACCTGGACGCTGGAGAACATCGCGAAAGGCAAGCGCGAGCTGAAGATCGCGGGGATCCTGTACGACTGGGACCGCGAGGTGATCAGCTCCGAGCCCGATTACTACAAGTGGACGCAGTGGCTGTTCCTCCTGATGCAGGAACGAGGGCTGGCCTATCGGGCGATGGCGCCCGTGAACTGGTGCCCCGTCGACAAGACGGTGCTGGCCAACGAGCAGGTGATCAACGGTCGCTGCTGGCGGCATCCGGACGTCGAGGTCGAGAAGCGCGACCTCGAGCAGTGGTTCTTGAAGATCACCGACTACGCCGACCGCCTGCTCGACGACCTGAAGTTGCTCGACAAGTGGCCGCAGAAGGTCCGCGTCATGCAGACCAACTGGATCGGCCGCAGCATGGGCGCCGAAGTCGACTTTCCGGTCGACGGGCATCCGGACGAAATGATCCGCATCTACACGACTCGGCCGGACACGTTGTTCGGCGCGACGTTCATGGTGCTGGCGCCGGAGCACGCGCTGGTGGAAAAGGTGACGACGGAAAAGCATCGCGCGCGCGTGCGCGAGTATGTCGAGCAGGCGCGCAAGGAAACGGAGATCGAGCGCCTGTCCACGGAGCGGGATAAGACCGGCGTCGCCACGGGCGGTTTCGCGATCAACCCGATGAACGGCGAGAAGATCCCGATCTGGGTCGCCGACTACGTGCTGGTGACGTATGGCACGGGCGCGATCATGGCAGTGCCCGCGCACGACGAGCGGGACTTCGAGTTCGCGGGCCGCTACGACCTGCCGATCCGCCATGTCATCGCGGCGCCGGGCGAAAACGCGGTCTTGCGCGAGGCGTACGAGGGGCCCGGCGTGCTCGTGAACAGCGGTCCGTTCAACGGACTCGAATCGTCCGTCGCGTTCGAGAAGATCTGCGACTGGCTCGAGTCGGCGGGAATCGGCAAGCGCTCGGTGAAGTATCGCCTCCGCGACTGGCTCATCTCGCGGCAGCGCTACTGGGGCGCGCCGATCCCGGTCGTGTACTGCCCCGAGGATGGAATGGTGCCCGTGCCGCGCGAGCAATTGCCGGTGGTGCTGCCGGAAGAGTACAGGCCGCTGCAGGAGGTCGAGTCGTTCGTCAACACGAAGTGCCCCAAATGCGGGCGCGACGCGCGGCGCGAGACGGACACGATGGACACGTTCATCGACTCGTCGTGGTACTTCCTGCGTTACGTCAGCCCGCATGACACGACGCAGCCGTTCGACTCCGAGCTCGCAAATCACTGGATGCCTGTCGACCAATACACGGGTGGGGTGGAGCACGCGATCCTGCACCTGCTGTACTCGCGCTTCTTCATGAAGGTCCTGCACGACGCCGGGCTGGTCGAGGCGGCCGAGCCGTTCATGAGGCTGTTCAACCAGGGGATGGTCAAGCGATTCGGCCAGGTGATGTCCAAGTCTTTGGGCAACGGGGTCTCGATCGACGAGCTGGCGAGTGCCCAGGGCGCGGATGCCGGACGCATCTACGAGATGTTCATCGGACCGCCCGAAGAAGACGTGGAATGGAACGACGCGGGACTCAACGGCGTGGTCAAGTTTCTGCAGCGCGTGTGGCGGCTGGTGCTGGAACCGGAGAGCATCGCGGCGGAGAGTGGTTCGCCTGGCGCCGATGTCGATGCCGTCGCGCTGCGGCGCAAGGTCGCGCAGACGGTCGGCAAGGTCACCGAACACTACGACGAGCTGCGATTCAACACAGCGGTCGCATTCCTGATGGAGCTTTCCAACACCATGCAGGACTACCTGCGCGGCGGGGGCGCACGCGACGCCGCGTGGGACGGCTCGGTGCGCACGCTCGTCAAGCTGCTCAACCCGCTGGCGCCGCACATCGGCGAGGAGATGTGGGAGCGGCTGGGCGAGAAGGGTCTCCTGGCCGATGCGTCGTGGCCCACCTTTGACCCCAGCGATGCGGTTGAACCGAAGGTCGTGCTGGTGGTTCAGGTCGCCGGCAAGCTGCGCGACCGGCTGGAGGTCGAAACCGGGCTGTCGGAAGCCGACGCGGTCAAAGCGGCGCTGGCGAGCGAGAAAGTGCGCGCGGCGCTCGACGGACGCGGGCCGTCGAAGGTGATCTACGTCCAGGACCGGCTGATCAACCTGGTGCCGTAACCGGCTTTACTGCTGGGGAACCGGCACGCGGATGCCTGAGTCGAGCACATAGTTGATCGTGGTGCTCGAGCCGGCCGCGACTGTGATGCTGAGCGGTCCGCTGATCACGCGCATGTACGACTTCATCTTCACGGCGTAGGTGCCGGGGGCGAGCTCGACGGCGTAGTAGCCGCTGGAATCGGTGATCGCTTTGGTCACGTTCGAGCCGGCCACGAAATTCAGGTCGAGGCCCGCCACCGGGCGCCCGGCACAAGACTCGCCCGCCTTCTCGACCGGCGCGCAGGGGACGGCCAGCACACGGCCGCTCACCTTGGCGTCTGGGGTTGGCGATTGCGACCCGCCGGGGAACTGGTACGCGCCGCACGCGGCGGTGACCATCACGAGGGCGGCAAGGAGCCAGATCTTCACTGACACACCCAACGTTGGAGCCCGGTTTGAGGTCACGCGAGCGGACGTTACTGTTGAGTGCGCTCCCGGGTGGCCAAGCGGTAAGGCAGAGGACTTTGGATCCTCGACCGAAGGTTCGAATCCTTCCCCGGGAACCAGCCCTTAACAGGCTGGGTTTTCATCGCCACCCGACAACCCTAGCCTCGGGCCATGCGAATCCCCGTTCATCTCGTCTCGGGATGGAAGCGGCCACTCCTCGTGGCCGCGCCGATCACTCTGGCTGTCTCGGCCGTGGTCGGCGTGTGGGTGTATACATCCTCGACCAACGCGGGCGCCCCACCTTCGCCGCCCGCGGCCAATCCCGCGCTTGACGTTCCGGCTCAACCAGGGCTCCTGGTCGACGTAGCCGGTGCGGTGGAGAATCCCGGGCTCTACCGGCTGCCACGCGGGGACCGGGTCTTCGACGCCATCGCCGCCGCTGGCGGCCTGAGCCCGGACGCAGACCTTTCGAAGCTCCCCGACATGGCCGGGCGCCTGAAGGACGGCGAGCAGGTCAAGGTCGGTTTCGCGAAGACCACATCCGGAACGGTGATCGTCCGCACCAACCTCAACACCGCAACGCTGGAAGAGCTCGAAACGGTGCCCGGCTTCACACCTGCTTTTGCTCAGGAGTGCATCGATTACCGCACGAACTTCGGCGGCTTCCAGAACACCCGCGAACTGGTCGACATCCTGGGCATGTCCGAGGCCGAATACGTGAACGTGCGGCGGTACCTGGCCCTGTGACCCGATTCCCCGCGCTGGTGCTGGCGCTTGCGTGGTCGACCACCCTGGCCGCGGCCGTTGTGCTGGTTCCGGAACAGCCGTGGATCGGGGCGGTTGCCATCGCCGCGGCTCTGCCGCTGCTGGTGCTCGCCCTTCTGCTGAGGCCCGCGATCATCGCCCTCGCGCTGGCGGTCGCGCTGCTGGCCGTCGGCCGGGCCGAGCTGCCGCCGATCGATCCACAAACACAGGTCCGTGCCGCGGCCCTCGCGGGCATCACGGTTGTGGTCAGCGGGCGAGTCACCGACGACAGCCGTCCGGCAGGTGGCGGCTCAGAGGTCCTGGTCGAACCGACCCAGGTGCAGACCGCCGCATCGGAGGTCGCCGGCGTAGGCAACCTGATGATTCGCTGGCGCGGGCCCGGAGATGCCGCGTATGGGGATCGAGTCGTGGCGACCGGAAAGCTCACGCTGCCGCGCGACCTGCCGGCGTTCGACCGGCGGGCCTACCTGGCGCAGCATCACGTGTACCTCGAAGTGCAGGCGTCGAGCTTTCAGGTCACGGGCGGCGAGGGCGGCATCCTGGGCCTGCCCGGGTGGCTGCGCCGGCGGTACATCGCGGCGCTTGACGATGCGCTGACCGCACCGCACGCCGCGGTGCTTCTCGGGATCGTGCTCGGCATCCGCCGCGGCATTCCCTCG
>Ga0209806_1002545_pt1 | contig 11307 bp, 11 predicted proteins | sample GraSoiAngelo_152_FD_186166 | JGI IMG/M metagenome (GOLD analysis project Ga0209806, IMG submission 186166) | Grasslands soil microbial communities from the Angelo Coastal Reserve, California, USA - 14_1009_12_30cm (SPAdes) (version 2) | ecosystem: Environmental > Terrestrial > Soil > Grasslands ... | reverse complement strand
ACGCGACGCAACAGCGCCTCGTCCATGAGGTCCTCGGGCATCAGATTCGTCGAGAGCACCAGCGTGGTGGTGAACGGCACCGCGATCGTCGTCCCGGCTCGAGCGACGTTGATGTAGTCGACGCCCTTCTCCAGGGGGACGATCAGCCGGTTCAGCAGCTCGGTGGCAGAAACTCGCGTCTGCCTGCCGAAGTCGTCGACCAGGAACAGGCCCCCGTTGGCCTTGAGCTGCAGCGACGCCTCGTAGAAACCGAGGGTGGTGTCGAAGCCGAGGTCGAGCATGCTGCTGCGCAGCTCGCCGCCGACCTTGACCACCGGGCGCTCGGACAGCTGCCAGCGGCGGTCGTGCGGTGGCAGCTCCCGATCGATTGGCACGTGATGGATCGGGTCGTAGAAGCGGATCACCTCGCCGTGCACGTAGAGCGCGCGTGGCACGAAGACGGGCGGGCCGAGGAGGCTCGCCGATGCTTCGGCGATGGTTGTCTTCCCGTTTCCGGGCGGGCCGTACAGGAACACCGCCTCTCGCGCGCTGAGCGCGGGTCCGAGGTGGTCCAGGACGGTGTCGGAGAGAACGAGATGGCTGAACGCGTCGTGCAAACGCGCGCGGTTCACGCGGGAATCGACTTGTGACTGGCGCTCGGCCATGCTGGCGTAGTCGGCGATGGGCACGGGCGCCGGACCGGCGTACTGGTTGATCTCGAGCAGCTCGCGCGCGCGTTGCCTTCCGGTGCTCGAGATCAGATGCTGCATGCCGGCGTTGATGTGCTCTCCGGGATCGAGATCGACGGCACGCATACCGACAGACGAGCAATACCCCTCGTCGCCAAGAAAGCGCAGTGCCGTCTCAACAAAAGAGAAGGGCAAGCAGATGTGGTGCGCAATGTCCCGCCCGAGCATGCTCCCGTTGAAGTACAGGACCTTGAGGATGAGGTCGCAGACGAAGCTGAACGGCAGCCCGGTCTCTTCTGCTGTACGAGGGACGGGTGGGAGAGCGATCGGCGCGGCAACTGGGGGCGCGGGCGCGGTCACAGCCATCAGCGGCCGATTGTCGCCTGGGGTCTGTTGGCTACATCCCGCGGTGGCTGCTTTGTCATACGACCGTTCCAGTCGCGGCAATCGGGCGGACTGCAATCAGCGGTCAAGCCGTGGCTGGTACCGTGTCGGCCATGCCAATCCCGCTCGACGAGGGCGCGCCGGGGCGGCGCCGCGTCGGGCCTTTCTGGATCGAGGAGGGCATGGGCGTGGTCGCCCTCGGAGCGGCCATCCTTACCCTGTTCACCCTGCTCTACGTCCTCGCGGTGATCTTCCGTCCGTCGTAACCGCTCCCCCCGCGTGACGTTGCACCGGGGAGCCCCGCGCACGCCCTGATGGCCAAGTGAGGTCTGTGAGCCCCAACCCACCCTCTCCGCCGAGGCGCCGCCGCGCCGGACTGGCCGCGCCCCGTGCTCCTCAGCGCCAAGGGAACGGCCGCGGTGCCGGCAACGGGCATCACGGCAACGGGATCGGTCCGCTCGGGCGACGGCGTCGAGCGAGCGCGTACCTGCAGATGCGCCGGCTCCCGCGGCGCCGCCGCGCAACCCGCATCGCGCTCATCATGATCGCTGCGCTGGCGGCGCTCGGCGCCACCACCGCCGGCGTCGTTTTCGCCGGCTACAACATCTACAAAGCGGCGCTGCCCGACGCCACCACCGTCGCCAACCTGGAGCCGCCGCTCGACAGCTACGTGTTCGATTCCGCTGGCAAGCTCATCTACGTCTATCACGGACAGGGCACGCGCCACGATCACATCGCGTTGGCAAACGTATCGCGGTGGGTGAAGCTCGCCACAGTCGACGTCGAGGATCGCCACTTCTACACGGAGGGCTCATGGGACCTTCCGCGCCTCGTGGCGGCGGGAGTCACCAACCTGACTCACAGCGGCTCCACGCAGGGTGCGTCGACCATCACCGAGCAGCTGGCGAAGCTCAGCCTACAAGGCGGCGGGCTGCTCGCTCCGACGGCGGCGCGGAGCCTCGACTACAAGATCAAGGAAATCGTGCTCGGCAACGAGATCTCGATCGACTTCAGCAAGGACCAGATCCTCGACATGTATCTGAACCGCGTTTACTTCGGCAACCAGGCAACGGGGATCGCAACCGCCGCGGAGTTGTATTTCAAGACGAGCGCCAGCCAGCTCGACCTTGCACAGTCGGCGATGCTGGCGGGGCTGCCGCAGTCTCCGTCGTACTACGACCCGGTCGCCAATCCCGATGTGGCCAAGAGGCGCCAGGGCGCTGTCCTGCAGGCGATGGTGACCAACGGCGATATCACTCAAGCGCAGGCCAATGCGGCCCACGCCGAGCCGTTGAGCTACCACTCGTGGACCGAATCGGACCCATCGCTTGCGCCCGGGTACAACGCTCACGGCTTCGTCAACTTTCTGACGCTCTGGCTCGACAACAACTTCGGGGAGGCGTTCATCAACCCAGGCGGATGGCACATCACGACGACGCTCGATTCCGGTAAGCAGACATTGGCCGTGAACGACGTGCACACGCAGGTCCAGGCGGTGCGAAATTCCGAGAACCTCCGCGACGGCGCACTTGTCAGCATGGATCCCCAGACCGGCGAGGTTTCCGCGATCGTCGGCTCGTACGACTACAACGATCCGGAGATCGGCCAGGTGAACATGGCTCTCGCCGGATACACCCCCGGAACCCTGGGGATCAGCCCGGGGTCGTCGATCAAGCTGTTCACGTACGCCGCCGCCATCGCATCGGGCAAATACACGATGACAACGCCCATCCTCGACGCGCCCTACTCCTTCCCTGTACCTGGCGGACAGGCATACTCACCACTCGACTACGACCGCAAATGGCACGGCACCTGCGAGCTGAAGAGGTGTCTGGGCAACTCGTTCAACATGCCTGCGGTGAAGGTCGAGTACGCGACCGGCGTTCCGTACATCACCAACCTGGAGATCGCAGCCGGCGTGTCGACTCTGAACGACCCCTACTTCCGCCCAAAGCCGACGCAGTGGTCGGCCACTCTCGGCGGCATGAACATCTCGTTGCTGGACCTGGCCGACGGCGCTTCCACCATCGCAGACCTCGGAGTTCACCACGACCCGGTTCCCGTCACGAAGATCCTCGACTCGACGTCGGGGCAGAGCGTCTTCAGCTACGACCCGCAGCGGGCCGGCAAGCGTGTCCTGCCCGACAACGTCGCATACATCATGAACGAGATCACGAGCAACGATGCCAATCGCTCGTTCGAGTTCGGCGCGCATGGTCCGCTGACTCTGCCCAACCGCCGGGTCAGCGCCAAGACGGGAACGGCGGAGTTCTTCATCGACAACCTCACCGTGGGGTGGACGCCCAATCAGCTCACCGCGGTGTGGGTGGGAAGCCCCTTCCAGAATTGCCTCAAGCCTTCCGACTACGGGCGCATGGACAGCGCCATTCGGCAAGGGCATGTGGTCGAGCCCGGCGAGACCGATCACTCATATCCGTTCAGCCCGTCGGATCTTCGGCAGTACGGGTTGCAGCCGATCAACCACAGCTGCGGCCATCTCGATGGAGTCGTGTCTGGTGTCAGCGGCGCGGCGCCGATATGGCACCAGTACATGCAGCAGGCGCTGTCGGGGACACCGGCCACCTGGTACACACGGCCCACCGACGTGGTCGCCACCGGCCCGGGGGACGACGTGAACTTCTATCTGCCGAGCTCCCAGCAAGCGCAGTTCTCAGGTCCGGGATGCATCTACTGGCAGTCGAAGCCCGATCCGTCGAACCCGTGCCAGTACGTCGGCACGAGTCCCCCTTCGACGCTGCCGTACGGTGGAGCGCCGTCGCCGGGACCAACGCGGCAGCCGCCGGGGCCGACGCCGCAGGTGCCCGGAGGCGTCAGGCAGACTCTGCCGCCTGGCCTCCCCACCCAGTGACCTACACGGCCGCCGCCCCTGGCCCGCTCGTCGCCCGCGCCAGCGCCCACACCTCGTCGATGTGACGCAGCTCGGGGAGCGCGGTGTCCGCCTCGGGCGTGCCGGAGTCGTCGATACGCGTCGGCGCGATCCGCACCTGCACGTGGCAGGCGATCGACTGGCGGTACGCGTCGCCGTCGGCACAGTCATCTCCGCTGAGTGACCACCAGTAGTCGAGCGCGACGTCGGGCCCGGCGCTCAACGTCACCGAATACGAACGCAGGTCCAGGTCGTCCTCTGCCGGGTCACCCGCGAAGAGCGCCAGGAGCCGGCGAAAGGCGGCGACGCCGACGTCCGCATCGAGGACAACGATGTTGTCTCCGTCGCGCGTCTTTCGCTCGACGGTGACGTCTGCAACACCGATGCTGTCGAGCCTGCGCTGAAACCGCGAGAGATCGAAGAGATCCGGTCGATCGTGGAGCCATCCGAAACGCGCGCCATCGACGGTGTAGAGATAGGCGTCACCACGGCGCATGATGCTCAGCCACGCAGCCGGACGCCGCGATCTACCGCTGCTGCGCAGCTCTGCGCGGACCACGCCGCCGTCACGTGTCACGAGTTGCGCATCGAAGCGGCGCCCAAGGAACAGCTCCGGAGGCGCGCTCGCGGCATCGCCTGTCTGCGACGCGGATCGTTGCTCGAAATGCAGGCTGATCGCCGCATCGCGCCCAGGCGCAAGAAGGGACGCCAGCGTGCGATGCAGCGCGCCGAGACTGAGGAAGGAGTAGGTGCGTGGCACGGCCCGATGTGCAACATACAGCGACGGCGCGGCGCAGCGGGTCGCGGCGGCAGCGTCGGTAGACTGGCCGCGTGACCGACGTGGCCCCGCCGGCCGACACGGCTCCACCGCCCGGGCCGAGTCCACTCGCACTCGCCCTCGCCCACGACCTCGTGACGCGCTACCGGCTGCGCCTCGTGGACAGCCGCGACAGCCGTGCGGCCACGCTCGGCGCGGAGTACGAGCTGATGGCCGCGGCATGGACCGGACCTCGTGCTGCGTTGGTCGGCTTGTACCAACCACCGGCCGATCCGGCGGCGGCGGGACGCGATCTGGCGGCTCGCTGCGACGCAGCGCGACGCTGGGGTCACGAGCGGTTGCAGCAGCAGGGGGCGTCGGTGTGCGACATCCTGCTGATCGCACTCGGCCCGGTTGCCGGCACGATCATGGCCGCGACGGAGCCGGGCGCCGCCGTCCGCGTCGGCGCCGTATGGATCGATCCGGTGCAAGCCAGGGTGGAGCCGCTGCTGCCGATCCCCCCGGGAATGCCGCCCCTCGGCGAGCTGCGTGCGCGCGCTCGCTACGTGCGTGAGGGGAATCCCACCCCCACTCTCGCCGCGGTCGATCTTGCCGAACGGCAGACGGTCACTGGAGGCTATGCCGCTCCGACGCGACGGGCGCTGATCACGCGTCCGGTCGTGACGTACTCGCTCATCGCATCGTTCGTGGTGCTGTACGTTCTCGAGAAGGCGAATTCGAACGTCGTCCTGTATGGGGTTGCGGTCGACAACGCAACGGCGTTGGCGAGTGTCGTGCCCGATCCCGCTGGGTGGTGGCGGTACGTCAGCAGCGCCTTTCTGCATGACCCCAACGATTACCTGCACATTGTGTTCAACAGCCTCGCAATGCTCTGGATCGGCCGTCTCGTGGAGCAGCTGTATGGGCGCTTCGTTCTGATGGGCACATTCCTGGCCACCGCCATCGTCGGCGTCCTGATATGGGCCGGCGCCGGGGTCATAGGGCTCGCGCAGCCGGGTCTGTCGCTGGGCGCGTCAGGTGGGATCTCCGGCCTGGTCGGACTGCTCCTCGTGCTTGGGCGTGTGCAGGGAAAGAGTGTGCCCGTCGGCATCGCCAGGAGCGTGCGCAACTACGCGCTGATCGTCATCGCGCTCAACCTCGTGTTCGGGTTCTCAGGGCTTTTCGGTTCGTTCACCGGCGGCGCGCCCGTGAACAACTGGGTCCATGGCGGAAGTCTGGCGGCCGGTGTGCTGGTCGGCCTCGTGCTTCCGCCAACGCTTGCAGTCGGCGGGCGCGATCTCTCGCAGGCGGAGAAGGTGATCATCGCAGTCGTGGTCGCCGTGTGTGCGGTCGCGATGGTCGTCTTCTTCTACAACGTCGCCGGCGCTCCATCGGCCTCGTCCGGAATCGGCGCCTAGCCGAAGGCGAACCTCAGCCGGCGTATTCGGTCGCCGGCGCACCCCAGAGCGCCTCGAGGTTGTAGAAGGTACGCTCGCCGGGGAGGAACACGTGCACGATCACGGAGTCGAAGTCCAGGCACGCCCACGACCCGTCGCTGACTCCGGCGACGCGAAGCGGACGGACGCCAAGGACACGACATGCGTCTTCGATACTGTCGACAATGGCACGAACCTGGCGGTCGGTGTCACCCTCGCATACTACGAAGTAATCCGCAATTGTGGTCTTGCCTCGGATGTCGAGGACGATGACGTCGCGGGCCTTCTTGTCGGCAGCCGCTGACGCGATCTGCCGGGCTAGCTCCGAGGCTGTCATCCACGAGAATTATGCACAGCTCGGCCGCTCCCATACAGGCCGTCGCGCGCGATGATGGCGGCCACGCTGTCAGGCACGAGACCCGCGAGCGATTCGCCCGCCGCGGCTCGCCGGCGCACCTGGCTGGCGCTCACCGGGGGCGACTCCACCTCGAGGAGCTCCGTGCGCTGCCGATCGAAGCCCAGACGGATTGCTTCATCGAGTCGCAGCGGCGTCTCGCCGGCGCGATTGACGATGACAAAGTGTTCACGCGCGAGGAGCTCATCCGCGCGATGCCACGCGGGCATGGATCGCGCAACATCGGCACCGAGCAGCAGACGGAACTCTGCCCGTGGATATTCGCGGTGGAATTCCACCATGGTGTCCGCCGTGTATGTCGTGCCGCCGCGCCGGATCTCGCGTTCGTCAACCACGAAACGCGGATCGCCGGCAACCGCCGCGCACAGCATCTCGACGCGAGCCGCCGCCGGGGCGAGAGCCGGTTGACGCAGCGTCGGGATGTTGGCGACGACGAACCGGAGCGCAACTGCATCGAGCTGGCGATGCGCTTGATCAGCGACGGCCATGTGACCGCTCTGCACCGGGTCGAACGTGCCTCCGAAGATGACGACAGGCCCGCTCACACGACGGCCTCATCGGTGAAGACGAACTCGGCTTCACCGATGCGCACCGTGTCGCCCTCGGAACACCCGGCGGCGCGAAGCGCATCGTCCACTCCCGCGGCGCGCAGGCGCTGCTGCAGCCGCCGTATCGCCTCGTCGTTGTCCAGATCGACTCTCGCAACCATGCGCTCGACGTCCTCGCTCACCACGCGATATGCGTCTCCCTCGCTCGTGACGGCGGGAGCGTGGACTGACCGGTGGCGATATATGCGATGCATACGTAGCTCCGGAGCCACCAACAGCTCGGCCTCGGGCGCCGCGGCGGCCAGCTCCGCCGCCACGTCGAGCAGCGCGGCGCAGCCGGCGCCGGTGACGGCCGAGATCCTAACGGCGCCAGGCAGCTCTGCCAGCATCTCGGCGGCGGCCGCGGCCGCGCCGGGCACGTCCACCTTGTTCAGCGCGATCACGGCCGGTTTCCCGGCCAGCGTCGTGCTGAACGCGCGCATCTCGTCGGCAATGGTCAGCAGCGCCGCGCGGGCGGCGTCCGCGCCCGCGGCGACGTCGACCACGTGCACCAACACCCGGGTGCGCTCGAGGTGGCGGAGGAAGTCCAGTCCCAAGCCCGCGCCACGGTGCGCACCCTCGATGAGACCCGGGACATCTGCGAGCACCAGCGTGCGCCCGGAATCGAGCGCAGCGACTCCAAGATTGGGGTGCAGCGTGGTGAACGGATATGCGGCGATCTTCGGATGTGCGCCGGTCACCGCGGCGAGCAGCGTCGATTTGCCTGCGTTGGGCAGCCCCACGAGCCCGACGTCGGCAATGAGCTTCAGCTCGAGGTGAATGCGCCGGCGCTGCCCAGGCGCGCCGAGCTCAGCATGGCGAGGCGCCTGCCGGGTCGGCGAAGCAAACCTCGCATTGCCGCGACCGCCGCGGCCGCCGGTGACCACGACGACGCTTGCACCGTGACGGTCGAGATCCGCGAGCGACGAGTCGCCGTCGCGCACCACCGTGCCCGGCGGCACGTGCAGCACGAGGGTGTCGCCGTCGCGGCCGCTGCGACGGGCGCCTTCACCAGGGCGTCCGCTCGCCGCCGAAAAACGCCGCCGCTCGCGATACGTGGACAGCGTCGGGTCCGACGAGTCGGCGACGATGAGCACATCACCTCCCCGCCCGCCGTCGCCACCGTCGGGTCCTCCGGCCGGGACGTACTTTTCGCGGCGAAAGCTGACCGCACCACGACCGCCTGAGCCCGAGGTGACGTCGAGATCTACCTGGTCGAGGAAAGGCGCCCCCGCGGCGCGCCTAGCCAGCCGCTTCGACGGGCTGCGCGAGTGCGACGTCCTCGATGATCCCGCCGAGGCGCAGCACCGGCACGGCGCGAACATTGGCGCGGGTGCGGTCGTGACCAGTGTGGTCATAGGCGACGGTTCCGCTCTTCAGCGCGAACAGCGTGTGGTCGCGCCCCACGCCGACGTTCTCTCCGGGAATGATCTTCGTCCCGCGCTGCCGCACGAGGATGGTGCCGGCGAGCACGACCTCGCCGTCGTGGCGCTTGAGGCCGAGCCGCTTCGACGCGCTGTCGCGGCCGTTGCGCGAGCTTCCGCCGCCCTTCTTATGCGCCATCGCTCGTCTTCTTGGTGCGAGGCGAGGTCGCCCGCTTTGCGCTCGAGGTTCGCGGCTGCGTTGCTGCCGGCGCGCTCACGGGCTTCGCGCGTGACGCCGGAGGCGCCGCATCCGGCGCGGGCGCACGTTTGGCTGCGGTGGCGCGGGCGGGCTTCGGCTCGCCGGCCGCGACCTCCACGATGCGCAACTCGGTGAGCTGGCTGCGATGTCCGAGCGTGCGGCGATGTCGCTTCTTCGGCTTGTACGTGAACACGCGCAGCTTGCGACCGCGGCGATGCGCGACGACCGTGGCGATCACACGCGCGCCTCCCACTGCACTGGCGCCCACATCTGAAGTCTCCCCGTTGGCGACAAACAGAACGGGCTCGAGTGTCACCGTGGAGCCCACCTCCGCGGCAAGCCGGTCGACGAGAAGCCGGTCGCCCGCGGCAACGCGGTACTGGTGACCGCCGTGTTTGAGGATTGCGTATGTCATGTTGCGATCATCGCCGGCCACTTCATCGCGGGGATCGACATCCCCGGCACACAGCGCGCGCGACGGTCGAGGATAGCATGGCTCAGCCGGGCGGAGGCGTCGGTGATGGCGACGACGACGGGCTCGCTCCCGGCGACGGCGTGGCCTGGACCATGACCGGTGCCGCGCCGGTCAGCATGACGACGTCGCCCCGATCGTCGGTGAGTTGGGCATTGATCGCGAACGTCCCACCGGAGGGCCGGGCAACGACCTGCGCCACGAAGCCGACCGTGACCAATCCAGGACCTGCGCTGCTCCCGGCAGGAAGCAGCCAGCCGCTGTAAAAGACCTCGACCGCGCCCTTCACCGGATCGATCGCCTTGCTCCGTGAAGCATTTCCGATGAACGGGGTCACGCTCTTCTGGAAGGTCATGACCGGCGGGAGCGCGACGAGCAGTCCGAGGTTGTTTGCCGCGCCCGTACCGGTATTGGTCAATGTGATGCTGTATGTCGCGGTATCGCCCCCTTTCAATGGCGCGGCGGCGCGCACGCGCGCACTGAGACTCAACTTGGGCGCACCGTTGACGGTGAGCTTGAGGTCGTTGCCCGGCACGTCACCCGACGTGTTGTCCCCATGCGCACGGGCGGCGATGGTGTAGTCACCCGGAGACGCGTCCACCGCGACTGTGAATGTGATCTGCACGTACGACACGTTCCTTGCGCCACTCGGCGCCGCGAGGGCCCAAAAACCCCACTGGGGTTGCGAGCTTCCGACCCGCGCATCCAGCGGCTGTGTACGCGCATCGCCGACACCCGTGATGTCGGCCGACTTGTACCGGAACTTCGGGGGCAGGTTCACGCGCACGGCGACTCCGGGGGCATCGCCGGGTCCGACGTTGGCAACCCTGACGACGAGCTGCGGTGTGTCGCCCGGTTTGAAGGGCCCGGCGTTCGAAGGATCCGAGTACGTCATCGACACCGACACCTGACCCCCGCCACCGCAGGCCGCGACAAGAGGCGCGCACGAGGCTGCGGCGAGCAGCATCACCAACAGACCGGCACGACGCCGGTGTCGCCAGGTCACGCAGCTATGCGGACGCGCTCAGACGCGCGTTGGCGCACGCAACGGCGTCAGCGGGCGCCGCACACGTGGGGGCGTCAGCGACACGTCTGACGGCCGCGGCAGCGGATCCGGGTAGCCGATCTCGGTGAGCAGCCGCAGCGCCAACGGCACGTCCAACCCGATCACCGTGTCGACGCGCCCGGCCACCGCTTCGACGAGATCGCCACCGCCACCCTGTATCGCGTATCCGCCCGAGCGATCGAGCGGTTCACCGGAGGCGACGTACGTCGCGAGCTCGTCGTCGGAGAACGCGTGCATCTTCACCGCGGAACGGCTGACGCCCATCGCCTCTCGGTCTCCGTGCGCGTAGAAGGCGCACACGCCCGTCAACACTGTATGGCGCCGGCCGCGCAGATCGCGCAGCATGGCGCGCGCGCGTTCCGCACTCTGTGGTTTGCCCATCGGGCCCTGCGGTCCGACGACCATCGTGTCTGCGGCGAGCACGTATGTGCCCGCCGGCACGGAGCCCGCGACCGCGGCGGCTTTCTGTCGCGCGATCAGTTGCACTGCGAGGTCGGCGCACACGCCCGGAGGAGCCGTCGCGTCCTCTGGAGGTTCCACGACATTGAATCGGATGCCCGCCCTTGCCAGCAACTCACGACGACGCGGCGAGGACGATGCCAGAACAACGCGCATCATCGGCTACTCGATCGTAGCACCCCAACCCGTGCAAACTCCGGATCGCACCGCCTCACGCGCGGCCGGCGACGAGCACGACGACGATCGCCGCAGCGCCGAGCGCCCCGCACGCAGCGCTCAGAAGGGTTTGCATCCGCGCCAGGAGTGCGTGCGTCGAGCTGACCATCACGACGTACGCGACGGTGGCGCCGCCAGCGGCCGCCGCGCCCGCCACGGCGGCCCAGCCCGCCAGCCCAGCCGGAACGAGCAGCGAGAGACCGAGCAGCGCCATCCCCGTGAGCGCGGCGCGTCGCCCGGGCTGCGGGCCGGCCGGGCTCCCGCACAGGAGCGGCGCCGCCACGAGCACGGCCAGCGCCGCGATCGCCCGAACGGCGGCCACCTCCGCGCCCGGGTG
>Ga0209806_1002540_pt1 | contig 11323 bp, 10 predicted proteins | sample GraSoiAngelo_152_FD_186166 | JGI IMG/M metagenome (GOLD analysis project Ga0209806, IMG submission 186166) | Grasslands soil microbial communities from the Angelo Coastal Reserve, California, USA - 14_1009_12_30cm (SPAdes) (version 2) | ecosystem: Environmental > Terrestrial > Soil > Grasslands ... | reverse complement strand
GGGGCTTGGGCGAGTTCAATGGGGACTGCTTGCAGCTGGAGATGGCCGGCTAGCGCATTGCGTCTTGGGCCTCGATGCGAGTCATACACGGCTTTCCGGTTCGTGCTGGAAATGCATATCTGCTTCTCGTGAGATCCAAGCCGCAATGGGGTCTTTCGACTCCGTTCGGCTGGCGCCTCACTGCGCTCAAGATGACAGAGAATTAAAGCTTGGCTCAAGATGACAGAGTTGCGTGGGCGGACGACCCGATGGGAGAGCGCTGCTTCTGGCGGTGCGATGGAAGTCAAGGGCTGTACACGGCTTTCCGGTTCGTGGTGGAAACGCATATCTGCTTCTCGTGAGATCCAAGCCGCAATGGGGTCTTTCGACTCCGTTCGGCTGGCGCCTCACTGCGCTCAAGATGACAGAGAACTAAAGCCTGGAAGATGACAGACAACTAAAGCTTGGAAGATGACAGACAATTAAAGCCTGGTTCAAGATGACAGAGAATTAAAGCTTGGCTCAAGATTACAGACAATTAAAACTTGCGGGGGCGGATAAAGCTTGCGAGGGCCGACGGATTACTGTCCGGGGCGGAACTGGGGCGAGATTACCAACCGGTTGGGGGATTTCTTGGCGTCTTTCTGATGCTGGAAGACGAGATCCAGTCCTTCTTCAGCAGCGGCTGGGGCTTGCGCCAGCAAGTCGGCCAGCGAACGAAACGCACGGCTGACTTCCTGTGAATCATGGGCCGCCACTGGGGTACCCTTATCAATCGCGGGCGCGATCAACTGGTAGTTATTGGGAATCTTCCAAAGAATTTTGCAGGCGGTTGCCTTTTCGACGTCTTCTTCGCTGAAGCCGGGAATTTTCTTGTAGCGATTCATGACCAGTCGCAGATGCTTGCGGCCGTTGCCTTCTTCCAGGAAGTTTCGAATGCGGCCCGCGCTCCACAGCGAGACCACATCGGTCTGCGCGACCATGAGCACGACGTTGGATAGATCCGAGAGCAGGCGGGTAGTCTCGTCCATGCGGCCCGAGCAATCGACTACAACAAAGCGATAGTGGCTTACCAGCAAGTCGAACAAGCGAGCCAACTCGGCCGCTGCCGGCGCCGTCGTGTACGGCTGTTGGGGGCCTGCCAGCAGGTGCAGGCCATCCTTGGTGGAGGTCATCAGCCCTTCGAGCAGGGAAGAATCCATGCGGTGCAGATTTTGCAGCGCGTCCATCACACTGAAGGTGGGACGGGCGTTGAGATGCAGGGCGGCATGTCCGATCGGCGAGAAATCAACCAGGATCGTTTGCCCGTGATGCTGCTGGAGCGCCACGGCGGTGTTGACCGCCAGCGTGGTCGCGCCGCTTCCGCCCTTGGCATTAATGACGGTGAACACGCGCGCTTTGCCTGTGCTGCGGCTTCTGCTCCGCGCGGAGGAGAAGCGGGTGAAGGCTTCAAGCAGGCCTTCGGTTCCCGTCATGCGATCCACAAATTCGCCGGCACCGGCCCGCATGGCGCCGACAATCGCCATCGGGTTGCGCATGTCGCCCACGGCGAAAATTCCGATATCGCTGGTAGTCGCGCGGATCAATTCAATGGCATGGATGGCGCGTTGCGGGTCGTCGGAATTGATATCGACGAGAGCTACTTCGGCGCGATGCGACTGCATCTGCCGCACCACTGGGTCGGTAGCGCTTAGAGGAAAGCCAATGTTGCTGAAAACGATACGGGCGACGTGCGTGCTTTCCAACCGGTTCTGGAGCACCACCAGTTGTTCCCGATCTTCGGTCAAGACCGCCACTGCAATGCCATGCATGGCTTGATTCTCGCTAAAATCCTTCTGTGTTTGCATGGTATTGGGGGACGGACCTCTCAGCCAAGTGACTTTTGTAACCTGCAGCAATCAATCCAAAACCGATTCTACTAAACCAGGTGCAAGGGATGAAGAGGCAAGATGTACAGAGGGAAAAATCCACATCAAGATTTCCCGACTGGAGACATTCTATGCGAATCCCCAGTACTTGAAAAGAGCCGGATAGCCCTGAAATCGGCAACTGGCGCGGAATTCAAGCTTCCCAGATTGGGAAAACAACTCCTGCAACCTAGGACGCCACGCGGCGCGTCTCCGGTCGAGCCTTTACTCGCTCGTCATCGGGCCGGGCATGCAAGGACGAGATGCGGCTGAACGAGTCCGAGACTTCGTTTGGCGCTGACTCCGCCAGGTATTCGTAACCCGTAAAATGAACCCCGACTCCGAGCTTCGTCCCTAACGCCGGTTGCACCACGCGCAGCACAGTTCCCTGGCAACGGACGCGCATGCTTTCGCCGAGCGTGATCTCCGAGGGCATCAGCAGCGTAACTTCGATCGCTTCGCCGGCGGCCAGAGGGAAATCCGTATAGAAAAACGTTCCCTGCGAACTGAGATCCTGGGTGAACCCGCAGGACTCATGTTGCGCCCCGGACAGCCTCACCGAAACCGGGACGTGAATATTGAAGCGCTGTCCGCAGCGGCGTTCCAGATGATCAGGGGTCGTGGTCATGGGTTCCTCGAAGGCAGAGCGAGATCCCAGCCGGGAGCAGCCAGGACAAACCAGAACTTTACCTCAGGTTGAGTCCGGTGGGAAGTAGTGTTTTCATTACGCGCCGGCGAGTGGCAAGAAAGTTCACACATTCGTACGCGGAAGAACACAAACCCGGTCCGCCGGGCTTCCTCTCGGCGACCTGGAACACCTGCCGGGGTGACCCATATCACAGCCGAAAAGGATCAAAGATCGAACAATGGAAGTCGCCCTCAGATGCGGCAGATGCACGTCCAGACCGACGAGGGACAAATCCGACGACTTTACGGGAGGTTCGTATGGCGCTCACAAACAAGCAGGCGCTTGACTATCATTCCGGGCAACGTCCTGGAAAAATTGAAGTTGTTCCTACCAAGGCCTGCCGCACGCAGCGTGATTTGTGCCTTGCTTATACCCCCGGGGTCGCTGTCCCTTGTCTCGAAATCGAAAAGAATCCGCACGATGTTTTCAAGTACACCGGCCGAGGAAACCTGGTGGCAGTGGTGAGTAACGGCACGGCTGTCCTCGGATTGGGCGACATCGGGGCCCTTGCCGGGAAGCCGGTGATGGAAGGCAAAGCAGTCCTGTTTAAGCGGTTTGCCGACGTGAATGTGTTTGACCTTGAAGTCAACAGCCACAATCCCGACGATGTCATCAAGCTCTGCCAGTTGCTGGAGCCTACGTTCGGCGGCATTAATCTCGAGGACATCAAAGCCCCGGAATGTTTCTACATCGAGGAGACGCTTCGGAAGACGATGAAGATTCCTGTCTTCCACGACGACCAGCACGGCACAGCGATCATTTCTGGTGCCGCACTGCTGAATGCTCTGGAAGTGGCGGGCAAGGCGATCGAGCGGGTGCGGGTCGTTTTCAATGGCGCGGGCGCGGCCGGCATCGCGTGCGCCGAACACTACGTGCGCCTGGGAGTGAAGCGCGAGAACATCATTTTGTGCGACACCAAGGGCGTGGTCTACAAGGGCCGTGGCGCGGGTATGAATACGTACAAGGAACGTTTCGCGCGCGAGACGAACCTTCGCAGCCTAGCCGACGCGGTGCGCGGTGCGGATGTATTCGTCGGTTGTTCCGTAAAGGGCGTTGTGAATGTGGAAATGCTGCGATCCATGGCGGCCAGGCCCATCGTGTTTGCGATGGCCAACCCAGACCCGGAGATCAGCTACGAAGAAGCGAAGACGAGCCGCGAGGATCTTATCTTTGCGACCGGACGCTCGGACTATCCCAACCAGATTAACAACGTGTTGGGATTCCCGTTTATCTTCCGGGGGGCGCTTGACGTGCACGCAACGGCGATTAACGAGGAAATGAAACTGGCCGCGACGCGCGCTCTCGCAGCGCTCGCCAAGGAAGACGTGCCGGATTCCGTGTGCCGGATTTACGGAGTCGAACGCCTGAAATTCGGACCCGAGTACCTGATCCCCAAGCCATTCGATCCACGCGTTTTGTGGTGGGAGGCTCTGGCCGTCGCCAAGGCTGCAATGGAGAGCGGTGTCGCGCAGGAGCCTGTCGACCTCGATATCTACCGCGAGGAACTGGAGCGGCGGCTGGGCAAGGCGCACGAGGTCACGCGCATGATGATCCACAAAGCGCAAGCGCATCCGAAGCAGGTGGTTTTTCCGGAGGGCGACAACGAAAAGATCCTGCGGGCGTGTCACTTGCTGGTCGAAGAAAACATCGCGCGGCCCATCTTGCTGGGCGATGCAGTCAGCATCCGGAAGAGCATTGCCGATCTCGGGCTCGATATGCACGGCGTAAGCATCGTCGACCCCTCCACTTCGCCGCAGCGCGAGCGCTATATCCAGGAATTGTTCCGGCTGCGGCAGCGGCGCGGCATGACGCTCTCGGAGGCAAAATGCCAAATCGCGAACCGCAATGTCTTCGGCTCGATGATGCTGCACGCGGGCGATGCCGACGCGCTGGTGTCAGGTGTGACCCAGCATTTCCCCGATACAATCCGCCCGGCGCTCGAAATCGTTCGGGTCCGGGAGGGCCTGCATAAGGTATCCGGCTGCTACGCGATGATCACTCGGAAAGGTGACATCTACTTCCTGGCGGACACGAGTGTGAACATCGAACCCACCGCCGAAGACCTGGTGGAGATCGCGCTCTGTGCCGCACAAACCGCGCGCCGGTTTGATGTCGAGCCGCGCGTGGCCATGCTGTCGTTTTCAAGTTTCGGGAGCACGAAGCATCCCCAATCTGAAAAGGTGCGCCGCGCCGTCGAACTGCTGCACCGCGCCGATCCCACGCTCATGGTGGACGGCGAACTCATGGCCGACGATGCAGTTTCTGCAGACTTGGAGCAGATCTACCCATTCAGCTTCCTGAAGGGTGGCGCCAACGTCCTGATCTTCCCTGACCTTGCTTCGGCCAACATCACCTACAAGCTGCTCCAGAAATTGGGGGGCGGCGAGACCCTGGGACCGATCCTTATGGGGATGAGCAAGCCCGTGCATCTGCTGACGCGTGGTTCCGAAGTGGAGGAAATTGTGAACGTCACGGCGATCGCGGTGGTCGACGCACAAGAGTCCGGGCCTCCGATGGAAGTACCCGAAGCCGAGCCTGTGCCCATGACGTTGGAGATGCTCTAGCAGGAATTGCTTCACGAGCGCAGGCAATCACCGGAGCTGGAATGGAAAGCGGCGCTTGCCGAGCGCAGCCCGGTAGACGGGCGAGACGCCCGTCTCTCCACGAACTTTACTTGCTCTTTGGAGGCGGCTTGGGGGTGCTCGCATTCGGCGCCGAACCGAATGGCTGAGGAATCATCCCGCCCTGTGGGTTTCCCGGACTTACGGCTATCCCGCTATGTGGATCAGAAGCCGTCGGATTCAAACCCATCGTGCCCGGAATAAAGCAGGTCATGCGACCGCTCTTTGCCAGCCGCAGTTCAGCGGGACAGGGCCCGCTCGCTAACTGGGCGCCGGTACCCGCTCCTTGTAATTCCACTGCGAACAATTTTCCGTCGGCATTGCCTGCGACGCCGGTCGACATCCCCGGCATGTCATAGGCCACGTAAAACGGATGTTTGCTCTCTGCCGCTTTTTGGGCGCATGTGCTGGCGCCCGTGAGTTGTTGGTCGGCCGAACGGACGTCGAGTCGTCCGCAATCGGTTGCTCCCGATCCTGCCAGCGCCTTCAACTTCAATTGCACTGCGTCGTCCGGCCTTGCAGAAGCGGACACCGATGACCCAGATTTGGATTTGTTGCAGCCGGTCAGGCAAACCGCCGCCAGCACCCCGAGCAAAAGAAATTTGTTCATGATCCTACATTGTAAAACAGAGGCCCCTTCGGGCATCTATATTGGTACTAACGAGTATCTAGAAACATCTAAGCGTACGTGGCGGAGCCCTCTTCCAACTCGACCATCGGCAACACGCCCGTTTCTGCCCAGGTCAAGGAGTCGCGTTGGTCCGTAGGAATGCGCGCGCTGAAGCATCGCAACTTCCAGCTCTTCTTTTCCGGCCAGCTGATTTCACTTACCGGGACCTGGATGCAGACGGTCGCGCAATCGTGGCTGGTCTATCGCCTGACGGGATCATCTTTGCTTCTGGGATCGGTTGGTTTCGCCAGTCAGATTCCTGTTTTCCTGATGGCGCCCGTCGGCGGAATGGCCGCAGACCGTTTCAACCGCCAGCGCATTGTGATCGCGACCCAGGTCGCATCCATGATTCTCGCAATCGTACTCGCGCTGTTGACCCTGACGCACATGGTCAAGGTCTGGCACATCTTCGTCCTGGCCGCTCTGCTGGGAGTCGTAAACGCATTCGATATTCCCGGGCGGCAGTCGTTCCTGGTGGACATGGTTGGCCGCGAAGATCTCATGAACGCGATCGCGCTGAATTCTTCGATGTTCAATGGCGCGCGCGTCGTCGGCCCCGCGATTGCAGGAATCCTGGTCGCGAAGATCGGCGAGGGCTGGTGCTTCTTCGCAAACGGCGTCAGCTACATCGCCGTCATTGTGGGATTGCTGATGATGAGGGTCGATTGCCCAGCTCGCTCGAAATCGGACTCCCCTTTGGAGGACATCATCGAAGGCTTCAGCTGGGTGAGCCACACCGGCCCGATCCGGGCGCTGCTGTTATTGCTGGGCGTCGTGAGCCTGGTAGGCATGCCTTACACGGTATTGATGCCGGTGTTTGCGGACCACATCCTGCATGGAGGAGCGAAAGCTCTCGGAATCCTGATGGGGTTCACGGGCATCGGTGCGTTGTTTGGGGCGCTGACGCTCGCGCTGCGCAGCGGCATCAAGGGACTGGGTAAGCTGATCTCGATTTGCTGCGCGGGGTTTGGCGTCAGTCTGATCGCATTCGCATTCTCGAAGCTTTTCTGGTTGTCCGCGTTCCTGCTCATTCCGGTCGGATTTTTCATCATGCTGCAAATGGCTTGCTCGAATACGCTGATTCAGGTCATGGTCCCCGATGCACTGCGGGGCCGCGTGATGGCTGTTTACTCGATGATGTTCATGGGCATGGCGCCGTTCGGGGCGCTGCTCGGTGGGGCGCTGGCGGATCGTTTAGGCGCGCCGATTACGGTCGCCGTGGGTGGGCTTGCCAGTATCGTGGGAGCCATCTGGTTCGGCAAACAGCTGCCGGTATTTAGGGGCGAGGCGCGGCAGTTGATTATTGCTCAGGCCATGGCTGGTGGAGAGCCGGCCGAAGAAATGACGGCAAGAGTCGTTCAGTAGAGTTCACCCCTGTAGCGCCGGCGTCTCGCAGGCTGTCGCGAGGGCATCTTGCCCCCGCGCCCACACCCAATGCCAATCGCGTAGTCCCGCCTTCACCGGATTCTCAACTACATACCGTACCGCCCGTTCAAATTCCGCTTCACTGCGCAGCAGATGATCGTAATACTCCCGTTGCCAGATACTTCCAGTAATCCCAATCACATCTGCGGCACGTTTCGCCGTGTACGATTTCCACGAATGCAGCACAGCAGCTAACGAATAGCCGGGGAAAAGTCTTACAACCACGTGTACGTGATTCGGCATAACGCACCAGGCGAATAGACGGTAGCGCCGTTCATTGAAGTGAAGGAGAGCTTCGCTGACAACTTTTGCGAGGGCGGGGTTGCGCAGGTGGCAAGCGCCGGAGCCTTTATCCAAGGTATTGCTCAATCCGTGCGGTTGAAAGTCGAGCGAGCCGATTGCGTTCGTCGCTCGAAAATTCGCGCCGCATTTGAGCTGCGGTGCGGATGATGTCGCGCTTCTCGAACTCAATCTGCTCCAGGACATTCCGGGGAAGCGAGTCACCTAGCCGGAACGTTATGAAATAGGTTGCTGAGTCCTTTTCCCAGTGCGGCAACCGGCCCCGATCACGAATTCTGATTTCGGCAAAACGGGGGCGGGACGCCCCCGCGACAGCCGGCGGGACGCCGGCGCTACGATCATCTGGATTGCTCATAACTGTAGCTTGGATTGTTCATAACTGTAGCGCCGGCGTCTCGCAGGCTGTCGCGAGGGCATCTTGCCCCCGCAGGTATGTTCGCGCCTTACTCCTCGGCGTAGCTTACGTGCTCGAACTGCTGCGCGTGTGGGCTCTCCTGTAACGACTGCACTCCGTACTCGTAGCCGGTCTCGAAAGCTTTCAAATTCAGCTCGCAGAAGCTTGAGGGCACCGAATCGGCCACTGCCTTGCGTACAGCTTCCTTCTCCAGCAACCGCGTGACTGCCGTGAAGAATCCGACCATCACCGAGTTCAGCACCATTCGCTTGCCTAATTCTTCGGCGAGCCGTGTGGCCGGGCAACTGTAGACTTTCGTCTGCCGCGGCAGATCTGTGACTCGCACCAGGTCCTGCTCCACGATGAGAATGCCGCCTTCTTTCAGTTCGGGCACGAATCGGGTATAGGCTTCCTGCGACATCACGACCATGATGTCCGGTTGCGTGACGTAGGGATAGAGGATCGGATCCCCGGATATCAGCAACTGCGCGCTGCAGGCTCCTCCGCGAGCCTCTGGCCCGAAGTTTTGCGTCATGGTGGCGTAGGCTCCCTGGTAGATGGAGGCGGCCTTGCCGAGGACGATGGCGGACAGAATCACTCCCTGGCCGCCAAATCCGGCGATGCGAAGTTCGGTTAGCTGCAGCTGCATACGGTCTCCGATGGCTCTACGTAGCTTTCACCCAGCGACTCGACCATCTGCGCATGCAGAAGGCTCTGGTAGTCAGGACGGTCGCGGTCCACGAACTTGCCGACAATAATCTCGCCGGTCATCGTAAGTCCGACTTCGCTGGTGGGCGCGCCGTGTTTCACCTTGCTCTTTTCTTTGTAGTACTTCATCGTGTCCAGGCCATCTCCAAGCTTGTTGCGGCGCTGGTACAACGTAGGACACGGGCTGATCACTTCGATGAAGCTGAATCCTTTCTTTTGAAACGCTTCGCCGATGGAACGCGCGAGTTGCTTCACATGGAACGTGGTCCAGCGGGCCACGTACACAGCTCCCGCGGCTTCCACCAGGTGAGGCAGGTTGAAAGCGGGCTCGCACGTTCCATACGGCGATGTTGAAGTGATGGCATGGCCGGGCGTGGTGGGCGCGGTCTGGCCACCGGTCATCGCATAAATCAGATTGTTCACGCAGATTACTTTCAGATCGATATTGCGCCGCGCCGCGTGAATCAGATGATTGCCGCCGATGGCCGAGAGATCGCCGTCGCCCGAGTACACGATGACATTGAGCTTCGGATTGGCCAGCTTGAGGCCGGTTGCGAATGGGATCGCGCGTCCATGCGTGGTGTGGAAGGAATCCAGCTTCACGTACCCGGCGACGCGTCCCGTGCATCCGATGCCCGAGACGAGCGCGATCGACTGCAAGTCGATTTTCGATTCGATGAGCGCGCGCGCGAAGCAGTTCACGGTGGTGCCGATGCCGCACCCCGGACACCAGATATGCGGCATGCGATCGGTGCGAAGGAAGGGTTCGACCGGATTGGTCACGTCAAGAATGGTCATCGGCTGGCCTCCACGATCACTTTCAGAATGTCTTCCGGCCGATGGACGCTGCCGCCGGCATGTGGCACGGCAAACGTCCTGGCCTTTCCATTGGCTGCCCGCTCCACCTCGCGCACCATCTGGCCAAGATTGAGTTCGGGCACCACGAACGCCTTGGTGGTGGCGGCGAGTTCCCGAATTCGCTTTTCCGGAAAGGGCCAGCAGGTGATCAATCGCAGCTTGCCGACTTTCAGGCCGCGCTCGCGCGCCATTTCAATGGCCCGTTGCGCCACTCTCGACGTGATGCCGTAGGAAACCACCACCACATCCTCGCTATCGAAGCACTCCTCTTCCAGCAACGTTATGCGATCGATCGCGTCATGAATTTTGTTCTGCAAACGCCGCACCAGCTTGTCCTGCGTGGCAGGTGTCATGTTGGGATAGCCGTGCTCATCATGGGTCAATCCGGTCACGTGAAATTTGTAGCCCTCTCCCGCATGCGCCATCTCGGGCACGCCGTCGCCGTTCGTGCCATACGGCAAATAGTCCTCGACAGCCTTTCGAGTGTGACGGCGCGGCACAACTTCAATCTGGTCAGCCGGTGGGATGATCACCTTCTCGGTCATGTGGCCGACGACCTCATCCATCATGAACATCACAGGTACCCGGAACTCTTCCGAAAAATTGAAGGCCTGAATGGTGAGGTCGAAACATTCCTGCGGAGAGTTGGGACAGAGCGCGATAATTTCGTAGTCGCCGTGGGAACCCCATCTTGCCTGCATCATGTCTGCCTGTGCCGGCAAAGTGGGTAAGCCCGTGGAGGGGCCACCGCGCTGCACGTCAACGAAAACGCATGGCGTTTCGGTCATGGCCGCGTAGCCGATATGTTCCATCATCAGCGAGAAGCCTGGGCCGGAGGTCACCGTGAACGCCTTGGCGCCACCCCAGACGGCTCCCTGCAAGGTGATCGACGCAGCCAACTCGTCTTCCATCTGGATGAATGTTCCCCCGACCTTCGGCACGCGCGACGCGAAACGCTCAACCACTTCGGTAGAAGGTGTGATGGGATAGCCGGCAGCGAAGCGTGCACCGGCGGCCAGCGCGCCTTCGCAGCAGGCGTGATCTCCGTCGAGGAAGTGAGTGCCGGTGAGCACTCCACGCGGATCAGCTTTCACGCGCCACCTCCAGGTTAGTTGCGGCCGCCGTTCTGGCTGGCGCCGCTTCCTTTGCAACGGGCAATCTCTGGCCATAGATGGCGAAATCGGGGCAATACATGCCGCAGAGATCGCAGCCGCTGCACTTTTCGGGCGCGACCACGTGTGGCGGATGGTACCCCTTGGAATTGAAAGCCGAGGAGAGCGCGAGCACTTTGGTCGGACAGAATTCGACGCAAAAGCCACAGGCTTTGCAACGCTCTACCACGATAGAAACACGTCCTTTTGCCACGGGACCCCCACGTTGGAAGTGTTGGGCACTCCCAAAAGACTGGACAATTATGTCGTGCACTTGTCGCAGTGGGGTGTGACGGGGATCACCGGTACATGTGATCCTGCACAAAGGGAAACGGCCCTGGAAACCAGGGCGGTCGAGTGTTTTCACTCAATTCTTGTCATTCCGAGCGCAGCGAGGAATCTCGTTCTTCCCAGCTGCCGGCGCCCGCAGATTCCTCGCTGCGCTCGGAATGACAAGGGGTTTAGAACGGGATTTGCGCGGATCTGCGGCGGCACGGGCGAGGTCTCGTTAGCCACTCCAAAAAATTTAGCGCCGGGCGCTGTGTCCACAGCAGACCAGGAAGATGGCGCTCTTGCCCTTGGCATGCGGCGAAAAGAAGTTCACCACGTCGTCGTCATAGAA
>Ga0209806_1002536_pt1 | contig 11336 bp, 11 predicted proteins | sample GraSoiAngelo_152_FD_186166 | JGI IMG/M metagenome (GOLD analysis project Ga0209806, IMG submission 186166) | Grasslands soil microbial communities from the Angelo Coastal Reserve, California, USA - 14_1009_12_30cm (SPAdes) (version 2) | ecosystem: Environmental > Terrestrial > Soil > Grasslands ... | reverse complement strand
ACGGTCGTCGATCTCGACGGCGCCGGCTTCAAGTTCGCGCCCGCGGACGGCGAGTTCCTCGTCCTGCTCTACGACTTCAAGCTCGACGTGCAGAAGTACTTCGCCACGCGCGTCGGCGTCCCGATGGCGAACAAGACCCTCGCCGACGCGATCGCGTTCAACAGCGCGCACGCCTCGAGCGAGATGCCGTACTTCTTCCAGGAGATCTTCGAGCTCGCGCAGTCGATGGACACGAGCGGAACCAATCCCGGCGACAACCCGCAGCCGTTTTTCGGCGGCCTGACCTACAACCAGGCGCTCGCGATCGACCACGACGCGGGCGCGAAGGGCATCGACGCGGCGATGAGCCAGTTCGGGATCGACGCGGTGGTCGCGCCGACCGACAGCCCTGGCTGGACCACCGACCTGATCCTCTCGGACCACTTCATCTTCGCGAGCTCGACGCTCTCCGCCGCGCCGGGCTACCCGATCATCCAGGTGCCCGCAGCGAACGTGCTCGGCATGCCCATGGGCATCAGCTTCCTCGGCACCGCGTTCAGCGAGCCGACGCTCATCAAGATCGCGTCGGGGTTCGAGGCGGTGACGCACGCGCGGACCCAGCCGACGTTCACCGGCAACATCACGACCGCGAACACAGCGGGCACGACGCTCAAGCCGCCGAAGCTCCCCAAGAAGGACGACGGGCGCCGGCAGCACCGCATGTGATCGCCTGAACGCGAACGGAGGCCCCGCGCGCTGCGGGGCCTCCCGCCTTAGCTGCCGTTCCCGAAGGCCGCGAGCGCCTCCTGCTGCTGCGTCATGTACGCGGCGGTCCAGCCGTGCCCGCCGCGGATCACGAAGACCCGCGCGTGCGGCGCGAGCTCGGTGAGCTGCGCGCGGAAGGGCGCGATGCGCACGAACGCATCCGCGTCGGCGACGATCACGTGGAGCGGCTTGCGCCACGAGCGCAGCAGCGCCCGATGGTCGCCGCGCACCAGATCGACCGCGAGCTCGCGCTGCGAGCGCGAGTCCGCGAGCGCGAGGTTGCGCCGGTTGCGCTCTTCCTCGTCTGAGGCGACTCCGCCTCCGTCGGTGAAGCGCCGATAGGTGTTCGCGATCAGCGTGTTCTTGCGCAGGACCTCGTAGACCTCACCCGCCGGTGTGCCGAGGAGCGCGAGCTGCGCGCGCATCGTCCGGCGGATCACGCTCGGGTGGAAGAACGGCGTGTGCAGCAGGAGCGCGTTCACGTCGTCGGCATGCGCTGCCGCGAGGGCCATCGCGACGCTCGCGCCGGAGCACAGGCCGCCGACCGCGGTGGGGCCGATGCCGAGCGCAGCGATGAGCTCGTGCGCGAAGTCGGCGTACGCGGACGCGGTATGCCGCGAGTCGAGCGGCGGCATCGCCGCGCAGCCGGGAAGATCGGGGACGATGACGCGGTAGCGCTGCTCGAGCACGGGGAGCCAGGTGCGGAAGTTGTCCGAGGAGCCGGACCAGCCGTGGAAGAGGACGAGCGGCGGGCCGTCGCCGGTCTCTTGATACGAGTAGCGCCTGCCGCGGAGGGTGACCGTCTTCACGCCGCTAGTTTCGCGCCTCGGGCTAGGCGAGCGTCTGTTTGGCCTCCGCGACGGTGAAATGCGCGGTCGCCTTCCAGGTGTGGCCCGCCGCGGCGCCGCCGCTTGGGCAGTACGCCCATGCGTCCTCGTGCATCGTGAGCGACTCCCGCGGGGAATCGTTCTGATGCTCCGGCCTGACGCACACGAACTCGATGCTGTTGTTCACACTCGAATTAACGCACGCTGCGGGGGCGGCTCTCCCTCATTCGGGGTAGGACGCTCGGTTCGCTGACTAGTTCACCCGAACGGATTAACCAGCCGGCGTTACTCAACGTGCTCCTGGCGGGTGCACTCGTTGACCCGCGCCGGGAAACGCGCGATGCGATCGTCCGCGGTGCGGAAGAGCTCTCCTCTGCGCGAAGCACAGTCAGGCGCTCAACGGCTCTACGGTTATGGGCATGCCTCGCCCCAGCTCCCGGCGTCTTCGCGAGATCGCGCTCGGCATTAGCGTGCTCGGCCGACAGAAGGTCAAGCTCCAACAGGTTGCGGCGCACCTCGAGGCGGCCGGCTTCGATGACGTCGCGGGATCGGTCAGCGGTCTGGTGAGGCTGGTCGACGAGATCGCCGCGGCGCGACGGAGAGAAGCCGAGCAGCTCAGTAAGACGGAAGCCACAGCAGCGGGCGCGGCCGCGGCCGACAAGGAGCAGAAGCGGCTACAGAGCGAAGAGCGCCGCAAGGCGCAGGCGGCACGTGTGCCCGAAACTGTTTATCGCGTCGTCGGTAATCCCGACCGCCAGCCAGTATCTCCACGCGCCTACGCCTACGGTCCCTGTCCGGACTGTGGTGCGCCCGCAGGCGAGCTCTGTCGCGCATATCGGCCACCGCGCGGACGACCTGTGCGCGGATGGAAACCCGGTGGCCGCGTCGGCTGGCCGCACAAGGGGCGGATCAAGCTCGCGCGCGAGCAGGGGGCGTTCGACGACGTTTGGCCGCGCGGAAGTACGATGCCCGACGCACCTGCTTAGGGGGAGGACGCACTGGCCCACCGCATCACGCTGATCCCGGGTGACGGCACGGGCCCGGAGATCGTCGAGGCGACACGCCATGCGATCGAAGCGACAGGGATCCAGATCGAATGGGACGTGCACGACATCGGCACGCCCGCGATCGCGAAGTTCGGCACACCCTTTCCCAAGGACGCGATCGAGTCGGTCCGTCGCAACCGCGTCGCGCTCAAAGGACCGCTCACCACCGAGCTCGGCACCGGGTTCCGGTCGGTGAACGTCGCCCTTCGCAAGGAGTTCGACCTCTATGCCAACCTGCGCCCGGCGAAGACCTACCGCGGCGTCCCGGCGCCGCGCGGCGACGTGGACCTCGTGGTCGTGCGGGAGAACATCGAGGACCTCTACGCCGGAATCGAGTTCGACGTCGACACCGCCGAGGAGCGCGAGGTGCAGACAGTGATCGAGCGGCTCGCGAACGCGAAGATCCGCGACCATTCAGCGCTCGCGATCAAGGCCATCAGCGTCGAGGGCTCGCGGCGGATCGTGAAGTTCGCGTTCGACTACGCGCGCAACAACGACCGCAAGAAGGTCACCGCAGTGCACAAGGCGAACATCATGAAGTTCGCGGATGGCCTGTTTCTGCGCATCGCCGGCGAGGTCGCGCGGGACTATCCCGAGATCGCGTTCGAGGACCGCATCGTCGACAACATGTGCATGCAGCTCGTCCTGAAGCCGGACCTCTACGACGTGCTCGTCCTGCCGAACCTCTACGGTGACATCGTGAGCGACCTCGTCGCGGGGCTCGTTGGCGGTCTCGGCGTCGCGCCGGGGGCGAACATCGGCGAGGGTGGGATCGCGATGTTCGAAGCGATCCACGGCAGCGCGCCGAAGTACGCCGGACAGAACAAGGTGAATCCGATGGCGCTGATGCTCGCGGGGGTGCTCATGCTGCGGCATATCGGCGAGAAGGAGGCCGGCGACCGCCTCGAGCGCGCGATCGCGGCCGTCGTCGCCGAGGGCAAGGAGGTCACGTATGACCTGAAGGCCAATCGCGATGACCCGACGGCCGTGGGGACCAAGGAGTTCGCGGACGCGGTGATAAGGAGGATGCGGAACTGATGCCTACCGTCGATCCGAACAATCCCGACCGATTTCTGTTCTCGACGAGCTCACGGTACGAGTTCCAGTTCGGCTATTCGCGCGCGATCCGCCATGGCAGGGTCGTGCGCGTCGCGGGCACGGCGGGCATAGGGCCTGATGGGCAGGTCGTCTCAGACGATGTCATAGACCAGATGCGCGCCGCGCTCCAGACGATGCGGGACGCGCTGGCGGATCTCGGTTGCGGGTTGGGCGACGTGATCATGACCCGTATCTACGTGAAGAACACGTCCGACATCGACGGCGTCGCGGTCATCCACGGAGAGACATTCCGCGACATCCGTCCCGCGACGACGATCGTCCGCGTGGGTGAGTTCATCGACCCGAAGATCCTCGTCGAGATCGAGGCCGAAGCCGTCTACGGCGGTGCGGACGACAAGAAATGAACAGCCTTCGCGTCGTCGTCACCGGAGCGACCGGACAGGTCGCCTACGCGCTCCTGCCGCGCATCGCCGCAGGCGAGATGTTCGGGCCCGAGACCGAGGTCGACCTGCGCCTCTCGGACATCCCGCAGATGATCGACAAGGCCAAGGGCACGCTCATGGAGCTCGAGGACGGCGCCTTTCCGCTGCTCGCCAGCGTCGTCGCGAGCGCGGACCGCGCCGAGACGCACCATCGCGCGGACTGGGTGCTGCTGGTCGGGTCCGTGCCGCGTGGTCCGGGCATGGAGCGCGGCGATCTCATTCGCAAGAACGGCCCGATCTTCGTGGAAGAGGGAAAGGCGATCCAGCGCTACGCCTCGTCGGGGGTGCGCGTCGTCGTCGTCGGCAATCCTTGCAATACCAATTGCCTGATCGCGCACGCAAATGCCCACACGGTCCCGGACAACGCTTGGAGCGCGATGACGCGGCTCGACCACAACCGTGCGCGCTCGCTCCTCGCCGCAAAGGCCAAGACGCGGGTGAGCGACGTGAAGAAGCTCGCGATCTGGGGCAACCACTCGACGACGCTCTACCCCGACTTCACCAACGCCGAGATCGGCGGGAAGCGCGCCGACGAGGTCGTCGACCGCCGCTGGCTCGAGGCCGAGTACATCGGCATCGTGCAGCAGCGCGGCGCCGCGGTGATCGCGGCGCGCGGCGCGTCGTCGGCGTTCTCCGCGGCGCAGGCGCTCGTGGACCACGTGCGCTCGCTCATCACGCCCACGCCCAAGGGCGACTGCTTCAGCGCGGCGATCGTGAGCGATGGCTCGTACGGCGTGCCGAAGGGCCTGGTGTCGAGCTTTCCGCTGCACTCGAGAGGCGACGGCGGTTGGCAGATCGTGCCCAACGTCCAGCTCGACGATTTCGCGAAGGGCAAGGTCGCCGCGACCGTCACCGAGCTCGAAAAAGAGCGTGATCTCGTGAAGGATCTGCTCGCGGGCTAGTTGCAAAGTCTTCGAGGAGCGCGAACAGGTCGAAGCATTCCCATAAGCGGCCCCATGAACGTCCGGTGACTTCCTGCAGGACGCCGCTCTTTGTCAGCCGGTCGATGGCCTGACGTGCGGCCTCGTCGCTGACGCCGAGCACCTTCTCGGCCGTACGCAGGTCTACGACGGGGTGGATCGGCAACGCTGAGATCAGCTTGTCAGCGGCCGATCCAGTACGAGGGTGGTCTGCCTGCTCGCGCCACTTCGCCTGCAACTCCTCGATCTCCCGGCTGAGGGCCTCGGCGTGCCGCGCAGCCGCGTACGTCGCACGAATGAAGATCACGAGCCAATCCTCGAAGCGTTCGTCGCGATAGGCCGTCAGGCCGTCGACGTACTCGTCGGCGTTCGCAGCGAGTGCCACGCTGATCGGCGGAACGTAGTGCGGGGCGAGGCCGCGCCGGCGGAGGACGACGTGGATGAGGCATCGTCCGACACGGCCGTTGCCATCCATGAATGGATGGATCGTCTCGAATTGAGCGTGGACCAGAGCGGCCTGCACCAGCGCGGGCAGATCGTCTCTGTCCAAGAAGGCGCAAAGATCCTTGAGCAACGGGCGGACCTCGTCCTCAGGGACGGGGATGAATTCGGCGGCATACACGCTGTAGTCGCTTCCTCCGATCCAGTTCTGCGTTTCGCGGATCAACCCGGCGAAGCGCTCATCACGCGTGCCTTCGAAGAGACGCCGGTGGATCGCGCGGATGTCACCCACGCCGATGGCGCGGCGTTCGGTGGCGAGCCGGGTCGCCTCCTCCATCGCGCGTACGTTCGCGTACACGCTCCTAGCCGTCCCGGCGGCGCGGTCAGGGTCGAACGCGGCCTCGGCCAGGCGCCGATGTGACAGTTCGTATCCCTCGATGCGGGAGGACGCGACCGCTTCCGCCCGGAGCAGCTGACGCGCAACGGCCTCGAGCAAGCGCGTGCGGGGAGGATCGTCGTTCAGGCGCAGGATCTCGGCTTCGCCGCGAGAGAGCTCCTGCGCGAGCTCGGACGACAAAGTCAGCTGCAGCCCCCGGAGCGGCCAGCCTTTGAACGCGTAGTACGAGAAGCCCCGCCGAGCGTGATGGTCCGGGCTATCGGGACTCGGCGCCCATCGCCGGAGAACTCCCGGGCCTGGGCCGCGCCTGGCCCGATACGGAGAAGCTTGGTTAGCCTTTGACACTATCCAAGGTTAGCACAATAACCTTGGAAAGCTGCCTTGCCTGTCCAAGGTTGCGCATCCTGCGTACGTGAGCCAGATCGTCGATGCCGACGAAGCGCCGCTACGCGGCCGTCGGCCGGCGGTCGTCGGGATCTTCGCGGCGGCGATCGTCCTCGTGCTCTTCGCGGCCACGCTCGAACCGGTCCAGCGCACGGGACGCACGCTGCTGGGGCTTGCCGGAATCATCCCGCTCACGGTCACGATGACCGGCAGGGTCACGGATGAGGGCGGCGCGCCGATCGCGCACGCGTTCATCCGCGTCGATCAAGGTCAGGAGCTCGCGAACACGATCACCGTTGCCGACGGTAGCTACCAGATGGGCTTCGCCATCCGAACGAACGAGCCGGCCGACGTGTCGATCGGCGCGACCGGCTATGAGGCAAGCCTTCGCGAGCTCCGCGTCGGCTCCACCGAGCCGCGCCTGGACACGCAGCTCCGCCCGATCATCCGCGTCGACGCGGGCACGACAACACACCTAGTCGTCGCTCCCGAAGACGGGCTGTGCTACGCGGTGCGCGCGAGCGCGACCGAGCCGCCGCGCTCGTGGCCGTGCCGCGTCGTCCACATCAGCGGCCTCGAGGCGGGAGGCCTCGACGTGAGCGTCATGGCGGACGATCCGCGCGACCACCTCGGCCTGACGTTCGCCGTCGGCACCAGACCGGCACTGATCCTCGCCGATCCCTGCTGCCCGCAGGAGGACGCGGCGCGCGTGACCGCGGGCGCTGAGGCAGTGGTGCAGATCGTCGCGCTCGATCTCGAGAACGGGCAGGCGGCCCCGCGAGGCGCGCAGGGGTTCACGCTCAGGACAGCGTTGGGGCCATGAGGAGGCCCGCCGCGTGCGGGCCTCCTCGCACATCGCGCGGCGCTAGTCGTTGGCTTCCGTGATCAGGTCGGGCAGCAGGTTGGCCGCGTTGGGGGTGCCAAGGCCGGTCACCGCGTCCCAGCCCTTGCTGGCGTCGTAACCGGGCAACTCACCACCCTTGTTGGTTCCCTGGATAACGTCGTAGAAGTCCGCGGCGTATTTCGCCGAGTTGTTGGCGATCCGGTAGAGCGCCGGATTGATGAAGCCGAGATCGTGACCGGCCATCTGATCGGCGATCGCGATCAGGCCCGCCCACTGCGGCGCGCTCGCGCTCGTGCCGCCGACGGTGTACCAGCCGGTGCTGCAGGGATTCGCGCCGCCACATCCGGCGGTGCCGCCCTTGGTGTCCGGTTCGGTCAGATAAACGAGCACGCCGGTTCGCGCGCTTGCCTGATAGGCGATGTCCGGGATCCCGCGCATGTTCGCGTTCTTTCCTGGAGCACCGGCGGAGGTGCCTGTGTACGTACTGCCGGGTGGGAGCACGTTCTGATAGTCAGGGCGGTCGAAGTAGATGCTGTAGCCGCCGCCCGAGGCGACCCAGCCCGGCTCGCGATCGCCCGGCGCGCTCTGGCAGTTCACCGGCGGGCTCACACTATCGACGCCCGCTCCGGTCACGGCGTTCGTGCAGAGATACGTCCCGCCCACCGTCGTCACGAGCGGGTCCGATGCCGGCCAGCTCACGCTCGGGTACGGAATGATCCGAGAATTCTTCACCGGCACTTTCATGCTGTTGGTCGTGCCGCCGTCGCCGCTCGAAGCGAACACGGTGACCTTCGCGGCACGCGCCTTCTCGAACGTGGTACGAAGCTGCTTGAGTGAGGCGAGTCCATCATTGAACGCGCCCTCGCCCGAGCCGAAGCTCTGGCTGATCACGTCGATCTTTCCGCTGTCGATGAGCGCAGTTTCGGCGTTCATCATCTGCTGGAAGCCCTGGACGCCGAGCACCTCGGCGGTCGGGGTCGTCAGAAGCACGATGTTCGCGAGCGGCGCGGTTGCATGCGCCCACTCGACGTCGAGCGCGACCTCCAGGTCCCAGAGGTTGTGGTTCTCGAGTCCGGTGCCGTTGCTCGGCGGCGGAGGCGTTGGTGGCGGGCAACCCTGCACGCAAACGATGTCGAAGCGCGGCGATACGGTCGACGCGCAGTTGGCCGACGGATCGCTGGGCCCGCTTTCGCCGCAGAGGTGCGGCAGCCCGAAGGCGGTGTTGAAGATGCCGAGATCCGATCGAATGGTGGAGGCGCCGAACGAGTCGACGACGACGATCGTCTTGCCTTGACCCCGATTCCCTGCGGCGTGCAGGACGGCGTAGTTGTACGAGTTCGCCATCGCCGCGGGGCCGAAGCAACGCCGGTTCACGGCCACGCAGGCGGCCTGGCTGGGAGGCGTCCCATCGGAGCTGATGAACGCCCAATCGCTGATGAGGGGCACGAACGCGATCGCTGGATCGTTGGTCGCGGAGCTCGTAGGCCCTGTCCCGGCGCCGGAGGCGGCCACAAGGACCGACAGCATGACGAGCGCGAGCAGACGCGTGATCCGCTTGGGCATGGATCCCTCCCCTGAAGTCGGCGGAAATATAGGGCCTCTAGCGGGCTACCTCTTCGAGCGCCGGCGGCTCACCTGGCGCGAGGCGCAGTGGACGGGGCTCGGAGCGGATCGGCTGGATGTGCATCGCCCGCACCCGGTCGAAGCTCGCGAACCAGTTCCACACCAGCCGCCCCGGCCACATGAGCGCGTCGATGATCGCGATCAGCACCGCGGCGATCGCGTCGCCGAGCCGTGCGACGAGACGCAGCACGTAGACGATCGCCTCCGCGACGAGCCACCCCGCCGCCCACAGCGCGAGTCCGGCGAACGCGCCGACGAACACGACCGCCACCGCGACAACGCTTATGGCGAAGTACGCCGCGCTCGCGAGGGCGAGGACACCGATGAGCGCGACGAGGCCGACGATCCCGAGGAAGCGCAGTAGGCCGCCGAGCAGCACCGCGAGCGGCGGGAGGGCGCGGCTCACGGCGCGCAGCACGAGGGCGAGAAGGAGCATCACGATGGCGAGCGCGCCCACGGCGAGGATCCACGCGAGCCAGGGCATCGCGATCGCGCCCCACGCGATGAGCGCTGTCGCGAGGAGCATGAGCGGGATCGGGAAGGTGAGCGCGAGACCCTCGAGGAAGCTCGCGAGCTCAGCCGGCAGGAAGTCCGGGACGACGACCGATGCGCGCCACAGCGCGAGGAACAGCGACAGCGCGAGGAAGCACACCGCGAGTCCGAGCGCCAGGCGCGTCAGCCACGTGCGCCGGGCGGGATCGAGGTCGTCCCACGGACCGAGATGGGTCATGCCGATGAGATCGAAGAACACCAGGCCGAGCGTCAGCGCGCCCACGAAGGACGCGATCGCGTACGCGATGGTGATCTCGCGGAACGCTTCGGGCAGGAAGCTCACGGACGTGCCGATCGCCTTCTCGTGGCTCGCGATCGACAGCGTGGCGTCCGCATACACGAAGAGGCACAGCGCCGCGAAGAACAGCACGCCGCCGATGACGCGCCAGCCGGCCCAGCGGTTCGAGCGGCCGCGCAGCTCGGTCGACGCGGAGTCCACCTGCGCGCCGAGCCGTGCGCTCCCGTTCTCGGCATGCGTCGCGGCTTGATCGACGAGCGGGCTCACGAGACCGACGAGCGCTCCCGTGATCGCGGCGACCGGCCAGCGCGGAGCGTCCCGCGCCGTGACGAAGAGCGCGCCGATCGCTCGCCCGAGCGAACGGGCGGGACGGTCGAGCACCGGCCGGAAGTACTCGCGGAGATTGCGCAGAAGACGCGCTGGGAGAGTGGGGCTGGCGCGACGCAGCAGCGGATCGATGTCCGTGCGCGTGAAGTCCGCGGGCACGCGCAGGAGCTTCGCGAATGCGCCCACGAGGATGCGGATCGGGATCCCGAGAAGGGTCACCAGCGCGATCGCGCCCAAAACGAGCGGCCAGCTCTGGAGGATCGGATCGAGCGTCATCGGCCGCTTGCCTTGAGCTGCTCGGCGATCTTGTCCGCGGTCGTCGCGGCCCACGGCAAGAACACCGGTGTGCGCGCGTTGAGCTTTCTGAAGGTCGCCTCCCAGTCCTTCTGTCCGGTGCTCTGATCGCTCGGATCGTCGCGGTGATAGAGCCCGACGACCACGTCGCTCTGCCCAAGATCCGGACGGACGGGATTGCCGACGGTGTCGGTCATGTCGGAGAAGACCACGAGCTTGTGCCGTCCCGGATTGATGCCGAACACGCCGCCCGCGACCGCGAGACCACCGAAGATGTCCGTGCCGACCGGATCCTGCGCTGGGGACGCCGCGCGGATCGCGGCCTGCGCCCTGTCGATGAACGAGTTCACCGCCGCGGCGTCAGTGGCGGCCGCGCGCTGCTGGATGTCGTTGACCTTCGCCTGCCAGTCCTGCGCGGCGGCGTTGTACGCACGCACGCGCGCGGCGTAGTCGTTGCACTCGAGCTGGTTGAGCGCGGCCTTCGGCTTTTCCGGCGCGGTCGGCAGCTCGCTCACGGCGCTCTTCGGGATCTGGCCGAGCGGCAGGAAGATCTCGCGGACGTCGTTGGAGTTGTGGCTGATCCAGGCCCCGAAGACCGAGTCACCCGGATGCAGGTCGACCTGCGCGAGCGCCCCCGCGATCGTGTCGAGCGCGGTCCTCGGCAGCTGCGGCCAGGGATAAGAAGGAGAGCGCTTCGCGTCGCCGGTGTAGGCGCGGTCGACGAGGAAGCCGTAGGTCACCGGCGTGGCCGATGCGGACGGGGTGGCGATCGGTGTAAGCGAGGGCGCGGGGCAGACCGTGCCGTTCTGATCCGCGCCGAGGCCACCGCAGGCCGTGACGAGCATCGCGGCGGCCAGCGGAAGCGCGACGCCAAGCCCTCTGCCCCTCGTCAACTTGGCTCTCCCTCGTGGACGGTAGCGGCCGACCTTATGCGCGGGATAAGAAAACGGCGGACGCTCGCCCGCCTAGAAGACATGCAAGCCGTAGGCCAGCGGGCTATGGCCGAGTAAGGTGGCCGGAATGGCCGCGCTGCCGACCGGTGTCGTGACCCTCCTCTTCACAGATATCGAAGGGTCGACGCGAGCACTCCAAGAGCTGGGTGATCGCTACCCGCAGGTCCTCGTCGAGCATCGGCGAACGCTGCGCGGCGCGGTGACC
>Ga0209806_1002530_pt1 | contig 11344 bp, 10 predicted proteins | sample GraSoiAngelo_152_FD_186166 | JGI IMG/M metagenome (GOLD analysis project Ga0209806, IMG submission 186166) | Grasslands soil microbial communities from the Angelo Coastal Reserve, California, USA - 14_1009_12_30cm (SPAdes) (version 2) | ecosystem: Environmental > Terrestrial > Soil > Grasslands ... | reverse complement strand
CCACCATCGAGGAAGGACGCACGCTGCTGGCCGAGCTCGGACGGCGCGTCCTCTACGAGGGCGCTCAGGAGATCGTCTTCAGCGAGGGCTGAACCGCGAAGCGATCGACATCGCCGAGGTACGCGCGATGCTGTTCTGCGCTCAGGAAGGACGCGACGAACGAATTCCGGGCCAGCTTGAGCAAATCATCGCGATTCAGACCAAGAGCCGCCGCCGAATCCCGGAAGTTGTCGGCGACGTAGCCGCCGAAGTACGCTGGGTCGTCGGAATTCACGGTCACCAGCAGGCCGCGATCCAGCAGCTGCTTGAGATTGTGGTTTTTGAGACTCGGAAAGACCCGAAGCTTCACGTTGGAGAGCGGACAGACCGTCAGCGGAATCTGTTCCTCGACCAGACGGCCGACAAGCCGCTCGTCCTCCACCGACCGCACGCCGTGGTCGATCCGTCGCGCCTTCAGGATATCCAACGCTTCCCAGACGTACGCCGGAGGTCCTTCCTCGCCGGCGTGCGCGACTGCCAGGAGGCCGGCCTCACGCGCACGGTCGTAGACGTCCTTGAACTTCGAGGGCGGATGGCCAACCTCTGAGGAGTCGAGACCGACCGCCAGGATCCATTTCTGGAAGGGCAGTGCCTCGCGCAGCGTGCGCATCGCTGCCTCGGCGCTCAAATGCCGCAGGAAGCACATGATCAACCCGCTGGTGATGCCAAAGCGAGCCTCGCCGTCCTCTAAGGCACGATGGATGCCGCTGATCACGGTTTCGAAGGGCACGCCGCGGTCGGTGTGGGTTTGCGGATCGAAGAAGATCTCCGCGTGGCGGACGCCCTGGCTGGCCGCCCGCGTGAGATACGCCCAGGTCAGGTCGTAGAAATCCTGCTCCGTCAGAAGCACGCGGCACCCCGCGTAGTAGATGTCGAGAAACGATTGCAGGTCGCTGAAGATGTAAGCGCGGCGCACTTCGTCAACCGACGAGTAGGGCAGCTGGATACCGTTGCGGTGCGCCAGCTCGAACATCAACTCCGGCTCGAGCGTCCCTTCGATGTGGAGGTGAAGTTCGGCCTTGGGCAGGTGTCGGGCAAAGTCCGTGAGATCGCCAGAGATCGCCGGCATCATCGAGTCGCTTCGCTGGCCGGCAAATCGAAGCCGCACAGGTCGGCGCGACCGGCCGCGAGAATGGTGTTGACATCGTCGGCCGTCGTGATATTTCCCGTCGCGAGCGTTGGGATGCCCACCTCATTGCGGATGCGGTCGCTGGCGGGCACGCCGAACAGCCTCCGGTAGTCGGGGCGACTCTCCCAGACGGTTTGACCCATCACCGCGTGGATCAGGTCGCAGCCATGCGCCCTCAACAGCGCCGCTATGGCGACGGACTGATCGAGGTCCGTGCCGCCGTCAGCCCAATCGCTGGCGGAAATGCGAACGAACAGCGGACGCTGCCAGCTCGCTCGTACCGCATCCACGATCTCCAGCGGGAAGCGCAAGCGGTTCTCCAGCGAACCGCCGTAGCCGTCGCTGCGGCGATTCGTAAGCGGCGACATGAAGCCGGCGACGAGATATCCGTGTGCAAAGTTGAGCTCCAGCGCATCGAACCGGCAGCCCGCCGCCGCCCGACCCGCCGCGGCAAAGACGCTGACGGCGTGCGAGATGTCGCGCGTGGTCATCTCTTTGGGAAGCGCCGAGTGCGGCGTATACGCGATCGGCGATGCCGCCATGAGTCGCCACCCGCCCTCTCTGAGCGGCCGGTCGACACCCTCCGAGCGCGCTCGCATCGATCCTCGGCGGCCCGCGTGGCCGAGCTGGAGGGCGACGCGGCTCCCTGCCTGGTGCACGCGTTCCACCGCCGACCGCAGCAAGTCCTGCCGTGCTCGATCGATGACCGGCGTCTCGGGCGTGATCCGTCCATCCTCAGCCACGCTGACGAACTCGGTGATCACGAGGCCCGCCCCCATGCGGGCGGCGGTCTCGAGCTCCGGCCCCGCAGGCAACACGACCCGATTGGGGATGGTCAGGTCCCCGATCTGGAAGGGCGTGAACATGGGTGGCGGGCTGAGGCGCACGGCACCATCCGGTGATCCCGTGGCCGCGGCGGCGAACCAGGAGTCGACCGTGCGCACCAACTCCGGATCGCGTTGCGTCAGGTTGATGTAGGTAATCCGCCGGCTTCGGGTCAGCAGGTTGAAGGCGAACTGCTGTGGATCGAAGTTGGCATAGCGCGACACATTCTCGAAATAGCTGGAACTCTCGAGCGCGGCCTCCTGGAAGCGCTCGACGATGGGCTGCCGTTCCATCTCGTAATCGATGAGAGCCGCGCCCAGGTCCTGGTGCCGTCGCAAGGCGTCGACGAGGGCGATGCTGTCCTCCATCGCGAGCTTGGTGCCCGAGCCGATCGAAAAATGCGCGGTGTGGGCGGCGTCGCCAAGGAGCACGACCCTGCCGTGGTGCCAGCTCTCCTGCCGCAGGGTCAGGAAGTTGACCCAGAGCGAGCGGTTCGACATCAACCGCCGGCCGCGCAGCTCCGGCTGGAAGAGGGCTTCGCAGTAAGCGATGCTTTCCGCCTCGCTCGCCGAATCCAGGCCTGCGTTACGCCAGGCAGCCTCCGGACACTCGACGATGAAGGTGCAGGTGTGCGCGTCGAAGGGATAGGCGTGAACCTGGAAGAGGCCGTCGTCGTTGCGCCGGAAGATGAAGGTGAAGGCGTCGAGCGGCAGGTTGCTCCCGAACCAGACGTACTTCGTCGGATGTGTCGCGATCTGCGGCTTGAAGAACTCCCCGTACGTCCGCCGGACCAGGCCGTTGATGCCGTCCGCCCCCACGATCAGGTCGGCGCCCTCGAACTCCGCGACGTCGCGCACCTCACGCTCGAACTCCAATCGGACCCCGAGCGCCCGGCAGCGCCGTTGGAGGATGTTGAGCAACAGCTTGCGCGAGATGCCGGTAAAGACGTGGCCGCGGGACCGGACCATGGTGTCGCGGTAATAGATGTCGATCGCGTTCCAGCGAGCGAAGCTCTCACCGATCTCGGTGTAGGTTTCGTAGTCGGCGTCCCGGAGCGCACCAAGCGTTTCCTCGGAGAAGACGACGCCCCAACCGAAGGTGGCGTCGGGTGGATTGCGCTCCACTACGAGGACCTCGTCACCCGGGTTGGCCTTCTTCGCCAGCAGCGCGAAGTACAATCCCGACGGCCCGCCGCCGATGACGGCGTAGCGCACCGGTTAGTCGATCACCTCGGCCAGTCGATCGACCTGCTCGACGCCGGACGTCGTCGGAAAGAGGACCACCTCGTCGCAACCGGCATCTTCGTAGCCGCGGATGAAGTCGATGATCGCTCCGGGCGAGGTCAGATTGCCCGCCGCGATCTTCTCGGCGAACGGTCCCGTGAATGCGTAGTAGCGCCTCAAGTACTCGGCCCCGGCATCCGCGTTGCCATCGCCGAGCGCGAAATAACCCATCCCCCACAGCTTGGGGCGTCCCGGACGGCCCAGATCCGACCATGCAGCAGCGGCTTTGGCGGCAGCGGTGGCAAACGCGCGCGCCGGTCCCCCTCCGTGCATGTAGCCATCGCTATAGCGGGCCATCCGGGCGAGCGCCTCGCCGCTCGAGCCGCCCACGAGCAGCTGGGGAGCCGCCGTCGTCGAGGTCGGCCCGATCTTTCCCTCTTCCCAGATGTCACGGATGGCTTCGAGCTGCTCGCCCAGGCGCCGGCCGCGTCCGCGGCTGTCGATGCCGGACACCGCGTAATCTTCGCCGCGGGCGCCCACCGCCACGCCAAGCGTGAAGCGGCCGCCGGAGAGCGCGTGTATGGAGGCCGCCTGCTTTGCCAGGATGGCGGTGTTGCGGAGCGGCGCGATCAGGACCATGGTGGCCAGGCGCACCCGCTGGGTCACCGCGGCGGCTGCGCCCAGCGCGGTGAAAGGCTCGTAATTCTGGTAGGCGACGCGGTCCACCACTCCCAGACTGCTGAAGGGACCGGCGTCCGCGCGCCTCGCCCAGTCCACCAGGAGCTGGCCGCTGATGCCCGCCGTGGAGGTCGGCAGGCCGACCCCGATGTTCATGTACCCGTCGCTCCTTCGGAGGAGATGATAAGTTTTTGCGGATGACGGCGTTCCGCGGCTCGGCTTCGCCGACGCAATCGTGGAATCATTTCCGCTTCGCGGTTGAAGACGGCGTGGCGACCATAACCTTCGACCGCCCCAAGAAACTGAACGCCCTGACCTTTGAGGTCTACGCGGACCTCCGCGACCTGTTGACCGATCTGCCTCTGCGCGACGATGTCCGGGTCGTGGTCATCACCGGCACCGGGCGAGGCTTCAGTTCCGGCGGCGACGTGACCGAGATCATCGGTGAACTCCAGAAGATGGATCCGCGCGACCTGCTGGCCTTTACCCGGATGACGGGGACGGTCACCCAGCGAATGCGCGACTGCCCCTTCCCCATCATCGCCTCCGTGAATGGGGTCGCGGCGGGCGCGGGTGCGGTGATTGCCCTCGCTGCCGACCTGCGTATCCTCTCGGCATCCGCGACCTTCTCCTTCCTCTTCACCAAGGTCGGACTCTCGGGCGGCGACATGGGCGCCGCCTATTTGCTGCCACGCGTGATCGGGCTGGGCCGCGCCAGCGAGCTACTCCTCCTCGGCGAAACGGTCACCGCGCAGCGGGGGCTGGCAATCGGCCTCGCCAATGCCGTCGTCGAGGACAGCGAGCTCAGCGCGCAAACCAGCAGCGTCGCCCGCCGTTTGGCGGAAGGCCCGGCGCTCGCCTACGCCGCCACGAAGATGCTGATCTCGAAACAGATGGATATGAGTCTCGGCGCCGCCCTCGAACTGGACAGCATGACGCAGGCGCTACTGATGAAGAGCGCCGATCATGCCGAGTTTTATGCGGCCTTCCGCGAAGGGCGGGAACCGAAGTGGAGCGGCCGATGACCAGCTCGCACGAGATTCGCAATCCGGAAAGCTTGCCGCCCCCCATGGGTTTCTCTCACGCGATCGTGGCCCAGACCGGCCGGACGGTGTACCTGGCGGGGCAGACCGCCCAGCGGCCCGACGGGAGTCTCGTCGCTGGCACGATGGCGGAGCAATTCGACCTGGCCGCCGGTAACGTCGTGCTGGCACTGGAAGGGGCGGGCGCTCGCCCCCAGGACCTGGTCAGCCTGCAGATCTTCGTGACCGACGTCGCCGAATACCAGCGGCTATCGAAAGAAATCGGCGTCGCGTACCGACGGCATTTCGGCGACTACTACCCCGCCATGGCACTGGTCGAGGTCAGGCGACTCTTTGACCCCAAGGCCACGGTCGAACTAATGGGGATCGCCGTCATCGCCTGAGCGAGTCTAGGGAGGAGAGGGCCCGCCCCGAAGCGAAGCCCTCTCCACGATTGACTAATCGTCCTGTGCGTCCGCCCGCATGATGAGCTGGCCCCGGATCTCGCCACCCGGGTGATTCGGCAGGGTGTGGACGTTGACGTAGGCATCACCACTTCGGATGTCGGTAAGGAGCTCCTGGAGCGAATGCCCGGCAAGCGGACCCGTCAGATCGGCCGCCGCGAAGGTCCCCTGAGAGAGGAGACCGTTGACGGTACCGGTTGGTGTCGCCGACCTGAAGAGGAAGACGACAACCGGGCCGTTGACGCCGGGGCCGTTTAGATGGATGTGCGCCTGGAAGACGCCGGTGATGTTGTGAACCTCCAACCGGAAATGGACGCTCGCACCGTGGTCGTCCATCCAGAAGACGGCGCGACCGGTGGCCAGAGAGGTCCCGGGTGTCGACGAATCGCTGGTGATGACCTCGCCGCTACCGGTCAGGGACGCCTTGAAGCCTTCCTCCCCAGAAACCACCTGCCCGCGGATCTCGCCGCCGGGATGGTTGGGCAGGGTATGAACGTTCACGTAGGCGTCGCCACTGCGAATGTCGGTCAACAGCTCAGAGAACGGATGCCCGAAGAGTGGGCCGACCAGGCTGTCCGCGGTAATCGTTCCTTCCGAAAGCAGCCCATCGACCTCGCCGGTGGGGGTCGCGGACTTGAACAGGAAGGCAACAACCGGTCCGTTGACCCCCGCACCGTTCAGGTGAATGTGGGCCTGGAAAACACCCGTTATGTGGAAGACGCTCAACCGATACCTGAGAGACTGCCCATCTTCACTCAGCCGGAATGTCGCGAGGCCAGTTCCCAGTGAAGTCCCCGGGGCAGAGGTGCCAGTCGTGATCACCTCCTGGGTTCCGGTGAGGTGCGCGGCAAAACCCTTGTCCCCTCCGGCATCCGCGAGGACACGGCCGCGGATCTCGCCACCGGGATGGTTCGGCAAGGTGTGGACATTGACGTACGCATCACCGTTGCGAATATCCGTGAGGAGCTCTGAGAACGGGTGGCCAAACAATGGACCGACGAAGTCGGCGGCCGTGATCGTGCCCTCCGAAAGGAGACCGTTCACTTCGCCCGTGGGCTGGGCCGACTTGAAGAGGAAGACGACCACAGGACCGTTGACCCCGGCCCCATTCAGATGAATGTGGGCCTGGAAGATTCCCGTGAGGTGCGACACGCTCAGCCGATAGCTGAGAGCTTGCCCATCGTCGCGGAGCCGGAAGGTGGCCAGCCCGGTAGCGAGTGAGGTCCCCGGCGTCGACGTCCCGGTGGTAATGACCTCCTGCGTCCCGGTGAGGTTGGCAATTACCGGGCCCTGTCTTGCGGCCGTCGCCGAAGCCGTGGTGAATGCTCCGATAACGAGCACACTGGCGATCGCCAAAAGTCGCCTCATGAGATAGCCTCCTCCACAACCACGCGTCCTGACGCGACGCCTTGGACGATACTCCCGCCGGCCTATTTGACGTCGACCCCTGTTTCACTGTCTTCGGGCAAGGGTTACACCCACCGTAATCTCCGTACGGCTTGCAACGTTGCATCAGTTGTGAGGCCGCCCCTTCTCCTGATTGCTCTCGCGCTGACGGCCTGCCAGTCGCAGGCCACGGCCCAGGCCATCCCATCATCGTCGCCAGCCCCTCCTCCAGGTGACATTGTCTACGTGCAGGGTCCGAACGGGCCACGAATGCTCGAAATGGACTGGTCCGGCAAAGTGCTTGGCTCGGTATCGGCGCAGGGGTTCAGCACGCCTTCACCCGACGGATCCAGGTACCTGCGGTCCATCGATCGCATCACCGTCGAGGACTGGCGTGGCCACGCGCTGGGGGCGCTGGATGCTGATGCAAGCTCCTATGGCTTGGGAACCTGGGCCGACGATGGCCAGCACTTCTGCGGCATTGCGTTTCCGGCGAACCGTGGCCCGGACACCGGGACGGGGTCACTGTGGATTGCCGCTCCGGGCGAAAAGCGTCGAACCGTTGGCGCAGTCGGAAAGCCCGGTTCGGATCCTGCGGTCGCAGCCTGCTCGATCAAGAACAACCGAGCGATCGTTGCCGGCGGACTCGAGCCGCATTGGCCACCCGGGGCAACACGCTATCTCATCACTGGGGACGTCCAGGTTGTCAACCTCTCAACGGGCGCCATCGAATACGAGCATCAGTACCCGCTTGGTAATCTCGGCGGCCAACTCGAGACTGGAACGCGTGGAGACTGGATTCTCCTAGCGGCTTCCCCCGATGGGCGCTACCTTGCGGAGAGCGGGGTGTTCAACGGCAAGACCACGATTCGCGAGGTTCCTACGGGCAAACCGCTTGCCACCTTGCTGGGCAGCGTCCGCGGCTTCTCGTGGGACGGGTCGCGGGTGGCGGCCAGCGTTGGCTCGGGCGGCACCTTTGAAACTAACGTGATCAGTTGGATAGACCAGCGAGTCATCTGGCGCGGGCCTGGGGTCGCCCAGTCCGCGGTCGCGAGGCCCGATTCCTCCGATCTCCTGATCGGCAGAGCAGCCGCGGCTGGCGACTGGTACGACCTCGTCATAGTCCGCGGCGATGGCACCTCAACGGTTGCCGTCCAGGATGGCATGATCCGGTCGCCGCAAGGCGGCTAGCGGGCCGCCACTCCTCAGTCTTTCGCTGCTTGCCTGAAGAGGTCGCGGGCGATGATTTCGCGCTGGATCTCCGAAGTCCCTTCGTAAATCCGTGGGGCGCGGACTTCGCGGTAGAGGTGCTCGAGGAGGTGCCCGCGCTCCAGCGCAACCGCGCCGTGCACCTGGATCGCGGCATCGATGACTTGCTGCGCGGTCTCGGTTGCAAATAGCTTCGCCATGGCGGAGCGCCGGGCAACCCGCTGGTCGCCGCGGTCGTACGCTTCGGCGGCGGCATAGACCAGCGCGCGCGCCGCCTCGAGCCGCGTCGCCATCTCGGCCAGCTGATGCGAGACGGCCTGGAATTCTCTGATGGGCCGGCCGAATGCCTGGCGGTTCGATGCGTGGGCCACGGCGGCGTCCAGCGCGGCCTGCGCCATTCCAATGACTGAGGCGCCGACGCTCGGCCGAAAGAGGTCGAGGGTCCGCATTGCGAGGCGGAATCCACCGTCGACCTCGCCCAGGATTCGATCCTCGGAGACAAAGACACCGTCCAGCTCCAACCGACCGATCGGATGCGACGAGAGGAGGTGCTGCGCCGATCCATTGAGCCCTTTCGCATCGCCGTTGACGATGAAGGCGGTGATGCCCTTCGTTCCAGCCCCGGGCGTGGTCCTGGCAAAGATGGTGTAAACGTCGGCATCGGGCGCGTTCGAGATAAAGATCTTGGTCCCGGTCAGGCGGAATCCCTTGCCGTCGGGCTCGGCGCGCAGGCCAAGCGCACCGGCATCCGTCCCCGCGCCAGGCTCGGTCAGCGCGAACGCCGCGACCGCCTCGCCGCGTGCCACCGGTCCGGCGTAGCGTCCGGCTTGTTCATCGGAACCGGCCAGTACGAGCGGATAGGCGCCGAGCGTCTGGATCGCAATAGCGTTCTCGGCGAGAGTTGATGCTCGGCCCAGGCTTTCTCGCACCACAGACAGGTCGACCGCCGATACCCCGCCTTCGCGTGTGCCGCCCGCCCGTCGCGGAAATAGCCGGGGCAGGAGCCCCTCCTCGGCCAGGGCGCGGATGAGTCGCCGATTGACCCGGCCTTCCTCACCCGCCGCCGCGATCGCCGCGACCTTGCCGGCGACGCCGGTGGCGAAACCGGCTAGCTCGTCTCGGTCCGTCATGACTGGAGGGCGCCGCCGTCCAGGACGATACCCTGGCCGTTGATGCCCCGGGCGAGGTCGGAACAGAGGTAGGTCGTCATGGCAGCCACCTCCGGGGCGGTCATCAGCCGGCCCTGCGGGCTGAAGCCTTCGAGGATTTTTCGCGCGTCCTCTTCACTGCGTCCGGTCCGTTTGACGATGTTCGCCGCCGAAGCATCGGTCATCTCGGTGTCGACATAGCCCGGGCAGACCGCATTCACCGTAATGCCGCGACTCGCCACTTCCGCGGCGACAGCGCGGGTCAGGCCGAGAAGCGCGTGCTTTGACGCGGTATAGGCCGCGATGTACGGCGCACCGGCACGGCCCGCGACCGACGCCATGTTGACGATGCGACCCCATTTCGCCGCCAGCATCAGGGGCAGCACCGCCCGCGTGCAGTAGAAAGCACCGCTCGCGTTGACGCGCAGCATCCGATCCCACATCTCATCCGTCGTGTCCGTGAGCTTGGCGCTGGCGGCGATGCCGGCGTTATTGACGAGGATCAGCGGGTCACCCAGCGCTGTCTTGACGCGCGCGACCATGGCATCGACCTGGGTCCGTTCAGCGACGTCGCAGACGATCGCCTCGGCGCGACGGCCCAGCGCTCGGATCGCCGCCGCGGTTTCGTCCAACTCCTTGGCGGACCGGGCCGTGACGGCGACGTCCGCGCCCGCCGATGCCAGGGACAATGCGACGGAGCGGCCGATGCCGCGGCCTCCCCCGGTGACCAGGGCAATCCGGCCGGTCAGCTCCGCCATCGTCAGTGCTCGCCCAGGATCTTCGTCAGCTTCGGCAGGTCGATGTTGCCACCCGAGACGATGCACGCGATGCGCCCGCCGCCCGCCCTCCCCGAGAGCGCCACCGCCAGGGCCACGGCGCCGGCTCCCTCGGCGATCACGCGATTGCGCTCCGCCATCAGCCGCAGCGCCGCCTCAATCTCGTCGAGGCTTGCGGTCAAGGCCCCGTCGAGGAAGTCCTGCGCCATGAGCAGCATGTTGGGAAACACCGTCTTGCTGCCGATGCCGTCGACAAACGAGGGCCGGTAATCGACCACCTGCGGCGAGCCGGCTTTCATCGACGCGGCCAGCGGGGCGCCGGTCTCCGCTTCCACCGCGTAGATACGGACCGCGGGCTTGAGCGCGCGAAGGGCGGTGGCGATGCCGCCGGCCAGGCCACCGCCGCCCCAGGGAATCAACACGGTGTCGACCTCCGGCAGGTCCTCCAGCAGCTCGAGACCGATGGTGCCGTTGCCGGCCATCACACGATCGTCGTCGAAAGAGTGAATGAACACGGCATCGACACCCGGATAGCTTCGGTCGCTGAAGGTCTGCCACCAGCGGTCGAACGGCACCTTGATGACGCGGCCCCCGAGGCGCTCGATCGCCTCCACCTTAGTGTCGGGCGCGTAATCAGGCGCGATCACGGTGCAGGGAATGCCCAGCCGGCGCGCGTTCCAGGCGGCGCCCTGTGCCATGTTGCCGGCGCTGGCAACAAGGACGCCTTTGGCCAGCTCCGCCTTCGACATCCCGCTCATCGCATTGGCGGCACCGCGAATCTTGAACGATCCGATGGTCTGGAGGTTCTCCAGCTTGAGATAGATCTCGGCGGGAGCATCCCAGACGTTGAACCGCACCAGCGGGGTGCGAATGGCCGCTTGGGCGACGACCGGCTGCGCTCGACGGATTTCCTCGAGACCGAGCCTGGTCGCTTTCACATCGGGACCGTGTGGCCGGTGCCGGTTTCGCGCGCCCGGCGAACGAGGTAAGCAGCGGAGGCGACATCTTCGACTGCCAGCCCCAGCGATTTGAACAGCGTCAGCTCGCCGGACGAGCGCCGGCCCGGATCCTTGCCGATGATGACCTCGCCCAGCTCGGCCTGCACGTGGTCTCCCTTGACGGCGCCCTCTCCCATGGCGATCAGCAGGTCACCGGCTTCCGCGAGCGCGGACTCCCGCCGGTCCACGAAGAGGCGCGCCGCGACCATGGTGGCCGTGTCGATCTCGCGACTCGTCGGAATCGATGCCCCAACGGCGTTGATGTGCACGCCCTCTTTCAGCCACCCGCGCTGGAGGATCGGCTCCGGGCTGGCGGTGACGGTGGCGACGATATCGGCCGCACGAACCGCGGCCTCGGGGCTCGGCGCGGCCTCGATCGGGACCTGGAAGCGCGGGCGGAGCTCGGACGCAAGGGCGCTGGCGTGCTCCGGGTTGCGGCTCCAGATT
>Ga0209806_1002524_pt1 | contig 11349 bp, 7 predicted proteins | sample GraSoiAngelo_152_FD_186166 | JGI IMG/M metagenome (GOLD analysis project Ga0209806, IMG submission 186166) | Grasslands soil microbial communities from the Angelo Coastal Reserve, California, USA - 14_1009_12_30cm (SPAdes) (version 2) | ecosystem: Environmental > Terrestrial > Soil > Grasslands ... | reverse complement strand
ACTCCCGTCCGTGTGGAAGCAGCTGGAAGCCGAGGGCGCCATCGTTCCGGTGGGCGTCGGACTGAAGGGTGATTGGTATGTGCACGCCGAAGACCTTGGCTTGCTCGAGCGGATCGAAGCTGGAGACTTCGAGCCACGGACAACCCTGCTATCGCCCTTCGACAATCTGATCTGTGATCGCGACCGGACGTTGGCGCTCTGGGGTTTCGACTTCAGGCTCGAGATCTATGTGCCGAAGAGCAAGCGATGGGGGTACTTCGTGATGCCGCTACTGCACGGCGACCGCATCGTGGCCCGGTTCGATCTCGCCGTCGATCGGAAGGACGGGGTCCTCGATGTGATCGGAGAGCGATGGGAACCCGGCTGGGACGCCCGGCGACGGCCGCTGCGCCCGACGACCCGAGCGCTTGCTGAGCTGGCGGCGTTCCTGGGCGTCGCCGTCAGGCGTGAGCGATAGCCGTCATGGAGGCTCGGACAATATATTGTTGACAGGATATATATCGCTGTAGTAATGTATGGCTGTGCCTGACGCGTTCCAGATCCTGGCCGATCCCACCCGCCGCCGCCTCATCGAGGAGCTGCGGGCGGGGGAGCGCTCGGTGACCGAGCTGGTCGACGTCGTCGACATCGGTCAGCCCGGTGTGTCACGGCAGCTCGCCATCTTGCAGGACGCGCGGTTCGTGGTTGTCCGTCCGGAGGGCCGGCGCAGGCTCTACGCGCTGCGACCCGAGCCGTTTCGCGAACTGGACGAGTGGATGATGGGATATCGCGCGATGTGGGAGGGCCGACTCGATCGTTTTGCGGCAGAACTCGACCGGCGGGGCAGGACCCGACCGAAGAACAAGGAGGAGCAGAAATGACGCAAGCGACGACGCAGACGACGACGGTTGGCGGAAAGCTCCGGGTTCAAAGTGTCAGGCCGTCTCTGACTTTTGAGAAAGGGACCGAAGACGCGGTCAATTTCTACGTCTCGTTGTTTCCGAATTCCAAAGTCCTCAGCCTGTTGCGGTCCCAGGGAGGCGCGGTGCCGGAGGGTAACGTTCTGCACGCCAGCTTCGTGCTCGACGGACAGGAGTACACGGCCTTCGATGGCGGACCGTCCTTCAAGTTCACGGAGGCGTTTTCGTTCGTAGCAACGTGCGAGACCCAGAAAGAGCTCGATGAAATCTGGGCGCGCCTCACCGCCGATGGCGGCGAAGAGGGACCCTGCGGCTGGCTGAAGGATCGATTCGGCGTCTCCTGGCAGGTCGTCCCGGCCTCGCTCGGAACGATGATGTCGGACCCGAAATCCGGGAACCCCGCGAAAGTCATGGAAGCGCTGCTGAAGATGCGCAAGCTCGACATCGCAACCCTCGAGCGGGCCTATCGGAGCGGCGCCTAGGGTGTCGGCACAAACCCAGCCGGCGCGCCGGCGAATCACGATCGAGCGGAGCTTCCAGGCCCCCGTCGAGGAGGTCTGGAAGCTCTGGACGACGAAGGAGGGCATCGAGTCCTGGTGGGGTCCAGACGGATTCGAGGTGAAAGTCCACAGGCTCGACTTTCGCGCTGGCGGCGAACTCCTCTATGCCATGAGTGCGACGGCGCCCGACCAGATCGACTTCATGAAGAAGGCGGGGATGCCCCTGACGACCGAGTCCCTGGTCACCTACACGGATGTTGTCCCATTGAAGCGGCTCACGTTCACGCAGATGGCCGACTTCATTCCTGGCGTCTCGCCCTACGCGGTCGCGACAACTGTGGAGTTCGATACGATACCGCAGGGGGTTCGGTTGGTCCTGACTCTCGATGCGATGCACGACAAGCAGTGGACGAAGATGGCGGTTATGGGCTGGGAGCAGGAGCTCGGCAAACTTGCGAAGGTGCTCAAGCCCAGCTAAGCCGGAGCTCAGTCCGACGCGAGCCGATTATGTGCTAGTGTCTCGCCCCAGAGCGATCTCCCTCAGGGGGTTTTGATGAGCACATCGGGTCCACCGAGCACACCGCCGCCGAGTCCCACCGGTCCGCCGACCGTCAGCCCGATGGCGAAGCATACCCAGCTCGTCCGGTCCGGCGCCAACTGGTTCATCTGGATTGCCGGCCTGTCGCTGGTGAACAGCGTGCTATTCGTCACCGGAAGTCACTGGAGCTTCTTTCTTGGTCTCGCTGCTACCCAGGTCTCGGATGAGTTCGGCAAGGTCATCATCACCGGCACCACAGGTGTGGCGGTGGCGCTGGCGATCGACGTCGTGATCGCGGCCATCTTCGTCGGGCTCGGGCTGATGTCCCGGAGTGGCGCACTGTGGAGCTTTATCGTCGGGATGGTCCTGATCGTTCTCGACGCCCTGTTGCTGGTCTGGGTGCAGGACTGGGCAGCCGTCGCCTTCCATGCGCTGGCGCTCTTCTTCGTCTTTAGAGGTTTCCAGGCCGCACGCCAGCTCGCCGGTCTGCGGACCTCCGCGGCGTTGCCCCCAGGCATGGTTCCGCCGATCACGCCCCGGTGATCCCCGCGCGCGTAGTTGCGCATCGGCGCCTCGACGTTCCGTTTGCCGGCGACGAGAAGGCGATGCTCAGCGCCTTCCTCGACCGTTACCGGGAAACGATCCTCTGGAAGCTCGAGGGCCTGACGAAGGAGCAGGCAGCGGCACACCTGGTGCCATCCGCCACCACCCTGCTGGGGATCGTTAAGCATCTGGCGTACGTCGAGCGGTGGTGGTTTCAGATGAACTTCGCGGGTGACCCCGTGGGCTTCCCGTGGCCCAAAGACGAGCCTGACGAGGACATCGATTTCCGCGTTACTGAGACCGACACGATTGTGAGCATCAGCACCCTCTATCAAGAAGAGATCGCTCGGTCTAAAGAGATCGTCGCCGGCGCGTCACTGGAGGATCTCGGCAAAGACCTTGGAAAGGTGAAGCCGCGGAGCCTCCGCTGGATCATGGTCCACATGATCGAAGAGACCGCACGGCACGCCGGCCACGCCGACATCCTGCGTGAGCTGACCGACGGAGCGATCGGTCAGTAAGGGGTCTACCTAACTGCGCGCTCGGTTCTTGACGCTGCCCTGATCTTCATGTGCTGATCAAGGTCGCCAGCCATACCTCGCAGATTCGCCTCGAGCTTCGTCATCACGTCAGGGGCGGTTTCTTTGGCGAGGCTCGCGCAGACACCGGCCAGCGTTCCGAGGCGCTCGTGCAGGATCTTCCAGGCGGACTCGCGGTGGGGCAGGACGAAGTACGCAGGGCGGACGATCTCGAAAGCGGGGCCGGCGGTGTGACCGGGAAATGAGGGACCGACCGGCAGTGCCGTCAGGACCGGGCCCAGGTTGCGCATCACCCAGTTCATCAGATGCTTGGCCGTCTTGGCCAGCGTCTCGAGCTCGTCGGCCGTCTCGCCGTGATGGACGAAATAGCGGCTCTGGACCTGGAGGGTGACCTCGTACACGGCATTGAACAGATCGGCGACGCGCCGAGTGAGCCGGTCTCCGATGAGTGTTACCTGGTCGACGTCGGGAGGCTGGCGCAGGTAAACGGGTAGCACCGGTCGTGCCGGCTCGAAGGCGGGGTCGAGGCCTCGCATCGCGAGAAAGTCCTCGAGGATGCCGACGAACTTGCCGAAGTGTGATTTCACCCAATCCCCGCGAGCACCTTCGCCCTGTTCGACGATGAGCTCGATCGCCACGCTCGCCGACGCGAGGTCGCTGACGGCGGTCAACTCCGGCCACTCGAAGACCTGCGTCGTTGCCTGCGCCTTAGGCGGCCCGATGAAGACGGCAGCCTCCCCATCGCGGTCGACCAGGTAGGCGAGCCCAGCCTCGATGCCGCGGTAGAGGTGGCCAACGGTGTGCCACTCCTCGGGGCCGGCGGTGATCTGCGGGTCGTCGACCGTTAGGGGCTGCATCGGTCCGACCGAGCCAAAGCCTTCCGCATCTCGCAGCGACATGCCTTCGGGACGCTCCAGGAACATGAAGTGGCGGAGCGCCCGCTCCCCGAAGGGGACCAGGGCGATCTGGACATCCGGTGGATACCAGCGCGACAGGATCGGGAAATTGGGCCGCTCGAAATGGGGCGCGGCGCCGAGCGCGCTCAAGATGTTGGTGGCCAGGGCCAGGTGCAGCATTTCCTGCTTGATGACGTCGATGAGGGTCAGTTCCCAGGCCTGGATGCGGGCCAGCTGCTGCGCCGTGACGCCTTCCTCGATGCTCCGCTTCAGAGAAAACTGGGCGTAGAGGTACTCGCAGAGCAGGCCGTGTTCGAGTTCGCAGGCCTCGCCGAGCAGGTAGACGAGCTCCTCCCGGCTCTCAACTCGCAGGGGCGGTTCGGCGAGGGACCCGTTCGGCGGCCGGGAAGCGGGCATACCGACATTGTCGCTGGAAGCCGCCTGAATACGCGTTGTATTGGGCGCGGTATGGCTGAAAACGAGCGAATTCCGGCCGACTTCCACCAGGCCATGTTTCGCATCGCCGCGATCGCCTTTGTGACGGCGGCCACGGTCGACGTGGGCAGCAGCTATATCGGCGCGCCCCATCTCGATTTCACCGGCATCTGGATCATCGGCATCCTCTCGTATGTCGGCGCGGTGGTGAGCTGGTTCTTCCCCTGGCATCGCTTGCCAGTGGAGCGATTCCTGGTGGTTATCGTCATGCCCGGCCTGGTGCTCCTCGGCTTCATGCTGATGGCGACGGGCGGCGTGAACTCGCACATCCTGCCGATCTTCATCGCCCCGGCCGTCTTCATGGCGGCGGCGTATGGATTTCGGGCGGGATCGGCGATCGCGGTGCTCACGGCAGCGACCGCAAGCTTGCCGCTCTTCCTCAACGGCTGGGACAGCTACTACGGTCGGACCCTGGTCGTGCTGGCGGTCGCGACCATGCTCTGCGCCTACATCTCGGCGCGCGTCCGGCTCTCGCTGCTCAACGAGTACGAGACCCGCCGACGCCAGCAGGAGGAGAGTTACGTCGCCACCATCGGCGCCCTGGCGGCCGCCCTGGATGCAAAAGACCGCTACACGGAAGCGCACTCGCGGGAAACCGCCGAGTTCGCCGTCAACGTGGGGAAGCGGCTCCACTTGCCCGCCGACCAGTTGCGCCTGCTCGAGTACGGAGCCCTGCTTCACGACATCGGCAAGATCGGCATCCCCGGCTACATCCTGCAGAAGCCCGGGGCGCTGACGCCGGAGGAATTTGCGATCATGCGCGAGCACCCGGTGATCGGCGAACGCATCCTCGCCTCCGTGCCCTTCCTCGCCCCGCTGGGCCCCATCGTTCGGGCCGAGCACGAGCGATGGAATGGCACGGGCTACCCGGACGGCCTCAAGGGAGAGGAGATTCCGATCGAGGCGCGCATCATCCACGCCTGCGACGCCTTGCACGCGATGGCCTCCGACCGCGCCTACCGCAAGGCGCTGCCGATGGCGGAGATCGTCGCCGAGTTTCAGAAGGAAACCGGGCAGCAGTTCGACCCCCGGGTCGCCGGCGTGCTGCTGGAGCTGATCGAGAGCGAACCGCCGCACATCGCGGCCCCCGCCCAGGCGTCCGGGCAACCGATGCCGGAAACGACCACCTCAGGTCCGCGCGGCTGGGCCCACCACATGCAGACGGTCGAGGCGCTCGGGCAACAACTGGCCCGCGCGACCAGCATCGAAGACATCTGCAGCCGCATCGGGGCGACGATTTCCACCCTGGTGCCCCACGACCAGTGCCGGGTGCTGTTGATGAATGAAGACCGCACCCAGCTCGAGGTTGTTTACCTCAAGGGGACCGACCGCGAAGAATACCGTGCGGTGACGATCGAGAACGCGGCGGTGGAAGTGGGGGAGGGCATCACCGGCTGGGTGGCGGAATCGCGACGAGGCGTGGTGCTGGGCGATACCGAGCACCATCCGAAAGCGAAGCACGTCGCCGGCACCGCCATGATCGATGAATCGATGCTCGCCGTGCCGGTTGTCTTCGAGGACGAGATTCTGGCCGTCATCGTCGTCACCAAGCTGGGACTGAATCAGTACTCGCTCGACCAGCTCCGATTGCTGACGATTCTCGCCAACCAGGCGGCGGTCGCCATGGCGAACGCCAGGCTGATCGAACGCCTCGTCTCGGCGGCGACGATCGATGCGCTGACCGGCTTGATGAACCGTGCCGCGTTCGAAGAGGCGGTGAACAAACTGATGCTGCGCCCGCAGTCGTGGGGGACACTCTTGATGCTCGACGTGGAGAGACTGCGCGACGTCAACGAGGCTTACGGGCACCGCGCCGGCGATGCCGTCCTCAAGCGGATCGCCCGGGCCGTTCGCGCGTCGATCCGCAGCGACGACGTGGCCGCGCGCTGGATCGGCGACAACTTCACCATCCTCGCTCCTGGCTTCTACGCCAGCCAGGCCGAGGTCCTCGCCAAGCGCATCGAGACGGCGCTGCAGCCGGAGCGGGTATCGATTCGATGGGGGACCGCCGAATACCACGGGGATGCGCTGACCGCCCAGGACCTGCTGGCGGCCGCGCTCAAATCCCTGGCCGGCAAGCGCGACAACGTCGCCGCCTGACGTTTGGGGCAAGGCCCTGCGCCCAAATGGGCAGGATGCTCGGAGTTTCGCGCAATATGCTTGACGGTCCAAAACCGGTCGCCTAACGTCAAAACTCGCCGCTGATTCCGACTGACCGCCTGCGGGCGGAATGACTCCGTGCCGAGGGAGGGTGTGAGGCTAGACGTACTTCGCCGGCTCCAGCTGCCGGCTTCGCCCCCGAGTCTTCTGCTGCGCGCCGCCTGGAAATATGGGGTGGCCGTCGGCGTCGCTGCCGTCGTGCTCACCGCCGGCGGTGTCGACCGGGTGCAGCCGAACGGCCATGCCCTGGCGACCAGCGTGCTGCCCACCACCGTGCCCTGTGGCACCATCGCCACCGATCTCAACGATCCGACGACCGCAACCTGGACCGCCACCAAGAGCCCGTACCTGGGAACCGCCAGCCCTTACAACCTCCCAGTCAGCAGCACGAACAACGCCGATCCAACGGTTCAGCCGTGCGATGCGATCGTCGTTCCGCCGGATGTCACGCTCAAGATCGATGCGAGCCAGGGCCCGGTGCAAATCTTCTCGCACGGGGCCGCGATCGATGTCCACGGCGGCCACCTGCTGGTGCTGGGCGCCAGCGAGATCAACTCGGTGCTCTTCGATGCGGAACCCGACGTCGCCTCCTGGACCGGCATCACGGTCGACGCCAGTGATGCCAGCCATGCGGGCAATGCCTCATTGGCCTTCGCCAGCATTCAACACGCGCTGAACTCGATCACGATCACGAGCGGCGCGACGTCCACGCCCGACCCGATGGACCTCACCAAGCAGCTTCCCTATGGGCTGGCCGTGGTCAATAGCGGAATCGGTCCTTCGTACTTCGACGGAATCGACGTCACCAACACGCCGGTGCTGGTCAAGGGCCAGGCGGACGGCAAGTTTGGAACGGTGAACAACATCGGATCCCAGGGAATCAACCTGTCGTTCGACGCATCCGCTCCGACGGTGACCAATGCCCTCGAGATCCAGGGCGTTACCTTTGGTAGCTCGGTGCCTTTTGCCGCGACCGGCTGCTTGCCGTTTCAGCTGCCGTGCTCGGCAGGCTTCATCGGAAACGACGCGATCCTTGGCACCTTCACCTCGGCGAATCCACCACCCGTGGTCATCAACCAGAGCCGCTTTTTCAGGGCCGGCGGGTTTGGTATCGAGTTGAACCGTCCCAAGCGGCCGGTCATCACCAATAACAACTTCGACTGCAACGGCGTGTCGGCGAAGACCCGGGACACGTGCGTGGGCAGCGGCCTCCACTATTCCGCGATCTACCTCAACGCCGCCACTGTCGACCTTGAGAACAGCGTGACGAACAATGCCGGCCACGAGAACGGGCTCGACGCCATCGCCCTCAACGGCACGATCGTCTACGCGCCCGGCCTTACCGCGCCGCAACTGACCTGGATCAACGCGACGAACGATGCGGTCAACGATCACCCCCTCGGCTACCTCCTGGACGGCAGCCTCACGCTCAACAGCGGAAAGCTCTTCGTTCCCGGTGGCGGCGTGGTCAAGTCGAAGGGAACCATCAACCTCAGCGGGGCGGCCCTCGACGCCAGTGACACGACCAAGCCGGGCACGAAAGTCTTTACCAGCTTGCGCGACAACGTCAACATCCAGACCTGTCCATCGGTCTTCGTGCAGTCGTGTCCCTCGATCATCCAGGCTGGGGATTGGGGCGGCGTCGACCTAACCGGTTCGGCGACCGACGCTTCCCTGCGAAGCGCAACCTGGAGCACGATCACCAACGCCGGCATCCTGTACGCCACGACCGGCGTCCACATCACGAACGGCAATTCCCTGGTCATCAGCGGGAGCGCCATCGGCCCGACCTTCGCCGACGGCGTGCTCGGCGAGGGGACGCCGCTGGCCGTTACCGCGACGACCTTTGGCTGCCCCACCGGGGTTTGCAGCGGGCCGAGTAGCGGCAACCACGGCATCCTCGCGGACTTCCGCAATAGCGGACCGCCTACCACCGGCCTCAAGATCGGCGGTTCAAACCCGGCGGACAAGAATACGTTCCAGGGCAGCGTCGGCGAGGCGATCCGCGCGGTTGGTCTCGCCGGCCAGCCGGTCGACATCGAGAACAATGCGATCCAGAACGCCGGCGCGATCGGGTCGGCGGGAAGTGCCGGCATCTACCTCCAAGGCGCCGACATGCTGACACTGAAGGGCAATGACGTCGTCGGGAGTGGCACGGGGACCCTGCACTACCCCGCCATCTGGCTGGACGGGGTCAGCCATGCCGACTTCAACGGTCCGATCAGCGGCAACACGGGGTTCGCCAACGGCCTCAACGCGATCGCCTTCCATGGCGACAGCAAAGCACTCGCCTGGCAGACGGTCGCAGCCGGCGGCCTGCTCGGCTACATCGTCGATGGCAACCTGCTGATCGGCGGCAATTTCACGCTGGCCAACGGTGATTACGCAGGGATCCTGGCCGGTACGATCACCGTCCAGAACGGCAGCCTCACGTCGACCGGCGCCGAGCTGACCAGCCTCAAGGCGATGACGCTGCCGGTCCCGAGCTGCGGCTCGGTCTTTGTCCCGAGAGCCTCGGGCGTCTGCCCGGCGACGACCGCCGGCGATTGGGGCGGCCTGGTCCTCGATGCCGGCAAGGCCAACCTGCTGATGAGTTCCGCGGTTCGATACGCCGCGACTGGGATCTCGATGGGCACGCCAACGGGGCCCCGCTCGGCGCAAAACCTCACCCTGACCAACACCAGCATCAGCAACACCGCGGCTGACGGAGTCAGCACGAACTCCCCCGTGTCGATCAGCGGGGGTGCCTTTACGAGCAACGGTGCCCACGGGATCACGATCGACCTGGCCCGCGTCACCTCGAGTGCCTTCCAGCCGCTATTGATTTCGGGCACGACGATCGCCGGCAGCGGACAGGAGGGCATCCTTGCCGTCGGGCTCGCCGGCCAGACCGTGCAGATCGACCAGGTGAGCATCGACCACGCCGGCGCCTTCGGAATCAACCTGAGGGATGCCGGCAAAGACGCGGGCCCTTACCCCGGCGTCTACACCATCTCCCCCGGCCGGCTGACGCTGACCAACAACACGGTCACCAATACCGCGGCCGCCTTCCCTGCGATCTACCTCAACGGCTTCTTCGGAGCGTTCGCGAACGTCAGCGGCAACAGGGGTGCCTTTAATGGGGTGGACGCGATCGCCTTCCACGGCACCGTGACCGACGACCTGACCTGGATCACGGCGCGAAAGGTCGGCGACCCGACGACGCCGCTCGGCTACGTGCTGGATGGCACGCTCACGATGGCGCCCGCGCCCCCGCCCCTCCCGCCCGCCCTGCCACCGACACCGGCGGCCCAGACATTGACGGTGAGGGCCGGCGACATCGTGAAGGTGGGCAACGGCGGCGTCCTCAAGCTTCACGGGGTCAACCTCCGAGCCGACGACACTGGGAGCAGCGGCCAGAAAGTCTTCACCAGCCTGACCGATGACAGCGTGGGTGTCGCCACCTGCCACTCGGTCCTCCTCAATACTTGCCCGACCACGGCCCAACCCGGCGATTGGGGAGGCATGACATTGACGGGCGGCAGCGCGAACGGGGCGCTCGTCAACGCCGGGGTTCGCTACACCTCCACGGGCATTCTGATCACGAGCGGGGCGTCGTCGACATCCGGATCGTCAACCTTCGGGCTCGTGGTGTCGGGAAGCAGCATCGGGCCCAGTACCGTCGATGGCATCAATGCCGTGAAGACGGCGATTTCGGTGACGACTACGTCGATCAGCGGCGGCGCCCATGGCGTCACCGTCGACCTCAGCGGCACACCGCAGGGCACCCCGATCCGTCTCAGCGGCAACCGGTTCACGTCCACGAGCGCCGATGCCATTTTCGGCCAGGCGCTCGCGGCACAACCGGTGTGGATCACCGACAACCGCGTTCAGGGCGCGGGAACCTATGGCATCCGGCTGCTGAGTGCCGACCAGCTCGTTCTCCGCAACAACAACATCGCGGCCAGCGGCGGTGGCCCGGGTGCCGCAGCCGGTCGCTATCCCGCGATATACCTGCCGTCGGTCTCCGCCGACTTCACCAGCAACGTTCGCGGCAACGTCGGCAGCGGGAACGGCCTGGACGCCCTCGTGCTCGACGGCGAGGTCACAAGTGACATGACCTGGATAACGCCGAGCAACAAGCCCCTAACGCATGCCCTCGGCTATTTGCTGGACGGCGGCCTGACTATCCAGGCGAAGAATCTGATCGTCGGCGCGGGCGACGTCGTCAAATCACTGGGTGGGCCGATCACGATCAACGGCGGATCCGTCACGGCGACGGGCCTGGTAACCACGGGACCGCCGACATCCCCGAGCCGCAGCGCCATCTTCACCAGCCTCAAAGACAATCCGACTGCACAGGGTTCATCGGTAGCCGTCTCGGATGCCGCCGCCGTTTCGTGCCCATCCGTCCTGGTCACCGCGTGCAACCCACAGCCCGGCGACTGGGGTGGCCTGGTCATCACCAGCGACGCCGCTGGCGACCGTGGTAGCGGCGACATCAAGTACGCGCTGATCAACTACGCGAACAGCGGTATCTCGCTCGACAGTGGTCCGAACCGCGCCACCTCCGAGCCGAACTTCAGGCTGACCGTCGCCAATACCGAGGTCGGCTATGCCAGCAAGGACGGCATCAATAGCATTGACACGCCGTTGTCCGTTGACTCCAGTGCGGTTCAGAATGTCGGCGCCAACGGGATCATCGCGAGCTTTTTCGGCCCGGCCAACTGCGCGCCGCCCCCACCGCTCCCCGCGGCGGATCCATGTGTACGGCTCGAGGTCACTAGCGTGAACGTGTCC
>Ga0209806_1002522_pt1 | contig 11351 bp, 6 predicted proteins | sample GraSoiAngelo_152_FD_186166 | JGI IMG/M metagenome (GOLD analysis project Ga0209806, IMG submission 186166) | Grasslands soil microbial communities from the Angelo Coastal Reserve, California, USA - 14_1009_12_30cm (SPAdes) (version 2) | ecosystem: Environmental > Terrestrial > Soil > Grasslands ... | reverse complement strand
ATCCTGCACTTCCCACGCGATCTGCGCTCCGGGCTCGAGTTCCAGCTCGTCACAGAGTCGTTTTGGTATCGAGACTTGTCGCTTTGCTGACAAGGTTGTTTTCATACATTTATCGTCGAGTAAAACAATAGACATGTCAATCTTACCGAATCGGCTAGAGTAAAAATTGCGCCGCTTTGCTCCTTCTGAATCATCTCATTTCTTCATCCGTGTTATCCGCGTGATCCGTGGTTTAATTGTCCTTTGGGGCAAGCGAGGCGACGATTTTTTCGAAGCGCGGATCGCCGCGGAGCGGGTCCCAGACCGGGAACAGTTTCAAGGCGCCGTAGCTCAGCATGAGCGATGCGGCGGGAGCACGCAGCCCAGCTTCCAGTTGCTGCAAGGCAAACTCCTTGTCGCCCGCCCACGCTGCCGTAATGGCGAAATATTGAAGCACGCGGCTGCCGTTGTTGACATCTTTTTCCACCGGCATGAGCGCGATCGCCCGACGGCCTTCGTCCAAGGCCAGGTCTTTCCGCCCAAGTGCAGCATCGATTAAGCCGAGGACGCAGAGCGCCGGTCCGTAGTCCGGCTGCGCCTGCGCGATCTTCTCCTGCTGGGCGCGAGCCGCTTCAAACGCAGTGTGCGCTCTTGCCTCATCTTTGGTCATGCGCGCCAGCAGACCTTCCCCAAAGCTGCGGCTCAGATTAATCACCCCTTCGTTCCAACAGGGATTGTCGCCCACCGCGACGAGTGCTCGTTCGGCCGCAGCCGGATCGCGTTCGGCCAGACCGCAAAAGAACCAGTTATCCGCGGCGCTGGCGATGGCGCCCGGTCCTTGCGCGAGGATTGCATCGATCGTCTGGCGCAGCGGCCGGGTGTCTGCTTTCCAGCAGAGATAAAATAGTCCACGATTGGCCCGCGTTTCGACGTTGTCTGGCACGATCGCTAACGCGCGATCCAGCGCAGCGATTTCCTCGGCATGGCGCCCCAGGAATTGGTAACTGAGCGCGATCTGTTGCAGAGTAAAAAAGTTGCGCGGGTCCAGCTCCACCGCGCGCTGCAGATTACGCAGACCTTCCTCCTGCTGGCCGCGCCGCCGCAGAATGTAGCCGGTGAATTCGAAGAGACGCGGATCATTGGGTAACCCTCGCCGCGCGATCTCCAATTCGGCGAGGGCAGCAGCATAGTCGCGCAGCCCGTAGTAGAGATATTGTGCGCGCGCCAAATGCGTTTCCGCTGCATCCGGCCGCAGCCGGGTCGCGGATTGGACCGCAGCTTCAGCCAGGGCAAGCCGGGCGGGAGTGTGATCAAACCCCCTTACTGCATAAAGGTATTCGTGCGCATAGGCGAGCTGGCAGTAAGCGTCGAAAAATGAGGGATCGCGCTTGACCGCTTCATCCAGAAGTTCAATTGCCTTCCGCAGGTCTGGATCCCTCGACGCGCTGAAACCTGTCGTGAGGAGAAGTGACTTCGCCCGGCTGTAAAGGTCGAAAGCCGCCAGATCAGTGGTGGGCGGCTGCTCGATGGCTTTCTTCTCGTTAGGCGAGAGCTTGGCCTGTAACTGGTCGGCTATCGCCTTGGCGATCTCGCTTTGGATGGCGAACACATCGGCCAGATCGCGATCGTAGGTTTGCGCCCAGAGATGCGCATCATTGCGGGCGTCGATCAACTGCGCATTCACCCGCACTTTGTTAGCCGCGCGTTGCACGCTGCCTTCCAGCAAATGCGCGACGCCTAGCTCCTCACCAATCTTGCGCAGGTTACGTGCAAGTCCGCTCTTATACTGCATCACGGAAGTGCGGCTGATGACTTTCAGCTCCGCGATCCTTGCCAGGTCAGTTAGAATTTCATCCTGCACACCGTCAGTGAAATATTCGTTCTGCTTTTCCTCGCTCAGATTCTCGAACGGCAGCACGGCGATCGACTTTTCCGGGATCGGTATTCCCGTGGCCTGGTTGACGCCGTGGCGCAAAACGAACCGATCTGTCAGCAGCAGCACCACCGCGACCGCGAGCACGCCGATGATCGCAAAGTCGAGTTTGCGCCCGGTGTGGTGCGTGATCGACTCGGCCGGATCGATCTCACTTTCGCGCTTCAAACCTTCCGGCGTGAATTCGTAGAACCAGGCGAACGCGATCCAGAACGGAAAACCGATCCCTGCAGCGACCAAGAACCAGCGCGTTGCCCATTCAGGCGCACCGAGCGACGGGCCCAGTTGAGAGATTCCCTGCGCGAGCGCCCAAACGGCGCCGGCATAGAAGATCGCCGCGCGCAGAACGTTGCGCCGTTTCAGCTCGGCGAAAAAATTATCGACCTTCACTATTGTGTTTTTGGCGCAACGACTTTTTGTACGAGCGCTTCAAAACGCGGATCGCCGTGCAACGGATCGAGCAGTGGATCGACCTTGATCCAGCTAATGTTGGAGCCGTCGCGTTCCTCGAAATCCTGTTCGAGCCAGCGAAGCGCTTCATCTTTATTGTTCAGGCTCAGATAAAGCAGAGTGCGCAAGTAGCCAACTACCTCGCGCTGCTGACTTACCTTGTCTAGATCGCTCAGCATCCGCAGCGCGGCATCCTTGTCGCCAGCGTGAGCTTTAGCCTGCGCGCAAAGCATCGACACATATATATTGTCGCCTAATCGCTTTGCCTTTTCGTATTCGGCAATCGCGCCAGAAAGGTCGCCCGCAGCTTGAAGAGCGATGCCGAGATTAAAGTGTGCGTAGAAGAATGTGGGGTCGATCTCAAGCGTCTTTCGCAATTGCATGGCGGACTCCTCGTAGCGGTGGGCGTAGTAAAAGATTGTGCCGAAGTCCGTGTTAATAACTGGCGATAGCGGATCCAACTCCACCGCGCGCTTGCCCTGAGCAATGGCCTCCTCGAATCGTCCTAGAGCTGCCAGGGTGTCGTTGCCAAGCCAGTGATGTGCTGTCGCGTCGTTCGGCTGGAGTTCGATCGCGCGTTTGTATTCGCGCATGGCTCCGGTCAAATCGATTTCGCTAAAGAACAGTACTTTGCCGAGTGCGGCGTGGGCTTCGGCCAGATTGGAATCAAGACGGAGGGCTTTGAGAGCCGCGTCTTTGGCTTTCGAGAACGCATCGAGCCGGTCCGCCCCCGCGTAAAAAGGGAGCAGGATGTAGGCTTTCGCGAGACCAGCGTAGGCGAGCGCATAATTCGGATCGCGCGCAATCGCCTGCTCGTAATAGGCGATCGCTTTGGGAATGTTGTCGCCGGATCGCTTTTCCCACAGTGATTTTCCTTTGTGATAAAGCTCGTACGCTTCTGTGTCGGTCGTCGGTTGCGCAGCCATCATCTGCTTCTCCGAACCGGAGAGCTTCGCTTGTAATTGGTCGGCAATCGCTTTCGCAATGTCGCTCTCGACCGCAAAGATGTCGGTCAGTTTACGGTCATAAATTTCTGCCCAGAGATGCGAATTCGTCATCGCGTTAATCAGCTGCACAGTAACGCGGACCTGATCATTTGCTTTTTGCACGCTACCTTCCAGAATATTGAGAGCGCCGAGTTGCTTGGCGATGTCGGGCAAATTTTCCGGTGCGCTCTTGAATTTCTGTGTCGAAGTGCGGGCGATGACTTTCAAATCCGCGACTTTCGCAAGGCGCGTCAGAATCTCGTCCTGAACGCCTTCAGCGAAAAACGCGTTATCGGGATCGCGGCTTAGATTATCGAACGGAAGAACCGCAATTGATTTCGCCGGCAATTCGTTAGACGCGGACGCAACGCTTTTGTTTCCTGCGGTGTATCTGCCAAGAAAAAATAGCGTGACCGAAATCGTAGCGGCGATCACGACGACGTAGATCCACGCGTGTTTCTTGCGCCCGGTCGCTGCAGACCCCGGCATCGCGTCAGCGACTTCGGTGCGTTTGATTCCCTCTGGAGTCGCTTCAAATGCCCACGCGATCACGAGCGCGATCGGAAATCCAATTGCAATCAAAATGATCACCAAGCGTACGATCCAATTTGGAATTTCGAGGAACGGAAAAATCTGCGTGGCGATTTGCGCGATTACCCAACCGACGACAGCGTACGCGACTGCCACCTTGTAAACGTTGCGCCGCCTTAGCTCGGCGAAGAAGTTGCGCAAATTCATTTCAGCCTCTGAAAAAACTTATTTCGGCGCGAGTGAGGCCACGATTTTGTCAAACTTGGGATTGCCGTGGAGCGGTTTCCACAGTGGGTGAAATTTGAGACGCGCGTAGTTAATGTAACTCGGTATCGACACCAGTTTTTGAAGCACTTCGATCGCGCGATCGTGTTCACCGGTCCGGGTATAAACCTGGGCGAGGCCTTCCAGCACCAATGCGCCGTCGTAGATGTCTTTCGAGAGCGGCATCAGATCGATGGCGTGCTGTGCTTCTTGCAGGGCGAGTTCTTTCTGGCCCAGGCCCGCATCGATCTGGGCAAGGACTGCAATCGTTCGCGCGTGTTCGGGTTTAATGATCAATCTCTGCTCCAAGATTGTCCGCGCGGTGGAGAAAGCAGCAGTGGCACGCGCGGAATCGCCTTTTGCCGTCGCGATCATCGCCTCAAACCAGGCTTTGGGGAAGTAGAAACTGTAATCGATGTCTTGAAAGTCTTCGAGCGGCGACGCGGCGAGGACTCGTTCCGCTTCGCTAAAATTGCCGTCGATCAGTGCCAGGAATACTCGGACAGGAGTTTGTCCTCCGCCTACATCCATATCCGGGTTTTTGGCCAGCACCTCGCGCAACGCTGTTGAGTTGCCTGTTCCATTGAAAAGAGCTGAGTTCCGCCGAAAGAAAACAATTGGCGTGCGTTCGCCCGCAGCAAGAACGCCCTCATAAACCTGCGCCGCTAAAAGGTGCCTGCGTTGCAGGTTGTATGTATCGGCCAACAGATTGTAAGCATTCGGATTTCGCGGATCGAGAGCGACAGCAGTAGAGAAATCGCGCTCCGCCTGAGACCAATTGTTGCGACGTCGATTGATGTAGCCGTCGAGAATAAAAAACGGCGTGCTGTTAGGCAGACCCGGACGCGCGACGGCGAGTTCGGCCAGCGCGCCGTCGTAATCTCGATGACAACGAAAAAGAAAATCGGCTTTTGCGAAATGGGCTTCAGCTGAATCCGGTCGGAGCCTCAATGCAGTGTTGATTGCTGTCTCGGCGAGACGAATCCGGTCGCGTGTTGGATCGAGATCGAAGAAGTAAAGCAAATCGTTTGCGCGGGCCGCATAACAATACGCGGACAGAAAGTTTTCGTCCCGTTTGATCGCCTCTTGCAGTAATTGCAATGCTTTCAGCAACGCGGCTCGCACGTCCTCGGCGATGAGATAGCTGTCGACGATTTGTTTCGCTTGAAGATAAAGCTCAAAGGCGACCAAATCTTGAGTTGGGCGTTCTTCAATCTCGGCTTTTTGCTGGGGCGAAAGTTTTGCCTTGAGCTGCGAGACAATTGATTGCGCAAGCTCACTTTGAATTGCGAACAGATCTGCCGCCGTCCGATCGTAGGTCTCTGCCCAAACGTGTGTATCGGTCCGAGCATCGATCAATTGCGCATTAATGCGGAGCCGGTCCCGCGACCGCTGGACGGAACCTTCAACGATATACGCGACCCCGAGTTGTTTACCGATCTCGCGCAGGTTGCGTTGCACACCGCTCTTGTATTGGCGCGAGCTCGTGTGGCTGATGACTTTCAGCTCCGAGACCTTGGCCAGATTGGTAAGGATTTGGTCCTGCACACCATCGGCGAAGTAACTATTCGTTTCGTCGTCGCTTAAGTTCTCAAACGGCAGCACCGCAATCGATTTTGCCGAAGTGTCCGCCGCGCCAGGTCTTGTGGGGGCGCTGTAGCGGCCAACAAAAAACAATCCGATCGAAACAAAGCCGCCAATAATCGCGACATAAATCCAAGCCTGAGACTTTACGCGCGGCTGCGCAAGATCAGCATCTTCGGTTCGCTTTAGCCCTTCAGGCGTAAGCTCAAACACCCAAGCCAGAACAAGCGCAATCGGAAAACCAAGGACGATCAACAAGACAATCAGTTGAATGATCCCGTTTGAAACTCCGAACACAGGAAAAACTTGTGCGATGCCTTGGGCGAGTGCCCAACCTGCGACTGCGTACGCGACAGCGACCTTGTAAACGTTGCGCCGCTTCAGCTCCCCGAAGAAGGCCCTGGGATTCACGGCTTTGCTTTTGCCATATAGTCAGTTGCGAACAATCATAGCATCACGCCCGATTCCATGCACGACATCCGCAAAAGTCCAGGTGAAGCAGCTTGAAAATCTGTACAAGCCAATCAAAATCATGAACCCGCAGGATCGAGATCGTCATGGCACATCAATCAACTGAATCAAAACGTCTCCTGTCACACACCATTGCCGAATGGGCTTGCTCCCTGAATTACGAGCATCTTTCGCCCGAGGGGATTCAGGCGGCGAAACTATTCTGGTTCGACTCCATCGGCTGCGCGCTGGGTGGCAGTCAGCAGGATGATGCAAAGATTTTGCTGAAGCATTATCGCGCAATGTCCGCCACGGCGGACTCGTCCGTTGGCGAGGGCGGTGGGAAAGGCCGAGCCACGGCGTTCGTGTCTGGCTTCAAGACCAATCCAGTCGATGCGGCGTTTTTGAATGGTCACATGATCCGCGCCATGGATTACAACGACATTTACTGGAAAGCCGATCCATGCCATCCGAGCGATCTCATCGCGGCGCCTCTGGCTCTTTGCGAAAGCGAAGACTTGAGCGGAAAAGATTTAATTCTTGCCACAATCATCGCGTACGAAATCGAGATGCGCCTTTGCGAAATCGGGCGGCCAGGCGTGCGCGAATACGGGTGGCATCACGCGACATTGAGTGCCTTCGCCGCTCCGGTTGCGGCGGGCCGGGTATTGGATCTCACACCGGAACAAATGGTCTCGGCTATCGGGATTAGCGCGTCGCGCACATTTTGCCCGGGTGCGGTGACGGCCGGCAAATTGACGAACATGAAGAACACTGTCGATCCGTGGGCTGGGCGCATGGGCGCCGAAAGCGCGCTCCTTGCGCGAGAAGGATTTTCAGGACCAGAGCACATCATCGATGGCAAGGAAGGTTTGTTCGCCGTGTTCGGTCACGTGCAATACAAGGGACAGCCGGCAACGTTCGACGGTGAGGGGTTAGTCAAGGATTTGCCGACGTCTCCCAGGTCGCACTACCGCATCCTTGATTGCGGAATGAAAAGTTTCCCAATCGAAGCCCTAAGTCACGCGCCGCTGACCGCCATGATGAAGACGGTTAAGGAAAACGACATCAAAGCCGATGAGGTGAAGGAAATTAAAGTCGAAGTGATCGCACGCGCCGCAGATATTCTTGGCGATCCGCACAAGTATCGACCGGACTCTAAAGAAACGGCCGATCACTCATTGCCCTATTGCATGGCCGTCGGGCTGGTCGATGGCATGGTGACACCACTGCAATTCCGAGAAGAAAGGGTGCGCGACCAGTCACTGATTCCGATCATGGACAAAATCAAAGTGGTCGCTAATGAAGAATTCGAAGCGCTCTTTCCCAAGTTCCAACCGAGTCGCGTGACTATCACCACCAACGACGGCAAATCGCATTCCACTCGCGTCGATGTGCCCAAAGGTGATCCCCGGGATCCAATGACCGAGGAAGAAATCGCGGTCAAATTCACTGCGCTCGGCGACGACGTAATCGGGAAGGATCAATGCGAGAAATTGCGGAAGTTCATCATGAACCTCGATAGCGCGAACACAGTTGATGAACTTCTGGAGCTGACGGTCGCGCATTAGCTGTAGCCACCGGCCTGTGGCCGGTCCTACCGCAGCGAGAAATCCAGACGACAAGCGTTCCATGATCGGAAGCTAACGGGTACAAATTTCGCGTGAAGCGTGACTTCGGACGGCGACCACTCCGCCTAGATCGGATCTTCGCAACAGGTCCTCTTTATTTCGTCACGTTCTGCACACACGAACGACAGCGGTTCCTGGCAAAGGATGAGGTCCACACTGCATTCGTTCTTTTTGCCAAGCGCGGGGACGAGTTCAATGTCGCAGTAGGCGCTATGTGATTATGCCCGATCACGTTCATCTATTCGTCCGAGGAGGCCGATTTCAGACTAGGTCCATGGATCGGCGCGCTAAAGCAAACGCGGCAAAGGCCGCCAGGTTGTACCGCGCAAAAGGACAGATATGGGAGGAAGGATTTTTCGATCACGTTTTGCGAAGCAATGAGAGCTACTCGCAAAAGTGGACTTACGTTCGTGAGAATCCCGCTCGCGCCGGATTGGTTAAATCAGCAAAGGACTGGGCTTATCAGGGAGAGATCGTTTACATCGATCGCGCTTGATCTGCTGTAGCCACCGGCCTGTGGCCGGTACCAGAGAAAAGAATTGAAGGACGGCCCACAGGGCCGTGGCTACAGGATTCGGCGATGGCCGTTGGGACTACGCCGTTGAACTCCCCTCGCCTGCGCCAAACTGAATTCCCTGCGCCAGCGGTAGCTCGCTCGAAAAATTGATCGTGTTCGTCTGGCGACGCATGTAGCTCTTCCAGCAATCGCTGCCGCTCTCGCGTCCGCCACCGGTATTCTTTTCTCCGCCGAACGCGCCGCCAATCTCCGCGCCACTTGTACCAGTGTTCACATTCGCGATACCGCAATCGCTTCCTATCGCGCTTACGAATTTTTCGGCTTCGCGTACGTCGTTCGTGAAAATCGATGAGGTCAATCCTTGCGGCACGTTGTTCTGGATCGCGATTGCTTCGTCAAAATCGCGATATGTCATCAAGTAAAGCAATGGACCAAATGTTTCGTGCTCCACGATCTCGAAATCCGGCTTGGCAGTTGCCAGACACGGTTTCATGTAACAATCGCCCGGAACGGTGAGCCGCTCCCCGCCGTAAAGGACTTCGCCGCCTTCATCTTTCAATCGCTGAATCGAATGCTGGACCAAGTCGACAGCGCTCTTATCGATGAGCGGACCCATCGCGGTCTTGCGATCGAGCGGATTCCCGATCGCCAAAGATTTGTATGCGCTCAAAAGCTTGCGTCGAACCTTGGACGCAATCGACTCGTGCACGATTACGCGCCTTGTGGAAGTGCAACGTTGTCCCGCTGTACCCACAGCGCCGAAAAAGATCGATTGCGTAGCCATATCGATGTCGGCGCTCGGCGCGACGATGAGCGCGTTGTTGCCGCCGAGCTCCATGATTGTTTTCCCCAGGCGCCCATGAACAGTTTGCGCAACGTGCAAACCCATATTCACAGAGCCGGTGGCTGAGACCAATGGAATCCGCGGATCATCGGCTAATTTTTGGCCGACTGTTTTGCGATCCCCAATCAGCAACGAGAAGATCGCCGGATCGGCTCCCGTCTCACGACAAACGCGCTCGCAAATTTTTGTCACAGCAATGGCGGTAAGCGGCGTTTTTTCTGAAGGTTTCCAGACCGTTGCGTCACCACAGACTGCGGCCAAAGCAGCATTCCATGACCAAACCGCGACGGGGAAATTAAAAGCGCTAATCACTGCGATGACGCCTAGCGGATGCCATTGCTCCATCAGCCGGTGACTCGGTCGTTCCGATTGGATCGTAAGGCCATATAACATGCGCGATTGGCCGACCGCGAAATCGCAGATATCAATCATCTCCTGCACTTCGCCTTCGCCTTCGGCGATAATTTTTCCGGTCTCCAGCGTGACGAGCTGGCCGAGCTCGTGTTTCAGGTCGCGCAGTGCGTTGCCAAGACGGCGAACAGTGTCGCCGCGCACCGGACCCGGAGTCGTACGCCATTTCAAGAACGCTTCCTGAGCACGCGCAATCGCCTTGTTGTACTCATCATCCGATGCGGTACGCACACTTGCGATTCTCCGCCCATCAATCGGCGAAATCTTGTCGATCTTCGCAGCGCCACCGCGCCATTCGCCATCGAAGACGCCTTCGTTAACTTCAGTAAGACCGAGCTTTTCGAGAACAGGTTGCATAATTTAAATGGTGGGATCCCGCGGTTGCGGGACGCCGTCCGTCAATCGTCGGCGCACCGGGCGGTCGCGCCCTACCAAAATTATTTTCGTTTGCGACAAAACTGCCGCATCGATTCCATCGCTTCATCGATCACTTCTGCCGTGATATCAAGCGTCGGGCGAAACCGAATTGAATTCTCACCCGAGCGAAGCGTCAGTACGCCAAGATCGAAAAAGCCTTTCCAAAACTGCTCGCGTGTTTTTGCGTCAGGCAAATCGAAGGCAAGAAATAGTCCCCGCCCGCGCGCAGCAGAAATCAATGGCTCTTCCTTTTGCAGATCGCGGAGTTGATCCAAAAAGTATGCGCCTACCTTACCGGCATTCTCGACCAAATGTTCCTTCTCGATGATGCGCAAAAAATGAGTCGAGCGCACCATATCAGTGAAATTCCCTCCCCAGGTTGAGTTCAACCGGCTGGATAACCGAAAAGCGTTATCCTTCACTTCATCAATGCGCGGACCGGCCATCACTCCGCACACCTGCGCTTTCTTCCCGAACGCCAGCAGATCTGGCACAACGTCGAAATGTTCGCAGCACCAGTTGCGTCCCGTTGCGCCCATGCCGCATTGCACTTCATCAAAGATGAGAAGAATGTCGTTCTCGTCGCAAATCTTTCGCAATTTCTGCAGCCAGTCGCCGCGGAAATGATTGTCACCGCCTTCGCCCTGGATCGGCTCAATGATAATGGCGCAAATGTCGATGTTACGCTGGTCAATGAGGTCGCGAATTTCGCGCTCGGCTTTCTGTTCGCGCGCAATCACATCGGCTTCTCGCTCCGATTCTGGCAACGAAAAGTCGATGTGCGGACATGATACGCGCGGCCAATCGAACTTGGCGAACAAATCGGTCTTGCGCGGATCCGTATTCGTGAGGCTCATCGTATAACCGCTGCGTCCGTGAAAGGCGCGGCGGAAATGCAAAATCTGGGTGCCGCGCTCGCCGCGGCCCGCCGCCATGTTCTTGCGCACCTTCCAATCCATCGCCGCCTTCAAACAATTCTCGACTGCCATTGCGCCACCCTCGATGAAAAGATAACGCTCCAGCGGGGGCAAACCGAACACGCGCCCAAAGGTCTCCACAAACTCCGCGTAGTCTTCCGAGTAAACGTCCGAGTTGGCGACTTTGACCTTTGCCGCACGAAGGAGATCGCGCTGCACCGCGGGATTATCAAAGTATGGATGATTGAATCCGATCGGCATCGAGCCGAAGAATCCGTAGAGATCGATGAGGCGTTTGTTAGTGACGGCGTTGTGTAAGTAGGACCCCCGACTCTTGTCGAGGTCGACAACGACCTTGAAGCCATCGAGCAGGACGTGTTGCTCGATTGTTTCGAGAATTTTCGACGGCGCTATTGCTTTTTGTTCTTCGCTCTTTG
>Ga0209806_1002518_pt1 | contig 11357 bp, 8 predicted proteins | sample GraSoiAngelo_152_FD_186166 | JGI IMG/M metagenome (GOLD analysis project Ga0209806, IMG submission 186166) | Grasslands soil microbial communities from the Angelo Coastal Reserve, California, USA - 14_1009_12_30cm (SPAdes) (version 2) | ecosystem: Environmental > Terrestrial > Soil > Grasslands ... | reverse complement strand
CCACTTCCACCCGAGATCGGCGGCTGATCTGCCGTTGAGCCGCAGCGTGGTGAACGCTGCGAGCGCCGGACACCACATGATGCCGACAACGTACAGTCCGCCGCCCGCAGCCAGCTTGTGTGCGTGCAGGATCAGGAAATAAAAAACCGAGCTATACAGAAACACGAGCAGCAGATAGGTCCATACCTGCCCCTGTGAAGAACGAGACTCTGCCATGGGGATTTCCTGCCTTTGAATTAATCACAAAGCCTCGACGTCCCGGCCGTGATCCGGCTCGCCGATTCGAGCCGGCAAGATGCCGGCGCTACTCACGGCGAATCGGAGCGCCCGCCCCGCCCACTTTTTCGAAGCCCTTCAAAATGACCTCTTCCGTTTCCCGGGCTAGCTGCAACCTGGTGAGCTCGCTCTGACGGAACCAGCCCACCTCGTCCGCATCATCGCCCGCCAGCAGCTCCCCCGAAACTCGGAGACACAGAAAATCAATCAGCACGTAGTGATAACGGAATTTTCCCTGCTCGTCCGGGAGTACGCGCTCAAAGACCCCCAGCAATTCTCCCGGCTCGATGGTCAGGCCCGTTTCCTCCTGCGCCTCGCGCACCACGGCTTTGCGCAACGTTTCGCCCACCTCCAGCACACCACCCGGGATCGACCACTTCCCCTCCAGCGGAGGATGCCCGCGCCGAACCAACGCAACCCGACCCTGCTCGATAATGATCGCGCCCACGCCCACCAGCGGAGTCTCTGGATATTCGCGTTTCATGTGGTCAGGTCTCAGGCGTCAGCTGTCAGGTCTCAGGTCTCAGGACTCTCACGTTTACATTTTGCCGATCCACTACCGCACGCCAAAGAGTGGAGCGGCGGGCGTCCCTCCATTACAAAAGCAAGACGTAAGGATCAGGCACGAGGTCCTATGTGACACCTGACACCTGCATTCCCTATTTCAGCCAGTTCCTCGGCGACAGATCCACGATCTTCCACTGCTTTCCATCCCAACCGCAAACCAATCGCAGCGGAACGCGCTTGCGTACATTTGGAGACACACCATCGCGGGGTGTCGCGTCGAACTCGAAGTCTGCCACGGCGGCGCCCAACTCCCCATCCATTGTCACTTGCGTCACGTGGTAGCGCACTTGGAATTCGCCATAGCGGCCGAAGAACTCGGCCACCCGATCCCGGAATGCAGGGTAGCCCGGCATACGCTTGGCATCAAATGTTTTCAGGAAAGTGTCAGGTCTGTCAGATTCCAGGCCTCGCCGCAATTGTTCCAGCAACCGGACCGCGTCGGCCTCGGTGAAGGAGGAATGCCCATTATCTGGCCTCGTGTCTCGCCCAGCGTCCTGGCCTATCGACAAGGTCGCAAGAATAAGCAAGAAGCTGAGAACGATTGCAGCTCGCCATTGCTTCCAACTCATGAACTCGGCCATCGTTCACATCCCGGAACGCGAAAAGTATCCCAAGATATCACCCGCCAGCAACACTTTTAACCTCTGGGACCGTTGCTCCATCAGCAACGGTGTTTTCAGCCCGTACTTCTGGAACTTTGCTGGCTTCAGCAACGTCAGGGACTCTCACGATCCAAATGACGGCGGCGGGTACGACTACGGCAGCCGCAAAAGCCGGTGCGACGTGCATTCTTTATTAATTGCTTCTAGGAGATGCGGACGTAGCAGACCTCGCCGAAACGCGACTCGTGGATTCGCCAGTTGTGCGCAGCCGCGTATTCATTGACGGCGCGGGTGCAGCCATCGAACAGGTAATAGTCATCCACAATAATGAGGCCTCCGGAAGTGACGCAGGGAGCAAGATTTTCAAGTGCGCAAATGGTTGAATCGTACCAATCTCCGTCGAGACGCAAGAGCGCGATCGGCATACGCGGGGTTTGGGGCAGCGTCTCCTCAAACCAGCCCTTGGTGATCTTGAAGTGTCGGGCGCGCGAGAGTCTCATCGCCGCCTCGGCCTCTTGTTCCGAGGCGCGGGCATGATTGTGATAGCCGAGAGTGGCTATACCTTGTTGCCGCTCCCATGCGAGAGCGAGCGGGCCGTCGATCTCTTTAGCTGGGGGCATGCCTTCGTAGCTGTCGAACAAACGATAGTTGCGGTTTGGCCCTAAAACGTCCGCGATGCCCGCAATCATGCCTCCGCGCCAGGTGCCACACTCGACGATGTCGCCAGAAACGTTCCGCACCGTGGCGGCCAAGCGAAGATTGGCCGTATAGGAGACGCGCGGAATCATGGTGAAGTTGCGGAATTTGCGGAAGATTTGCCGGTAGCGCCATTCGCTGGCGACATAGCGCAGAGCGCGCGCGAGCCCCGTCGGATGCGAATCGGTCTGCATAAAGTCCTGAAAGTTTACCCGAAAAGCCAGCACGAAAGTCCGATGCGTCCTGCTCCTCATTCTCGTTTTCGCGTCTCCAATCATTTTCTGTAGCAACAACTAGCCCTTTTCGGTGGGGGCTGCACCATCGGGAGCGCGCCCAACCAGGTCACGCTGTGATCCGTTGTTCGAAGTTCACAGTCTCAATCAGCGCGGCATGAAGAACAACGTGGATTTTCTCGGCACTCGGTACAAGGTACTCGGTACTCCGAAGCGTTACAATAAATCCATGGCTCTAGAGGAATACAAGCGCAAGCGGCGCTTCGAAGCCACTCCTGAACCTCCACCCGAGATCTCGACCAAGACCGGCCACCGCTTCGTCGTGCAGAAGCACCGCGCCTCGCACCTGCATTACGATTTTCGCCTTGAACTCGATGGTGTGCTGAAATCGTGGGCCGTTCCCAAAGGCCCGTCTCTCGATCCCGCCGACAAACGCCTCGCCATGCAGGTTGAAGATCACCCGGTTTCCTATTTCGATTTCGAAGGCAACATCCCGCCCGACAACTATGGCGCGGGATCGGTCATGGTCTGGGACGTTGGCGTGTGGGCTCCGCTTTCTTCGACTCCGGTTGATGGCAAGTATGTTCCCACGACAGACGACGAGGCGCGCCAAATGCTCGCGAAGGGCGACCTCAAGTTCCGTCTCGCGGGCAAGCGCCTGAAGGGCGACTTTGCGCTGGTCAAAATGAAGGGCCGCCGTGCGGGAAGCAAAGGCAACGAATGGTTGCTGATCAAGAAGCACGATGCCTACGAAATTGCGGACTACGATATCGACCAATATGACAGTTCGGTTCTGAGCGATCGCAGCATGGACGAGATCGCCGGCGATGAAGCTTCGGCCGAATGGCGCAGCCGGCCCGCCGGACGCGGAAAACTCAAAGCCGCTTGGCTGGCGGATGCAGTTGCCAAGCTGGACCAGAAGAAAGCAGCCGAGAAAGCGGCTTCGAAGACATCCGTGGGAAAAGCATCTTCCGCCAAAGGTAAGAAGCCGGCTTCCGCGAAGGCAACGAAGTCCACGAAGCCAGCGCCAACTCCCATCGGCTCTGTTAACGCCGAAAAAAAAACAAAGAAACCACGCCTGAAGTCCGCCTAGCCAACGGACCGGCGCCAACCTCGCACGTCTCGCACAGCGACAAAGTTCCTTCCGACGCCATCGTCTCTGCAGTCGCAGAAGCCGTTCCGCAGAGCGCTTCCAAGGCAATTCCTGCTGGCTCAGTAAAGCGTGTTCTTCCCAGGAATCTGCCGGGCGCAGTCCGCACTGCCATGCCTGCAGCCATTCACCCAATGCTGGCAACCTCGATTGAAGCGCCCTTCGACAGTCCGGAATGGATTTTCGAAATTAAATGGGATGGATATCGCGCGGTCTCATTCCTCGATCACGGCCGCCTTCGGCTCGTGTCCCGCAACCAGAACGAACTGACCGCGCAATATGCCGAGTTGCACGATTTGCCGAAATTTGTGGACGCGAAAACCGCCGTTCTCGACGGAGAAATCATTGCGCTCGATGAGAATGGACGTTCGTCTTTCAGCTTGATGCAGCAACGCACCGGCTTCCGCGATCGCAAGCGGCGACTGGCTCCGCAGCCCGATATTTGCGTCGTCTACTACGCCTTTGACTTGATCTATCTGGATGGCTACGACCTGCATCGCGTGCCCCTGGAACAGCGCAAGCAGGCTCTCGCTTCGCTCTTGCGCGCACCGAACGACATCATTCGCTACTCAGAACATTTCGCCAGCGAAGGCAAGGCTCTCCTTGACGCTGCCCGCCGTCAAGGACTGGAAGGCATCCTCGCAAAGAAACGAGCCTCCTTCTACGAGGAGCGCCGCACCCGTGAATGGCTCAAGATCAAAATTACCCATCGACTTGAAGCGGTGATCGGCGGCTACACCGATCCCGAGGGCAGCCGTCCCTATTTCGGCTCCATTGTGCTTGGGCTCTACGACGACCAGGGCAGGCTCATTCACGTGGGCCAGGCTGGCAGCGGCTTCGATCACAAAACCCTGGCCCACATTTGGAAGCTGCTGAACAAGCTGGAGACGAACACCAATCCTTTTCACGGCCCGGTGGAGGCTCTGCGCCGGACCCATTGGGTGAAGCCGGAACTGGTCGCAGAAATCCAATTTTCCGAGTGGACCCACATGACGTCGGAGGGTGGCCCCAAGCTGCGCGCACCGGTTTTCCTGGGATTGCGGGACGACAAAGATCCAAAAGAGTGCAGATTCGATCAGCAGGGGTAAAAGCTTTTTCACCACGGAGGCGCAGAGAAAACTAGCTCGCAGTGTTGGTGCGTTGGTGCCCCAGGTTCGCGTCCGTTCTTTGGACGCTAACCTGGGGATCCTCACATTCGCTGGCGCTCTCCGCAGCTTCTTTGCGCTTGCATCTTGATCCCCGGCCGCGTGCGGAGACGCTCCTGCCGAACTCTGTGGTGAAGAGATCGCTACTTGATATCTTTCATCGCCAGCATCGTCCCATAATCTTTTCCGGACGGCTCGACGGCGCGCGCAATGATCGCGGTAAACGCGTTCCGATATTCGGGATACTTCGCCACCAGCGCATGGATTGCGGCGACATTGTCCTGATAGGTTTGCGCGGTATTGGCGACGCTGGGGCTCTGATACTTCACGACGAGATCCAGGTCGTCGCCGACTCCCACGGGGAAAATACTTGTAACGCGGTAAATCTTGCCTGCGCCCGAAATCTCTACCGGGGCTTCGGCAGAAGGTGTATCCGGCGGCTGCGCAGATTGCATTTCGTCGTAGAGCTTATCGGTTTCCAGTGTGCTCATGAACGGCACGGGCGCGAGCAACTCCCGTGCTTTGACGAAGTAGAGCCATGCATTCCGATTCTCTCCCTTTTTCTTGAACGCACGCGCCTGGTCCCGGAACCATGCTCCATCGTGCCCGCTCACCTGACCCGGCCGCGAATAAAACCCTCCCAGTTTCCAGTCGTTACCTACCTTCTGCAGTACGAGCGAAAGAGTGGATGGCGTTTTTGCTGCGACGTCCAGGATCACGACCCCATACTCGCCTGGGGGCAAATTCGGAATCTGGAAGACCGCACTGTTCGCCGTCTGTCCCGTTCTCCCGAAAACACCGCAGAGAAATTCGGCGCGAGCGATGGGGGCCGATCCCTCCGCCTTGAGCAGGAATGGGGACCGTGCCTTGGCTTGGGCCCCCGCAAAATTTGATTGGCTCTCCTTGATTGCGCCCTCAATCCCGCCAAAATCCGATGCAAGACTCGGAATGGCATTCTGCCGCATGGTGGCTGCGTCGCCCTTAGCAGTCCAATCAAAGAACTGCTGGCCCGCCGCAACAAGGCTGCTGCGGGTAGCCGCACCCATCTCGTCGGCCGTCTCGCAGGTCTGCGCCCCTGCGACCCCCGCGCACAGCACTATCGATGTCACCAGGAGCAACCATCGCCCCCGGCTGCAAGAGATGGCTGGCTCAGCGTTCCCATTGAAATGCATAGATTTATTCGCCCCTGGACAACGTTTCAGGAGATACGGGCAACTTATTCGTTGACAGCCCCCGCGTCAAGGACTGTACGTCGGTTCGATGCAGCCGACCGGGGATGCGTTAAACGGAGTGTTATAATCCGCTTATCGGAAGGTTGGGGTGACGCTGCTGGAATAGTTTTTCCCCATCTAAGATCCAGGGGATCCATGTCACGTTTTTCGCTGAAATTCGCCACACTCCTGTTGGCGATATCGCTCTGCCCCATCGGTTTGACGTCGTTCGCCGCTGCCCAGAAGGGTGGGGTCCGCAAGCCACAAAAAAAGGAGCAAAAGCAGGAGCAGCCCGCGCCTCCACCACTCCCGGCCTATACCCCCGCTCCGCTTCAACCTCTCCCGCTTGACCAGGTACCGGCGGTGGCGCCGCGCGTGAAGTATGCCGGCGGTGAGTTGACGATCGTGGCCCACAACTCCACGCTAGGGGACGTACTCAAAGCTGTCCGGCAGCAGACTGGGGCGGAACTCGATATCCCGCCGAACGCGAGCGAACGCGTGGTTGCCGACCTGGGACCCGGTCCTGCCCGCGACGTGATTGCGCAATTGCTAAATGGCACACATTTCAATTACGTCATGGTTGGGTCCGCCACTGACCCGACTGCGGTTCAAAGCATCGTACTGACTCCAAAGTCTGGTGGAGCTGAGACCACGACCTCCGCAGCCAACCGGCCCGGCGCTCCTCAGCATGCATTGGGCGTGGGCGTGGCATCGACTCCTCCCGCGGACCAGACGCAAGCCATGGACAATGACAGTGCCGATGAGCCCGACACGACCGAGGACCAGGCCGCGGACCAAGGCGACCAGCAGAATCAGCAGAACCCGAACCAGCAGACTCCCAAAACTCCGGAGCAACTGCTGCAGGAACTCCAGCGCCAGCAACAGCAGCAGCAACAACAGCAAAATGGTCAGCCTGGACAGCCGCCAGGAATACTGCCGAACCAGCCACCCACCGCGGCTCCTCCGAATAAGCCCGAGTAGCCGAAGTTTTTGCCGAATGCCTGGTTCGCGTTTAGGCCTAACCGCGCTGATCGTGCGGTCGAATGGTTGAACGGTTGAATTTAGGAGACCAAGCAGGAAAGAAGAGGGAAACTGCAACCTCGGCGCGATACCGTATCTCCTTGACGGAGAACGGGCTTCAGTCGCCGCTTGCGTGGGTTTGACTGGGAATCAGCACAGCCGCAGCTTCGGTCTGCGTTCGGCCGCCAAAGGCATCCAGAATACTATTCACCAGCCAGCCCGCCGCCCAGACGCCCAGCCCGAGCGCCGCGATCACGGTCAAAAAAAGCACCAAAGTTGCCACCAGCACGTTCAAGTTCGGCCCGCTTTCTGAATCGGTTGCTACCGGAACCTGGAACTCAGAGCCCCAACCTCACGGCAACTGAACCTCAATTTACCCCGCGTTGACGCTCGTCCCTGTTGACCGATAAGATACCTATGTAGAAGTGCGCACCCCTAATTTCCAACAATTCTGAGCACTCGTCCACATTACGAAGGGTCATTACGCCCGGGCATTTAGGATGGCCATTACCAAGATTTCAGTACGTGGGGCACGCCAGCATAACCTCAAGAATATCGATGTAGAAATCCCCCGGAACACCCTGACGGTCATCACAGGGTTGAGCGGTTCGGGCAAGTCTTCGCTCGCCTTTGACACGATTTATGCGGAGGGCCAGCGCCGGTACGTGGAGACGCTCTCGGCCTATGCCCGGCAATTCCTTGATCAGATGGAGCGTCCCGACGTGGACGCGATTGACGGTCTCAGCCCAGCCATTTCGATCGAGCAAAGGACCACCAGCCGCAGCCCACGATCCACCGTGGGTACGATTACCGAAATCTACGATTACCTTCGCCTTCTCTACGCCTCGATAGGGATTCCGCACTGCCCGAAATGCGGGCGGCCGATCACGCGCCAGTCCGCCGAGCAGATCGTCCAAAGAGTGATGTCCCTGACCCCGGAAGATCGCGTCATGGTCATGGCTCCGATTGTGCGTGGGCGCAAGGGCGAGTTCAAAAAAGAGATGGAGAAGTTGGTCCAGCACGGCTTCACCCGGGCTCGTGTCGATGGCGAACTGGTCAATCTTGAAGATGAAATCGATCTCGATAAGCGAAAGAACCACACCATTGAAGTCGTGATCGATCGCTTGCTGGTGAAGCCCGGCATTGAACATCGGCTGGAGATGTCGGTCGGGCTGGCGATGAAATTGGCGGGCGGTCTGGTGCAGGTCGCGGTGGTGGGCGGGGAGGAGACGCTTTATTCGTCGCGGCTGGCGTGTCCGGATTGCGGCATCAACGTCCCGCTGCTGGAACCACGCTCATTCTCTTTCAACAGCGCTTACGGCGCTTGTCCTGAATGTCACGGGCTGGGCAGCAAGTACGATTTCGATCCCGCCAAGATCATTGTCGACTGGTCGAAGCCTTTGCTCGATGGCGGGCTGGGCCCGGGATCCGGCTCGCAGAACCTGCAACACATGCTTCAAATCGCCGCTGCGGCGCACGGGTTTGAACTCAGCACGCCTTTTGAAAAACTTCCCGAGAAGATTCAGAACCTGCTTCTCTACGGAGAAGCCGGCAAGGGCGGCAAAACCGGATTCAAAGGCATCCTCGGCTACTTGAAGCAGAGTCTGGAAGAATCGAGTTCTGACAGTTATCGCGAGTGGTTGCTCGATTTCATGTCAGCCACGGAGTGCCCTGCCTGCCATGGCAAGCGCCTGCGTCCTGAGAGCCTCGCGGTGAAAGTCAACGGAATGTCAGTTGCCGACTTCACCGGGCTGTCAGTGGCGCGCTCGCTCGAGGTGGCCGAGAAAATCCAGCTAAGAGGGCGCGAAGAAATGATCGCCGGGCGAATCATGCACGAGATTGTCGAGCGGCTGCAGTTCCTGAACGCCGTCGGTCTCGGCTACATTTCGCTCAACCGCTCGGCGGCAACTCTTTCCGGCGGCGAGGGGCAGCGCATCAGACTGGCGACTCAAATCGGCTCAAAATTGCGGGGCGTGCTTTACGTACTAGATGAACCATCGATCGGATTGCATCATCGCGACAACGATCGCCTGCTGCTGGCGCTCGAAAACCTGCGCGATCTTGGCAACACCGTGCTGGTGGTCGAGCACGATGAAGAAACCATTCGTCGAGCCGACTATGTCATCGACCTGGGACCCGGGGCTGGACGCCATGGCGGCAGCCTGGTCGCGCACGGCACTCCCAAAGACATCATGCAGGCGCCCGACTCGCTGACCGGGGCCTATATCTCCGGGAAAGTGCAAATCGAAATGCGCCCGGAACGCCGGCATACCAATGGGCATGCCATTTCGATCCTGGGCGCGCGCGAGAATAATCTCAAGAATCTGGATGTCACGTTCCCGTTGGGAGTGATGACGGTCGTCACGGGCGTTTCGGGCTCAGGCAAATCAACGCTCGTGAACGACATTCTTTATCGTGCTCTGGCGAAGCAGCTTTATCGGTCGCGCGAGGAACCCGGCTCCCACAAAGCCATCGCGGGCGCGGATGCCATCGACAAGGTTATCCGCATTGACCAGTCGCCAATTGGCCGCACGCCGCGCTCGAACCCTGCCACCTACACCGGCGTGTTCGCGCAAATCCGCGACTTGTACGCCATGCTTCCGGAATCGCGCGAGCGCGGTTACAAGCCCGGCCGCTTCTCCTTCAACGTTCCGGGCGGCCGTTGCGAAGCCTGCCAGGGCGAAGGACAGCGCCGGATCGAAATGAATTTCCTGCCGGATGTTTATGTCATCTGCGAAATCTGCAATGGGCGTCGCTATAACCATGAGACTCTGTCGGTAAAGTACAAGGGCTATTCCATTGCCGACCTGCTGGAGACTCCGGTCTCGGACGCGCTGCAAATCCTCGAAAACATTCCGCTGGTGAAGCAAAAACTGCAGACTCTGGTAGATGTCGGGCTCGGCTATGTGCATCTTGGGCAGTCTGCGGTCACTTTGTCAGGCGGCGAAGCCCAACGCATCAAACTGGCACGAGAACTCTCAAAACGCCAAACCGGGAAAACTCTATACCTGCTTGACGAGCCCACGACCGGCCTGCATTTCGACGATGTGAAGAAGTTGCTGGACGTGCTGCACCGGCTTACGGACCTCGGGAACACGGTCATCATCATCGAGCACAATCTGGATGTCATCCGCAATGCCGACTGGCTCATCGATCTCGGCCCCGAGGGGGGAGAAGACGGCGGCCGCCTGATCGCCCAAGGCACTCCCGAGCAAGTCGCGCGCGTGAAGAAGTCCTACACCGGACAAGCGCTCGCCCACTACTTCAACGGCAACGGCTCTCGACGAAAAGCTTAGTCGTTGGTCGTTGGTCGTTGGTCGTTAGTCGTTGGCTGACCCTGTTTTCCTGGTAGACCAAGCTTGATGGAGAGGCGGGCATCCCCGCCCGCCCGGATGGGCGAGACGTTCGTCCTCCAATCTAATCTTTTTATATTAGCTGTGAGCTATCGATTTTGCGCCAGGATAGTTTATAGGCTCGCTTCAAGCTCCGGATGACCTCCAAGCCGTCGAGCCCCCTAATCGTGCCCCTAGGAGTCCCTGTACGCCGGGAATGGGCATCCTGCGCCACGGTGACACCTGGGTTCGGATGCCTCTAGGGTCCGTAACTCGATGAGAATTACTATAACTTATTGATATCGCCTGTAAGTGCCTGAAAGAGGTTGGATCGGAGCAAAAGCGGAGGAGTCCGCAGTCGCGGTCTGATTGCACGCCAGAACGTAAGGAGCAGCTGCATTGGGGTGGTATGCCCAGGTTAGCGTCCAAAGAACGGACGCGAACCTGGGGCACCGTGGACCGTGCGACTGACTGGAACTCGTATCCGACACGGCGCAGGCAACACTTCTCGTGTAAATTCATGAGGAGTATCTCCAAAAGTCGTGTCTGCTCCTCAAAACCCGATCTCGGAGTCTTCCCCAACGACAGGGTCCCAATTCCATCCGGTGCCTTCTTGTGTCCCTCCGGTCCCGCCGCCCTTTGAGAATCCTCCCTGGAGTGGCTGGGACGTGGTCGCACTGGTAGTTATCACGGGTCTCTCCGTAATCGCGTCCATCTCCGTGACCGCTTACTTTGCGCATACGCGCTTCTCCCCGGAGAACCCATGGATGGACTCGCTGAAGCGTCCCGAGGTCATCGTCGTCGGCCAACTGCTCGCGTATGTGCTCATCCTCATGCTGATGTACATGCTGGCGCGCAATTACAGCGATGATCGGGTTTTCGAATCCATTCGGTGGAACTGGCCCCCCAACTGGACTCTCTATCTTATCGGGGGAGTAGGCCTGGCCATCGTTCTCGTGCCGTTGGGCAACGTGCTACCGATGCCAAAAAATGTTCCGATCGACGAGTTCTTCCGCACTGCGCGGGACGCCTATGTTCTTTCTTTATTTGGCATCTTATTCGCGCCGATTTTCGAAGAACTTTTCTTTCGCGGCTTTCTCTATGCCGTCGTGGACTCCTGGTTGC
>Ga0209806_1002515_pt1 | contig 11362 bp, 11 predicted proteins | sample GraSoiAngelo_152_FD_186166 | JGI IMG/M metagenome (GOLD analysis project Ga0209806, IMG submission 186166) | Grasslands soil microbial communities from the Angelo Coastal Reserve, California, USA - 14_1009_12_30cm (SPAdes) (version 2) | ecosystem: Environmental > Terrestrial > Soil > Grasslands ... | reverse complement strand
GGCCGCATCGGTGCCGCAGAGTCCCGCTCGCGCCGCTGACGACAAGAAGACGCTGCGCTTCATCGCGCAGTCCGATCTGCGCGTCCTCGATCCTCTGTGGACGACCGCCTACATCACCCGCAACCACGGCTATTGCGTCTTCGACACGCTGTTCGCGATCGATGCCGAGTTTGCCCCGCATCCGCAAATGGTCGGCGACTTCAGCATCTCGCCCGACCATCTGACCTACCAGTTCAAACTGCGCGATGGTCTCGGCTTCCACGACGGCAGCCCGGTGCGCGGCGCCGATTGCGTCGCCTCGGTCAAGCGCTGGATGGCGCGCGACAGCCACGGGCAGTCGTTGGCGCTGGTGCTCGACGAGATCAAGCCGGATGGCGACAAAGGCTTCACGATCAAGCTCAAGGAGCCGTTCCCGCTGCTGCTCGAGGGCCTCGGCAAGGTGTCGAGCCTGGCGCTGTTCGTAATGCCGGAGCGGCTCGCCAATACCGACCCGTTCCAACAAGTCACCGAGATGATCGGCTCCGGCCCGTTCAAATTCGTCAAGGAGGAGTTCGAGCCGGGCCACCACGTGGTTTACGTCAAGAACAAGGATTACGTGCCCCGCAAGGAGCCGCCGAGCTGGGCCTCCGGCGGCAAGGTCGTCAAGGTCGATCGGGTGGAATGGCTCTACATTCCCGATCAGATGACCAAGGCGGCGGCGCTGAACAATGGCGAAGCCGATTGGTGGGAGAACCCGCAGCTCGACGTGCTGCCGGTGCTGAAGGCCAACCCCGATGTCACGATCGCCAGGGCCGACCCGCTTCCCAACCCGATCATGATCAAATTCAATCACCTGCTGCCGCCCTTCGATAACGTGAAGATGCGGCAGGCGGTGCTGGCCGTCGTCAGCCAGCCGGACTTTCTGACGGCGCTCGCCGGCGACAAGAGTAATTGGGAACCGTGTGCATCGTTCTTCACCTGCGGCACGCCTATGGCGAACGAAGCGGGCTCCGCCGCGCTGACCGGCAAGCGCGACCTTGATAAGGCCAAGAAGCTGATCGCCGAAACCGGCTACAAGGGCGAGAAGATCGTCGTCCTCGATGCGGTCGATCAGCCGGTGGCGCATTCGCAGGCGCTCGTCGTCAGCGACCTGTTGAAACAGCTCGGCACCAATGTGGACTTGCAGGCGATGGATTGGGGCACCCTGGTCACCCGCCGCGCTTCGATGGAACCGACTGACAAGGGCGGCTGGAACATCTTCGCCACCGGCTGGGTCGGCGCCGACCTGCTCGATCCGGGCGGCAACCCGACACTGCGCACCAACGGCAAGAAGAGCCATTTCGGCTGGCCGAGTGACGACAAGATCGAAGAGTTGCGGGCGCAATGGCTGAAGGCCGCGACGGTCGATGAGCGCAAGAAACTCGCCGCCGCGATCCAGGAGCGCGCTTTCGAGGTCGTTCCATATATCCCGACCGGCCAGTGGACGCCAATGACCGCTTATCGCAAGAACGTGAAGGGCGTGATCCAGGCACCGCCCTTCCTGATGTGGAATGTCGAGAAGACGTGAGACCGGATCGCGCCCATTCACGATAAGCTATCCGCGATAAATCAGAATAAACCGCGAGAGGAAATGCCGATGCTGCAACAAAAGATCCCCGGCCTCGCCCTCGCTGCCGCGGCGCTCGGCGCGCTCGCGATGCCGGCGGCGGCGCAAACCGTCAAGATCGGTTTTATCGACACCTATTCCGGTCCGTTCGCGCAGGCCGGCGACGAGCTCGACAAGGGCGTCAAGCTCTACATCAAGGAGCATGAGAAGGACCTGCCGCCGGGCGTCAAGATCGAGCTCGTGACCCGCGACGACACCGGCCCCAATCCGGATGTCGCAAAGCGTGTCGCGCAGGAGCTGATCACTCGCGATCACGTCCAGCTCCTGGCCGGCGAAATCGCCTCGCCGAACGCTGCCGCGATCGCGCCACTGACGGCGGAAGCGAAGATCCCCTTCGTCATCATGAATGCCGCCGGGGTCAACATCCCGCGGATATCGCCTTACGTCGTCCGCGTCTCCTTCACCCTGTGGCAGATCAGCCTGCCCATGGGCCAATGGGCGGCGACGAATGGTTTCAAGAAAGCCTATGTCGCGGTCAGCGACTTCATTCCCGGTCACGATTCGGAGGCCGCCTTCACCAAGGCCTTCGCCGATGCGGGCGGGAAGATCGTCGGCGCCGTGCGGTTTCCGCCGACCAATCCCGACTTCGCCCCGTTCGTGCAGCGGGCGAAGGACGCGAAGCCCGATGCGGTCTTCATCTTCGTGCCCGCGGGCGAGCAGGGAATCGCGTTCGTCAAGGCGTTCACCGAGCGCGGGCTGCAAAAGGCCGGCATCAAGTTGATCGGCCCGGGAGACGTGGTCGACGACGACGTGAGCGCCGCCGCCGGTCAGTTCCTTGACGGTGGCGGCGACGTCGTCTGTCTCGTGATTCAGGGCCGCGTCGGCGCCGAGCTCGCGCGCGCGCTCGAGCTTGTCCGCGCTCGACGACGTCGTGACCACGTGCGCGCCGAGCGCCTTCGCGATCGCGAGGCTCGCCGTCGAGACGCCGCTGCTCCTTCGTAAGGACGCGCGGGACGACGATGTCGAGGTACACAAGCTGGTCGCCGCGTCCGGACGAGCCCAGGTGCGGCACGCCCTTCCCTCGCAGGCGGACCATCTGCCCGTGCTGCGCACCGGGGGGGACGCGGACCTTCGCGTCGCCGCCCTCGATCGTCGGCACGGTGACCTCGTCGCCGAGCGCGGCCTGGGCCGGTGAGACACGAAGGAGGTGCACGAGGTCGTCCTGCTCGCGACGGAAGGAGGCGTGCTCCTTCAGCCGGATGAGGACGTAGAGGTCCCCGCTGGGCCCGCCGCGCATGCCCGCCTCGCCCTCGCCGGCGACGCGCAGCTGCTGGCCATCGTCGATGCCCGGCGGGATCGTGAGCGAGATCTCGCGGTCCTTGCGCTCTCTGCCCTCGCCGCGGCACTGCGCGCAGAGCTTGTCGACGGTCTTCCCCGAGCCGCCGCAGCGCGGGCACGTGGAGACGTTCACGAACCGTCCGAACACCGACTGCTGCACCTGACGTACCTCGCCGCGGCCGTTGCAGGTCGCGCACGTCGAGATCGAGGAGCCCGGCTCCGCGCCGCTGCCGCGGCAGCGCTCGCAGGTCTCGAGGCGAGGCACGTTGATGACGCGCTCGCGCCCCTGCACCGCGTCCAGGAGGTCGATCTCGATCTCCATCCGCAGGTCGGCGCCGCGCATCGGGCCGCGAGGCTCGCGCCGGCGCAGGTCGCCGCCGAAGAACGTCTCGAAGAGATCGCCGATGCCGAAGTCGCCGAACCCTCCGCTCGTCGAGCCGAACATGTCGTAGCGCTGGCGGCGCTGCGGGTCGGTGAGGATCTCGTACGCCTCGGTGATCTGCTTGAAGCGCTCGGACGCGTCGTCGGCCTTGTTCACGTCGGGGTGGTACTGGCGGGCAAGCCGACGGTAGGCGCTGCGGATCTGCTCGTCGGAGGCGTTCCGCGGGACGCCCAGGAGGTCGTAGTAGTCGGACGTGGTCGCCATCACCTGTCATTATCCCGGCTCGTGGACGCCCTCCTGCGGATCGTCGTGCAGTACCTGCACGTGTTCTCGGGCATCCTCTGGATCGGCGGAGGCTTCTACACGATCGTCGTCCAGCTGCCCGCCGTCCTCGCGATGCCGCAGGCCGCGCGCGGGCCCGCGATGGCGCAGCTCGTCCCGCGGCAGTGGAAATACATCTTCCGGGTCGCGGAGCTCACGATCTTCTGGGGCTTCGTGAACGTCTTCGTATCAGGACGGGCGCAGCAGCTCCTGACCCTCGATTCGCGGTGGGCCTGGTCGATCATCGTCGGCGCCGTCCTGGCGCTCGCGATCTACATCCTCCTGCGCGCTCGCCTCGCCCCATTCGCGTATCGGGTGCTCGAGCTCGGCCCGAAGGCGGCCTCCGGCGACGCGTCCGCCGCCGCGGAGCAGGCGGCGCTCATCGGCCGGATCCGCCGGCTCGGCTACGTCCAGCTCGGCGTGGGGCTCGTCATCGTCCTCGCGATGATCACGGCCCGTTACAGCTAACCGGGAACCGCCGGCCCCCTCGCGCCGTCATTACCGGCATCTCCCGACGTCAGGGACAGGAGGACGGTATGCGACGGCTCTTCGCTGGCCTCGCCGCGATCGTCGCGGCATCCCTCGCGTACGCGCAGCCCGCCGCGGCCTGCGCGGGGCTCATCGGCCCGAACGGCGCGGTGAACCTGCTTCGCACGACGACCTTCGCCGGCTACCACGACGGCGAGGAGCACTACGTCACGTCGTTCCAGTTCGCCGGCGGCAGCGGGCAGTTCGGGTCACTCATACCGCTCCCCGGCATCCCGACCACGGTCGAGCGCGGGGGCGATTGGACGCTCCAGCGTCTCATCCGCGAGACGAACCCACCGCGGGCGCGGTTCGACGCGGTGCGCGGTCCGGCCGGTCCGCAGGGGGCCGCCGAGGTCCTCCAGCAGGTCAAGATCGACGCCCTGGACGTCACCGTCCTCAGGGGCGGCGGCTCGGCCGTCGGCCAGTGGGCGACCGAGCACGGCTTCCGGCTCCCGCCCGACGCGCCGGAGACCCTCGACTTCTACGCCGCGCGCAGTCCGATCTTCCTCGCGGCCGTGTTCGACGCCGACGCCGCGAAGGCGCGCGGCCAGCGGGTCGGCGACGGCACGCCGGTCCACGTGACGATCCCCACCGCGAACCCGTGGGTGCCGCTGCGCATCCTCGCGCTCGGCAAGGACCCCGCCGACCGCGTCGAGGCGGACCTGTACCTCCTTACGGACGAGAAGCCCGCGATCCTGCCCCGCCCCGGTGCGCAGGGCATCGAGCTCGACCACAGCGCCCCCGCCACGGCCTCGCTGCTGAACGACCTGCGGTCCGACAAGGGCATGGGCTGGGTGCCGACATCGGCCTGGCTCAGCAAGGTCCGCGTCGACGCGGCCGCGATCCAGCTGAACTACGACCTCGCGGTCGACGCGAACGGGCGCAGTCCCTCGCGCGTGGCGGCCGGTCTCGAGCGGCCCTTCTCGCCGGTCACGCCGGCGACCGGCAACGACGCGGCCGCCGTCCTCGCCATCGCCATCGTCGGCCTCGGCTCGCTGTTGCTCCTCCGCACGGGCGCACGTGCGGTCGCCCGGTGAGACCGATCTTCATCGCGCTGGCGCTCGCCGCGTTCGCGGCGGGCGCCTGCGCGCCGGCGGACGCGGCCGGACCGCGCCACGTCGGCATCCGCATCCACTACTCGCACTTCGAGCCCGACCGCATCGAGGTCCCGGCCGGCGTGCCCATCACCTTCACCATCGTGAACGACGACCCGATCGACCACGAGTGGCTCGTGGGCGACGCCGCGTTCCACGCACGGCACCGCACCGGCACCGAGCCGGTGCACGGCGATCGCTCCGACGAGGTCTCGCTCCCGCCGAATTCGACTCGGACGACCACGCTCACGTTCGCGAAGCCGGGGACGCTCGAGTTCACCTGCCACTTCCCCGGGCACGAGGCCTACGGGATGGTCGGCGTGCTCGTCGTGCGTCCCTGACGCGATCGCTCCCGCCGCGATACTGACTCCTGCATCTCGACTCGCGCGAGGAAGGGAGACAGTGGTGGCAACCAGGATCACGACGCGTGGCGGGGGCGGGAGCCTTGGGATCGGGCTCGGCGTCGTCTTCGTCGTCGCGCTCTTGTTCATCGTCTTCGCCATCTTCGGCTCGTTCACGCAGGTCGGAGTCGGCGAGGTGGGCATCGTGAAGCATTTCGGCGCGATCGATCCGGCGCACCCCGACGTCTTCGACCCGGGCATCCATACGAAGGTGCCCTTCCGCGACGACGTCGTCATCTTCGATACCCGCATCCAGAAGGAGCAGGTGAACGCGAGCGCCGCGTCCAAGGACGGAGTGACGATCACGTCGATCATCGCGATCAACTTCCACATCGACGCGTCGAAGGCGCCGCTCATCCTCCAGAACATCGGCCCGAACTACAAGGACCGGATCATCGACCAGCAGATCCAACAGGCGTTCAAGGACGTGACGGCGCAGTACGCCGGCCTCGAGCTGATCCAGAAGCGGGAAGAGGTCGCGTCGCGGGCGAAGGCGACGCTCAAGGACAAGCTCATCCCCTACTACATCATCGTCGACGAGTTCACGATCCCGAACTACGAGTTCCCGAAGGAGTTCAACGACGCGATCCTGGCGACACAGGTCGCCAACCAGCAGAACCTGCAGGCGAAGCAGCTGCAGGAGAAGGCGCGCACGGAGGCGGAGACCGCGCTCATCGTCGCGCAGGGCCAGGCGAACGCGCAGAAGGCGCAGGCGACGACGCTCACGCCCGAGTACCTGCAGCTCCAAGCGATCCAGAAGTGGAACGGGCAGCTGCCGGTCTACCTCACTCCGAACACGCCGCTCCCGTTCGTCGGTGCCGTACCGATCCCGGCGAGGTAGCGACGATGGCCGCCCTCGAGATCATCATGGTCGTCGCCGCCGTCCTGCTCCTCGTCACGGTGTTCCTCTACGTCTGGCAGCGCCTCGGCTGGGTCAGCGGCGGGCATTCGCACCCGCAGCCGCCGCACCGGCACGTCGACGTGCCGCCGCACGAACACAAGGACTGACCGAGCGCGGAGAACGAAGGACGGCGCGGCTCTCGCCGCGCCGTCCCGCATAGATACCGGTCCCAGGGGCAGAGCCCCCCTTGACTCAGGGGGCGGAGGCCCCTCGACCTCAGCTCTGCTCTTTGAACTCGCCTTCGATCGTGTCGCCGTCCTTCTTCGCGCCGGCGCCCGCGGGCTCGCCCTCCGGCTGCTGCTCGCCCTGCGGCTGGCCCGGCTGGGCCTGCTGCTGCTGGTACATGACCTCGCCGATCTTCGTCGAGGCCGCGCGGAGCGCCTCGATCGCCTGCTTGATCCTGTCCGTGTCGTCCGTCTTGAGCGCGTCGCGGAGCGCGGCGAGCTTCTCCTCGACGTCCTTCTTCGTGTCGGCCGGGACCTTGTCGCCGAGGTCGCGGAGCGTCTTTTCGATCTGGTACGCGAACGTGTCGCCTTCGTTGCGGGTCTCGATGCGCTCGCGGTTGCGACGGTCCTCCTCCGCGTGCATCTCGGCGTCCTTCACGAGGCGCTGGACCTCGTCCTTGCTGAGGCCGCTCGACGCGGTGATCGTCACGTGCTGCTCGCGGCTGGTCGCCTTGTCCTTCGCCTTCACGTTCACGATGCCGTTCGCGTCGATGTCGAACGACACCTCGATCTGCGGGACGCCGCGCGGCGCGGGCGGGATGCCGTCGAGCACGAACCGCGCGAGGCTTTTGTTGTCCGCGGCGAGCTCCCGCTCGCCCTGGACGACGTGGATCTCGACCTGGGTCTGACCGTCGCTCGCCGTGGTGAAGGTCTGCGACTTCGAGGTCGGGATCGTCGTGTTGCGCTCGATCAGCTTCGTGGCGACGCCACCGAGCGTCTCGATGCCGAGCGAGAGCGGCGTCACGTCGAGGAGCAGGACGTCCTTCACCTCGCCCTTGAGCACGCCGGCCTGGATCGCCGCGCCGATCGCGACGACCTCGTCCGGGTTCACGCTCTTGTTCGGCTCCTTGCCGTCGAAGAGCTTGCGCACCGTCTCGACGACGGCCGGCATCCTCGTCATCCCGCCGACGAGGACGACCTCGTCGATCTTGCTCGCGTCCACCCCGGCGTCGGCGAGGCACTGCTTCACCGGGCCGATCGTCTTCTCGACGAGGTCGCCGACGAGCTGCTCGAGCTTGCTCCGCGTGAGCGTCATGACGAGGTGCTTCGGACCTGACGCGTCGGCGGTGACGAACGGCAGGTTGATCTCCGTCTGCTGGGTCGAGCTGAGCTCGATCTTCGCCTTCTCCGCGGCCTCCTTGAGCCGCTGGAGCGCCATGCGGTCGCCCTTGAGGTCGATGCCCTGGTCCTTCTTGAACTCATCGACGAGCCAGTCCATGACCCGCTGGTCGAAGTCGTCGCCGCCGAGGTGCGTGTCGCCGTTCGTCGCCTTCACCTCGAAGACGCCTTCGCCGAGCTGCAGGACCGAGATGTCGAAGGTGCCGCCGCCGAGGTCGTAGACGGCGATGACCTCGTCCTTCTTCTTGTCGAGCCCGTACGCAAGCGACGCCGCGGTCGGCTCGTTGATGATCCGCAGGACCTCGAGGCCCGCGATCTGGCCCGCGTCCTTCGTCGCCTGGCGCTGCTGATCGTCGAAGTACGCCGGGACGGTGATGACCGCCTGCGTGACCTTCTCGCCGAGATGCGCCTCGGAGTCGGTCTTGAGCTTCTGGAGGATCATCGCCGAGACCTCGGGCGGCGTGAGCTTCTTGCCGTTTCCGAGCACGATCTCGACCCCGCCGTTGGGCGCCTGCTGGATCTTGTAGGGGACCATCTTGATGGTCCGCTGCACCTCGGGGTCGGTGAATCGCCGGCCCATGAGGCGCTTGACCGAGTAGATCGTGTTCTCGCCGTTCGTGATCGCCTGTCGCTTCGCGACCTGGCCGACCAGACGCTCCCCGGTCTTCGTGAACGCGACGACCGACGGCGTGATCCGCCCGCCCTCCGCGTTCGGGATGATCGTCGGCTCGCCGCCTTCCATGTAGGCGACGGCCGAGTTCGTGGTGCCGAGGTCAATGCCGATGACCCTAGCCATTGCTGTTGTTCTCCTTACTTCACCATCGCGGCCGTCGTGCGGCAGCGAGGCTTCTGCGTGTCTCGCTCTCTTTTCACTTCTTAGACCCACTCGACACGGTCACCAGCGCGGGACGAATGACCTTGTCGTGTAGCCGATATGCCTTCTGGTGCTCCTGGATCACCGTGCCCTCGGGCTGCTCCGACGGCACGTGCGCCACGGCCTCGTGCAGATAGGGATCGAACGGCTGCCCGAGCGATTCCACGGGCGAGAGTCCCTCGGCCTCGAGGATCGCCCGGAGCTTGCGCTCGATGAGCCACATGCCCTCGACCCACGCGGTGCCCCGGAGGTCGTCCGGGATCGTGGCGAGCGCGCGGTCGTAGCCGTCGAGCACGTCGAGCAGCTTCGCGATGAGGTCGGCCTTCGCGAACTTCGCGAACTCCGTGCGCTCCGCCTCGTTGCGCTTGCGGTAATTCGCGAAGTCGGCGGCGAGGCGCTTGAGATCGTTCGTGAGCTCGGCCTCTCTATCTTCAGTACGTGCCCTCGCTGGTTCCTCGGCCCTCGCTGGTTCGGCATTCGGCTCGTCCGTGGCCACCTCACCCTCGCTCGGCCCGTTCTGCCGGCCGCGCTGGCGCTCCTCGAGCAGCTCTTCCGCTCGGCGCATCTGATCGTCCATCAATGACCCTCCATGACCCGAACGAGGTCGCTCATGAGCGACCCCACGTACCGGACCGCGCCGATGGACCGCGCGTAGTCCATCCGCGTCGGGCCGACGATGCCCACGAGCCCGATCGCGTCCATACCGGACCCGTAGCGTCCAAAGACGAGGCTGCAGTCCCGCAGGAGCGCGAGCCGGTGCTCGCTCCCGATGGCGACGTGCACCTCGCCCGCCTGGAGATCGCCCGGCAGGATCTCGGCGAGCCGGGTGCGGTCCTCGAGCAGCCGCAGCATCTCGCGGCTCCGCTCTCGCTCGGCGAACTCCGGCTGCGCGAGGATGTTCTGGAACCCGTCGAAGTACACGTCGTGCGCGCGCGACTGGTCGTGCTCCTCGAGGATCCGCGCGATCGCGCCCAGGATCTCGCCGTCCGCCGCGCTGTCCTCGCCGTGCGCGGCCCGCACGCGCGTCGCGTCCCCGTTCGCGAGGGCGTCGCTCAGCCGCGCCGACAGCCCGTGCAGCCGCTCCGCGGCGATCGGCTCCCGGAGCTCGATGAGCTGCTGCCGCACCGCCCCGCCCTCGAGGACGGCGATGACGAGGGCGCGCCGGTCCTGGATCGGCACGACCTCGACGTGCCGGAGCGTCGCGTGCTTCACCGCCGGCGGGGTGACGATCGAGGCCTCCGTGGTGAGCCGCGCCAGGATCGACGCGGCCAGGCGGAGCCACTCGCCCGTGTCCGCCATGGCCTGCCGGAACTGGTGGCTCACCGTGAGCTGCTCGTCCGGGCGCAGCCCGGGCCTCGGCATGAGGCTCTCGATGAAGTACCGGTAGCCGAGGTCCGTGGGGACCCGTCCCGCGGAGGTGTGCGGGTGCGTGAGCAGCCCGAGCTCCTCGAGGGCCGCGAGCTCGTTCCGCACGGTGGCCGACGAGACGTCCAGGTGGTAACGCCGGACAAGCTGCCCCGAGGCGACCGGCTCGGCCGTCGCGATGTACTCCTGGACGACCGCCGCAAGGAGCTCACGCTGGCGGTCGGCCAGCTTCGGAATGGGCGTCAGATTGGATTTTGCAGGCACTTAGCACTCTCCAGTCGAGAGTGCTAAAAGGGTACGCGGGGCGTCGCGCCGCGTCAAGACCGCGCCAAGCGGACGAGCGTGCGGCTTCGCTGGCGCGGCGGCTTAGGATGCGCCCGCTGATCGCCCGGGGCGCCAGAGCGTCTCGGCCTGTCGCGGAGGAGGACCCACATGTGGACCGAGTTCAAGGCGTTCCTCGTGACGACCAACGCCCTCGCGCTCGCGCTGGCGGTGATCCTGGGGCTCGCGCTCGCCGCGGTCGTCAACAGCCTGGTGAAGGACATCATCATGCCCCCTGTCGGGCTCGCGCTCGGGAAGGTCGACTTCCAGAACCTCTACCTCGACCTCACCGGCAAGGGCTACCCCAGCCTGAAGGCGGCGCAGGACGCGGGTGCGGCGACCATCAACTACGGCGTCTTCATCACCCAGTGCATCACGTTCGTGATCGTGGCCTTTGTCGTCTTCCTCATCGGTCGCCAGTTCATCAAGCCGGTGCCGATGCGTGCCTGCCCGCGCTGCGCCATGCAAATCCCCGTGGCCGCGACGCGGTGCCCGCAGTGCACGGCGGAGATAGGCGCGGCCGCGTAGCTACGCGGCGGTCGGCGAGAGGAGCGCACGGACGCGGCCGACGAGGTCGTCCAGGTCGAACGGTTTGGTGACGTAGTCGGCCGCGCCCAGCTCCGTCGCGTAGAGGCGCTCCGAGAGGCCGAAGATCGCGGTCACGACGATCACCGGGAGCTTGCTGATGCGCCCGTCGGCCCGCAGCTCGCGCAGCACCGAGAACCCGTCGCGCCGCGGCATCATGAGGTCGAGGATCATGCACGCCGGCGAGAGGTCGTCGACGGCGCGCATGGCCTCGTCGCCGTCCTGCTCCAGATCCATGCCCGCGTCGGTCGTGCCCACCGCCCGAACCAGGGCGAACGGGACCAGGTCGAGGCCGACCGGCTCGAGCCTGGCGAGGCCGATCGC
>Ga0209806_1002514_pt1 | contig 11363 bp, 11 predicted proteins | sample GraSoiAngelo_152_FD_186166 | JGI IMG/M metagenome (GOLD analysis project Ga0209806, IMG submission 186166) | Grasslands soil microbial communities from the Angelo Coastal Reserve, California, USA - 14_1009_12_30cm (SPAdes) (version 2) | ecosystem: Environmental > Terrestrial > Soil > Grasslands ... | reverse complement strand
AAAATGGACGAGACGCTGATACTCAACCTCGTGGGAACTTTCGCGTTCGGCTTGAGCGGCGGAATACTTGCAGTCCGGAAGAAAATGGACCTCTTCGGGGTCCTCGTGCTAGCAGTGGCGACCGGGCTTGGCGGTGGAATAATGCGGGACCTAATTCTCGGGCATACTCCTCCAACAACACTGGTTGATTGGCGGTACCTCGCTGCTGCCGGGGTCGCGGGGCTATTGGTCTTTGTGGACTACCGCCAAATTGTCCGATGGAACCGCTTCGTTACCGCGTTCGATGCAGCTGGTTTGGCCATCTTCACAGTCACAGGCACCACTATAGCTCTCGGGGCTGGGCTCGGACCACTGCCGGCAGCGTTGCTAGGAATGCTCACGGGCATTGGTGGAGGAGCTCTCAGGGACGTATTGGCCGCGGAAGTGCCGCTTGTGTTGAGAAGCGAAATCTACGCCGTGGCTTCGCTGCTTGGCGCAATCATAATCACTTTGGCGAATCAAGCCCAAGTTCTCGGGCCGGCTGTCGAAATTATCGCTGCGGTGGCAACGTTCGCTCTTCGAATGGTCAGTGTTTGGAGGGGGTGGAAGATTCCAATTGCCCGCCCGGGGACACGATAGGACTTGGCTCTTTCTGATCTAGATTACTTCGATGTTGTCAGCGAGGATGCCTAACTTCAAGAGTTCGTTCTTGGCTTGATCTCGATGGTCCCCATGGAGGATAATACGTCCGTTTTCTACGTCGCCGCTGGTTCCCAGGCTCTGCTTGAACCGGTGCGCAAGTCCGGGCAAGTCGATGCTATCTCGGATGAGATCGTGTGGCTGGACAACGGTCACGAGCCTTCCTGTATGATGTGTCTCCCGCCGGATCACAAAATGGGCGGATTCCCGATCGAGATGCCTTAGTATATCGCGAAACTCGAAATCTTCAGCTTCCTTTGACAAAGACGACTAGGCTACTGAGGAGGGTCGAGTCTCTTTTACCTATCGCGGAATACACTAGAGGGTATCCGTTCGGAATGAAACGGTTATTTCCGAACAATCTCATCCCAACCCTTACGGCGCCGGATGGCCTAGCGTATTGAACGAAAATCTTGACGAAGACCCTTGGCTTGGGACATTGGAACGCTTCCCCACACTATACCATGCTCGAGCTTCATGGCTCTACGATATCAACGCTGAGAATTTGCAGAAGACAATCCTCGCAGCCCTCCGATCACTCGCTCAAGAGAAAAAGACTCTGGACATTACAGTGGCAGATACTCCGGGGTACCAGTCAGGACGGGTCGTATTCAAGTTTGGAGTCGGTAACAAGGACGGGTTCGACATTCTCGACGACAAGGAGGCGAAGAGAGTGATTCAACGGATAGAAGAGAAAGGAACATTCAATACCTTAGATCTAGTCGTTCATCTCCACTACTCTGTCGATGATGGTAAGAGACACAGGGTCCACCAAGACCAGTACCTTGCAAGGCTAACCTTCCAACCCGGCCGGGTAGAACTCCTTCTCCACCACTTGAAAGGAGTTAGAAGGATCGCCCCGGATGAACTAGTTCGCATCCTGCTCTCGGCGACTAACCGCGAATTGAGTCGAAACAAATATCCTGAATTAGAACTTGAAAGCCTGAGCAGCACTTAGTTGACGACAGGTAGGAATCTGTCTTCGCTGACTGAAGAACTGAGTTGGCCAAATATTGGTAGCTGGTAGCCGCAGTTCATGCATCTGTTCTTGTCATCCAGATTCCATCCGGTAATATCGAATCCGTATCTTTTGATCGCGATGGACTTGCATTCTGGGCAGTACGTATGCTCCCATGGATGTCCTGGGACGTTCCCAACATAGACATATCGTAGCCCCTCTTCTCTAGCCACTCTGCAGTGCTCTTCGAGAGTCCTCACTGGCGTGCTGGGGAGATGCATGAGCTTGTAGTCAGGGTGGAATCGGAGGAAGTGGACCGGCACGTCGGGTCCCAGGTTGTCGTAGAGCCAGCGGCTCAACTTCCGCGCCTCATCGAGATTATCTCCTATCTCCGGGATGATTAGGTCGGTGATTTCGATGTGAGTCTTGCCCCTGTCCCTAATTTCCTGTATCGTCTGGAAGATCGGTTGCGCATCAGGTATTCCAATGTGCTTTCTGACGAAGTTAGTCTCTCCACTTCCTTTGAAATCAACTGTTATGCAGTCTAGAAAGTCATCCATCATCGCAACAGTATCTGGAGTATCGAACCCATTAGAGACGAAAATGTTGATGAGCCCGTTCTTACGAGCTTCAACCCCGATATCTCGCGCGAACTCCATGAAAATCGTCGGCTGGTTGTAAGTGTACGCAATTCCCTGACAACCGTGGCTTACTGCCAAGCCAACAACGTCAGGAGGCATGAGATCAGTACCCTCCACCTTCCTCCGCTGGCTGATATCGGCGTTCTGACAGTAGCCACAGTTGTGGAGGATTACACCATCACCAACATAGTTGTGGTTGGGGATACATTCGAAGCTGTACACCGGTTCAAAATGAACCGTCGACTTTACGCTTGTTACATCTACCCATGTTCGCTTGTTTAGCATTAAGGGAGCCCCAAGATGCTGTACGATTAGCGCCTTCACCTCTTCAGGATGATTATACACGTGCCTGCCCGATATTCTGAGAACTTGCCACCCATTCGCGTGAAGTGTTTGATCCCTAACAAGGTCTCTCTCGCGAGTTGCCTCGTGCTTGTAGTGCCACCAGCCATCTACCTCGATGTCCAGTTTTGAATCGGGAAATGCCGCGTCGGCGATATATGCAGCTCGGGAATTCGGAAGACGAAGATCCGGGTGAATTCCATACTCTTGATCGTATTCCAAGCCCATTTCGTCAAGAAGTTCATATAGCCTCTTCTGGCCTTCAGAAGGATGGCGGTGCAGCCAGGTCCTGAGCCTCTCGGTATTTCTGTGCCAGCCGTGATTCGGGTCTCGAAGGAATCTCTCCTTGCTTGAGCCTATTGCGCGCCTAGCAACGTCGGGGTCTCTCATCGGGTTGTCGCTTATCATTCTCTGCCGATGATGCTCCCGGACCTCTGGAGACATGCCCATTCCCTCGGTGTAACATCGTCCCCGATGCCGATTCCAGTTGTCAATTCCTTTCACCGACTCTCCGCACTTTGTGCAGTTGAATAGAGCTCGCTGAATCGAGCCCGGCCTCTTACGTTTCCAGTCTTTTGTATTCTGATACCAGACTTTCAGAATCTTTTCCCCCGGCACAACCTTCTCTACAGATTTCCATCCGGAGCCAGTCATAACCGGATGCTCGGCAGTGAGGGAGAGATGTCCCGCACCCCTGGCTCCGTATCTCAGCTCCCAGATCCGGGCAAGACGTGACCCTGTACGTGTGACGACGTTTGGATGAATACTCATCCCATTGTCTATGTCATAAGACCAGAGAGAATCTCCGGGCAGCAATTCCTCTACTGGCTTCTTATCGCCGTTTGATAGTAGGATCTCCGCGCCAGCGGGATGGCAGAGCCAGTTACAACCGGTTGTTGCGATTGAGAATATTTTGGATCCGGGCATGTAGTGGACTACAGGCTTCTTCTCGATCGGATCGATATGCCCGGCAATCACTTTGCCATAGACTAGGAGCTGGAGTTTTCCGCCGATGTTCTGGCGGACTCCGCAAAGGCCCACTTTTCCTTCGGGGATGTTGCAGTATCGGGCGCATGCTGTGCATCGGACCCTTGAGTCGGCCAGTGGCTGGTAGAGGAGCGCTTCCTTGATCGTGGATTTTCACCAGAACCGGCGGGAAATGGATTTGAACCCGCTGTGGCTAGGTGTAGAATGATCCTGGCCGACTTGAAATTGTTTTCCTTACCCGGCAGGCGATAGGATTGCAGGAGACACTCTACCGGCCTGCACGGAGCGAGCAGAGCCACGAGGTATCATGTGAGGTCTGCAAGGGAAACCGGCTAGTTTGCGTCCAGAACTCCTCTCGCTGCCCCGTCTTCCTCAGGGCAAAGAGTTTGGTTGATATTGAGAAGGTCGTTGGGAAGACCGAGTTTTTTGGAGCTTCTCCTCCAGGCGTCTTTCTGGGCAGCTATGGCTATCCCAATCTCCTGGCAGGTCCCCTGGTCCCCGTGCTGCAGGAGCCGGACCCGTCCTTGCTCGATTCGCCGGACCGATGGCTTGACAAGTCGATAGACGAGCTGATACGATACCGGTTCAGTCTGGTTCGAGGAAAGTCCACAGTAAGGGTCCAGGACGCCCGAAACCCAGACAAGACATTGTCACTCGTCCAGGAGATCGTGATGTCAGAGACCCCAACCGACACTGAACTAGTCTTGAAGAAGAAACCGCACGTGAGAATCAACTTGCTAACAAGAAGCTCGCCCCACGGGCCTTCAGGAGTTGTAGAACGGCTCAGCCTCGCAAGTAACCCAGATGTCCCAAGACAAATCGATAAGGTCGTGTCTGACACTGACCTTCCCGCCAACGAAGGAGCTCAATCTCTCTATCAGAATGGAATATCGCAACAGCACATTGTCAGAATGTTCTCCATCGGTCTCTTGGGAGCTAGCAGAACGCGCAGGCTAGTCCCGACAGAATGGAGTATTACGGCAATTGACGACATTCTAGCGAAAGACCTTCGAAGAAATGTCTCAGATTATCCTCGGCTGGACGAGTTCCGGTTGTTCAGCGCCCATGCTGTCGGCAACAATGTTCACGTTCTTCTCTTCCCGACAAGCTGGATGTTTGAGGCGTTGGAAGGCTGGTTGACGGGGCCAAGGCCAGAGGTCTTTGGCGATTACGAACTCAACAAGGGCAGGAAGGATTATCCCACCAACATTGCTGGCGCCTACCACGCCTCACGGCTTCCTGTCTTGGAGTATCTCAACAAAATTCGTCGACAGGGTGGGGCGATTGTCTTTCTCGAGGTGACGAGGGATTGGGTTCCGCTTGGAGTATGGAGATTCAGGGAGCTCGCTAGAAGAGCGCTTACAGGAGACCCGTCACAGTTCACTAATCTAGAAGATGCTCTGGCTGAGGCGCGGAAGAGACTGCTAATTCCTTATCGAAATTGGGCGGAGGCAAGCCGTTTGCTAAGCTACTATAAGCAACAATCTGTTCTGGATCGGTACGTGGGCTCCACGACTTGCTGAAAGGATACACGCGTACAGGTGACAGGGGAGAGACCGGTCTCTACGGCGGGACCAGGGTTGGAAAGGAAAACCCGAGGGTGGAAGCGTACGGCGCCGTTGATGAACTGAATTCACAGATAGGATTGGCACGGGCGACTGTAAAGGATGCAAGGACAAAGAAGATTCTGAAGATTGTTCAGGAGGATCTTTTCACGCTGGGTGGAGATCTTGCCTCAGAGCTTGTTAGCGCCAATGTTCCACGCATCAGCAAAACTCATGTTGATAATTTGGAGAGGACGATTGACGCGATTCACGTCAAGCTGAAGCCGTTGCGAAGATTCATTCTTCCCACCGGAGGCGTTGCGGGGGCCCAGCTTCACGTCGCAAGAGCTGTTTGTCGACGAGCTGAGAGACGCGTCACGGCACTGGCCAAGATAGAAGCGATTAATCCGGAGGCGATTCCTTACGTGAACCGATTGTCTAGCCTCCTATTCGATCTTGCCAGGTGGACGAACCAGCGAGACAAGGTCAAGGAGGAGGAATGGACTCATGAATGAGGACTGTATCTTTTGTAAGATCGTCTCGAAGAAAGCCGGAGCTGTAATCGTCTTCGAAGACAAGTATTCGCTCGCCTTCCTCGACATCCACCCGTTGAACCCGGGACACACACTAGTGATTCCGAAAAAGCACTATCCGAGCATGGTTGAGATGCCGCCCGGTGAGGTTGGAGGGATGTTCGTTTCCGTGGCCAAGATTATGCGAGGGGTCATGAAAGCCTCCAAGGCTGATGGAATCAATATCGGCCAGTCGAACGGTCGAGCGGCGTCCCAGGAGGTCTTCCACATGCACGTGCACGTCATTCCACGCTACATTCATGAGCTCCCCGGTGGTTTCCCTGAACGGAAGAACGCGAGCGATGCTGATCTGGAACAGATAGGCCGGAAAATCAGGGGTGCGATCGAGCCCTAAGCCGACTAGGTAGTAGGGCTCCTATCCGTAAGGTGCCTTGACGTCTGGCTGTCGAACCGGAGCTTTGACTGATTTCAGAACCTGGTCGGAAACCTTGAACCTGACGAGTGGCTGGCTTGTGTTGACAAGATACACTGGGTCGCCATCTCCTTGATACTTGTCTATTCTGGACACATTAGACAGCTCGAGCCTTGCCTTCAGAACGGTTCCGTCCGTAAGATGATACTCGTTCCATTTCTCATCTCCGACTCGGTCAAAATCGAGGCTTGCGACGACCTTGTAGGATGAAGGGTCCGCCAGGTTGAGCTGGGTCGTCGTGGGCTGGCCTCTGAGGTTCGGGGCGCCATGGGTTGCGATGATGTTCTGAGCATTCATGTTGTAGGATGGTTGTCCTTGCTCATTCAATCCCCTGACGACTTTGACAACCACGAGCTTCACGAAGAGCTTGGTCTGATCCTCCAGTTTGTACTTAGTCCAAGGCTCAGAAATAACCGTGAACTCCATCGGGGTCATACTTGTGAGATCTATTGTTGCCTGAGGCGACTTCTGGCTGGAACCTGATTCCGGAGACATAATCCAACTAGCATATGCGCGGCTGTCCTATCAACGTTTACTGGAGAACAATGCCCCCTGCGGGAGAATTACATAGGGGAGAATCATCTACTTGAGATTGGAAAAAGAAAAAGTGTTGACCCTGGCTGTTGAGCCAGAGTCTCGGCCTTGGGGGTTTGTTTATTCTTCTGCTTCGGTTGGGGTTATCGTCAGCTGTGTGAGCTTTTCTCCGCGAAGGACTGATATGTTGACGTGTCTTCCGATAGCCTTGTCGTCGAGTAGTCCGCGAAGATCCATGAGGCTCTCAACCGGTTTCCCGTCGAGCTTCACGATAACATCGCCTATTGTTAGGCCTGCTTTCTTCGCAGCACTGTCCTGGTCTACGCCGTAGACGATTAGTCCAGCGTCTTGCCCGATGCTGGCTTGCTCGGATAGATTGTCTGGTAGGTTGATGCTGTCTGCGGTGATGCCCATGTATGCGCGCTTGATCTTTCCATCGTGCATTAGCTTGTCGATGACGCTCTTGACGGTGTTGACTGGTACTGAGATCCCGCGGTTGTTGGCGTATGCAGCGTTGATTCCGATCAGTCTACCCCTAGCGTCAACTAGTGGTCCGCCGGAGTATCCTGGGTTGAGACGTGCGTCTGAGACTACGACCTTGTCCATTGATGCACCCCACCATCCACGTACATTGTATGCTGGGTTGGTTACGATTCCTGATGTTGCGCTTGGTTGTCTGCCGAAGGGGTTGCTGACTGCAAGAACGAATTGTCCGACTTTTAGATTGTCGGAGTTTCCTTGATCAACTGGTGTGAGGTTGTTCGAGTCGATCTTCAAGAGTGCAATGTCCGAGTATGGGTCTCGTCCCACTACTTTGGCTGTGTGTTTCGTTCCGTCGCTGAAGCCTACTTCGACTTCGCGAAGATCACCGATGACGTGGTTGCTTGTGACGATGTGTCCGTCTTTGCTCCAGACGGTTCCTGTTCCGCCTCTCCATCTTCCGGCTCCTACTCGGACGACGGACTGAGAGACTTTCTCTGTAACATCGACTATTGCGTCGGAGATTGATTCAAGTATCGCTGACGAATTTGTTTGTTTACTCATTTTTTCACCTTACCCACTAAGAGTGGGTGGAGCTATTTGTTGACCGAGGAGTGCTAACCCGGGTCACAAGGCTAGGCGAAAGATATGTCCGGAAAGAACGCAACCGGCGTTAACATGTTCCGGCCACGTCTGGGTCCGCCGTAGAGTCGTGAAATGTGGCCCATAAGCTGGTGCGACGCTTTCACTGCTTGACTAATGTCTTTCTCCTCTCCAGCCTTGGCGTCGATGCTGAGGTAGTTCTCGGTGAACTTCGCATCAATCTGGATACTGTCTTCCTCTGTGATCCATTTCAGAACCAGACCCTCTTCGTTCTGTGAGTATCCTAGCCAGCGTAGACTTCCGAACCAGCGCCCCTTGAGACCAGCGATTATCCTCTGAACATCAATATCATGCGGGAGCAGGGATTGGACAATTGGGATCCGTGGCTGAGTTGAGCTTAGAGGACGAGGGACCTGTTGGCTGCCTCTCACGGTCAACCTGTACCCTTCGGAGACCTTCTCTAGAAGACCTTCATCCTCCAATCTGTCGAGAACCCTAGACAACATCTCCTGATGAACGCCGAGTAGGCGCTTCAATCCATCGAAGGCGAAGACCGTCAAGCCTTCTTCTTGGATTGCCTGGAGGATGTTACTATCCCTCGGCGTGAGCTCGATCTCATCATATTCTGCGAGCTCTGGGAATCCGAGAGGGTTCTCTTTCGTGGTGACCATCTATGGTTCTAGCCTTGTGCCCTGATTATAAACCTGGTAGTAGACGGCTACCAAGTAGGTTGCCCCAAGCGTATCAAGTAAGCTTGGCTTGACCGGGAAAAGCGGGGCGCATAAATATCGCAAATCCATCGTTCAGACAACATGTCTCCGAGGAGTATGAAACCGCCGAAAGACGATGCCGAGTATTTCGAGCGACTGACCAAGTCTGTTTTCACAGCCGGCCTCAACTGGACCGTGGTTGAGAATAAGTGGCCTGATTTCCAGAAAGCTTTCGTCCAATTCTCCCTTCCCAAAGTCGCAAAGTTCAATGAGAAAGACGTGAAGACCTTGATGGGCAACGCGGGAATTGTCCGTAATGAGAAGAAAATACGGGCAACGATCCACAACGCCGGCGAGTTCCTGAAGCTGGAGAAAGAGTTCGGTTCAGTCAAGAAGTACATCGACTCCTATGGCAAAGACGAGGAGCGATTGCAGACAAATGTCCAAGATAGATTTCAGCATGTAGGCCCTTCGACAGCCAGGACCTTCCTCTGGTCGTCCGGATGCCAGCTCACGCCCAATAAGGAAGAAAAGAAATGGATGGCCGGCCACAAGTAGATCTTCTTCCGCCATCAAGACAATACTCTAGAAGCTCTTGAGACAGATTCGGGGTCTTGACTTTTTCTAGAGTAGAGGAATCCAGTAGTCGAAGACCATCGCGAGGAATACGATGGCGAGGTACGGGCTTGAGAATTTGAAAGCGGTCCATGCTTGAGCCTTCGTCGGATTGAAAGCTAGCTTCAAATCCACGATAATCATTCCCAGCCCCAGCAACCCAGCGATTGCGTAGCTAGATTATTCCGAACGCTCCTAGACGTACGAAGATGAGAGACGATGGGACCAGCAGGAAAGTATTGAGGGCAATATACTGGGCCGCCCTCTTGTCACCTACAACGACAGGAAGCATAGGAGTACCTGCCTTCAAATAATCTTTCGAGGGTCGAAGCGCGAGGCTCCAAAAAGTGGCTGGGAGTCCAAACAAAGACAAGCAGAGCCCTCAACCAAGGTGCAGCCGCACCAACGTTTCTGGTGGCTGCAGCCCAACCCGCCAAGGGCGCGCAGCTTCCTGCCGAGCCTCCGAGGACGATTTTGAGGGTTGTCCGGCGCTTCAACTTCTTTGTGTAGAAGCCAACGTAGATCGCGGCGCCGAGGAAGATGAACAGGCTAGCCCAGAGTGAAAATAACCATAGGGAGATCCCGACTCTCGCTGCTACGAGGAGCAATCCAAAGCCTAGCGCGTTGAAAGGTGATATCTCTCCTCTCGGAATTGGTCTATGGCTCGTACGCCCCATACTCTGGTCAATGTCCCGATCAAGATAGCAATTCAATGCCCCTGCTCCCGCGGACGCGAGGGTGCCGGCTGCTAGGATCGCAGCGAGGCTTAGCAGGTTAATGCCACGGGTTGCCACTAGGAAGGCCATTAGGGCGGTGAAGTCCAGCAGGAACACTATCTTCGGCTTGGTCAGGTCAAGGTAGGCTGCGCTCTGGACCCCAAAGATGAAAGTGGGGGCCTGTTCATTGATACAAAGTTCGTCTCCAGCACGAACAACCGGTTGGCTGGAAGAGTATGGGCCCTTTTCACAGCACTCGGCCTTTAGGCCAGCCCTACCTATGTCTTCAAGAACGCACTCTTCCTATTCGTGTCTGGAACATTCTTGAGGAGATTATTGGCAAAGACGGCAGTCCTGGTTAGCTGCTGGTGACAATTATGGTGCCTTTCATCCAGTTGGGGTGAAATATGCAGTGATACGAGTACCTTCCGGGAACACTGAGCTGGACGAAGAAAGTGTTTCCATTGTCTACCTCGCCTGAGTCGAATTTTGCCGCTCCACTCGGAACAGAATTAGCCGTGGCCAGCGTTGTGGCCGTGTGAGGGGAGTCATCTCTGTTCTTCCACTCTACAAAACCTCCGGCGACGATGGTTATGTTTGATGGCAAGAAGTTCAGGGTGCTATCTGACGACACCCCGGTTGGGATGTCTATGCATGTAGCGGTCGAACAAGAGATTGGCTTCGGTCTGGCCGGAAAAACCAGGACGTAAGACATGCTGGCTCCGAGAGCAATAGTGATGAGAAGTAGGGCAGACAGGACGATCGTATTCTGTTGGTACTCGGGGGCGGTCATTCGGTTCACTTAATGTCCAAGGGAACCCAAAGCGAGTACGACAGCTAGGACCGCAAAGAAGAGCGATGCCACTGCGATGCCGACAACTGCCCGTGGCTCGTACTTTAGACCCAGATAGATGGCACCTACGGTTGCAACTTGGCTGGCGGCGAGTACGCCGATGGCGATGTTTGTGTAAGTGATGCTGAGGGATAGAGCTTTGTTGGCCAGAGCTGCCTCTAGGAGCGTCGCGACCACTAGGTAGGACCAGGCTGCTATTGGTGTTGTCTTGTTCATTTTATCTCATCAGATTAGATAGAACAGCGCGAAGACGACTAGCCAGACGCTACTGACGAAGGACCAATAGAGGTTCAGATTCTCGACGGTTCCGTAGTTCTTGGCCGAGAACCCTCCAGCGGATGCCTTCCGCATCACGTAGAGGATCAGAAGTAGTCCAGCCAGAACGTGCGCTCCATGAATGCCTGTGGTCACGAAAAAGGTGCTCTCTGGGAGTCCCGCGAACGGAGTTGGCGACCCGGTTATCAGATTGTACCACTCGCTCCCCTTTATCCCGAGGGAGGCGATTCCCAAGAGCAATGTAACACCGAGCCATCCGACCAGGCGCGTGCCATTGCCATTCTTTATCGATTGAAGCCCGAGGTACAACCCAAGACTGCTGGTGAGGACGAGAATTGTGTCCAAAGTCCCAAGGGTTATGCTGTGAAGACTTCCTGGAGGAGGCCAATACGGAAAGTTCAGTCTGATGAACGCGTAGCTA
>Ga0209806_1002505_pt1 | contig 11378 bp, 12 predicted proteins | sample GraSoiAngelo_152_FD_186166 | JGI IMG/M metagenome (GOLD analysis project Ga0209806, IMG submission 186166) | Grasslands soil microbial communities from the Angelo Coastal Reserve, California, USA - 14_1009_12_30cm (SPAdes) (version 2) | ecosystem: Environmental > Terrestrial > Soil > Grasslands ... | reverse complement strand
GGATGCTCGGCTCCGCCGCGCTCGCACTTCCCCTCAGCAGAAGGTTCGGGTTGAAGGTCGCCGTAGGAGGAAGCGAGGTTGAGACATGTGCGGATCCACCGGTGGTCGTCGCGGCTTCGATCGGACTTGCGCTCGTGGATGGGATCAGCGAGACGACGAGAACGAACGCGGTGCCTAGTGCGCGAATGCGACCCATGCGGCCACCTTCCGCTCAAAAGAATTTTGGAGATGCAGGTTGCGACTCTTCACGCGATGCGCTAGCGACGCGCTGCATGACCGGTGCCAGAACAAGAGCGCGCTCGCTCGGACGCTCGACGTTCAGGCGAAGGTCACGCGAAGGTCAACGGCAGGGAAACAGCTCTGCGTTAGTGCCGGGGCAGGATCGCACCTTCATTTGGTTCGACCGTGATCGGCCGTCGGGCACGGGATCGCAGGACGATCGCGCCCGCGATCAGCACGATGAGTAACACGAGCACGATGAGCCGCGGCCAGTCGGGATAGATGCTCTCTGCAGTGAGCACCCGCTCCGAGCCCGACGTCAGATCGAGATGCCACACCAGGCGCGAGTTCTCCGCGGGAAGACCGTTCGTCGCGGTGACCACGCCGGGCAGGCCTACGAAGTAGTCGTAGGTGATTCCGGCAAGGATCGCCTGCGCGAGCTGCTGCGAAGTCGCGTCGTTCGACGTCGGGGTCCCGGTCGGCGTGGTGGGCGCGCGGGCTGAGACAACGACTCGGACCGCGTAGCGCCGCGCGAGGAGCCAGTCGTCGGCCTTGACGTTGATCGTCCCGACATCGAATCCGCCGGTCGAAGACTGAGGAACGGCGGTCTGCGCTTCGGTGAGGCTCACCGATCGGGACATGCGAAGGTGGATCCCCGCGCCATCCGAATTGTCGCGAACCTGCCACTGCGTCCCGGTCTGCCCCTGCGTTTGGCCTTTTGCGGCTGCGTCGGTCATCGCCTGCTTCACTGCGGTGCCGAGGAGGCCATCGGCTTCGACGTTGACCTCCTGCTTGACCGATGCCCCGGGCAGGATTGGATTCGGCTCGATCGTCTGGGTCACACCGAGCGCGAACTTGCCGAAGCACGCGGTCGCGAGAAGGCCCGCGGCGGCGAGCATCGGAAGGCGGCGGTACATCGGGCGGGATTGTGGGCTGAAGGACCCCCGCCGCGGTCTAGAACCTGTCTCGCTTTGGGGCGGTGGCCAATACAACCCGCGATCTGGCCCTGGATCAAGGATCCGCCGGCCTCGCGAACGCCTGGCATCCGCACTGCAGCCTCGACGGTGGAGGTACAAGAGATGGCCAACGAAGAGTGCGCTCACTGTGGTGTGTTGATCACGGAGTGGTCTACGGTCGCCAAGCGCGATGGCAAGATCTTCTGCTGCCCGAACTGCGCAAACGCGCACATGAGCTCGCAGCGCTCCTCCGCGGAGAGCGCGACGGGCTAGCTGCCGGTCAGGCGGCTTCGGCCTCCGGAGCGATCTCCTCGAGCGAGCGTCCGCGCGTTTCCTCGCCGAGTACGGCGACAGCCACAGCGGTGATCACGAGCAAGGCCATGAAGACCGCGAACGTGCCGTTTACCGCGATCGCGGTCACGAGCACCGGCGTGAGATATGGCCCGATGATCCCGCCGACGCGTCCCACCGCGGCCGCGACGCCGGCGCCGGTCGCGCGGACGGATGTCGGATAAAGCTCGGGCGTAATCGTATAGACGACACCCCACGCTCCGAGGTTGAAGAAGGAAAGCAGCGAGAGCCACAGCAACACAAGCCCCGAGTTCCCCGTATCGGTGCCAGCCCCAACGTTGCCGAACATGTATGCGCTGACCGCGGTGCCGAGGAGATATACGACGAGGGTCGGCTTCCGACCCCAGCGTTCCACGAGCCACGCCGCGCTGAAGTATCCGGGAACCTGCGCGAGGGTTGAAAGGAAGAACAGCATGTTCGCCTGGCCCGGCCTGATGTCGTCGAACCCGCGCGCGACGAGGAGCGAGGGGATCCACAGGAACATTCCGTAGTACGTGAGGACGACGCCAAACCAGAGGATCCACAGCATCGCTGTCCGGCGGATGTAGCGCCCACCTAGGAGCTCGGCGATGCGTGTCTTCCCGGCGCGGACCGGCGCGATGACGGGCGCGAGTGTCAGGAGCGCTCCTCCACCTGCGCGCTCGATCCGTCGCACGACGGCGTCGGCTTCCGGGGTGCGGCCACGCTCCGCCAGATACCGCGGAGACTCCGGAAGCGCTCGGCGGAGGTACGCGACATACAGGGCCGGTAGCGCGCCGATGGCGAACGCTCCGCGCCATCCGTAGGCGGGAAGGACTGTGACCGCGACGATCCCGGCGAGGATCGTGCCCCAGGCCCAGAACGATTCGAGGAGCACGATCATCCGTCCGCGTTGCGAGCGCGGCGAGAGCTCCGAGACGAGCGTTGCGGCGACCGGCAGCTCTCCCCCGAGCCCGAGCCCCGCGACCACACGCGCAGCGAGCAATGTCTCGTAGGTCGGCGCGAGCGCTGACAGCGCGGCGCCAAGCGAGAAGACGATGAGCGTCGCGGTGAATATGCCGCGGCGCCCGTAGCGGTCGGCAAGACGGCCTGCGACCGCGGCGCCGAAGAACATGCCGACGAACGTCGCGCTTCCGATGAGTCCGCGCTGGCCCGGATCGAGCTTGAACTCGGAGCCGATCGGGGCCAGGAGAAAGCTCAGCATGAGGACGTCCATCGCGTCGAACATCCAACCGAGGCCCGAGATCGCGAGCAGACGCCAGTGGAAGCGGTTGAGCGGCACGCGATCGAGCCGCGCGACGAACGTCTCTGCCGCGGCGCTCAACTGCCGAGGCATCCCTCCGCGGCGAGCAGCTCCGCGTTCAGGACCGAAGCGCCGGCGGCACCGCGAATCGTGTTGTGCGTGAGCACGACGTACTTGATGCCCATCGCGGGATCCTCGCGCACGCGCCCGACGACCGCGGCCATGCCGCGCTCGGTGTCTCGGTCGAGGATGGGCTGTGGGCGGTCGCGGCCGTCGCGGACGTGGATCGGCCGCTCCGGTGCTGTCGGGAGCTTGAGCTCCTGCGGCCGACCCCGGAACTCGCGCATCGCTTCCTTCACCGCGTCGGGCGAGGGCGAGCCGCGGAGCGCGACGCTCACCGTTTCCGTGTGGCCGTCCCGCACCGAGACGCGGTTGCAGTGCGCCGAGAACGCGAAGGTTGCGTCCACGAAGCGCTTCCCGTCCCACGTGCCGAGGAACTTCTTCGTCTCCTGCTCCATCTTCTCCTCTTCCTCGGCGATGAACGGGACCACGTTGTCGAGCGCATCAAGCGACGCGACGCCGGGGTAGCCGGCTCCGGAGAGGGCCTGCATCGTCGTGACAACGGCGCGCTCGATGCCGAACATCCTGTGCAGGGGCGCGGCGGCGAGCGCGAAGCCGATCGCGGAACAGTTCCCGTTCGTCACGATCGAGCCGGACCAGCCACGCTTGCGGCGCTGCACGTCGAGGGCGTGCATGTGCTCGGCGTTGACCTCCGCGATCATGAGCGGGACGTCCTGGTCCATGCGGTGCGTCTTCACGTTGGAGAAGACGTGGTGCCCGGTCTTGGCGAGGGCCGCCTCCCACTGCTCGGCTGCGTCGGCCGGCAATGCCGAGAAGCAGACCTCGGCATCGAGGTCGGCCGTGGTCGGCTGCAGGGTCATACCCGCGACCGCGGCCGGCATCTCGCCGGACCAGTGCCACGGGGTCACATCGCCGTAGCGCTTGCCGGCCTTCGCATCGCTCGTGGTGAGCGCGGTGATCTCGAACCAGGGATGGCCCTGCAGCAGTCCAATGAACCGCTGCCCGACCGTCCCTGTGGCGCCGAGGATCGCGACCTTGCGCTTGCGCATCCGGCCAAGTCTGACGTATCAGGCGATCGTTGCGGCAAGCCAGCGGCGAGCGGGGTCGATCCAGCGCAAGAGACGCAGGTGCGCGGCCGCGAGGGACGCGAGCATCTCGTCGTCGCTAACGACATGCCGGCCCTCGATTCGGATCTGCCAGTGGCCGTGCGTTCCGGCGTCGTAGTCGATCGTTTGATAGATGAGCTGTCCGACACGAGAGATCTCGGACACGCGAATGGTGACGGCGCCCAGGTGCCGTTCGGTGGGCCTCGGGTCGTTCCCGATCTCGGGGTCGTACCGCTCGATCAGGGCGACCCCATTCGGCGCGAGATGGCGCCGGACCGCTTGCAGCATCGCGAATCGCATCTCGTCAGGCGCGTTGATGAGGGTGCTCATGAGGAGCACGCCGCCGAACGTGCGCCCGAGGTCGAGATCCTCGATGCGCGAGAGGACCGTTTCGGCGCCTTCGATGAGCTCGAGCATTTCAGGGTTGAAGTCGACGGCCACGACGCGGCGACCGAGCGCGATCAGGGGATGGGTGATGCGGCCCGAGCCCGCGCCGAGCTCGAGAATCTCGGCATTGTCCGGTATTTCGCGGTCGATGAGCTCGGGCTCGTCCGCGGCCTCGAGCAGGCGATACAGGTCCACAGGCGCGCCTGGGTCGCGCACGCGGTCGAGTGTGGCAGACGGCAGGGGGTCGAGCACTCACCCCGTGAAACGGACGAGGTCTACGAGGAGCGCAGGCGTGACGCGCGGCGCGTGGCTGATGACCGCACCGGTCTCATCGAGCACTCGGTAGCCATTGGCGATCGGCGTGACGTTGTCGGGGATGATCGTGCGCACGAGGTCGCCGTGCTCGTCGAAGACGAGGTAGCTCGGTGTGTACCGGCATTTGTAGAAGTCGCCGATCGCCGCCCCAGCCGCGGTCGGCAGCTCCACCCGAACGAACCGGGCCTGCCGGCCGAGGCGCGTCGCCGCGATCTTGATGGTGCGCCGGTTGGCCATGCAGATGAGGCAGAAGTTCGAGTACAGCTCGACGACGGTGGGCTTGCCGCTCTTCACGAGGCGGGCGAGCTGCTCCGGGGAGGTGATGTCGGCCGGGCCGGGACGCATCGAGAGCCAGACCGCGCCGAACACGACGAGATCGATCGCGGTGGTCGCGGCGACTGCCGGGAGCGCCAGGGGGCCGACCGGGGCGAGCACGACCGCGATACCGAGGATGGTCGGGATGGTGACGGCGGCTACGAGGAGCAGGAAGCTGAAGTGGTTGAGCGTCCTCAGCGGTGGAACTCTTCGTGGATGAGGCGCACCGCCTTCTCGCGGTCTTTCTCCATGACCACAAGAGAGATGTTCAGCTCGCTCGACCCCTGCGCGATCGCGACGACGTTCACGCCGGCCTTTCCGAGCGCCGTGAACACGCGAGCGGCCACCCCGGGCGTGCCGCGCATCCCCTCCCCCACCGCGGCGACGATCGCGACCGGCCGCTCGACGTCGATCTTCTCGACGTCGTGCCGGCGCAGCTCGGCGTTGAACATCCTCTCGAGCGCATCTTTCAGGCGATCGGTCGCGTCGTCGGGGACGACGAGGCAGATCGAGTTCTCGCTCGACGACTGGCTGATCATCATGACGGAGACCCGCTCCGCCGCCGCGGTGTCGAACACGCGGGCCGCGAATCCGGGAACGCCGCTCATGCCCGCGCCCTGCACCGTGATGAGTCCGAGCCCGCCGAGCGACGTGGTCGCCTTCACGACGCTGCCGTCTTTGTCGGTGTTGTTCGTGATCGTGGTGCCGCGGTCCGACGGCGCGAATGTGTTGAGGATCCGCACCGGAATCCCGGCCTCGACGGCCGGAAGCACCGTGCGCGGGTGGATGACCTTCGCGCCGAAATAGCTAAGCTCCGCGGCCTCCGCGTAGGACATCGAATCGAGCGGCTTCGCGCCCTTCACCACGCGGGGATCGGCGCTCATGACACCGCTGACGTCCGTGTAGATGCGTAGGTCGTCGGCCTTCGTGGCCGCCGCGAGCACGGCGGCCGAGTAGTCCGATCCGCCGCGGCCGAGCGTCGTCGTCACGCCGTCCACCGTCGAGCCGATGAACCCTGTGACCACCGGCACGACGCCGTAGCCGAGCCGCGAGTCGAGCTCCTTCGATGCACGCGAGCGGGTCTCCTCAACGATCGGATTAGCGTGCCCGAACGCATCGTCGGTGATGAGAAGCCCCTCAGCCGAGAGGGCTTCGGCCTTCGTGCCGGTGTGGTTCAAGACCGCGGCGACGATCGGCGCCGAGATCCGCTCTCCATACGAGACGATCGCATCGAGGGTTCGCGCGGTGCATTCCCGAAGGATCGCCACGCTCTGCAGGAGCGCGGTGGTGCGCTCGGTGAGGTCGGCGATCTCCTTCAGCACGTCCGCCGATTCGAAGCCGAGGGCGTCGGCGACGAGGTTCCGGTGCTCTCCCGAGAGTCGGAGGATCGTGTCTTGCGCGGTCTGGGCGTCTCCGTTCTCGGCGGCGCGAGCGGCGCCGATAAGCGCATCGGTCGTGCCGGCCGTCGCGGAGACGACGACGATCCGCTCGCCCCTTGTTCCCTTCACGATCTCGGCGACGCGCTGCAGCGCGGCAGGCGAGGCCACGGACGTTCCGCCGAACTTGAGAACGGTCCGCATTACGCGCTTCGCTGCGCGATCTGGATCACGTCCCCGAGTATCGCGGACGCGGTGGCGTCTCCGCCGGCGCCCGGGCCGCTCCACACCAAACGTGGAACGAGATCGCTCTCGAGCGTGATCACGTTGGTGGGCCCGGTCGCCTGGCCTTCGAGCGAGTCCGCCGTGACCTCTTCAGGTCCGACGCGGGCCTTGGTGGCCTTCTCGCCGAAGTCGGCCACGGCGAGGTAGCGCACGCGTGTGCCGCGCGCGGCGGCACCGGTCAGGTCCGACGCGGCGACGCCGCGGAGGCTGGTGCGGCGCACGTTGTCGGGATGGAAGTGCCGGCCCTCGAGCAGCGAGACAAGGATGGCGAGCTTGTACGCGGCGTCGTGCCCGTCGACGTCATTCGTGGGATCGGCTTCGGCATACCCCGCGGCGATGGCTTCGGCCAGCGCCTCGTCGAATGACTTCCCCGTCTCCATGCGCGAGCAGATGTACGTCGTCGTCCCGTTGAGGAGGCCGCGCACGACACGCGGGCGCACCGCGCCGAGTCCGCGCATGCCCGCGACCACCGGGACGGCCGCGGCGACCGCGGCCTCAAACCGGAGCTCTCGCTTCGCGAATCGGGCGGCCTCGTGGAGCGCCTTCCACTCCTTCGCGACGAGCTCCTTGTTCGCGGTGACGACGTGCTTCCCGCGCTCGAACGCACCAAGCTCCAGATCGCGCGCCGGGTCGGTGCCGCCGATGACCTCGACGACGATCGCGATCTCGTGGTCGTCGAGGATGGCGTGCGGGTCCGCTGTGACCGGGACGTCGCCGGCGTTCCGCTCCTTCTGCGGGTCGCGCACCGCGGCCGCGACGAGCCGGAGGGGCCGTCCCGCCGCCGCGTCGATGCGGCGGGAGCGTTCGGCGAAGGCGCGCGCGACGGCGGAGCCGACCGTGCCGAGTCCCAGGAGACCCACGCCGAGCCCGCGGGCGCTCATCCCGGCTGGCCCCACACGACGCCAGAGACGACCTCCGCCCGCACGCTGGTGAGGCCATGGCGGGCAAAGATGGCCCGAGCTTGGCGCTCAAAGTCGTCGGCGCGCGGACCGAGCGTGGTCCTCGAGAGTGAGCTCGTGCTGGCGAGCATGGCCAGGTAGTCGTCCAGCGACTGCTCGACGGCCACCGGTGCCGCCCCGCGCTGGCCTTCCCGGACGAAGTGGCCCGAGGTCTCGAGCGCTTTCACGAAGTCGACCGTCGAGACGTGACGCGCGATGGGTGAGAAAGCCCGTATCAGGTTGAGGAACTCGCCTCGCCACTTGTGTTCCGCGTAGACACTGTCCATGTCGACGATGGCAAGGCGGCCTCGAGATGCGAGCGCGTCTCGGAAACGCGGCATGACGATCTTCGGGTCCATCCAGTGCAAGCTCGCGCCAGTGGTGACGAGACCGTATGGCGGATTCAGTGGAGCCGTTTCGGCGGTCCCCAGGATCCAGTGGATGCGCGCGTTGTCCGCGCCTGGCCGCAGCCTGGCCTCGCGGAGCATCGCGGCGGATGGGTCGACTGCATCGACGCGCTCGGCGAACCGCGCCAGGCCGATCGTGAGCGCTCCGGTCCCGGATCCCGCGTCGAGGACGGTCCGCGGCTCGACGAGAAGCCCTTCAAGGATCTCGAAGATTTCGGGTGGGTAGGGTTGACGGAACCGGTAGTTGCGGGCGACCTCCTGGTCCTCGAACGCGCGGCCGAGCTCGCGCGGATAGGCGGGACTCATTCGATCGCCTTCTCGAGGAGGTCGAGCGCAGCGCCGACGGACGCGAGTCGATTGCCCTCTCGGTCGTAGGGCCACTCGTACTTGCGCACCGCCGAATGCTCGTCGCTATCGACAGCGACGTAGGTGAGCCCGACCTTCTTCCCCGGCGTCGCGCCTCCAGGTCCCGCGATTCCGGTGACGCCGAGACCGATCTTCGCGCCCAGCCGCGCGCGGGCGCCGCGCGCGAGCGCGCCGGCCACGACGGACGAGACCGCGCCGTGTCCGTGAATAAGGTCAGGCGCTACCTCGGCGAGGATCGTCTTCGCTTCGTTGGAGTAGACAACGGCACCCCCCTTGAAGTACGCGCTCGCGCCGCCATGCGCGGTGAGGACCGCAGCGAGGAGGCCGCCGGTGCACGACTCCGCGGCGGCGACCGTCAGCTTGCGGCGGCGCAGCCGCGAGTGGAGGCCGCCCATGCGCTCCTCGAGCTCAGGCAGGGTGGGCGGACGTCTGTTTGGCACGAAACACGAGTCTGACGCCAGAGAGCACGGTGAGCGCGGTGGCGGTCACGAGCAGGGCGTTCGCGAGGGTGGCGAGGCCCGCGGCGGGCCAGGCAGCCGTCGCCAGGAGTGCCACCGTGGCGCCGACCTGTAGGACCGTCTTGGCCTTGCCGTCGACGCCGGCGCGGACGGCGTGGGGCGAGCGCGCGCGCAACTCCACGGCGACCAGCTCGCGGGCGACGATGAGGGCGACGGGCCAGACTGGCGCCGCGCCGCGCACCGCGAGCGCCGCGAGGGTGCCCACCACGAGGATCTTGTCCGCGAGCGGATCAAGCGCTGCACCGAACGCGGTGGTCTGACCGCGACGGCGCGCGAGCGGTCCGTCAATCGCGTCCGTGGCGGCGGCGCCGAGGAAGACGAGCAGGGCAAGGGATGCCTCGCCGATCGCGATGAGACCGACCACCGGGACGACAAGAAGCGCGCGTGCCGCAGTGAGCGCGTTCGGGAGCGTCACTGCGCGACGAAGACGCGCTCGACGACCTCCCCCGGACGGCCAAGGGATGCGATGACCTGACCGTTGTGATTGACCTGGACGGCGGCCGCGTTCCCGGTCTTGATCCGGACTTCCTTCCCCTGGAACGTGGCGGTCTCGCCGTCCTTGAAGACGCGCCCTTGGCAGGGATCGCAGTTGCCGTCGACGGTCGCGAGGATCCAGGAGTCTCCGCCGGTCACGCGCACGATGACGACGGCGGCGGTGTAGGCGATGACCACGGTCCGTGTCTCCTCGACGGTGCCGCCCGCGCTGTTGCGCGCGACGATGCGGAAGGGCTGCGGTCCCGCAGGCAGGTAGTAGCGCGCCTGGAACGTGCCGTCTGAGCTTACGGCCACGGGCACGCTGTTGATCTGCACGGTCACGCCCCGGCCGACGCGACCGTTCACCTGAACGTACGTGTTTGTGAACGTCGCGCCGTTCGCAGGCTGCTCCACCGCGAGGACCGGGGGCGCGCTCACGCCCACGGTCGGCGCCTGGTACTGGATGGTGCGGCTCACCCGATTCGTCTTTCCGGCTGCGTCAAGGACCTCGATGACGACGTGGTTCGATCCCGGCTTCAGCGAGACGGTCGTGGTGAAGCTGCCGTCACTCGCGGTCCGGATGTCGCCGAACACATCTGGGCCCGGGAACACGTTCACCGTGATCCGGCCGTCTGGCACCGTCACTCCGTGCACGAGGAGGTCGGGGCTGGCGGCGAGGCCGTCGGACGCCGGATCGATGATCTCGAGCTTCGGCAGCGTCGCGAACGTCGTGAATTGGTAGTACATGTAACCGAGGAACGAGCCGACGAACGCGATGATCAGCACCGGAACGAAGACCACGGGCCGGAAGATGAAGCTGTGGTGGACGACCGGGCGATACGGCTTGAAGGAGCGCTTCGGGGTCGGCTCCGGCGGGCCGCCGCCACGTTCCTGCTGGTACAGCACGACGAGCTCGTCCGTTTCTAGATCGAGGTAATCCGCGTAGTTGCGAAGGAAGCCGCGCGTGTACACGGCGCCTGGGAGCGACGGGTAGTCCCCATCCTCGAGCGCCGTCAGGAATTTCTCGCGGATGCGCGTGTCGGCGGCCGCCTGCTCGAGGGTGATGCCCTTGCGCTCGCGCTGCGCGCGGAGCTGCTCGCCGAGGCTAGGCATCGTCCTTGGCCATCCCGTAGACCTCGCGCATCTTGCCGGGGCCCTGCGATGGTCCGATGACGCCGTTCTGTTCCATGATGTCGATGAGCCGGCCCGCCCGCGCGAACCCGATCGTCATCTTGCGCTGAAGCATCGACACCGACGCCTGCCCCGCCCGGTGGACGATCTCCACCGCTTCTTCGTAGCGATCGTCGTCGATCTCGTCGCCGCCGTCATCACGCGCTCGCGCGCGCTCTTTGTCCTCGATGATCGAGAGGTCGTAACGGGCTTCGCGCTGCTGCCTCCAGTGACGGATGACCTGCTCGATCTCCGCATCGGAGACGAACGCTCCCTGGGCGCGGACCGGTTTCGCCGAGTCCGGCGCCAGCCAGAGCATGTCGCCGCGACCCAGGAGCTTCTCCGCGCCGGTCATGTCAATGATCGTGCGGGAATCGACCGACGAAGCGGTAGCAAACGCGATACGAGCGGGCACGTTGGCCTTGATCAGCCCGGTGATCACGTCGACCGAGGGGCGCTGCGTGCCAAGCACCAGGTGAATGCCGGTGGCGCGCGCCAGCTGGGCGACGCGCGTGATCTGCTTCTCGACCTGGATCGGCGCCTGGAGCATGAGGTCCGCCAGCTCGTCGATGATGAAAACGACGTACGGCACCCTGTCGGTGCCGGTGTGCTTTTCGTTGTAGGAGGCGATATTTCGGGCGTTCGCGCGTGCGAACAAGCGATACCGGCGATCCATCTCGCTCGTCGTCCAGTACAAGGCGTTGAGGATCTGGGGCGAGTCGTGCATGACCGGCACGACGAGGTGCGGCACCCCGTTGAATCCGGGGAAGTCGACCCGCTTGAGGTCCCCGATCAGGATCCGCACGTCGTCGGGAGTCGACTGAATGAGCAGGCTCGTCAGGATCGCGCCGATGCAAACGCTCTTGCCTGAGCCGGTCTGGCCGGCGATCAA
>Ga0209806_1002504_pt1 | contig 11379 bp, 14 predicted proteins | sample GraSoiAngelo_152_FD_186166 | JGI IMG/M metagenome (GOLD analysis project Ga0209806, IMG submission 186166) | Grasslands soil microbial communities from the Angelo Coastal Reserve, California, USA - 14_1009_12_30cm (SPAdes) (version 2) | ecosystem: Environmental > Terrestrial > Soil > Grasslands ... | reverse complement strand
TTCCTCTCGTGCGCGAAGGGCGAGCCTCTGCAGCTCATGCGCGTCGGCCACGGCGCCGCGCACGCGCGCTTCCGCGACGTCCCGATCGAGGTCCGCGAGTGAGCCTTCTCGGCGCGGACCGGCTGCTGGCGCCCGCCCGCGAGGCGCTCCGCGATGTGCCTGCGGATGAGGCGGACATCCACGTCCATCGCCGGCGCGCCGCGATCACTCGCTATTCGCGGAGCTCGATCCACCAGAACGCGGTCTCCGACGAGACGCACGCGACGGTCAGGGCGATCGTCGGAAAGGCCGTCGGCATCGTGACGACGAACTCGCTCGCGCCTCCCGACCTGCGCCGCGCGCTCGCCGACGCCGCGTCCCTCGCCCGCGCCAGCCGGCCCGACGACGAGTGGCCCGGCGTCGCCGACCCGGAGCCCATCGCCGCGACCTCCTCGTTTCACGAGGAGACTGCCGCCACAACGGCGGCGGCACAGGCGGAATGGATCGGCGCGGTGTGCGTCGCCGTCCCGAGCGGCATGCGCGCGGCCGGCACGTCGCAGATCGAGGTGACCGAGGACGCCGTCGCGAACACGCGCGGCGTCGCGGCGTACGCGCCCGCGACGATGGCCTACCTTCGCGCCCTCGTTCAGAGCGACACCTATGTCGGCTCGGGCTACGCCGAGGAGCTTTCGATGCGCTCCGACGCGCTGCATCCGAAGACGATCGCCGCACGCGCCGCCGAGAAGTGCTCGCTCGACCGCGACCGCACCCAGCTCGAGCCCGGCGATTACGAGGCCGTGTTCGAGGAGCTCGCCGTCGCTGAGGTCCTTCGCATCATGTCGCTCACGGGCCTCGGTGGGCAGACGGTGCGAGAAGGGCGTTCGTTCATGAGCGGCCGCGTGGGGGAGCGGGTCACCGGCGAGAATTTCACGCTCCTCGACCATGCTCTTGACGCGCGCACCATCGCGGTGCCTTTCGACGTCGAGGGAACGCCGAAGCAAAAAGTCACGCTGGTCGAGCGAGGGGTCGCGCGCGGCCCGGTCTACGACCGCACCTCCGCGAAGGCGATGGGTGCGCGGTCGACAGGTCACGCCGCGGACCCATCGCGTTATGCGGCGGGCGGCCACGCCGGGCATCTCGCGATGGCCGGCGGCCCCGCGACGCTGGAGCAGCTCGTCGCCGCGGTGCATCGGGGGGTCCTCATTACGCGATTCCACTACACGAACACGCCCGACCCGCGTGCCGCGACTATGACGGGAACGACCCGCGACGGAACCTTCCTCATCGAGGACGGCAAGATCACGCGGGCCCTCGCGAACGTTCGCTACACGATGAGCGCGCTCGACCTTTTCGCCGGGATCGAGCTTCTCGGACCGCAGCGCCTCGCGCGGGACTGGTGGAGCTCAAACGGGATGGGCTCGATCATGTGTCTCGTGCCACCGATGAAAGTGCGACGCGCGACGATCACGGGATCGAGCCCGCTCTAAGTCAGATCCTCAAAGGCTAGGTGGCGCTTCCGGCCGCGAGCGCCTGCAGGAAACGGACGATCTCCCAACGCTCGATCTCGGTGAGCTTCGGCTTGCCGGTGTCAGGATCGACCACGGACCACGCCGGCATCGCGGTGAAGGGGATCCCGTTCGCGATCCAGTACTCGAGCTCACCCGGGGCGTGCTGGGGGACGTGCACTTGAAGGTTGAACGGCCGGGGATTCAGCGTCAGCGCCGCCGGTCCATCGCCAAGGCCCTGCGGCCCGTGGCACACGACGCAATTCGCCTGGTAGAGGGCTCGACCGGCGGCGACGGTGGCGGGATTGTCTGGAGTCGGGTTCTGCGCAAAACGCGCGGTCAACGGGACCGGTGGCGTCGGGATGTTCGGGGCGATGGTGTAGGCGAGACCAAGCGCGACGACGATCAGCGCGCCGAGAAATCCCGCGCTCTGCGCTAAGCGCTGCCACTCACCGCCGCGTCGCCACCGAAGCAGCGCGAAGAAACCGAAGACGGCCGCGCCGACCGCGAGGGCGATCGCGATCTGCTCCAGCCCCTGACGGGAGATCGGGAAGATCACTTCTTCGCGTCGGCGCTAGGCGGGGGCTTCGCCTTCTTCTTTTCCTTCCGCGTCGACCACCACCAGAGGCCCACGAACAGGACGAGCGGCACCCCGAGCTCGAGGATCTCGTCGAGCCAGGTGCCGGTGGCGCCGTGCGCCGATACGGACGCGAAGATCATCGGGATACGACGAGGCTATACGCACCCGTGCCTTCGTTTCCGACCGCGATCGCGACCTTCCACGTGCCCGCGTCGAGCCCGGCGATCGCGAACTTGTACCGGCCCGGACCGAGCGTCGCGGCGTCCTCGGTCGCGTCGATCGGTGCCTGCGCCGACGGACCAGAGAACGTGGCGCGGATCGGCTTGCCGGTGACGGGATTGCCGTCCGCTCCGATCAGCACACCGAATATCGTCACCGGTGCGCCAGACTGCACGGTCGCCGGATCCGTGAACACGATCATCGTGTACGGGCCGACGGTGAGAGCTTGCGAGGTGGTCGCGCCGCCACCCGTTGGCGCGCCGACGGGGAACGTGAAGACGGTGCTCACGTCCTCCTTACCTTGGAGACGGACGATCGTCTGGATCTTCCAGGTGCCATACATCGCGGTCGGGCTGCCGTTCGCGACGTACTCGCCTGGCGCGCGCTCGGTCGCCGCGAGCTCCTGCTCGCCCATGTCGTGCTCGATCATCGTGAAGCGGAAAGCGACCTTCTCGGCCCTGGTAACCGGCGTGAGGCCTTGATGAACGCGAAGCACGTACGTGTTGCGGCCGGCGCCGCCGCTCGCCACGAGCATCTCGAGCCGTAGACCAGCCACGTGCTGCGTCTGGTCGTACGCGGCGGCCGAGGGCTGAGCGGGCGGCGCGAAGGCCGTCAGAAACGCCGCGGCGACGATGATGACGACGAAGATCGCGGTCTCGGCGACGGTGTCCCGGATGAGCGCGGTCCGTGCGCGAATCCCGGCGCGGAGCCGCGGTCCCCACCGGAGCAGGTTGAACGCCCCGATCGCGAGGGCGACGAGGACGAGGACGATCTTCACCGCGAGCGCGATCCCGTACGGCGTCTCGTAGAGATCGTCGATGAGGACGAGGCGGTCGAGGGCCTGGAGCACTCCGGCAGTGATGAGGAGCGCGGTGGCGACGAGCGCGGTCACCGAGAATCGCCACACCGTCGCGCCCAAGGCCCTCGCGTCCTCCGCCGTCCTGTCCGGCCTCGTAAGGAGGACGCACCAGAGCAGCGCGACGACGCCGCCCGTCCACACCGAGACCGCCAGAACGTGCACGAAGTCGAGCGTCATGCTCTTGAGACTTCCGAGCGCCGTCGCGTGCGACACGAGCGTGGCCGTCATCGCCGCGGCGACTCCCGCGGCGAGCGCGATCATGCGACGTGGCCGGAAGGTCGCGAGCGGACCGATGGTCATGACGCCTCCCCCGGCCAGCGCGCCGACGGGTCGCATCAGTGCGAGGCGTGGCGTGACTGAGATCGCCGCGAGCACGAGCCCCGCGAAGGCCCGCACCGCGAGCATGATGCCCAGCCGCGGCGGGAGCTTGGCGCCCTGGTCGAACATGAGCGCGAGCGACCCCGCGACGATGAGCCCGCCCGCGATCAGAAGGAGCGACGACTCGCGCCGCGGTTCGACGCCGGCCGGGGCAACGAAGAGGACGAAGAACGCGGTGCCGAGGCCGAGAGCGATGCCGGCGTACGACAGGGCCCGGCCGACGATCTCCAGCGTGGTCGGAGGTGGGGCGGACCCGCCAATGTCGGGCACTGCCGGAAGTGGACCGTTACCCACGACGAATGCGAAATTGCCTTTCGTCGTGTGTCCGTCGACCGCGCTCCTCGCGGTCCACGCGACCAGGTATCCACCCTCGGTTATCGGCTCGACTGAGACGCGCAGGCCGTTGGGGTCACCCGATGCCCCGACATCGCCTCTGTCGTAGCGCTTTCCGCTGCCATCGAGCACCTGGATGTCGCTCCCTCGTGGATCGGGTGGCTCGCTGAACTCGATGCGGATCTCGGTTGGTGCCTTCACCAGGCGCGCGTCCGAGGCCGGGTTCGAACGCACGTAGTTCGCGTGCGCCTCCGCGGCACCGCCCAGAAGGGCGGCACCGCCGAAGACGCACGCCGCGATGAGAGCGAAACGGCGCATCAGCGCCGTCCGGTGACCAGACCGGCCGCCGAGGCCAACAGCGCGAGGCCGCCGAGGACGATCCCGGCGATGACGAGAGTCTGAAGCTGATCAAGACGCGCCGCGAGGTCGGCGTTCGCGGGCACGCGGTCGGGGAACTGGAGCGCATCGCTGGAGATCGCGCCATCGAACGTGTTCGGCCCCGACTCGAAACGCTCGTCGACCTTTGTTGAGCCCGCGTCACCCAAGATGTGGAATATGTAGTCCCCCGCCTTGGTGGGTATGAATCGGCCCTCGTAGTGACCGGGAGTCGCCTCTTCGGTCGCAAGGTCGAGCGACAGCTTCTTTGCGCCGCCGCCGACGATGACCTCGGCCCGAAGCGTGCTCGCGAGCCCCTCCACCGGCTTGGAGCCGCTGGTTTCGGTCACATCGAGGCTCAGGCCGTTCGCGACATTCACGTATGCAGGCTCGTTGATCCAGCCGACCACGAAGGTGTAGGGGCCGACCGCACGGCGCTCGTGCCCGAGCGCGATGTTCGTATTGACCGCGAAACTCGACACGACGACGGCGACCGCCGCCACCGTCGCGAGCACACGCGACATAAAACCCTCCTCGGTCTTTATTGATCAGGTCGCGACGACGGAGGGTCTAGGTGCGGGGCGGTCCGAGAAGAAGCGGCGCGCTCCAGAGCGCGCCTGAAATCAGCGGGATCGGAACGTTGGCCGTCGGCCGCCGGGTGGGCCGCGGTAGCCGCGGCGACGCGAAGAGCAGGAGGCCCATGGCCACCGCGGCGAGGCTCGTCGCGAGAGGCGAGACCATCTCGAGTTTTTCACCGCGCGCGTAGAGCTGCTGAAGGTGCATCAGGAAAATGGGGAAGCGGTAGGCGGCCAGCACGTGGTCGTGGAAAGCTGGCGTGCCCGGCGGGTCGACGTGCGGCGCCACGACCAGGCCGGCGCCCGCGAGGGTCGCACCGGTCGCCGCGAGCGAGAAGACCGCTATCGCGAGAAGGCGGCGCACCTCAGCAAAGGATACGGCTCGCCTTTGCGCCAAATGGTGTCAGGGGCGCCACGCCAGTGTTCAGCTGGCGCACTCGCGACAGAGGCCGACGACCGCGGAGTGCGCCAGGTCGGCGCGGAAACCGTGCTCTCCGCGAAGCCGCTTCGCGAGCGGCTCGAGGATCTGCATCGGGATGTCCTCTTCGGAGCCGCACTTTCGGCACACCAGGTGGCCGTGCTGCGGTGAATCGGAGCGGCGCCATCGCGTGACCCGGTCGTCGAGATGGGTGTGCGTGACGTACCCGAGCCTCTCGAGCGCCTCGAGGTTGCGATAAACGGTCGACGGATCGATCTGCGGATGGCTGGCGCGGATCGATCGCGAAATGTCTTCCGCGGTCGTGTGATGACGGGCCCGGCGAAGGACGTCGAGGACGAGCCGCCGTTGCACGGTCATACGCATGCCGTTGGCGCGCATGTCGTCGGCGATGCCCACAGCCGCCAGCGTGACGCAACTGCGATCGTGTTGCAAGAGCCGACTATTGCGAACAGTTGCGATAACCTTTCACCGTGGACCTCAGCATCGTCGTGCTCCTGCTCGGGATGGCCGCGCTCGGGTTCCGGCACGGCTTCGACTGGGACCACATCGCCGCGATCACCGACATCACGAGCACCACCAGCGCGAGCCACACCGAGGCGGACGTCCCGGCCGGCGCTCCGATGCCCTCGCACGGCCACGACCGTGACGAGCTGCGCGGGCACCAGCACGCGCACACGGCCGGAGGACCCAGTGCGATGCACGCGCTCGCGGAATCCCGTTTTGCGCACGAGGAGCGCCACGCCGTCGGGCTCGCGACGCTCTATGCGTTCGGACACGCCTTCGTCGTGGTCGTTCTCGGGATCGCCGCACTCCTCCTGGGTGCGGTGCTGCCGGACTGGGTCGATCCGATACTCGAGAAGGTCGTCGGCGTCACCCTCGTGCTCCTCGGCCTGTGGGTGCTCTTCTCCGTCTACCAGTACCTCCGTGGCAAGGGCGAGTTCCGGCTCCGCAGCCGCTGGATGCTCGTGTTTGACTTCATCCGCTACGGCTGGGGCGCGCTCCAGGCGCGCATCCACGGCCACGAGCACACCCCGTCGGTCCACGCGACGCAGTACGGACCGAAGACGGCGTTCGGCGTCGGGATGATCCACGGCGTCGGCGCCGAGACAGGGTCGCAAGCTTTGCTCCTTGCGGGGATCGCCGGGGTTACCGGCGTCACGGGGATCGTGATCCTGCTCGCGTTCGTGGTCGGGCTCCTCGCCTCGAACACGCTCGTCGCCGTCGTCAGCGCGTCCGGATTCATCGGCGCGCAGCGCCTGCGGACGGTCTACGTCGTGGTCGGCTTCGTCGCGGGCCTCGGCAGCCTGCTCATCGGAATCCTTTTCATCAGCGGTCTCGGCACGGCCCTTCCCGACCTGCAGGAGGTCCTCTTCGGGGCTCACACCTAATAGCCTCATCGGGTGCGTCATCTCGCGGCGCTTCTCGCCGTTGTGGTCATGGCCTCCTGCTCCGGCACGCCGCCTCCCGCGACGGCGACGCCCGTCAGCGATCTGGTGCTCCCGACGACCCTGCCCAACGGTAAGGTCGAGGTCGTCGTGAAGAGCCGCTACGCGGTCGGCGACACGATCCGCGCGACGGTGCGACTCATCCCGACCACCGGTACGTTGCGCGGGCCTCTCGACGCCTATGTCCAGGCGAGTGGCTTCCACGGGACCGCCACGGTGCGACACCTCCCGGTCGAGCCAGTAAGCGCGAACGCTGGATCACCTGCATCGATGGGGCTGGCCTGGGACATGCGCGACGACTCGGGGCAGCCCGTCGGGAGCGACGACTACAGCCTGGTGTTCACCGTGATCGACGACTCGGGCCGCGGAACGACGGTCGGCGCGACCCTGCAGGTCCGATGAGGGTGCTCGGTCGCATCGTCCTCGTCCTCGCGATCGCGACCGTCGCGGCGTGCGGGAATCCGAACACCGGCGTCGGGGTCGAGGTCATCGACGGGCACGTCGTGAAGGTGATCGCCTCAGGTGACCGCGACGGGGCGAAGTACCAGCGCCTCGCGGTGCAGCTCGACGACTCGCTTTATCGCGGCGAAGTGGTCGAGCTCGAATGGGACGGCCGGCGCGCGTTGAACGAGAACGGCTTTCTCTCGCCCGGCGACCGCGTCCTGTTGACGCTGAGCCGCGAGGGCAACACGCGCACCTACACGATCTCCGAGATCGTGCGGCTTCCCTCGCTGTGGCCGCTCGTGGTCCTACTCGCTCTCGCGCTCGTCGCGGTCGGACGCTGGAAGGGGGTGGCATCGCTTGCGGGCCTCGGCGCGAGCATCGCGGTGTTCCTCCTCGCCGTTCTGCCGGCTGTCCGAAGCGGGGACGATCCGCTTCTCGCGACCCTTCTCGGTTCCGTCGGCGTCCTCATCGTGGCGGTCTTCGTCGTGCATGGATTCAATCGAAAGAGCGTCGCCGCGCTAGTCGGCACGTTGGCCGCGCTTGTGTTCGTCGTGGCGCTCGCGGCGGTCGCCATCGGGGTCGCGCGAATCACCGGCCTTGGTACGGAGGATGCGATCTTCGTTTTCGTCGGGACCGGGGGGAAGGTGGACATGCCGCGACTTGTGCTCGCCGGGGTCGTCGTGGGCTCGCTGGGGGCGCTCGTGGACATGGCGGTGGGCCAGGCGTCGACCGCGTTCGAGCTGTCCGCGGCGAGCGGGCTCCGCGGCCGGAAGCTGTATCTCTCGGCGCTCAACGTTGGCCGGGACCACATCGGCTCGCTCGTGAACACGCTCGCGCTCGCGTATTTCGGCGGGGCCCTGCCGCTCATCGTGCTCATCTCGCTCGGATACCAACCGCTGTCGGTCGCGGTCAACAGCGAGGAGATCACTCAGTCGATCATGGCCGTCCTCATCGCGAGCATCGGCCTCGTCCTCTGCGTTCCCCTCACGACGGCGATCGCGACATACCTCGCGGACCGGGTGCCCCGGCCCTAGGCGGTCGTCGCTTTTTCCTGAGCCGCGGTGCCGCCGGCCGTCGCCAGTCGCAGCTCCCGACGGCGGGGGCCGATGACAAACCGCGCCACCAGGTAGCACGCGAAACTCAGCGTGGTCACGAAGACGCTGACCGGCGCGTTCGTGACGAGTGAGAGAAGGATGCCGCCAAGGGTGCAGAGGAGCGCGATCCCCACGCTGTAGACGGTGGCCAGTCCGGGACGAGGCGTAAGGCGCTCGGCTGCGGCGCCGGGCGTGATGAGGAGGGTCAGGATGAGCAGCACGCCGACGACCTGGATGGCTTCGGCGACCGCCGCCGCCATGATCAGAAGGAACGCGACGGCGAGCGCACCCACAGGGACGCCGCGAGCCTCGGCGACCTCCGGGTCCACCGTCGCGAATGTGAGCGGCCGGTACACCGCGGCAAGTGCGAGCATCGTTACGGCGCCGATCGCAACGAGGAGGATGACGTCGCCGCGGCTGACGCCGGTGATGGTCCCGAACAGGATCGCGAACGCCTGGTTTGCGTAACCCTTGTAGAGCGTGATGAAAAGGACACCCAGGCCGAGCCCGAACGCCATGACGACGCCGACCACCACGTCGCGGCCGCGCGCGCGAACCCCCAAAGCGCCGATGAACACCGCGGTTACAGCGGTGCCCGCGAGAAGTCCGAGCACGGGAGAGAGTCGAAGCAAGATGAACCCCGCCGCGCCAGTGAAGCCGAGCTCGGCAAGCGCGTGCACGGCGAACGACATGTTTCTCGCGACGACGAACCCGCTCACGACGCCCGAGACGATTGCGATCACGAACCCAGCTGCGATGGCGTTCTGGACGAACTCGTAGCCGAGGAGCGCAACGAGCTGATCCATCAGTGCGGCTCGACCGCCACCGGGACGTGGTGTGGCTCCTCGATGTTGAATCCTGACTCGGTCGACTCGCCGACCACGACGATGCGCCCATGAACGCGCACGACGTCGACGTGCGATCGGTAGAGCTCGGACATCCGCTCGGACGTGAGCACCTCGTCGGGCCTCCCGGCGGCCCATCTGCCGCTGACGACGAAGAGGACCTGATCGACCAGTCCGAGGACCGGGTTTACGTCGTGGGTCACGAAGAGGACGGTGCCCCGGGTACGCTCGCGCCACGCGGAGATGAGCGCGGTGATCGTCTGCTGGTAGCGGAGATCAAGGTTGGCTAGTGGCTCATCACAGAGAAGGATCTGCGGATCGGCGACGAGGGCTTGCGCGATGCGAAGGCGCTGCTGCTCGCCTCCGGACAGCCGTCCGATCGGCGCATCGGCATAGCTTTCCGCATCCACCGACGCGATAACGCGGTCGACCCGCCCCCTCGCTGCTGCATCAGGCAGGCCGATGCCCCAGCGGTGACCGTCGAGGCCGAGCCGCACGAGGTCCCGGCCGCGGAACGGAAGGTCTGGGTCGAAGCTTGAGTGCTGCGGGACGTACCCGATGCCCGGGTCGCCACGGTGCGGCGCATGGCCGAGCACCTCGATACGCCCGGTGGACGGCGTGACCAGGCCGAGGATTGCGCGGAGGAGCGACGTCTTGCCCGATCCGTTCGGCCCCAGGATCGCGACGAGGGTGCCCGGGGCGATGTCGAGCGACAGATCGCTCCAGATGCTGCGCTCGCCGTAGCTCAACGTGACCCGCTCGAATCGAACGGCCGGGCGGATCTTCTCCATTGTCTCGCTCAGGCTAGCTATTTCGCGAGCGCCTTCTCCAAATCGTCGAGCTGCGCCAGCTGCCAGTCCTGAAACGTCCTGAACTCCTTCGGGATCGTCTCGGCGACGGGCACCACCGGCACGTTGTTCTTGATGGCGAGGTCACGGATCTGCTCGGTGAGCGGCGACGTCACCTGGGAGTTGTACAGGAGCACCTTCACCTTGTGTCCGGTGATGAGATCCCGTTCGGCCGCGACATCGGCGGGCGCGGGGTCGGTGCCCGACTCGATCGCTTCCATGAACGAGGGTGGAGTGAGCACGTTGAGGCTGATCGCGTCCGTCAGGTACCCGGCGACATTCTCGGTGAATGCGATCGGCGCGCCCGGGTACTTCGCCTTGAGCGAGACGATCTTGTCGTTGAGGGGTTTGAGGGCGGCCACGTACCGGGCCTGCTGTTGGGCGAAGTACGCGGCGTTCTGCGGATCGAGCTTCGCGAGCGCGGCGGTCGTCGCCTCGGCGACCTTCGGCATCGTGGCGGGGTCGTACCAGACGTGAACGTTGACGTCGTCCTTCACGCCGAGGATGTCTTGGACGTTGATGACCACGCGATCCGGCCTTGTCGAGGCGCCGAGAAGCTTCTCCATGAAATTGTCGTAGCCGATGCCGTTCACGATCACGAGCTTCGAGTCGGCGACGAGCTTCGCGATGGCCGGGCTCGCCTCGTACGCGTGGGGGTCGGCGCTGGGGTCGTTGAGGATGCTCGAGGCCGTCACGCGGGGGCCGCCGATCTGGGCGAGCAGGTCGGCGTAAAAATTCTCAGTACCGAGGACCGGTATCGGCGCGCCGGACGGCGACGAAGAGGGAGAAGGGATGCTGCCGCACGCGCTAAGGCCAAGGATCCCCAGTGCGATCAGAGCCCATCTCGTGGCGTGCATCGCTAGAGGTGAAAACATGGCGGTCTCTCCCGGCAACTGAGAATGGGTCTCAACTTATGCCAGATGAGACTGAGTGTCAAATGACCGCCGAGGGCTCTATCCTCGCTTCTGTGAGCACTTCATCCATCGACACGCGCCTGGCGGCGGGAGGAAGGCGACGAACGGCGCAGCGCCTGATCGTCGCGGAAGCGCTTGCCGGCGCGAAGCGCGCTCTCTCCGCGCAGGAGCTCTACGACCGCATCCGCGCGAGCCACCCCACCATCGGCCGAGCGACGGTCTATCGCGCGCTCGAGCAGCAGGTCGAGGACGGCATGGCCAGCCGTTTCGAGCGCGACGGTCACGTGTCCGCTTACATCGCGTGCGACGCCGAGCATCACCACCACCTGGTCTGCACGAACTGCCAGCGGGTGGAGGATGTCGCCGAAGACGTCGTGGGTCCGATGCTGGGGGCGGTGGGCCGGCGGCACGACTTCTCGGTCGACCACGCCGCACTCGACTTCTACGGCCTCTGCGCGAGGTGTCGAACCAAGCGAGGTTAAGGGTGCGTCGCCCCCTCCAGCCTCTTCCGATCCTCGGTCTCGAGCTGGAAGGTCGAGTGCTCGAT
>Ga0209806_1002502_pt1 | contig 11392 bp, 12 predicted proteins | sample GraSoiAngelo_152_FD_186166 | JGI IMG/M metagenome (GOLD analysis project Ga0209806, IMG submission 186166) | Grasslands soil microbial communities from the Angelo Coastal Reserve, California, USA - 14_1009_12_30cm (SPAdes) (version 2) | ecosystem: Environmental > Terrestrial > Soil > Grasslands ... | reverse complement strand
CACCTCGATGACGTCCGCCAACTGCTCGTATTCGAGCCGCGCGGTCACGCCGACATGTACGGCGGGTTCGTGACGGAGCCGGAAGATGGCGGCGCCCAGCTGGGCGTGGTCTTCTTCCACAACGCCGGCTACAGCACCGCGTGCGGCCACGGCACCATCGCACTGGTGACCTGGGCGATCGATGCCGCCATCGTCCCCGCCACCGGCCGGCTAGTCGAGGTTGTCGTCGACGTGCCATCCGGCCGGTTGAAAACGGTGGCCACCATGCAGGATGGGCGGGTTCGCTCAGTCCGATTCCGAAACGTTCCGAGCTTCGTTCTCTTCGAGGGGCTGACGGTGACCGCAGGTGGGCGCCCGACGGAGGTGGCGGTCGCCTTTGGTGGTGCCTTTTACGCCATCGTCCCGGCAGAGCGGTTCGAGTTGCCGATCGAGCCGGCGTTCGTCCCCCGCTTCATCGAGCTCGGCCGCGAGATCAAGGCGACCATCGAGGCGAAACGCGAGATCGTCCATCCGCTCGAAGCGGAGCTTGCCGGCATCTACGGCGTGATGTTCACGGCCGAAAATCGCAACGTGACCGTCTTTGCGGACGGCGAGGTCGATCGCTCACCCTGCGGCAGCGGGACCTCGGCGCGCCTCGCCCTGCTCGATCAGCGTGGCGAGCTGGCCCGCGGCGCCACTCTGATGCACGAGAGCGTCATCGGCGGCCGCTTCGCATCGCGGGTGGTGGGCGAGACCCGGGTCGCTGAGTATCCGGCAGTCATCACCGAAGTCGAGGGCAGCGCGCACCTGACCGGCTACCACCAGTTCGTGCTAGAGGCCGGCGATCCGATCGGGCTGGGCTTCCTCATCCGCTAGCGGACGGCGACGATCTTCACCGCATCGACGATGAATTGCACGGCGATCGCGGAGAGGAGCAAACCCAGCACCCGCGTCAGCAGCTGAATCACGGAGGGCCGAAGCAGTCGGGCGATCTGGGCGGCGAGCATCAGGCCGACCGCCACCACGACGACCACGGCGATGATGCCGAGAAGAACGCCCAATCGTCCCGGCGCGTCCTCGTAGCGCTTGGTGAGCACCATGACCGCGGCGATTGCCCCCGGGCCGGCGAGTAGCGGCGTCGCAAGCGGGACGAGCGCGATGTTGGCCGTGTCCGCCGGCGCGATGTCCTCGCCGCGCAGCATCTGCAACGCAACCAGCAGGAGGAGCAGACCACCCGCAATCGTGAGGCTCTCCACCGAGACGTGCAGGTAGTCGAGGATGAGCCGGCCGAAGAGCGCGAAGACGACCACCAACCCGCCGGCGGCCGCCGCCGCCTCGAGCGCCGCGCGCCGGCGCGCGCCGGGGCTGCGACCGGCGGTCAGGCTGATGAAGATCGGCGCGCTCCCGAGCGGATCCATGATGACGAGGAGCGTGATGAAGGACTCGGCGAACGCCCGCCAATTCATGCCGTCAGCCTATCGTCCGGCGGGCATAGGATGGAAAGGAGTGACGAAGCAGAGGGAAGACCTCCTCTGGAAGATTGCGGAAAGCGACGAGGTCGAGATCGAAACCCGGCGCGACGCGAAGTCGGCGCTGCACCGCGTCACCATCTGGATCGTGCCGACGGAGTACGGCGTCTACATCCGTTCCTACAAAGGCAAGAAGGGTCGCTGGTACCAGGAGGCGATCGCGAACCCGCTCGTGACCATCCGGGTCGGGCGTCGCAAGGTGAGGGCGCGCGCCGAGCGGGAGCAGAATCCGCTGGTCATCCGCGCGGTCAATGCCGCCTATCGCAAGAAGTACGGCGAGCGCTGGCCCGATGAGACCAAGGAAATGTTCAAGCGCTCGATTCTCCCGACGACGTTGCGACTGACCCCGGTCTGACCGCCGTCCGGAGGCTAGCGCGTATCGTAGGGAATCAGCAGCGCGGGATCCCAGCGCTGCCAGGTGGCTCCAGCCGTAAAGGTGGACTCGGCGAAGTCGAGGATCGCCTGACGAGGATCGGCACTGCGGCGCACCGCCTCATAGGGAAGGAGGAACTCACCGAGCGCCGGGCTCCAGGCCGCCGGCGGCGGGCGGAGTGCCGCGGACTCGATGCCCTCGGGTTTCGGATAGGCGTAGGCGAAGAAGGCCGGCTCCCGAATCGTTGCGTTGCCCGGCCAGAACCCAACACAGCACTGCTCGGCATCGCCGCCCACGCGCCGGATGATCCCCGCCCCCTCCGGAGGTCGCACCGGCCGGCCCGAGTACCGCGCCAGCGCGAGATCAAACGTCCCCCACCAGAAGGAGACCGGGCTGGTCCGTCCGGCAAATCGGCCCCGGTGTTCTTTGAGAACCAGGTCGATGCGCGATAGCAGGCGCCAGAAGCGATGGGCCCACTCCGGGTCATACGCCGCGTGAACCGTGTCTTGCGGAAACGGGATCGGGTTTTCAACCTCCGATGGCACGATGGTGATCGCCGGATCGATGCCCAGGGCGTGGAGGCGGCCCATCAATTCGTGATAAAAGTCGGCAACCGGCCGCGCCTCCAGCGCGACGCGCTCGATCCGCCCGTCGTTGACGGCCACGGTGACCTCGTGGTCGATGAGGTCGACATCGATCGTAAAACCGGCGCGGCCGCTCCAGATAGGCGAGGTCGTCAAGCCTCGCGCCGTCAGGTAGAGGGGCACGTTGGCCCATTGCGGCTCCCGGCGAGTCAACGCGAGGCGCACCTTGCCGATGACCTGCAGCTTCATGTGCAGCGTGTCCATCGTGGGCGCCCAGGCGTCGTAGGGGAGCTCGGGCCATTCGGCGAGCTGGCGGGTCGGGCCGGCGGCGATCACACCTCCATCGTAGCCAGCGGCGACAAAAAAAGTCCCGGCCGATTCGGCCGGGACTCGGGGAAGGGAGGGAGTAGGTGAAGCGTCAGGCCGCGCGCGACCGAACGAAGGCCAGTTCCACGCGCTCCTCGCGCGCGCCACGCAGCGCGCCGACGATGCCGCCGTAGGCGGTGCCGGCGTAGATGCCGCCGACGAGGAATACCACGGGCTCCAACCCCAGCATGATGGTGCCGATCACTGACGTCATGAAGGCATGATGCGCCTCTCAAGCTTTCGAAATCGTTACGCGAGACTAGGCTTCTTCGAGCCGGAAACCCGCGCCGCGCACCGTGAGAATGCGGATCCCGGAGTTGACGAGCTTGGCACGCAGCCGGCTCATCTTGACGTCGATCACATTCGACCCGAGTGGCTCCGTCTCATCGCGCCACGCATGCTCGGCGATGGCCTTGCGATCGACCACCGACGGGAAGCGCCGCATCAGTAACTCGAGGATGTGGAATTCGGCCGTCGTGAGGTTGAGCAGCTTGCCGTTCATAGTCACGTGGCGCCGGGCCGGGTCCAGCGCCAGGGCGCCGCGGTTCATCACCGGCGCGCCCACGCCTCGCGGTCGCCGCTGCAGGGCGCGCACCCGGGCCACCAGCTCGCCGAAGTCGAAGGGCTTGACGAGGTAATCGTCGGCGCCCGCGTCCAGGCCCTGGATGCGGTCGGGCGGCGTATCACGAGCGGTCAGCATGAGGATGGCGGTGGGGCGGTCGTTGCGCCGCGCCCAGGATGCCACCTCGATACCCGGCGCGCCCGGCATCCGCCAGTCGAGGATGGCGACGTCGTACTCGTAGAACTTCAGCTGCTCGATGGCGTCATCGCCGCGGTCGACCGAATCCACCAGGTAACCGGCGTCCTGGAGACCCTGGACCAGCACCTCGCGCAGTCCACGATCGTCCTCGGCAACCAGGACGCGCACGTCAGGCCCCCTGCCGTGTCAGGAGCAGCTGGAATTCCATGGTCGCGGTGTTCTGCACGCTGACGAAGCCGCCGATGCTCGGCGGGGTCATCCCGAATTGGCTGAACGGAAAGGAGATCGAGCCGACCAGCTCGATCGTCGACCCGGTCAGCCGGGCGTCGATCGGAATGGTCACCGACTTCGTCACGCCGTGGATCGTCAGGTCCCCGGTTGCGGAGAGGTGGATCGTCTGACCGCTGCCAGCGTCGGCGGCCAGCGCGATGGGCGAGGTCAACGTGAACGTCGCCGTCGGATAGCGGTCGCTTTGGAGCCCCTGGGAGTGGATCCGTTGATCGCGCCGGGACTGGTCGCTGCTGAGCTTGCTGACGTCGACCGTAAAGTTCGCTGCCGTCACCGAGTAGCCGCTCGACGCCTGCGTGAGAGTGAGCGTACCGGTGACCGCGGTCGTCCGGCCGACGGCGTCACTGGGGGCCGAGAGCGCCGCGAGCTTCTCGCGGACGCGATACCCGGCCTGGGACCCGGAACCAACCGTCCAGGTGCCCGCTCCGGTGCTCGAGTCCGGGCTGGTGGATGCCGACGTGGACGGCGTCGGCGAGCTGAGCGCCAACTTCTGTGGCGACGAACCGGCGAAGACGACGAAGTAGATGATGCCCAGGCCGGCGGCGCCAAGCAGCAACGCGCCGCCGACGATGGCCGCGATCAGCGTTCGACGATTGTTCATCTAAGGAGATGGTGAGGCTGTCGACCTTTCAAATCGATGACAGACTAGGGCCTCACGATGAGACGAGCCTAAGAGGTGGGTTATGCGACGGTGAGGACGGCGGCGCCCTCGAAGCGGCCATGCGCCAGGTCATCGAGCGCGGTGTTGGCCTGGTCGAGGGGATAGGGGTGGACCTCCGTCCGAACCGGGACCCTGGGGGCGATCTCCAGGAGCTCCTCGCCGTCCCGCCGCGTCAGGTTCGCCACCGAGCGGATCTGCCGTTCCATCCACAGGAGGTCATACGAAAACGATGGGATGTCGCTCATGTGGATGCCGGCGCACACGACCACCCCGCCCGGGTCCAGCGTCTTGAGCGCGGCCGGTACCAGTGCACCGACGGGCGCGAAGATCAAGGCGGCATCGAGCGGTTCTGGCGGTGGCGTTGTCGAGTCGCCAGCCCACTCGGCGCCGAGGCTCCGGGCGAACTGCTGTTTCTTCGTATCGCCCGGCGAGGTGAAGGCAAAGACGCGGCGGCCCTGGTAGCGGGCGACCTGCGCGATGATGTGCGCCGAGTCGCCGAACCCATAAAGGCCGACGCGCTCCGCATCGCCCGCCAGCCGCAGCGCGCGGTAGCCGATCAAGCCGGCGCAGAGCAGCGGTGCGGCATGCAGGTCGTCATAGCCCTCGGATAGCGCAAAGCAAAAGCGTTCGTCGGCAGCGCAGAACTCGGCATAGCCGCCGTCGACCTGATAGCCGGTGAAGCGCCCGTTGACGCAAAGGTTTTCGAGCCCTCGGCGGCAGAAGCGGCAGGTTTCGTCGACGTACCCAAGCCAGGGGACGCCGATGCGGTCACCGCTCGCAAATCGTTGCGCGCCCTCGCCGGCCGCCTCGACCCGACCGACGATCATGTGGCCGATCACGAGCGGGAGCTTGGGCTCACTCAACTCGCCGTTCACGATGTGGAGGTCAGTGCGACACACGGCGCACACCGAGACGCGGATCAGGACCTGGCCCCGAGCCGGCGCCGGGACGGGCAGCTCCACGAGGCGAAGGGGTTCCTTCGCCGCGCGAAGCTGCATCGCCCTCATTGAATGCTAGGCAGTAACACCAGTCTTGAGTTTTGCCTGCAGGTTGATGGGCGTCGCCGCCAGCGCCTTGGAGACGGGACAGTTCTTCTTTGCCTCCTCCGCCAGGCGCTTGAAGGTTGCCTCGTCGACGCCCGGGACGTTGCCTTCGGTCGCAAGGTCGATGCGCGAAATCCCCCATCCAGAGTCGCCCTTGTCGAAATGCACGGTCGCCGTGGTTCGAATTTCCTGCGGCTTGTGGCCGGCCTGCGAGAGCCCATTGGCGAAGGCCATGGAAAAACAGCCGGCGTGCGCCGCGCCGATCAACTCCTCGGGATTGGTGCCAGGACCATCCTCCATTCGGCTCTTGAACGAATACGATCCCTGGAAGGCGCCGCTCCCAAGTCGCATCGTTCCCGATCCGTCCTGCAGCGACTTCTGCCATACGGCTTCCGCTGTACGCACGGGCATCTCTGCGCCACCTCGCTTTCGTGAATTTGTCGCCGTCCTGACTTGATGCTAGTCGACGGCGCCGGCGGCCGCCGCCAGCATCTCGAGCGTGCGCAGCCGCTCCGCCTGCGTCTTGCCGTGCACGCTCGCCAGCAACGTCGTCACCCCGGCAGCCGCCCAGACCGCGAGCCGTTCGCGAACGTAGCCAGGCGGCCCGGCAATGCTGATGGCATCGACCAGCTCATCGGGCACCCGGCGGATCGCCTCGAGCTGCTTACCGCCGAGGTAGAGGTCCTGAAGGGTGCGCGCATCGTCGGCGAAGCCGTAGCGGCTGACGAGGTCGTTGTAGAAATTCTTCGTTCGCGACCCCATGCCGCCCACATACAGCGCCACCCAGGGTTTGAGGGCCTCGCGCGCGCGAGTGCGGTCATCATCGATGCTGACCGGCACATGCGGGGCGATGGCGAGCGTATCCAGGGAGCGGCCGGAGATCTTTGCGCCCGCCTCGAGTTCAGGGCGGAAAAGATCCATGTGGCCCGGACTGAACAGCGTGGGGATCCATCCGTCGGCGAGCTCACCGGTGAGGCGCAGTCCACCGGGGGTGAGCGTCGCCAGGTAGATCGGCACCGTCTCGCGCACCGGCCGCGCCAGGAGCTTGAGGCCCTTGTCGAGGCGGAAGACCTCACCCTCGAAGATCAGGCGATCGCGGCGAAGCACCTGGCGCACGATGGCGATCGTTTCCCGCATGCGCACGAGCGGTCGGTCGAACGCCATCCCGTGCCAGCCACTGACCACCTGGTGGCCACTCGTCCCGAGCCCGAGAATGAATCGGCCGCCGGAGATCAAATCGAGCGTGGCCGCCGTCTGCCCGAGGAGGGCGGGCGTCCGGCTGAACACGTTGACGATGCCGGTGCCGAGCCGGATGCGTTGGGTGCTGGCGGCAAGGGCGCCGAGGATGGAGACAGCATCGGTCCCATAGGCCTCCGGCATCCAGACCGATTCGAATCCCAGGTTCTCGGCGTGTTGCGCGAGCTCGACCGCTTCGGGAAAGGCGAGGCTGCCCTCGTAGGGGAGGTTGAGACCGAGCTTCATCGTGGCATCGTACCCGGACCTGCGCCTAGAGTAGGGAAGAGCCGGCCATTAACAAGGAGGACGTCATGGCAGATCGGACGGGCACAATCACGGCCGCACTCGCGGGAACCATCGATATCGGCGGTGACCTTGCGGTCAATCGCTTCGGGTTCGGCGCCATGCGCATCACCGGAGAAGGGATCTGGGGAGAGCCGGTCGACCGGGAGGAATGCAAGCGTGTCTTGCGGCGGGCGGTGGCGCTCGGGATCAACTTCATCGACACTGCCGATTCCTACGGGCCCGAGGTGAGCGAGCGACTGATCGCGGAGACCCTCCATCCGTATCCCGAGGATCTCGTGATCGCCACCAAGGGCGGGTTGCTCCGGCCTGGGCCCGGGGCATGGGAACCGGATGGGCGCCCGGAGCACCTGCGCGCCGCCTGTGAGGGTAGCCTGAGGCGCCTCCGCGTCGAACAAATCGATGTCTATCAGTTTCACCGCCCGGATCCCAAAGTCCCGTTCGAGGAATCCGTTGGCGCCCTTGTGGAGCTGAAAGCCGAGGGCAAGATCCGTCACATCGGGCTGTCGAACGTCACGACCGAGCAGGTGGAGCGAGCGCAGAAATTCACGCCGATCGTCTCGGTCCAGAACCGCTACAGCATTTTTGAACGCAGTTCGGAGCCCGTCCTCGACTTCTGCTCACTGGAGCAGATCGCGTTCCTCCCGTGGCGCCCGGTCGAAGGTGGAACGCTTGCCGATGGTGCTGTCGCCGAGATCGCGCGCCGGAACAATGCGAAGCCGAGTCAGGTCGCGCTCGCCTGGTTGCTGGCGCACTCGCCGGTGATGCTCCCGATTCCGGGAACGTCGAAGGTGGCGCACCTCGAGGAAAACCTCGGCGCGGTGGCGCTGGAACTGGCCCCGTCTGACCTCGCCGAGCTCGACAAGATTGCCCCAGAACCCCGCAGCTGAGCCAAGCGACGAAGCCGAGTACGACGCGCTGGACGAGGCCTTGATGGAGACGTTTCCGGCGAGTGATCCGATCGCCGTCTCCGAGCCGATTCACCGGCGCATCGCCCCCACCCTGCCCTCCCCCGCAAGCGGGGGAGGGTAAGAAGCCTCAGCGCCCCCAGCCTGCCCTCCCCCGCAAGCGGGGGAGGGTAAGAGGCCTCAGCGCCACCAGGCCGTCCGCGCCGCATGCACGGCCTGCGCGACCGGCTCTTTGAGGTCGTCCTCCAGCCGCGCCAGGTTCTGCGCCCACTCGCCGGCCATCACCACCGCCATCGCGCCGCGCCCGGCGCTCTCATCGTTCCGCCAGCGGCGCAGGCAGTCGAGCGCTGCGGCCCGCAGCGCCCGCTGTGAGACGGGGTCGATATCCCCGTCCGCTTTTTCAAGCGCGAGCTGGTGGGCCAGACGAGATAATCCATTGAGCAGGATGCGCACCTGCGCGCGTACCGAACGCGCCCCCTCGGGGCAACCGCTCGCCTGGTATCCCAGCCGCGTCGAAATGACGTCGAGCAGGTCCCCGGCAAGGATCGCGTGGTTGCCCGCGGCGAGCAGAAAGCCGGCCGTCTGCGGGTCGAGTGATGGCGCCGAGCGCTCGTTGAGGAAGGCATCGAATGCCTCGCCGGCGCGCTCGGCCGCCTGGATCACCGCCCGGCGGGCAGGGTCGGGACCGGTTGGGGGTTGGAAGCCGAGGACCCGCTCGAATGCGCGATCCAGGTAGGCGATGACCGCGCGGTAAAAGCCCGCGACGCTGCGGGCGAGCTCGCGCCGCGCCCCGCGCGGCCAGAGCAGCACGCCGACCACGACGCTGATCGCCGCTCCGACCGCGAGATCCTCGATCCGCACCAGTCCCACCTGCCAACCGGCCGGAGAGATCAGGTTGAAGATGACGATCAGATTGATGGTGAAGGCGGCCTGGCTCGCGGCAAAGCCCACGGCGGTGGCGGCGTAGGCCGCGACAAAGATCGCGACGGGCAGCGCGGCCCACATCACGAGCGGATGGTTGCCGGCAAGGATGGCAAACACGCCGCCGATTACGACCCCGATCACGTTGCCAATCAATGCTTGCACGGTGGTGCGCCCCGTACCGAGCGCCGTCGACCGCAGAACCTGGAGCGTTCCGAGCACGACCCAGAAGGCGTGCGACAGGCCCAGCATGCGTGCCAGCAGCACGGCGAGTGCCAGGCCGACGGCCACCCGCAGGCTGTTTTGCATCACCGTCGAGGTCGGTTCGAGGTGGGTGCGAATGGTGCGCACGACGCGGATGCCCGTTCCGCGGACGCCCTCGAGGCGTGGCGCGGTGACCGGCAGGCTGACGGTCTCATCGGGCTGCCGGCCGGCGGCGATCACAGCATTGGTGCCGAGGGCGATCGCGATGTAGCCCACCACGCGCAGCGTGTGATCGACATCGAGACCATCGAGAACCTCGTCGACCGGCCGGCCGGCGCGCAGCTGCTCGGCGGCCCAGCGGTCGAGCGCGGCCCGGTGGGCATCGCGGGCTTCGTCAAGCGCGCGCAGGTCAGGCGATGCCCCGCCGGTCAGGACATCGGCGCTGCCACGGAGCGCGGTCACCGTTACGGCGGCGAGGTGATCGCCTTCGGCGAGGCACGGCCGCTCCGAGACGCGCGGCTGGTGAAACGGCCGTTGGATGATGTCGACAACGCGCTGGAGCTCGGTCAGCAGCTGGACCAAGGCGCGGTCGCGGCGAGTGGGGCCGGCCGGACGTTTCGCCGTTGCCGTGTAGGCCTCCCGGGCGGCCCGCTCGGCTTGTCGCGCCGCCTCGATCAGCCGCGGGAGCTCCCGGTCGTTCGCGCGAAAGGCTTCGACGAGATGAGCGACGGCCAGACAGGCCTTCGCGGCCTGCTTGCGCAGCATGACGCGCTCGAAGCGCGGCCACAGAACGACACCGGCCAGCGTCGAGATGAGTCCGGCCATCACCCAGCCGCCCACGCGGGCCGGAATCGCCGAAGCGGATGCCGGGATGGAGACCGCGATCACGAAGGAGAGGAGCATGCCGGTCTGCGCCGCCGCCAGGTAGCCGCCGAAGACCCGACTGAAGGCGATCGCCAGACCGACGACGAACATCACGGCGGCCGCCAGTCCAGCCGAGATCGATACCAGCGTGCCGATCGCGACCAGCAATGCGCCGACAGCGGTGGCCGTCAGGTAGGCGAGCGCCCGCGCCGGCCGCTGACCACCGAAATCCGACATGACGAGGAGGGCGAAACAACCAAAGACGGCGAAGATGACGTTCTGCCCACCGTGGAAGACAAAGATGGTGAATGCCAGGACCGGCGGAATGACAATGGCGGCGCGGGCCGCGCGCCGGAGCGCGGCGAACCCCGGGTCGGCCGGCGCCGTAAGCGAGAAACGGGGTCGTCGCGGCGGAGCCGGCGTCTCGGTGCTGGCGACATCGGTTCCGCTGGCTCCCATCTCCCTATTCGTACACCAGTTGGATGAGGCGCGGATTCACTCGAAAGTAGGGTGACGGGCTTGCATCAAACCGGTAGAGTCAAAATGTGACCGGCCTCTGGGCTGTCCTCATCACCACCTTCCTGGCTTCAGCCGTTGAAGCGATCGAGATGGTTACGATCGTGGTCGGCGTCGGCGCGACGCGCGGTTGGCGGTCGACGCTAATCGGGGCCGCTTCGGGCTTTGGGGTACTGGCCGTGGTCGTGGTCGTGCTCGGCGCCGCACTGAGTCGCGTGCCAATCGGACCGCTGCGCTTGATCGTCGGCGCCCTGTTGCTCACCTTCGGTCTTCAGTGGTTTCGCAAGGGCATCATGCGCGTCGCCGCGCGAGGCCTGGCCGGCATCGGCGGCCACGACCCGACCGAAACCGCGGAGTGGACGGAGTCTGGCATGGACTGGACCGCCTGGTTCCTGGCCTTCAAAGGTGTGGTGCTGGAGGGGCTCGAGGTGGCCTTCATCGTCGTCACCTTCGGTGCCGGCGCGAACAATTTCGCTGGCGCGGTCGTCGGCGGCGTGGGGGCGGTCATCATCGTTGGTGGGATCGGGCTTGCCCTCCACCAGAGTGTTCGACGAATTCCACGCAGTCTGCTCCAGTTGATCGTCGGTGTTCTGCTCAGCACGTTCGGCACCTTCTGGGCGATCGAAGGCCTTGGAATCGACTGGCCGGGCGGTGACGCCGCGATCCCCGGGTTGCTGGTTCTTTACGTGGCGACGGCCCTGACCTACATCACCCTGGAGCGGAACCGGGCCCTCGGCCTGCGGCCGGCGGCATAGGCGATGCCCCCACCATTTTCCTGGATCGTGGCAATCGCGCGGTTCCTGTACGAGTTCATCGTGGGTGATGATTGGACGGTCGCCGCCGCCATCGCTGTCGGG
>Ga0209806_1002500_pt1 | contig 11402 bp, 10 predicted proteins | sample GraSoiAngelo_152_FD_186166 | JGI IMG/M metagenome (GOLD analysis project Ga0209806, IMG submission 186166) | Grasslands soil microbial communities from the Angelo Coastal Reserve, California, USA - 14_1009_12_30cm (SPAdes) (version 2) | ecosystem: Environmental > Terrestrial > Soil > Grasslands ... | reverse complement strand
GCCGTAGAAGTTCGAGACGAGACCGAGGCGGTACCGGCGGGCCAGCCGGGCCAGGACCGGCGTGCCCGCGCCGACGGCGTCGAGCGCCTGATCGATGAAGCGCGTGGCGACGCGCGCGCCCACCGCCGCATCCGTCACGCCCAGCCCGGAGCTCACGCCGGCCACGAGTCGATGCACCGTGTCGCGGAACGAGAGCGTCGACGGAATCGTTCCCACCAGGGCATCGTCGGCGCGATAGAACACCGGGGCGAAGCGCTCGGCCTCAACGTCCACGCCCTCCTCACGGTAGAGGTGAAAGATCCGCTCCTTCCAGGGCACGCCCGCGGCGTCCAGCGTTCCGCCGAAGTCGAACAACACGGCGTGCGCTGCACTCACGCGTCGGGCCTCTCGTGATCAGAACCCATGAAGACTAGCCGCCCCCGGAAACGCCTGTCAATCCGACCCCGGCAAGGGCCGACCCCGCCGGGGCGGACTCGGCCCGGGCTACCTGGACGAGGTTGGAGTGAAAAGCCGGTCCGCCCCCCAGGTCGGTGACGTCGTCGCGGGTGAGGACGTTGGCGCCGTGGCCGCCCGGATGGAAGCGATGCCACCAGAGGCCCTCGACGACGACCACTCCGGGCCGCGTCCGGTCCGTCAGCTCGGCGGCAAACCGTGCGGCGCCCCGGGCGCTCGTCACGACGACGGCGTCGCCGTCGCCGATCCCGCGCGCGGCCGCGTCGGCCGGCGCGAGGAGGACCGTCGGCGTCTTCTGGCGGCGGCGCAACCGCTCGGACTGGCTGAACGACGAGTTCAGGAAGAAGCGGTTCGGGGGAACGATGCACTGCAGCGGAAACGTCGCGCTCAATGCGACGTTGTCGGGTCCCTCGCGAAGCGGCACGTACGTCGGGAGCGGTGGCTGGCCCTGGCGCGCGAGCCGCTCCGAGTAGAACTCGACGCGACCGGACGGCGTGGGCGCGCCATCGGCGAACGGCCGATACGGACGCGGCAGGTTCATCCTCACCGAGCCCTCGGCGCGCAACCGCTCGTAGGTGATCCCGTTCACCGTCTCGTCGCCGGTCGCCAGCAGCTCGCGGATGAGGTCCGCCCCCGATTTCGCGTAATGCGCCTCGGCAACGCCGAGGGCGCGCGCGAGCCGGCGGAAGACCTCCCAGTTCGGCAGGGCCTCGCCCGGCGGTGAGAGGACCGGCTGAGCGAGCTGGAGGTGGAAGTGACCGTACGAGCGGTAGAGGTCCTCGTGCTCGAGCGACATGGTGGCCGGGAGCACGAGGTCGGCGTAGTGCGCGGTGTCCGTCATCACCTGCTCGTGGACCACCGTGAAGAGATCCTCGCGCGCCAACCCGCGCAGGACGAGGGCCTGGTTCGGACAGACCGCGGCCGGGTTCGAGTTGTAGACGTAGAGGCTCGTGATCGGTGGCGTCATGACCGGGTCGGTCAGCACGCGGCCGAGGTGGATCATGTTGATCACGCGCGGCGACGGCGACGGCATGAGGTCGGAACGCTCGAGCACCCGCGAGTCGAAGCCGAAGCCGCCCGTGGACGAGAGCAGCGCTCCCCCGTGGTCGTCGGCGTAGGCGCCGGTCAGCGCGGGCAGGCACGCGAGCGTCCGGCACGTCATGCCGCCGTTCTCGTGACGTGACACGCCGATGCCGACGCGCATGAACGAGCGCGGCGATGCCCCGTAGCGCCGGGCGAAGTCCACGATGGTCGACGCCGGCAGGCCGACGATTGGGGCGACGCGCTCTGGTGCGTACTGGGCGACGTGCTCGGCGAGCCGCTCGTAGCCGAGGGTGGATCGCGCGATGTACGCGTGGTCGACGCGGTCTTCACGGATGAGCACGTGCATGACGCCGAGGGCGAGCGCGGTGTCGGTGCCGGGCCGGACCATCAGGTGCAGGTCCGCCTGCTCGGCGGTCGCGGTGCGATAGGGATCGACGCAGACGACGAAGGCGCCGCGTACGCGCGCCTGCTTGACCAGCGTCATCACGTTCACGGTGGAGTACGCCGCGTTGACGCCCCACAGCACGATGAGATCGGCTCCCACCATCTGCTCGGAGTCGTTGCCGGTGACCGCGCCGAGCGTCGCCCGCCATCCCGCGTAGGCCGTGTTGATGCAGATGGTGCGATCGAGTCGGCTCGCGCCCAGCGCGTGGAAGAGCGGATGGCCGGCGAAGTACTGGATCTGTCCCATCGTGCCCGCGTAGGAGAACGGCAGGATGGCCTCGGCCCCGTGCGTCGCGATGATCCGGCGCCAGCGCTCCGCGATCTCGCCGAAGGCTGCGTCCCACGTGATCCGCTCGAACCGTCCCTCGCCCTTGGCCCCGACGCGACGCAAGGGATGAAGCACGCGGAGGGGCGAATGGACGCGCTCGGCATAGGCGCGCACCTTGCTGCAGATGACACCCTGGGTGAACGGATGCGCGGGGTCGCCGGTGACGCCGGTCAGCCGTCCCTCCTCGACCGTGACCAGCAGCGCGCACGCCGACGGGCAATCGTGAGGACATACGGAACGCATCGCGTCAAAGGTATCATGGCCTTTGGATGCTCCAGCGCCTCCACCAGCTTTCGCCGTTTCAAACGCCGGAAGCCAAGCGCCTCGCGATCCTGTTCGGCGTCGTGTACTTCTCCCAGGGCATGTACCACGTCACCGATCAGATGGTCACGCTCACGCTCAAGGACCAGTTCGGGTTGTCGGCCGCCCAGGTCGCGAACTTCGGCTGGATCATCCTCATCCCGTGGGTGATCAAACCCGTGTACGGACTGCTCTCGGACTCCGTGCCCCTCTTCGGCCGCCGACGCAAGAGCTATTTCCTGCTGACGTGCACGCTCGCGACGGTGGCGGCGGTCGCGCTCTCCCTGATGGGCGCGCCGACGTACTGGCGAATGGCGCTCCTGATCACCGTCATGAGCCTGGGCCTCGCCTTCACCGACGTCCTCACCGACGCGATGATGGTCGAGCGCGGCAAGCCGCTCGGGCTCACCGGCGCCTTCCAGTCCGTCCAGTGGGCCTCGATCAACGTCGCCACCATCCTGGTCGGAGCCATCGGCGGCTATCTCGCCGAGCGACGCGAGCTGCACACGGGCTTCCTCATCGCCGCGTTCTTCCCGTTCCTGGCCCTGGTGATGGGCACCGCCTTCATCCACGAGGCTCCCGCGAAATCGCGGCGCGAAGAGTTTCGGGAGGCGTGGCAGGGCATCAAGCGGGCCGTGGGTCACCGCACGATGTGGGTCGTGGCCGGATTCATCTTCTTCTGGACCTTCAGCCCGTCGATCGGGATCCCGCTCTTCTACTACCAGACGGACACGCTGAAGTTCAGTCAGCAGTTCATCGGCCTGCTGGGGTCGCTCGGGGCCGCTGCGCAGATCGTGGGCGCCGCGTTCTACGCGCCCCTGTCACGTCGCTACCCGCTCCGGCGCCTCATCGAGTGGTCGATCGGCGTCGGCGTCGTCGGCACGCTCGCCTACCTGCTCTACAACGACTGGAAGTCGGCGATGATCATCGATATCACGTTTGGCGGCTTGAGCATGATCGTCCAGCTCGCGTTCCTCGACCTCGCGGCCAAGGCCTGCCCCCCTCACGCGGAGGGCACGTTCTTCGCGCTGCTGATGTCGGTCTACAACTTCGGCGTCCAGGGCTCGCAGGTCGCCGGTGGGTATCTCTACGACTGGATCGGCTATACGCCGCTCATCATCATCTCGGCGGCGTTCACGGCGGCGGCCTGGCTGCTCGTGCCGCTGGTGAAAATCGACCGCATCGAGGCGGCCGCGCGCGCTGCGAAGGCCACGTCGATCGCTTGACCGAGGCGCCGGGTCAGCGAATCGGCGATACCACCGCTGTCGCCAACCCGGTCACCTCGATTCCCGAGAACGACGCCAGGGACCGCGAGACCGAAGACCGCACGTAGCTAAGCGATGCGCCGGGTGCGCGTCTCCTCGAGAGGGACCTGGCCGCGACGCCGGTAGTACCTCAGCGTCATCGGCTCGCCTGAGGCCGTCCATCCACCGATCACGCTGCCCATCAGGCCAACCAGCACGCCGGTCAGATTCGACAGCGCAGTATTGCGCATGGCCGCCGCCATATCGGTCGCCGAGGAAACCGCGGTCGGCGTGGCGTGAAAGCCGGCCAGCGATCCCAGCCACCCGCCATAGCTGGCGAGCGTACCCGTGGCCGCGAGCAGCATCAGGATCGGAAGCGTGACCAACCACGCGATCGCCCCGTGGAGCACGGCCCCTTCGGCCCGGCGGAAGCCCGCGATCCGGGCGGCCACCCAGCCGCCGACGACGAAGGCGAAGAACGCGCCGCCGATGTTGAAGATGAGCGTGATCAACCGGACGTTCTTCCAGGTCGCCGCTTTCGAGACTTCGTGGGCGCCCACCGAGAATCCGATCAAACCGATGACGAGCCCGACGGCCAGCGCGGACAGCGCGCCAACGATGACCGCGCTCCAGACAACGGGCCAGGGTTTCCAACCCGAATCGTACTGTTCCATGGCTCCAGACCTCCGGAACGGGAGGCAACGCAATCTACGTGCCGGCTACTCGGCGGTGGCGGTCCGGTAGGCGCGGCGAAGCCAGGGCAGCACGAACCCCACGTCGGCGGGGCTCTCCACGTTGATCTCGATCCAGCCGCGACCGCCGAAGCGGCGGTGCGGGCGGGCGCCGGCGGCCAGCGCCCGCCGCTGCTCGTCCGGCCGCAGTCGGATCCACAAATCGTGCTCCTTCTCACGGACGGGGAAGCACGCGAACAGCGTCTCGCCCACGAAGTAGCCCCAGCGCCCGAACATGGGCGTGATCCTCACGCCGGGCCAGCCGCCGAGCGCGGTGTTGAGACGGTGGGCGGCGCCGGTTCCCCCGCGCTCGAGCGTGCGCCGAGTCTTGCGGCCTCGGCCAAGGCCGCGGATCCGACGGGTCATTGGAGCAGGTGGCCTGGTCTCGGCACGTGCGGCGCCTTATGGCCAGACCTGAGTGTAGGCGAAGCGCGCGCGATCGCTCACGCCACCGAAGTGCGCATCGTACTCGCTGCGCAGGAGCTTCATGTGGTCCGACGCCATGAGTCGGCGATACGTCGCCTCGTCCTGCAACTCGTACACCGCCATGTACTGGAACTCCTCGCCTTCCAGCGCTTTGTAGCGGCGCGCGCTGACGACGCCCTTGAACTGTAAGACCTGGGGGACGTGCTCGTCGTTGTACCAGCGGTTGAACGCCTCTTCGCGGTCCTTCGTGATCGTCGCCTTCACCACGAACAGCACGGTCGCCATGGCGCCCTCCTCCCGTGTTTGCCCGGCATTCTAACCATTGACAGTGTTTCCGCGCCCGTGCGAAAAGAACACGTTTGATTCCTCGCGAAGGGAGTCGCTCATGGCGGGCTCGGCAGCCACACGCGTGAAGTTCGCGCCGGTGGAGGGTGCGGCGCCGCTCTTCACGCCGGTCTTTCTCGATTACCTCGTGGATCTCCACGATCGCTTCACGCCACGCATCGGTGAGTTGCTGGCCCGGCGCGCCGAGGCCCTGACCCGGGCGCACACCCGAAGCGTGCTGCCGTCGAATCCCCCGACGAGCGCCGCCACCACCGGCGACTGGCACGTGCCGCCCGTCCCGGCCGATCTCCAGAAGCCGGGCATCGAGATCTCGGGCCCCTGCTCGATCACCTCGATGTTCATCAACGCGCTCAACCCCGGCCCCGAAGGCGAGCGCGCCGAGGGCGACCTGGACGACGACGAGGACTCCGGGGGACACCGGCTCGTCGACAGCGTCCGCGCCGCTCACAACCGCGTGGCCGCCGTGCAGCGCGAGCTCCATCACTTCGACACCGAGCGGAAGCGGGAGTACCGCGTGGCCGACGGCGAGCTGCCGTTCTTCATGCATCGTGAGCGTGGCCTCCACCTGGTCGAGCCCGAGGTGACGGTGGACGGGACGCCGGTCAACGCCGCGCTCCTCGGTACCGCGCTGACGCTGTTCCACGCCGGCCGCGCCCAGGCCGAGCGCAACCAGGGCATCTACTTCTATCTGCCGAAGCTCGAGTTCGCGCCGGAGGCACGCCTCTATCGCGACGTCTTCGATCGCAGCCGCGAGCGGTTGCCGTGGCTGCGTCCCGCGACCATCCGCGCCATCGTGCTGGTCGAGTCGCTGCCGTGCGTGTACGAGATGGACGAGATGCTGTACGAGCTGGGGGCCTATGCGGCCGGGCTCAACGCCGCGCGCTGGGACCTCAAGGCCAGCATCTTCGAATACGTGATGGCCGACCCCAAGTCGGTCTGGCCGGATCGGTTCGGCGTGGACATCAAGACGACGCCGTTCCTCAGCAACATCTTCCGGCGGCTCGTGGCGATCTCGCTCAAGCGCGGTGCCGTGCCCATCGGGGGCATGGCGACGGCGCTGCCGAATCCCGATCCCGACGTCAATCGCGCGGCCGGCGACGCGATTCGGGCCGACAAGGAGTGGGAAGCGCGCCAGGGCTTCATCCGCGCCTGGGTCGCCCACATCTTTCACATGAAGACGGCCGCGGACCCCTTCAAGCAGCTCATCGGCTCGGGGTGGAGACCGACCGCGGAGATGGCCCGGCCCGAGAACTATCCGATCCAAATCGACGTGCCGGACGGGCCGATCACGCTCGAAGGCACGCGCCGGAACTGTCGGATGGTGATCGAGTACGTCGAGGGTTGGCTGAACGGCCGCGGCGCCAAGGGCATCGACAGCCTCGAGGGCAAGCCGGGCATCCATCCCGCGCTCATGGAGGATCTCGCCACCGGCCGCATGTCCGTCGCCCAGATCGCACAGCGGATCCTCCACCACGTGCGCACGACCGACGGAGCCGGCGCGGCCCACGATTTCGCGCTGGTGAAGCGGCTGCTGGGTGAAGAGCTCACCGACATCGTGGCGCGGCGTCCGGCCGATCCCGCCGTGCAGGCGCGCTACCGCAAGTCGGTGAAGATCGCGATGCGCTGGATCAAGAACTACGTGGATCTGGACTTCCGGAGCCTGGCCTCCTACACGCGGGGCGATCTCGACGCGATCGCGGCGGCGACCGAAGCGTTTTGAGATCACGCGTGGTCGACCCAATATTGGGTTGTCACGCGCGACGTGAACGAGGGGGGTTTGGGGGGAAGCGGAACGGGTCCCCCAACTTAATAATCACGGAAACCGGTATTTACTGATGTGCAGGTGAACCCCGTGGCTCGAGGTCGGCTCGATGGTCACCTCGCCCGTGCCCCGCAGCAACTTCACGCGCTGGCGATCGCAGGCGCCGATGAGCGCGTCGAAGTCTTCGGCCACCAGCGAGAGCGCCACCATGCCCTCGCTGCCGCCGACTTCTTCGGCGGGCACGACGAGGAGCGCGCCCTGACCGACCGTCAGCATCGTCCGCGGCCCCCCGTTCATGGCCATCTCGGGCAGCGCGAAGAGTGACTGAAAGACGCTCACGGTCTGCTGCGGCTCGCGCGCGCCGATGACGAGACGCTTGAGGTGAAGGGGCGCGGACGGCGCCGGGGTCGGGCGATGGTCCGGCGTCGCCAGCTCGACGAGGACGCCGGCGCAGGCCTTCGGATGCAGGAAGGCGATGCGCCCGGCCAGTCCCTGGCGCGAGGCGTGGTCGATCAGCGGAACGCCGCGCCGCTTCAGATCGGAGAGCTCAGCGTCCACGCTCGGCGTGTCGAGGCAGAAGTGGTGCAGACCCTCGCCGCGCTTGGCGAGAAAGCGACCGACGGCGTTCTCGGGGTCGAGCGGCTCCAGCAGCTCGATCTCGGTGTCCCCCGCGCCGAGCAACGCGGCGCGCACGCCCTGATCGGCCACCTCGGCCTCGCGCAGCAGCGGCAGGCCGAGCGTGCCCTGGTAGAACGTGTACGCGTCCCGCAGCCGCTTCACCACGATCCCGACGTGATGAATCCCGAGCACCACGGCCGAATCCTCCCCTAGCGGATGAATGCCGCAGCCCGGCCGGCGCGGGCGTCGGCGATGCGCACACGGTGATTCGGCAACAGCGTGCCGGGCAGCCGACGCGGTGAGAAGTATCGCAGATCGAGGGTCTCATCGCACGTCGTGAGCGCGCCAGACGTCGCCCCGCACTCGAAGCACACGTTGACGTAGTGCCAGACGTGCCCGGTCGGATAGCGGACCACCTGGAGCGCTGGCTCCGAGTAGACGCCGATCAGCCGGCGCACAACCACGACCAGGCCGGTTTCTTCGAGGACTTCACGACGCGCGGCCTCGGCCAGCGACTCGCCGATCTCGACCGACCCGCCGGGCAGGCCCCACTGCCCGCCGTCGGAGCGCTGCTGGAGCAAGAGCCGGCCACGCTGATCGAAGATCACGGCGGAGACGCTGGGGCGGACTCCGAGCGCCTGGGTGACGTCGGGCTCGAGCGTGATCACGAGGTGGCGGTGAAGAGCCGACCGAACTCGTTCCAGGGCATCGGCGCGGTGGCCGCCACGCCGGCGTTCTCCTCGACGTGCGCGACGGTCTTCATGCCGACCAGCGCTGTCCCCACGCCCGGCGTCGAACGCACGAACTGGAGTGCGCGCTGAGCATCGGTCTGGAAGCCGGGCAGGAACTCGGTGAGCATCGGCGGCAAGTTCCTCGTGAGCTGTCCCTGGTGGACCGACGCCGACGCCATGACGTAGATGCCGAGACGCCGAGCCGCCTCCAGCGCCGGCACCGTCTCCTTGCCCACGGGCTGATTGGCGCGCGTGAACGCCTCCGTCATGCCGAGATTGTAGGGAAGCTGGACCACTTTGAAGTGATGGCGGTCGCCGGCCACCGCGCGGGCCGCGTTCACGACCTCTTCGAACGAGAGGAAGTCCGGATCGGTCGGCGCCTGGCGGTAGCCGTTCCACGTCGCCGTGCCGTAGCAGCCGATCTTTCCCTCCTGGACCGCCTGCTCCAGCGCCGTGAACGCGTCGCGCAGCCGCTCGAGAAAGACCGGACGCTCGAGCTCGTCGAGCTGACTCTCGGGGTTGTGGACGTAATAGATGTCGATCGTCGCCAGCCCCAGATTCTGCCGACTGCGCTCGATCTGATCGGCGAGATACCGCGGGGTCATGCAGTGGGCGCCCCCCACCACGTCGTCGGGCCGCACGACCCCGGTGCGCAGGTACGTGTCGGTGAAGTACGTGCGGGGATCCGTGTCGACGTTCGCGTCGAGCGGGATGTAGCCGCCCTTGGTGGCCACCACGACCTCGTCGCGTCGAAGCTCGGAGCGCGTGATGCGCTCGGCCAGCACGGCGCCGATCACGCGCTCGCTCCGCTGGTGTCGATAGTTCACGGCGGTGTCGATGACGTTGAGGCCGCGCTCGAGCGCCTGACCGATGGCGCGGCGGTAGAGGCTGTCGGTCGCGGCATCCTCGCGGCCCAGGTAGGTCCCCAGGCCCAGGCTCGACAGGTGGCCGGCGGAGTCGAGTCGGCGATAGTTGTCGGCCGCGACAGTGGAGGCGAATCGCTGCGCGTAGCGCGCCGTACCCTCGGGAGTCGCGCGGCCCTCGATCATGACCAGGCCACACGATAGACCACGAGTGGCGATTTCCCCTCGATCAAACGGCTGCGCCGGCGCGACCACCGCGGTGATCGACCATGACTAAGGCGCGACGCGGAACGAGTACCGGCCGGTCACGACGTGACCGTCGGTCGACAGCACGCGCCACTCGAGCCGCCACGTGCCCGCCCCGAGGGCCGGCGCGGCGGCGTTCAGGCGGTCGGCCGGGCCGTCGGCCCGAATCTCCGCCCGCCGCGCCTCACCGTGCCCGTCCACGAGGAGAATGGTGCAGAGCCGCTTCTCGACCCGGTTGTTGAACCGGAGGGCGATCTCCGTCGGAGGCTCGGGCAGGAGCGCGTCGGCGGGGGGGGACGCTTCCAGCAGCAAGGAATGAGCAGCCACGGTCGCCGGCGCCACGGCGAGGACGGCGCCGAGCAGCACAGCCAGAAGCGCGTTCAACGCCAATCGTCGAGGACCAGATGGGTCGAGTCCTCGTAATCCTCCTGCTTGCCGCGCTGCATGCGGACCATGGTGAAGTCGACCTGGTAGCCCCACTTGATGAGGGTGCTGTAGGCCGACCAGTAGCGCGTGTAGACGGGAAGGATCACGCGCTGGACCCCGATCTCGGCCGCAGCCTCCTCGACGGCGGCCAGCGACTGCTCGAGGTTCTCCACCCGCTTGTGCTGCGGATCGAGGGCGAGGAACTTCACGTAGAGCGCGCCGGCCGGAGCTTCGCTCACACCCGGCGTGTGATAGACCGCGAAGCCCAGGAATTCGCGGCCGCGCTCGAAGAGCAAGGTATCGCCCAGGGCGAGGCCGTCGACGATCTCCACTTCCTTGGCCAGATCGAGGCCGCGGCAAACGGAGGTCGTGATCTTGTGGAAGCGGGCCAGCGCCGCCTTCTTCTTGGCCTCCTCGAGTGACGAGAACCGCTTCACGATCAATCCGGCCTTCGGCGGCCGCGGCGTCGACGTTCGGCCGTCGCGGCGATCGAGCAACCGGCTGGTGATGGCCACGAGGCCTTTCGGCCGGTACCCGAACTTCGAATAGAGCAAGAGGTGCTTGGGGCTGGTCGGATACGTGACCACACCCTGCAACGCCGTCTTGTTCTCCTCGAAGAACTCCTCGACCGCCAGGATGAGCTGCTGGCCGATCTTCTGATTCTGATAGTTGGTGAGGACGGCCACGGGGCCCAGGAGGCCGACGGCCCCCCAGGTCACCGCCAGCGCGGCCCCCACGATCTTCGACTGATCTTCCTCGGCCACGAAGCAGCCCCAGGGCTCCATGAGCCACCGGTGATGAACGTACTGGGCGCCGCCGAAGGGCTGGCGAGGACGCGTGCCGAGCTGCCGTTCGAGGAAATCGGTGAAGGTCTGCTCGATGACGTCGCGGGCCTTGGCGAGGTCACCCTTGCGAACGCGACGGATCTGAACCTTCGTCGAGCGGCCGTGAGAATCGATCCCGACGCGGTCGACCGCCGCCCTCACGCGGACACGCCCGCTAGATCTTCCAGCAGCGTGATGACGGCCGAATGATCGAGTCCGCCGCGTCCCTTGACGCGGAGCGCATTGAACAGCTCCTGGACGGTGGCCGTAGCCGGCACCGGCACACCGAGCGCGTGGGCGGACTCCATGATGAGACCGAGGTCCTTGAAGTGCAGATCGATCTTGAACCCGGGCTTGTACGAGTTGGCGATGTAGTTGGGCGCCTTCTGATCGAGGCACTTCGATCCCGCCAGCCCGCCGGCGAGCGCCTTCAGCGTCAGCTCGCGATCGAGCCCGGCCTTCTTGGCCAGCGTGAGGGCCTCAGCGAGCGCGGTGAGATTCACGGCGACGATGATCTGGTTGGCGAGCTTGGTGAAGCCGCCGAAACCGAGCGGTCCGAGATACGTGATCGTCTTGCCCATGGCCTGGAAGATCGGCAGCACGGTGTCGAACACCGC
>Ga0209806_1002496_pt1 | contig 11409 bp, 10 predicted proteins | sample GraSoiAngelo_152_FD_186166 | JGI IMG/M metagenome (GOLD analysis project Ga0209806, IMG submission 186166) | Grasslands soil microbial communities from the Angelo Coastal Reserve, California, USA - 14_1009_12_30cm (SPAdes) (version 2) | ecosystem: Environmental > Terrestrial > Soil > Grasslands ... | reverse complement strand
GCTGCGCCAGCGCCGTGATCGCCACCACGTCCGGAGGCTTTGATTGGCCGAGCATCCATTCCAGGGCGTGGATCTCGTCAGGGAAGGCAGGCACCTCGTGAACGCCGGCCTCGGCGGCTCCCTGGCGCTGGCGATGCAGCAGCTCCATCGCATCCCGTCCCCGAAGGTAGCGATGAAGCTCGGCGATGGCAAGGTGATCCGATCCTTTGGCGGCGGTGTAGGCCACCCGCTTGAGGATGGCATCGGTCCGGTCGCCGGCCGAACCGAAAGCGAGCCAGATCTGCGCGTTCGCCGGCCGCAGGCCCTGGCAGATCTCGACCAGCCCCCGCATCCCGTCCTCGTTGTGGGCGTAGTCGATGAGCACGATCCGGCCGTCGAGCTCGAACAGGTTGGCCCGGCCGGGGTTGCGCTCGGGGTCGAGCACAAAAGACTTGAGCCCGCGGATCACGGCCTCCTCGGACAGGCCAAGCGCCAGGGCGGCCGAGCTGGCAGCCATGGCGTTGCGGATGTTGTGCGTCGAGATGCCGGCCAGGGTTACCGGGATGTCCTCCAGCTTGAGCAGCCGGCGGACGTCGCGACGGGAAAACTCAGCCGTGAGGTAGCCGTCGATCACGGTGGTGGCTCGCCCGCGATGCGCGAGCGTATCCCGGATGGCGGGGTGGTCGTGATCGACCGAGAACAGCCAGGTCCGCCCCCGCGCCTCGCGGCTCATGGAGAGGACGCGAGGGTCGTCGGCGTTCAAAATGTCCCAGCCGTCAGGCCGGGTGATGTGCGTGATGCTGGCCTTCACCTCGGCGAGCTGATCGAGGGTACGGATGCCGTACTGGTCGAGGTGATCCTCCGACACGTTGGTGACCACGGCAACATCGTTGTGCGCGGCCCCGATGCCTCGCAACAGGATGCCACCGCGGGCAACCTCCAGGACGGCCAGGTCGATCCCAGGCTGACCCAGCGCCTCAGCCGCGCCGCCGAAGCCCGAATAATCGCCAGGGACTTTCAGCTCCTGGTTGCGGTAGACGCCGTCCGTGCTGGTGTACGCGACGGTCTTCCCGGCGGTCCGAGCCAGGTGCGCCAGCAGCCGAACGGTGGTGGTCTTTCCATTGGTGCCGGTGACCGCCACCACCGGGATAGCCGGCTCCGGGACACTGGGCGCCACTCCCGGATCCGCGGATTGCAGACGCTCGACGGACTCGCCGATCAGGGTGTCGATCCGCCGGTGATCCCTAAGGCAGGTATCGAGCAGGCGAGCCACCTCAGCCCCAAGGGCCTCGGCCACGCCCTGGCGGCGCCAGGGAAAGGCGACCACCACCTGCTCGGGCTCCGGTCCGATCCGGCCGCGGACGGCGACCTGGCTCCCGCTCGCCTCGGCCACCGACCGGGTGACGTGGGCGGCCAGCCGCGCCAGGTAGCGACGCCGGTGCTCGGTGGCGAGCGCGCCAGGAGGCCCGGCCGGGGACAGCTTCAGCCGTTCCGCCTCGTGCTCCACCCGGCTGGCAGGTAATTCGAGCCAGCCCGGCATGGCCAGGGTGAGCTTGATCGCGGGGCGGGTGAAATAGAGGTTGGGTCCTTCCAGGACGCGGAGCTCCACCAGCTCGACCGCGTGGCCGGCCGGATCGGCCATCCCGCTATTGATCAGGCCGGTCCCCGATGACCCCAATTCGTCCTTGACAGCGCACTCCCGTTCGGATAGACATGTTGTCACAAACAAATACCGCCAGATCCAAGGAGGGAATATGGCAACAACCACCGCGCCGGCGCCGACCCGTTCGGGGGAGCTGCTCTCGGAGCGGATCGCGCCCGGCATCCTACCCAAGGTTTTAGGGCCGTTCGACATGGTCGCCATCTTCGTCGCCATCGTCCTGTTCGCCGTCCAGGGCTCGGTCGTCCAGCAGGCGGGCCCGGCGGCCTTCATTTACTGGATCCTCGGCTTCGTCACCTTCCTGATCCCGGGTGCCATCGTTACCGGCCAGCTTGGCCTGATGTTCCCGGGCGAGGGCTCTATCTACGTCTGGACCCACAAAGCGCTGGGCAATTTCTGGGGGTTCTTCGCCGGCTTCTGCGCCTGGTGGCCAGGTGTGCTGGTCATGGTGGCGACCTCCGTCCTGGTCGTCAACCTGCTCCAGTTCATGCTCACCCTGCCGCCCTTCAACGTCACCAACGGGCTCTCAGCTCTCTGGCAGCAGGGCCTGATCATCCTGGCGGTCATCTGGTTCTCGACCCTGCTCTCGATCCTCCGCTTCCGGGTAACCCAGAACGCGGTCAACTTCGTGTTCATCATCTACGGGGCCGCCATTGCCGCGGTCGCGCTGGCCGGGGTTGCGTATCTCGTGGGAGGACATTCCGCGGCGAATGATTTCTCGGCGTCGTCCTTCGCCCTGACCAAGACCAACGCGACCTTCTATGGGCTGGTAATCCTGGCCCTGCTGGGGATCGAGGTCCCGCTCAACATGGGAGTGGAGATCAAGGACCGCAAGGCGATCACCAGCTATCTCTTCTGGGGATCGGTGGTGGTCATGGCCGCCTACCTGCTCCTCACCTTCGGCGCGATGGTCACGATCAAGCAGGCTAACGCCAACTCGACCACCGCCATCCTGCAGGCCGTCCAGACCGGGCTCGGCGGCGGGGTCGCCCTGGTGGTGACGCTGATCATGATCGCGTTCTTCATCTTCAACACCACCGTCTACAACTACTCGTTCGCCCGCCTCCTATTCGTCAGCGGCCTGGACCGCCGCCTGCCCGCCATCGTCGGCCGGGTAAACCGGAACAAGGTGCCGCATGTCGCGGTGCTGGTCCAGGCGGTGATCACGACCATCATCACGGCAATCGCTTACTTCGTCTTCAGCGGCAACACTAACCTGTCAACCGGCATCTACATCGCCCTACAGGCGGCGGTCACAGTGATCTGGTGCCTGTCGATGGTCATCCTCTTCGTGGACGTTCTGATCATCCGGTCGAAGTACCCGCAGGAGTTCAAGCGGGAACAGCTGGTCCCGGTCGGGTGGTTCTTTGTGGCCGCGATCGCAGGCGCGATCGCCAGCGCGGTGGGGATCCTAGTGACGCTCACAGGCGGCTGGGTCTTCACCGGCCAGTTGAACGGTTCGTGGAACGCCTCGGTCATCGACAACGGTCCGTGGATCCTGATCGTGGGCGGGGTTGGCATCGCCTCGCTGGCAATCGCGGTCGTCGTGTACCTGCTTGGCTTGAACTCGGCGCGCCGTGCCGCGGCGGCGGCAGCCATCACGACCTAGGTGGCGTCGACCATTACGGAGCGGGAGCCGGGCGTCGATCTCGACGCCCGGCGCCGCGAGATCGTGGCCCGGGCGGAGGCCGCCGGGCTGCGCCTGGTCCGATTCCTCTACTGCGACAACGACGGCATCATCCGGGGGAAGAGCACCGGGATGGCCGGCTTTCGGGACCGGCTCCAGACCGGTATCGGCCTGACCCTGGCGATGCAGGCGTTCACCATGCTCGACCACCTGGCATCGGTCGAGGGCATGGGGCCGGTCGGCGAGATCCGGCTGGTGCCCGACCCGGCGACCTTCGAGATCGCGCCCTACGCGCCGCACACCGGCGTCGTCCTGGTCGACATGATGACCCTGGACGGCAAGCCCTACGCCGCGGACGGACGCGCTTTTCTCACCCGCATGATCGGGCGGGCGGCCGAGCGCGACCTGGAACTGGTGGCGGCCTTCGAACCCGAGTGGTCGCTCGCCCGCAAGGAAGGGGATACATTCGTCCCGATCGACGACAGCGGCTGCTTCACCTCGTACGGGATGAACGTGGCGGCTGCGGTGATCGATGAGATCGTGGCGGCGCTCGACGCCCAGGGGATGACGGTCGAGCAGTACTACGCCGAGCTCGGCTGGGGTCAGCAGGAGCTCTCCATCCGGCACGCCCCAGCGCTGCAGGCGGCTGACCAGCAGATCCTGTACCGGGAGACCGTCCGCGGGATCGCGCTCAGGCATGGGCTCTATGCCTCATTCGCCCCCAAGCCGTGGGGAGACCAGGCGGGCAACGGCTGTCACATTCACTTCTCGGGCTGGAACCGGGGGCGGACCGTCAACCGGTTTTACGACCCGGCGGGGCAGTTTGGGCTCTCGGAGCTGGCCACCCAGTTCATGGCCGGGATCCTGGAGCACCTGCCTGGCCTGGTGGCGCTGACCTGCGCCTGCGTCAACTCGTATCGCCGGCTCCAGCCGCAGATGTGGGCATCCGCATACCGGATCTGGGGGCCGGACAATCGCGAGGGCGCGCTCCGGGTCGCCTCGACATTCTGGGGACACGAGGCCGAGTCCACCAACGTCGAGCTGAAGTCCTCGGACTCGAGCGCCAATCCCTATATCGCCCTCGGCGGCTTGATCGCGGCCGGCCTCGACGGGATCGAACGCAGGCTGAAGCTGCCCCCACCGGTGGCGGTGGACCCGCACACCATGGACGAGGGAGACCGCAAGGTGATCGGGGCCGACCGCCTGCCCACCAGCCTCAAGGAAGCCCTGGGCAACCTGAAACGCGACAAGGTGCTGACCGAAGCGCTGGGCGAGCGGCTGGCGACCTCGTATATGGCGGTCAAAGAGCTCGATGTCGAGGCCTTCGCGAAGGAAGATGACGCCTTCGAGTTCCGCCAGCACATATATAAGTACTGAGCGGGCCCATCGGTGCGACGGCGGGGTGAAAAATGTCGCGGCCCCGCCACGAAACGCCCCCGCCCGTACGGCTAAGGCTCTTCGCAACGTAAAGGGGTCATCGTGGGCGTCGAAGGCTCTAGATGGTGCCAAGGACGATCGCCCGGCTGGTCGACATGCTCCGCCAGGACGGCGAGCGCGGACAGGGAATGGTCGAATACGCCCTGATCCTGGTGTTGATCGTGGTCATCGTGATCGTGATCCTGATGGTGATGGGAAACACGGTCAAGAATATGTACTGCAACGTCTCCGGTTCGCTTAACGTTTGATCCGCTCATGGATTTGATCGGCGCCTGGGGGGACGTGCAGGCGGTCGACCACCACTGTCATCCCCTTCGCCACTGGCCGGCTGAGCTGACCGCGGTCGAGCTTCGATCGGCGTTCACCGAGGCCATCGACCCGCTGATCGCCGAGCACCATGTCCAGAACACCGCGGCCTACCACGACGCCATCCGGCGGCTGGCCGCCGAGCTCGGCTGCACGCCCACCGAAAGCGCAGTCCTGAGCGCCCGGAACTCGGAAGACCCGGCCGCCTACTCCCGGCGATTGCTGGAAAAGACCGGGACGGGCCTGATGCTGGTGGACCACGGCTTTGCCTCAGCCGATGCTTTCACGGCACGCGACCAGGAGCGGGCCACCGGCATTCCGCAGCGCGAGATCCTGAGGCTCGAGACCATGGCTGAGCGCCTGGTCGCAACTTCCCAGGATCCACGCGACTGGCTCGACCGTGTTCGCGCCGGGATCGGGGAGGCGGTCCATCGGGGCGCGGTCGGGGTCAAGACCATCTGTGCCTACCGGTCAACCCTGAAACTGCAGCCGGTCGACACCGACTCACTGGGCGTCGGCTTCGGCGCCCTGCGCGAGCGGGCGGAGCGCGGCGAGCCGGTGCGGCTTGGCGGGGCCGCCCTGTGTCATGCGCTTCTGTTCGAGGCGGCCGAGGAATGCATCGCGCTCGATATTCCGCTCCAGGTGCACTGCGGCTTCGGCGATCCCGACGAGGACCTTGCCGAGACGTCTCCGCTTGGGCTGAGACCGCTCCTGGCCAATCCCGTATATCGAGGTCTGCGGATGGCCCTGCTGCACTGCTACCCGTACCACCGCGAGGCGGCCTACCTCTGTTCGGTCTTCCCCGAGGTGTACATGGACCTGTCCCTCACCATCCCGATGGCCGGGCAGGAGGGGGCGCGCGCCATGAGCGAGGCGCTCGGCCTGTGTCCCGTCAGCAAGATGCTTTATGCGACGGACGCGACCCGGTACGCCGAGGTCTACTTCGTGGCCGCGGCCGCCTACCGCGAGGCACTTGCAGGCGCGCTGGGAGAACTGGTCGACCGCAGCGCGATGACCGCCGACGCGGCAGTCGCCGCGGGGGAGCTCGTGCTCCGGGGCAATGCGAAGCGTATCTACCGGCTAGATTAGAAATGCCCGGCGGTAGCTTCTCCTCGCTGAACGCGATCCGCGAACGCCTTGAAGAGGCGCCGCGAGCGCTGCTGCTGACCCGGTAGATGCTTTCGTAATTCCTCGCGGACGGAATCCGCGGTGCGATTCCAGGCGCGTTCAAAGCTCGGCTCCGATACCTTGAGCCAGGCCTCGATGCCTTCGGTGTTGATCTCCAGGTGAAACTGAACCCCCCAGGCGCTGTCGCCGGCGCGAAAGGCCTGGGCGTTGACCTGGTCGCCGGTGGCAAGCAGGGTCGATCCCTCCGGCGGGTCGAAGGTGTCCATGTGCCATTCGAAGACGCGGTCCCCGGTTTCGAACGCGGACAGCAGCGGGTCCTTTTGGCCGGCCTCGGTCAGACGAACCGGTACAAACCCGAGCTCGCGGACCGGCGCCCGATAGACACTCGAGCCCAGGGCCCGGGCCAGCATCTGGGCGCCCAGGCAGATGCCGAGCACCGGCACGCCCAACTCGATCGCCCGCACCATCAGCCGCCGCTGGGTAAGAAGGTAGGGGTAGCGGTCGACCTCATCGACATTCATCTCGCCACCGAAAACGATCACGCCCGATATCGCTTCGATTGAGGGTAACTGCGCGCCTGGCTCAAAGGCATCGACTACCTGGACCGTGACCGCCTCTTCCGCCAGCGCTTGCTGAGTGATGCCGAGGGTGTCGTACCGGTCGTTGCGGACGCAGAGGACGGGCTTCATCCGATGGCGGCGCGCACCGCGTCTTCGGTCGGCTCAACCGCGGGAGGCAGGCGAAGCCCGCGCATCAGGGCATGCGGGTCCTTGAGCCCCTGGCCGGTGAGCACGCATACGATCCGCTCGTCCGGTCGGAGCTGTCCCGTCTGCGCCATACGGATAAGGAGCGCGACACCGGCGCCGGAGGCCGGCTCGGCAAGCAGGCCCTCTTCGCGGGCAAGCAGCCGCTGGGCTGAAAGGATCTCCTCGTCGGTGACGGCCTCGATCGATCCGTGCGACTGGTCGCGGGCGGCCAGCGCGGTCTTCCAGGATGCGGGGTTGCCGATCCGGATCGCGCTCGCCACCGTCCGCGGCCGTTTCACCGGATGCCCCTTCACGATGGGTGCAGCCCCGGTCGCCTGGGCTCCGTGCATGCGAGGCAGCGATGCGCCGCGCTTTTCGTGGAGCTCGCTGAATCCGCGCCAGTAGGCGGTAATGTTGCCCGCATTACCGACCGGGAGGAACACGCGGTCCGGAGCCACTCCAAGCTGCTCGAAGACCTCCAGGGCCGCCGTCTTCTGTCCCTCGATGCGGAATGGGTTGATGGAATTGACCACGGCGTAACCCGGCGTTTGGGCCAGGGCCCGCACCACCTCGAGGGCGCGATCGAAGTTGCCGCGCACCGGGACGATCAAGGCTCCGTAGGCAAGCGCCTGGGCTAGCTTGCCGGTGGCGACGCCGCCGCTGGGCAGAACCACCAGCGCCTTCAGGCCGCGGCTCGCCGCATACGCGGAGGCGGATGCGCTGGTGTTCCCGGTCGAGGCGCAGATCAACGCGTGGGCGCCACTCTCGATCGCCTTTGCCACCGCCAGCGCCATACCCCGGTCCTTGAACGAGCCGCTGGGATTGAGGCCCTCGTACTTGAAAAACAGGCGGCTCAACCCCAGCGACGGCCCGATGCGACGGGAAGTGACGAGCGGCGTCGAGCCCTCCCCCAGGCTGACCAGAGGCGTCGCCGGCGTCACCGGTAACCAGGCTGCGTACCGCTCGATGATCCCGGGCGTCATGCACCCTCAACCACGGTGGCCCCTCTCGACGCGGCCTTGAGGGTGAGCGCAACGCCGGCGACGCCCGACGCGCGCGCGGCCTCAACCATGGCATCGCCGACCTCGTCCACCCTGGCGCCGGGCGCGACCGCGATCACGCTGCCTCCGGCGCCGCTGAGGGCGGCTCCCCACGCGCCCGAGGACTTTGCCGCGGCGATTGCGGGATTGAGATACGGGTAGGCGCGAGAGCGGCCCGGTTGATGCATCCGGTCCTCCATGGCGCTGGCCAGCAGCCGGTGGTCACGGCGGCTCACGGCGAGCATCCACTCCCCCACCCGGGCCAGGTTGAAGATTGCGTCGGCTCTCTCCGGTCGTTTTGGTACGAGCCGGCGAGCCTCATGTGTGGGCGAGAGCGCGTTGGGCACGAACAATACCGCGCGCCACGCCGGCGGCCAGGGAAGTCGATGAGCGACCGCCCCGGAGCCACGAGGGGTCACCAGGCAGAAGCCGCCGAAAATGGCTGCCGCCAGGTTGTCGCCGTGGCCCTCGAGGGGAAATGCGTGCTCGAGCATGTGCTCAGACGTGACTCGGTCGCGGCTGAACGCTGCCCCGATCATCAGCCCGGCGACGATCGAGGCGGCGCTGCTGCCGAGCCCGCGGCCGATGGGAATGGCGTTGCGGACGCGCAGGCGGACCGAGCCCTCGGGCACGATCTCGCGCAACCCGCGCACGATCAAGTTCCTCTCATCGAGAGGGACCTCGTCCGCGCCGCTGCCGCTCCAGGCGATCGAGGTCTCGGTGGCTCGGTGCGCCTCCACCTCGAGGTAGAGGTCGAGGGCAAGGGCGAGCACGTCAAAGCCGGGACCCAGGTTGGCCGAGGAGGCCGGAACCCGCACCCGCACACCGGGACGCCGCGAGCGCGCCGCGCTGATCTGGTTATTTTGGAGGAGCGGGCGCCGGCTGGCTGCGGTCCTCCATCTCCCAGGCATGGTCGAGGGCATGCCAGGCGATCCGGCGGGCGGCATAAGGCGCGGGCCATCCTTTCTCAGGGACGGCCTTCCGGCCGGCCCCTGCGATCGCATCCACGATGGCTCGACGTTCAGCGGCGATCGCAGTTCTATCCAGCCGTGACGGCTGCTCGAGACGGAGCCCGAGCTTGCGCGCATAGGCCATTGCCTCGGCGCCCAGGACATGATCCACCATGACATCCCGGTCACGCCCGCCCCCGCGCGGGCCTTTGCGAAGCGAGGCGGGCGACTTTGCCACCACCCGGTCGAAGACCTTCCAGGCGGCGCCGACCAGGCCGGCCAGCCGGGCCGCCTCCTTTGCCGTTACCGGTTGCGCGTCTCTCGCCGCCGGCTCCGCGGGCACCCCGAAGTCAGTGGCCGAGCCGCGGACCCGTTCCACGATCTCGAAGTCGTCTACGGTTACCGAGGGAAACGGCATGGCGGCCGCTTTCGCGACCTCGACGTAGCGCCGGGCGTAGGCGGCGAGCGCTTCGAGGGCGGCGGCCTCGCCCTTGCCGGAGCGGGACCAACCGGGCCAGTCGAGGGCTGACGCGAAGACCCGCTGCTTACCGAGCTCGAGGTAGACGGGCGTGCGACCGCCTCGTCGCGCGACCACGACCTCAGACTCCGGTGATGGTGCGGAATCGGGGCTCGTCGCGGAGCCGCACCAGATCCGGGTCGCCGGGGGCTACCGACGCGAGGTCGGGACGCATGACGAACGCCTCTTCCAGGAGGCGCAGGGCCTCCTCTGGTTTGCCCTGGGCCGTCCTCACGCAGGCCAGGTTGTAGACCGCGGCCCCCAGAGTGTGGTGCGGCGCCGACGCCTCACGCAACTGAGTGGCCGATTCTTCGACCAGCCGGTGGCCACGAGCCGCGTCGCCTCGCTCGGTGAAGTGCTCCGCGAGGTGGACTCGCGGATGGTGGTAACTGTTTCGAATCAGGGCCTCTCCCGTGGTCCTGGCCATGTACCACTCGAACGGCCGATCGCCCATCGCGTCCCAGACCGTTATCAGCCCCGCCAGGGCCACGTCTGAGCGCTTTGCAGCGTCCTCGAGAGAGGTGGCCGCGTTTGCGGCGAGCTCCCTGTCATTGACCTCATCGATGTTGTCCGGAGGAGGCGCGTAGGTCTGGCCGCGGCTCACCTGGCGGAGTGCATCGCCAAGGCGCTCGCGCCAGATCGCCAGGTGGAACATGAGCAACGCCGGCGTCCACCCGGTCGGGTGCGGTGGCTCAGTCGCGGCACCCGTGACGAAGTCCCGCTCAGTTTCGCGCTCGGCCTCGAGGAGCTCGCGTATGTTCTGCATCCCTGCAAGGGTAGCGCCTCGCTATGATGCCCGAAAATGGACCGGTTCCTTCACGATCTCCCCAAGGCCGAGCTGCATCTCCACATCGAGGGCACTCTCGAGCCGGAAATGATGTTCGCCCTGTCCAAACGCAACGACGTCCCTGTGCCCTACCTCTCCGCCGACGCGGTTCGGCGCGCCTACGTTTTCCAGGGCCTGCAGACCTTTCTCGACATCTATTACGCCGGCTGCAACGTCCTCCTCACGGAGCAGGATTTCTACGACCTGACCTGGGCCTACCTCCAGCGGGCCGCGCTGCAGAACGTGCGACACGCGGAGATCTTCTTCGACCCCCAGACCCATACCGGGCGCGGCGTCGCCTTCGAGACGGTGGTCAACGGCATCCACCGGGCGCTACAGGACGGCCAGCAACGCTTCGCGCTGTCCTCACGGTTGATCCTCTGCTTTCTGCGGCATCTCAGCGCCGATGACGCCATGGCCACTTTGCAGCAGGCGCTCCCGTTCAAGGATCGGATCACGGCGGTTGGCCTCGACTCGTCGGAGGTCGGACATCCACCCGAAAAGTTCCAGGCCGTCTTCGACCGGGCCCGGCAGGAAGGCTGGTTGACGGTGGCGCATGCCGGCGAGGAAGGGCCCGCAGAGTACGTATGGCAGGCGCTCGACCTGCTGAAAGTCCAACGGATCGACCATGGCGTCCGAAGCCTGGAGGACAAGAAGCTGGTCGAGCGGCTCGTGGATGAGCAGGTCCCGCTCACGGTCTGTCCCCTGTCGAACGTCAAGCTCCAGCTGTTCCGCTCGCTGGAGCAGCACAACCTCAAGGCCATGCTCGACCAGGGCGTCTGCGCCACGGTGAACTCGGACGATCCGGCCTATTTCGGCGGGTACGTCGAAGACAATTTCAGCGCCGTCCAGTCGGCGCTGAAGCTGAGTCGCGAGGACGTTGTCCAGCTGGCGAAGAACTCCTTCAGGGCCTCATTCCTACCGGTTGACGACAAGCAGCGCTACCTGGCGGAGATCGACCAGGTGATGACCGCGACCAGCTAAGACCGGCGAGCGACCACCGTAAGAGCGACCGCCGTTACCACGGCCGACACCACCAGGGTGGCGAGCCAGCCGAGGCCGACGATCAGCTCCACGTCGCTCTCGCGCTGCTCCACCAGGCGAAGCGAGCGACCGGCTACCACATAGCCGTCGCGGTATGGGACCGTCACCGAGGCGATCCGTACACCTGCTTCTGGCTGCCAGGTCAGGAT
>Ga0209806_1002494_pt1 | contig 11413 bp, 8 predicted proteins | sample GraSoiAngelo_152_FD_186166 | JGI IMG/M metagenome (GOLD analysis project Ga0209806, IMG submission 186166) | Grasslands soil microbial communities from the Angelo Coastal Reserve, California, USA - 14_1009_12_30cm (SPAdes) (version 2) | ecosystem: Environmental > Terrestrial > Soil > Grasslands ... | reverse complement strand
GCACACGCGCGACGTCGTGATCCTCGAGGACAACGACATGGCCGTGGTCACCGCGCACGGCGTGGAGCTGACCACGGTCGAGGGCGATCCCGTCCAGCGGGAGCCCGTCAAGATCCTCTGGGATCCGATCATGGCCGAGAAGGGCGGCTACCGGCACTTCATGCTCAAGGAGATCTACGAGCAGCCGCGCGCCATCACCGACACCTTCCGCGGTCGCATCGCCCCGGAGACGGGCAGCGTCATCCTGCCCGACGTGAGCCTCGACCCGTCGACGGTGAAGGCCATCCAGCGCGTCGTGCTCGTCGCGTGCGGCACCGCGTGGCACGCCGCCAGCCTCACCCGCATGATGATCGAGCGGCTGGCCGGCATTCCCGCCGAGGTCGACCTCGCGTCCGAGTTCCGCTACCGCGACGCCATCGTCGGGCCCGAGACGCTCGTGATCGCGGTCTCGCAGTCCGGCGAGACGGCCGACACCATCGGCGCCGTGAAGGCGGCGCGTCTGAAGGGTTGCCCGATCCTCGCCGTGACCAACGTCGTCGGCTCCGCCCTCGCCCGCGAGGCGACGGGCGTGCTGCAGATGCACGCGGGGCCCGAGATCGGCGTGGCCTCCACCAAGGCCTTCTCGACGATGATCGTCGCCGGCTACCTGCTGGGCCTCTGGCTCGGCCGCCAGCGCGGCGCCCTCACCGCCGAGGACGTGAAGAAGCACATCCAGGACCTCGTCGAGATCCCGCGGCTGGTGGAAAAGACCCTCGAGCTCGACCAGTCGATCGCGGCCCTCGCGCGCCATCTGAGCCACGCCACCGACTTCCTCTACCTCGGACGCGGCGTGCAGTTCCCGATCGCCCTGGAGGGCGCGCTGAAGCTGAAGGAGATCTCCTACATCCACGCCGAGGGCTACGCGGGCGGCGAGATGAAGCACGGCCCGATCGCCCTCATCGCCGACGGCCTGCCCGTGGTCGCGCTGGTGCCCCGCGACTCCTCCTACGAGCGGATGCTCGGCAACATGGAGGAGGTGCGCGCGCGCGATGGGCTGCTGATCGCGGTCTGCCACCCGGGCGATCGCGCGGTGGCGTCCAAGGCGCAGCACGTCATCGAGGTGCCGCCGTGCGCCGAGCTGCTGGCGCCGCTGCTGACCGTGATCCCGCTCCAGCTGCTGGCCTATCACGTTGCGGTGCGGCGCGGCTGCGACGTGGACCAGCCGCGCAACCTCGCGAAGTCGGTGACGGTGGAGTAGGCGGGCGCGGTGGCGTCGCGCTACGCGGCGGGCTGGCCGAGCGCGTGCGCGATGAGGCGGTCGAGGTGGATCAGGTCGAAGGGCTTGGGCAGGTAGCCGGTCGCGCCCTTCTCGAGGGCCTCGATCGCGACCTGCGTCGAATCGTACCCCGTCATCACGAAGACCGGCGTCTGCACCCCCATGTCGCGGAGCGACTTCAGGAGGCTGAGTCCGTCGACGCCGGGCATCCGCACGTCCAGCAGGATGACGTCGGGAGTCTTCTGGACCACCGACGCCAGCGCCAGCGACGCGTTGCCGACGACCTCGACGGTGTACCCGCGCCCTAGAAACTGCTTCAGAATGTCCAGGATGACCTCGTTGTCGTCGACGACCAGCACGCGCTTGGTGTGACGCATGGCCGACCGGGTGGCAAGGCATGTGCCACGCCCCCGCTGCTCTGATTCCCGCGATTTGTGCGGTGTCCGTGCCCGTCCGTGACGGCGTGCCGACCCCGTCCGTGACGCCTTGGCCCGATGCGGTACAATTTGGCGTGCCCGCCGGGTTGGACCACCTCCTCGACGATCTGAATCCGCCGCAGCGCGACGCCGTTCTCGCCGGCGACGGGCCGCTGCTCGTGCTGGCGGGCGCCGGCAGCGGCAAGACCCGCGTCATCGCGCACCGCATCGCCCACCTGCTCGGCGTGCGCGGCGTGCACCCGCGCCACGTCCTCGCGGTGACCTTCACCAACAAGGCCGCCGGCGAGATGGCCCGGCGCGTGGACGCGCTGCTGGCGCCGGCCGGGATCCGGGCCCCGCTCATCGCGACGTTCCACTCGGCATGCGTGCGCATCCTGCGCGCCCACGGCGAGGCCATCGGCGTGCCGCGTCACTTCACGATCTACGACGAGGACGACCGCGCCGCCCTCGTCAAGGAGTGCATGAAGGAGGGCGAGCTGGCCGAGCGCACGTTCACGCCCAGCGCGGCCGCGCACCGGATCTCCTATCTGAAGAATCAGATGGTGAGCGTGCAGCACGCGCTGCGCGACGCGCGCGGCCCGTGGGAGCAGAAGGCCGCGCTCGTGTACTCCCGCTACGAGAAGCGGATCCGCGAGGCGGGCGTGGTCGACTTCGACGACCTGCTGCTGCTCGTCGTGAAGCTGCTCGCCGAGTCGCCGGAGACGCTGGCGTGGTACCGCGGGCTCTGGAAGCACGTGCTCGTCGACGAGTACCAGGACACGAACCGCGCCCAGTACCGGATCATCCGCCTGCTCACCGACGAGCACCGCAACGTGTGCGTGGTCGGGGATAGTGACCAGTGCGTCGTTGAAGGCACGCTCGTACAGACCACCCGTGGTCCGAAGCGCGTCGAGGCGATCGAGAAGGGCGACGCGGTCATCGCTGGGAGCGGCTGGGGAGCGCGTGACTCGGCGACCGTCGAGGACGTTCGTCGTACCGAGTACGACGGCATGATCGTGAAGATTCGCACCGCGGACGGTCGCGAAGTCCGGGCGACACCGAATCACGTGATGTTCGGGCGGTTCGAGCTGGATCCCGCGAAATATTACGTTTACCTGATGTATCAAGATCGGCTCGGCTATCGCATCGGCCTGACGAAGGGCTCGCGGGCCGCCGCCGCGCAGTCACGGGTGTGTGGCTTCCAGCAACGGACCAATCACGAGACGGCCGATCGGCTCTGGATTCTCGCCGCGTGTGATTCGCGTGCGGAGGCGCAGTACCTCGAAGCATACTTCGCGACCCAGTACGGGCTGCCGACGATGGTTTTCCATGTTCGCGGGCGCCGCATGGCGATCACGCAACAGCACGTCGACCGCCTGTACGACGAAGTCGATACGCGTCTACGCGCCAAGCAACTGATGGCGGCCTTGCTCCTCTTCGAGGAGTATCCGCATCATCGCGCCGGCGCGATGACGCGCGAGGGAATCTCGAGAAAGATTCTGCATTTCACGATGTTCGGAGATCCACGCCCCCGTGCCTGGCACGAGCACCGGATCCAGCTGGTCAGCTCCGACCTCAGCCTCTGGGAACGCATCGGAACCGTCATGAAGCCCCGGCGCGGACAGCGACGGACGTGGCGGGTCGAGACGTCACGCAAGAACTACGATGAGGGACTCGCCTTCGCCGCGCGGCTCGCCGACATCGGCGCGTTGGAGGTTGTTCGTCGGGCGCGGCTCACGAACGGTAAAGCGTTTCAATTCATGCCGGCGAGCCATCTGCGGCCGGGAATGACCATACCCGTTCTCGATGGCAATCAAGTGCGTGAGGTACGCGTCGTCTCCGTCGAGCCCGAGCGCTATCGCGGATACGTCTATGACGTGGCGGTGAAAAATCTGCGTAACTTCGCCGCCGGTGGACTTCTCGTCCACAACTCGATCTATAAATGGCGCGGTGCGGATATCAACAACATTTTGGATTTTGAAAAAGACTTTCCAGGCACGCGCGTGGTGAAGCTCGAGCAGAATTACCGGTCAACGAAGAGCATTCTCGCGCTCGCCGCCGCAGTGATCGACAACAACCTGCAGCGAAAAGACAAGACACTCTGGACGGAGAACCCCGAGGGCGAGCCGGCCGCCGTGTATCGCGGCTGGGACGAGCACGAGGAGGCGAACTTCGTCGCGCAGACGATCCTCAAGACGCGCGCCGACGGCGTCGGCTGGGACGGCATCGCCGTCTTCTATCGGACCAACGCGCAGTCGCGCGTGCTCGAAGACGCGCTGCGCCGCGCGCGCATCCCGTACGTGATCGTCGGCGGCGTGCGCTTCTACGAGCGCAAGGAGATCAGAGACACGCTCGCCTGGCTGCGGCTGACCATCAATCCGGCCGACGACGTGGCCTTCCGCCGCGCCGTGCAGGCGCCGCCGCGGGGCGTCGGGGCGACGTCCCTGGCGCGGTTGGACGAGCTCGCCCTCGACCACAACCTGCCGCTGCTGACACTGGCGGCCACGCCGCCGCCCGATGTGCGCGGCAAGGCGCGGACAGGCCTCGAGGATTTTGCGACGACCATCCAGCGCCTGGCCAGCCAGCGCCGCGAGCTGTCACCGCCGGCCTTCATCGACCTCGTGCTGCAGGCCTCCGGCTATCGCAAGGCGCTCGAGCAGGATCGCTCGCCGGAGGCCGAGGGCCGGCTCGAGAACCTGGAGGAGCTCGTCGCCGCCGCCGAGGATTTCACCCACGCCGAAGGCGAGAGCACGGTGGAGGCGTTCCTCGACAGCGTGGCCCTCATGAGCGACGTCGACGAGCTGAAGGAGGCCGAGGCGCGCGTGACCCTGATGACGCTGCACTCCGCCAAGGGCCTCGAGTTCCCCGTGGTGTTCCTCACCGGCCTCGAGGAGGGCGTCTTCCCGCACGCGCGCTCGATGAACGACCCCGAGGAGATCGAGGAGGAGCGGCGCCTCTGCTACGTCGGCCTCACGCGCGCGCGCGACCGGCTCTATCTCTCGTACGCCGTGCACCGGCGCATCCACGGCTACGGCGTCGGCGAGCCCTCGCGGTTCCTGCGCGAGATGCCGGAGGCGCACCTCACGCTGCTCAACGCCTCGCGACCCGAACCGGCGTTCGCCGAGGCGCGGGTGGTGCCGCGCTACGAGCCCGAAGAGGAGGCGTGGCCGATCAAGGTCGGCGCGCGCGTGCGCCAGGCGCGCTTCGGGGAGGGCCTGGTGGTCGGTGTGGAGCGGGATGGCCCGGACATCATGGTGACCGTGGCCTTCGCCAGCGTCGGGCGCAAGCGGCTCTCGCTGCAGTACGCCCACCTCGAGGAGCTGGACGCGTGATCGGCCGCGAGGACGTGGCCCACGTCGCGCGGCTGGCGCGGCTGGCCCTGACCGACGCCGAGCTCGAGACGATGCGCGAGCAGCTCAATGCGATCCTCGCCCACATCGACGCGCTGAAGGCCGTGGACACCGCCGGCATCGAGCCGACGTCGCACGCGGTGCCGCAGTTCAACGTGATGCGCGATGACGAGCCGCGCCCGTGCTTTCCGCCGGAGGAGATGCTCGCCAACGCGCCGGATCGCAGCGGCGACTTCTTCCGCGTGCCGCGGATCATCGAGGAATAAGTGCGTGCCTTCATCCACGAGCTGACCGACGCCTTCACGCGCGGGGAGACGACGCCGAGCAAGGTGACCGACGCCTATCTCGCGCGGATCGCGACGCTCGACGACAAGGTGGGCGCCTACATCACGGTGACGGCCGATCACGCACGCTCCGCCGCCCAGGCGTCGGACAAACGCTATCGTGAGGGCCGGCCGCTGGGCCCGCTCGACGGCGCGCCGATCGCGCTCAAGGACGTGTTCTGCACGAAGGGCGTGCGCACCACCTGCGCCTCGAAGATCCTCGAGAATTTCGTTCCGCCGTACGACGCCACCGTCGTCGATCGGCTGGCCAGGGCCGGCGCCGTGACCCTTGGCAAGTCGAACATGGACGAGTTCGCGATGGGCTCGTCCACGGAGCACTCCGCCCTCAAGGTGACACGCAACCCGTGGGACCTCACGCGTGTGCCCGGCGGCTCGTCGGGCGGGCCGGCGGCCGCCGTCGCGGCGGGCCTGGCGGCGGGCTCGCTGGGCACCGATACGGGCGGCTCGATCCGCCAGCCCGCGGCGTTCTGCGGCGTGGTCGGGCTCAAGCCGACGTACGGACGCGTGTCGCGCTACGGGCTCGTCGCCTTTGCGTCGTCGCTCGATCACCCGGGGCCCTTCGGCGCGGACGTCACCGACACCGCGCTGCTGCTCGGCGCCATCGCCGGCCACGACCCGAACGACGCGACGTCGCTCGCCGCGCCCGTGGCCGATTACACCGCCGGTCTCGAGCAGGGCGTGCGCGGCCTGCGCCTCGGCGTGCCGGACGAGTACTTCACCAAGGGGATGGATGCCGAGGTCGAGGGCGCGGTCCGCGCGGCCATCGACGTGTTGAAGGGGCTGGGCGCCACGCTCGAGCGCCTCTCGCTGCCCGCGACACCGCACGCGCTCGCGACCTACTACGTCATCGCGCCCGCCGAGGCCTCGTCCAACCTCGCGCGCTACGACGGGGTCAAGTACGGCCTGCGCGTGCCCGGCCGCGACCTCATCGACATGGAGAGCAAGACGCGGGCGGCCGGCTTCGGGGCCGAGGTGAAGCGCCGGATCATGCTCGGCACCTACGTGCTCTCCGCCGGCTACTACGACGCGTACTACGGCCAGGCGCAGAAGGTGCGCACGCTCGTGCGCCGCGACTTCGACGCCGCCTTCGACCGCGTGGACCTCATCGTGGCGCCCACCACGCCCAACGTGCCGTTCAGGCGGGGCGAGAAGGCCGATCCGATCGCGATGTACCTCAACGACGTGTTCACGATCCCCGCCGACATGTCGGGCGTGCCGGCCGTCTCGGTGCCGTGCGGCTTCACCGCCTCCGGCCTGCCGATCGGGCTGCAGCTCATCGGCCGGGCCCTCGACGAGGCGACGGTGCTGCGCGCCGCGCGCGCCTACGAGCGCGCCACCGACTGGCACACGCGCCGCCCGGAGCTGTCGTGATGGCCAGTGGTGGTGCGAGCCGCAGGACGCTCATGGTAGTGCGAGCCGCAGCCCGTTTCAGGAGCCGCAGCCGAAGGCGAGGCGACGCTGCGTGGGGCGAGGCGAGCCTGTGAAGAATCCGCAGGCGTACGACGTCGTCATCGGGCTCGAAGTCCACGCCCAGCTCACCACGCGCACCAAGATGTTCTGCGGTTGTCCTACGACGTTCGGCGCGGCGCCGAACACGCAGACGTGTCCCGTGTGCCAGGGCATGCCGGGCACGCTGCCGGTGATCAACCGCCGCGCGATCGAATACGGCGTGCGCACCGCGCTCGCGTTCGACTGCCGCGTCAACCTCGCGTGTCGCTTCGCGCGCAAGCACTACTACTACCCGGACATGCCGAAGAATTTCCAGATCACCCAGTACGAGGAGCCGCTGGCGGGCGAGGGCCGGCTCGAGGTCGATCTGCCCGACGGCACGTCGCGCACCATCGGCATCCAGCGGCTGCACCTCGAGGAGGACGTCGGCAAGCTCGTGCACGAGGGGACGCTCGAGACCGCGCAGGCGAGCCTCGTGGATTTCAACCGGGCGGGCGTGCCGCTCATGGAGACCGTCAGCAAGCCGGAGATCCGCTCACCGGAGGAGGCGGCCGCCTACCTGCGCGCCTTCCGCGCGGTCGTCGTCTATCTCGGCGTGTGCGACGGCAACATGGAAGAAGGCTCGCTGCGTTGCGACGCCAACGTCTCGCTGAAGCCCGCGGGCGCCGCCGAGCTCGGCACCAAGGTCGAGATCAAGAACATGAACTCGTTCCGCAACGTTCAGCGCGCGCTCGAGTACGAGGTGCGGCGCCAGGCAGACGCGCTCGACCGCGGCGAGCGGATCGTCCAGGAGACCCGGCTCTGGGACGCGGACCACGGCGACACCCGCTCGATGCGGGGAAAGGAGTACGCGCACGACTACCGGTATTTCCCGGAGCCCGACCTCGTACCGCTGAAGCTCGACGCGACGTGGATCGACGGGATCCGTGGGGCGCTGCCCGAGCTGCCGCGCGCGCGCCGTCAGCGCTTCGTCGCCGCCTACGGGCTGCCGGCCTACGACGCGGCGTTGCTGACCCAGAGCCGCGCGCTGGCCGAATATTACGAGGCGGTGGTGCGCGAGTTTCCCCACCCGAAGCTCGTCTCCAACTGGGTGATGTCCGAGCTGTTGCGCGAGCTGCCGGGGGACGACGAGCGCGCGATCGAGCAGGCGACGGTGACCCCGGCGCGGCTGGCCGGGCTGCTGCGGCTCATCGACGACGGCACCATCAGCGGCAAGATCGCCAAGACCGTGTTCGAGACGATGATCCGCACGGGCGAGGAGGCGGGGACGATCGTGCGCCGCGAAGGGCTGACCCAGGTGGCCGACGCGGGCGCGCTGGCCGCGCTGGTCGCGGATGCCATCGCGGGCAATCCCAGAGCGGTCGAGGACTACCGCAAGGGCAAAACCGCCGCCGGCAAAGCGATCGTCGGCCAGGTCATGAAGGCCAGCGGCGGCAAGGCCAACCCCGCCATGGTCAGCAAGCTGGTGGAAGCAGAGCTCGACAAGCTCACGAAAAGGTAGGGCGCCCGCTATAATCGTCGTGTCTCGATGATTGAGCTTCACCGGGTCTGGAAGGTCTTCGCGGTGGGACCGGTGAAGGTCCCTGCCCTCAGCGACGTGTCCTTCCGCGTGGGCAAGGGTGAGTTCGTCACCCTGCACGGCGCCAGCGGCGCCGGCAAGACCACGCTGCTCCGCCTGCTCTACCGCGAGGAGCTGCCGACCGAGGGCGAGATCGAGGTGCTCGACTACGACGTGCCGGCGCTTCGCGTCCGCGAGGTCGCCGAGCTCCGCCGCTCGATCGGCGTCGTTTTCCAGGACGCCAAGCTCCTGCCCGGCCGCACCGTGTACGAGAACGTCGCCTTCGTGCTGCGCGTCCTCGGCACGCCGCGCCGCGAGATCACGCCGCGCGTGTTCGACGCGCTCCGCGCGGTCGGGCTGTCGTCGCGCGCGCAGGCGTACCCCGCCCAGCTCTCGCAGGGCGAGGCCCAGCGCGCGGCGCTGGCGCGCGCCATCGCGCGCAATCCGCTGCTGCTGCTGGCCGACGAGCCGACCGGGAGCCTCGACGAGTCCATGGCGGCCGAGGTCCTCGACATCGTGAAGGACATCTGGGCCGGCGGGACCACCGTGCTGTTCGCGACCCACCAGGCCCGACTCGCGGCCGCGCTGCGCCAGCGGACGCTCACGCTGGTGGGCGGTCGCCTCGTCAAGGACGAGGGCTAGGTGCTCGGCTTCCTCATCGGGGAGGCGCTGCGCGACCTGCGCCGCGCCGGGCGCGTCGCGGTCGCCGCCGTCTTGCTGATCACGCTCTCGCTCGCCGCCCTCGGCGGCTTCTGGCTGGTGTCGACGAACGTCGGCCAGGCCACCGCGCACTGGCGCGACCGCGTGCGCATCATCGTGTACCTCAAGCGCGAGCCGCCGGCGGCCGACGTCCACGCGCTGATGGAGCGGGTACAGGCGATGCCGGACGTGGGGGCCGTGCGCTACGTGAGCAAGGCCGAGGCGCTCGGCACGCTCAAGCAGGTGCTCGGCAAGGACGCCAGCGTGGCCGAGCAGCTGCCGGCGAACCCGCTGCCCGCGTCGCTCGAGGTGACGCCCACCGCGGCGGGCGCCACGCCCGACGCCGCCCGCGCGCTGATCGCGACGCTGGCCGCGCTGCCCGAGGCCGACGAGGTCGGCGGCGGCATCGACTGGATCGAGCGGCTCGCGCGCGGCCAGCGCCTGCTCGACGTCATCGGCCTCGGGGTGGGGGCCGTGCTCGCGCTCGCCGCGATCCTCACCGTGACGACGGCCACCACGCTCGTGCTGCACGCACGGCGCGAGGAGCTCGAGATCATGCGCCTGGTGGGCGCGCCGGAGCTGGTCGTCCGGGCGCCGCTCCTGCTGCAGGGCATGCTGCAGGGCCTCGTCGGCGCCGTGATGGCGATCTGGGTGCTGATCGCCCTCTACACGATCGCCGGGCCGCGACTCGAGCCGCTCGTCAGCCAGACGCTCGGGCTCGAGCGGCTGACGTTCCTGCGTCCGCAGACCGTCGTCGTGCTCATGTTCGCCGGCACCATGCTGGGCGGGTTCGGTGGCTGGCTGGCGCGCGGACGCACCGAGCGGTGAGCCGGGGCACCGGCCAACCCCTCCGCCGCCGCGCCGGCACGCGCGCGGTCATCGCCGCCGCGAGCCTCGGTGTGTCGCTCGCAATCGGGGTGGCGGCGGCGCAGACGGCGCCGAAGAAGGCCGATGATTCGATCTCGGCCGAGCAGAAGCGCCTGCAGCAGACGGAGAAGCAGCTGCGCGAGGAAAAGCAGAAGGCGGCGGAGGCGCGCGCGCGCGAGACCTCGGTGCTGGCCGAGCTGGAGGTGATCGAGCAGCGGCTTTCGGACAAGCAGCGCGAGGTCGTCCGGCTCGACACCCGGATCAAGCGCGCGGCGGGCGACGTGAAGTCGCTGCGCGGCGAGATCCAGCAGCTCGAGACCCAGCGTTCCGGTCAGCAGGCGGCCCTCGGCCGGCGCCTGCGCGCCATGTACAAGGTCCACGTGCAGGGGGGCGCGCTGCCGATGTTGTTGTCGGGAGAGGATCCGGCGACGCGGGCGGCGGCCGTCCGGCATCTCACCAGCCTCGCCTCTCTGGACGCCCGCCTCATTCAAGAGTATCGTGGGACGACAGACCGTTTGGAGGATCGCCGCGGCCGGGAAGAGAGCCGGCAGAAGGACTTGGCGACACTCCGGACGGATGCCCAGCGTGAGCAGAGCGAAGTCGATCGGGACGCCGCCAAGCGTCGCATATTATTGGCGAAGGTCCGCGACGAGCGCGCCTACCACGAGCGGATGGTGGGCGAGCTCACCGAGGCGGCGCGACGACTGGAGGCGTTCATCCGCGACCTCCAGGCCAAGCAACGACGCGTGGCCAAGATCCCGCCGCCGAAGCCGGGCATCGAAACCCTTCCGGCCGTGGGTTTCGGCACGCTTCGGGGCCGGCTGCCGTGGCCGACGGAGGGTCGGGTGGTGAGCGCGTTCGGCGCTCAGGTGCATCCGCGGTTCGGAACGCGAACGTTTCGCAACGGCGTCGACATCGAGGCCGGCGAAGGCCGCGACGTGGCGGCCGTGTTCGCGGGACACGTCGTGTACACGGGGTGGTTCAAGGGGTACGGGAACCTGATCATTCTGGACCACGACAACGAGTACTACACGCTGTACGCACACGTCGCCGATATCGTCGTGAAGGAAGGCGACGACGTGAGGCAGGGACAGCGCATCGGGACAGTGGGGGACACGGGCTCGCTGGAGGGGCCGCGCCTCTATTTCGAGGTGCGTTACCAGGGCAAGCCGCAGAACCCCGAACAGTGGCTCCGGTAATGGGGCCGAGGCGATCCGGGACCTGGGGGATTCCATGAAGAAGGCGTTTGTGATCGGCTCCTTGCTCGTCGTGCTGACCCTGTCGCTCGGCGGCTCGGTCGCCAGCAAGGGCACGGACAACGGCGCGACGTACGAGCAGCTTCGGCTGTTCACCGAGGTGCTGTCGATCGTGCAGAACCAGTACGTCGACGAAGTGCCGCCCAAGGAGCTCATCTACAGCGCGATCAAGGGCACCCTCCGCGGCCTCGACCCGCACAGCTCCTTCCTCGATCCCGA
>Ga0209806_1002490_pt1 | contig 11427 bp, 10 predicted proteins | sample GraSoiAngelo_152_FD_186166 | JGI IMG/M metagenome (GOLD analysis project Ga0209806, IMG submission 186166) | Grasslands soil microbial communities from the Angelo Coastal Reserve, California, USA - 14_1009_12_30cm (SPAdes) (version 2) | ecosystem: Environmental > Terrestrial > Soil > Grasslands ... | reverse complement strand
ACCGTCAACCACGTCACCGGTCTCGAGGTTGCGCTCGCCAGCGGCGACCTGATCCAGGTCGGTGGGCGCAACGCCGCGGAGGCGATCGGCTACGACCTGACCGGTGTGCTGGTGGGATCGGAGGGAACGATGGGCGTCGTCACCCGGATCTGGGTCAAGATCCAACCCCTGCCGCCGGTACAAAAGACGTTGATGGCCGTCTATCCGGACGTTGCCACCGCGAGCAACGCCGTGTCCGCCATCGTGCGTACCGGGATCCTGCCGGCCGCGATCGAGATGATGGATAAGCTCTCCATCCAGGCGATCGAAGCCGCGTCGCACGCGGGCTACCCACTGGACGCCGGCGCAGTCCTGCTACTCGAGGTCGATGGCACGCCCGAGGTCGCCGACGAACTCGGCCAGCGGATGGCGAAGGTCTGTCGCGAGAACGGCGCCAGCGAGGTGCGGGTCGCCCGCAACGAAGCGGAACGACAGGCGCTCTGGAAAGGGCGCAAAGGAGCGTTCTCGGCGATGGGTCGCCTCTCGCCCGACTTCTATGTGATGGATGGCGTGGTGCCCCGCACGAGGTTGCCCGAGACGCTCGCGAAGATCGACGCCATCAGCGAGCGCACCGGCTTCAAGATCTGCAACGTGTTCCACGCGGGCGATGGCAACCTTCACCCGCTCGTCCTCTTCGATGCCTTCAGACCAGGTCAGTACGAAGCCGTGCTTCGGATCGGCGACGAGATCTTAAAGCTCTGCGCGGATGCCGGCGGATCGGTGACCGGGGAACATGGCATCGGCCTGGAAAAGCGCGAGAACATTCGCTATATCTTTTCGGATGACGACCTCGAGGTGATGGATCGCGTCCGTCGTGTTTTCGATCCGCAGCGCCTGATGAATCCCGGAAAGGTCTTTCCCAGCGATGGGCTCAAGCCGTCGCAGGCGTCGATGCCGCCTGGATATCCACGCCGACAGCCCGGCGCGGCGATTGCCGCCGGCGAGGACGTATGGGTGTGAAAGCGCGCGCCCAGGCCTTACCCGGGCATGAAATCGGCGTCGATGAGCAGCGCGTCTTCAGCGTTGATGGTCTGCTCCCGTCGACGGTGATGCGCCCCGAGGATGCCGAAGATGCGGCGCGTGGGCTCCGTCTCTGCGACCTGGCGCCGGCCGCCGTGGTGGTCTGGGGCGGCGGTACGCAAATGGGGCTGGGCGCTCCACCACGGAACTACGAAGTTGCCTTTTCGACCGACCGGATGACGCGGCTGCTCGAGTACGAGCCCGCCGACCTCACCTGCCGCGTCGAGGCGGGCATGCGGCTGAGCGACCTACAGGCGGCGTTGCACGCGCAGGGGCAGCGTCTTCCGCTCGATCCGCCGCATCCGGAACGGGCCACCGTCGGCGGCATGGTCGCGGCCAACACCAATGGGCTCGGCCGAGCGCGCTACGGCACGGTGCGTGACTGGGTGATCGGCATTGCGGTGGCCTACCCGTCCGGCAAGGTCGCGCGTGCCGGTGGCAAGGTGGTGAAGAACGTCGCAGGCTACGACCTGATGAAGCTGCACATCGGCGCCCTCGGCACGCTGGGGGTCGTCGCCGAAGTGAATTTCAAAGTCCAGGCGCGACCCGAAATGGAAGCAACGCTGCTCGCTCAGTTCGCGGCGCCGGCGCCGGCGCTCGAGGTCGGGCTCAAGCTTGCCCACCAATACCTCGCGCCCGCCAGCGCCATCGTCCAGGACGGTGATGGGGGTCGATGGGACCTGGCGCTCACACTCGAGGGCTACGCGCTCGAGGTGGAGGCGGCAAACGACCAGGCCATCCGATTCGTCCGCGAGGCCGGTGGTGCTGTCGAAGATGCCGCGATCTCGCCGGCTTTCTGGGACGCCGCCCGCGATTGGTCCACGCCCACGGATGATGAGGTGGTGCTCCGCGCCATTGTTCCGCTCACTGCCAGCCCGTTCGTGGTGGCGGCCGTTCCGGCGGGCGCCCGAGTGCTCGCCCAGCCCGCATCGGGCGTCGTCGACGTTCGTGTACCGGCGCCGTCTGCCGCCGAAACGCTGTCGCGGCTGCGCACCGCGGCCGGCGCGCAGGGGCAGGTGGTGGTGGTCGCGGCCCCGCTCGCGGTCAAGCAGAGTCTCGACGTCTGGGGGCCGCCGCCACCCGGTTTTCCGCTGATGCGCGCCCTCAAGCAGGCCCTCGATCCCAACGGGATCCTCAACCCGGGCCGCTTCGTGGGCGGGATCTAGGTGGTGGGCTGATGCCGGACGTCGCCTCGCTCGACTTCAAAGCGCAGCTCCAGCGCGACGGCGTGCCGTCGCCGGCCGCCGGCATCGACATGGACCTGGTGCGGGACTGCATTCACTGCGGACTCTGCCTACCGAAGTGCCCGACCTTTCGCAGCCTGCACCACGAAGGCGATAGCCCGCGCGGGCGGATGTGGCAGATCAAGGAGGCGACGCTCGGGTTGGTGGCGTTCGACGACCCGCGCTTTCAGGCGCACGTCTATCAGTGCCTCAACTGCCGCGCCTGCGAAACGGCATGCCCGTCCGGCGTCCAGTTCGGAACCGTGATGGAGATGGCGCGGGCGAAGACGCCGCCGCAGAACCGCCGCGACCGGATGGTGCGTGCCGTCCTTCTCAATGGCTTGCTGCCGCACCCGGGACGCCTCCGCCTCGCGGGCTGGCTGTATCGCGCCACGAGAGCACTGCGGCTGCCCGCACTGTTGCGGCGCAGCGGCGCGTGGAAAATGCTGCCCCTCGGCAAGTTTGCCGCCTTCCCGCCGGTCGGCGACGCGTGGCCGCGGCGGACGCCGCTATCTGCGATGACCGCGGCGCAGACCACACGCCGGGCCCGTGTCGGCCTGCTCACCGGATGCATCCAGGACGAAATGTTTCGGGGCACGAATCGTCGGACCGCCCTCGCCCTGGCGCGTAACGGCTGCGATGTCGTCGTGCCCGCCGCTCGCATCTGCTGCGGCGCTCTCGCCTCGCACGCCGGGGAGGCGAAGACGGCCGAACAGCTGGCCGGCCTGACCATGGACGCCTTCGCTGGGCAGGGCCTGGACGCCGTGGTGGTCAACGCGGCCGGCTGCGGCTCGAACATGAAGGAATACGAGGTGCAACTGCGCAATGATGCGGCGCGCCGCGAGGCCGCCCCCGGTTTCTCCCGGACAGTAAAGGATGCCTCGGAGTTCCTCATCGGCCTCGGGCTCCAGCCACCGGCGCGCCCCATTCGCCTCAAGGTTGCCTACCAGGATCCCTGCCACCTGGTGCATGGCCAGAGGGTGCACCAGCAGCCGCGACAGGTGCTCGACATGATTCCCGGCATCGAGCTGGTGGAGATGAAGGAGTCGGACTGGTGCTGCGGCTCTGCCGGCGTCTACAACCTGACCCACCCGGAGATCTCCGAAGAGGCGCTTGGCTGGAAGGTGCGCAACATCATCGATTCGGGGGCGCAGGTGATCGCGTCCGCCAACCCGGGCTGCATCCTTCAAGTTGGCATGGGGCTGCAGCGAGCCGGACACGACATTCCCGTGGTCCATGTCATGGACCTGCTCGGCTGGGCGTACGGCGATGATGAGCAGCGCCCGCCGATCGTCCGCCGGGCGATGGCGTGACAGAGGCGGCGCTTAGTCCTCGAAACGCTTTTGACGACCCCTGGCTCGATGACCTCGCCGACCGTATCTGGTCGAAGCCCGAGTTCTCGATGGTCCCCATCGATCTCGAGGAGGTGCCGGCGCGACCGTACGCGGGTCCGCCTCTTGACGATCGGGGACTGCGGATCGTCTTCTGCGGAATTCCCTCGGATTATGGAACGGCATTCCTGCTGCACCTGATCGAGAAACGGGTGAACCTGATGGCCGCGGTTTGCAGCACGCGGTGGCAGCGGACCCACCCCAAGCCTGACCTGGTCGCGCGCATCGCGGGGCACCTCGGCCGGCCTGTCGAGGTGGCCGCCAACGCCAACGCCGAGCCGTTCATCGGCTCGCTGCGGGCCTACCGGCCGGACGTGGTCGTGATGGCGAGCTTCGATCAGATCCTGGCCGCGGAAACCCTGGCGGTACCCAGCCGCGGCTGGCTCAACATTCATCCGTCCCTGCTGCCCCGGCACCGCGGACCGGAACCAATCTATTGGACGATCGCGAATGGGGACGTCGACGCCGGCATCACGGTCCATTTGACGGTGCCGCGCATCGACGCCGGACCGATCCTGGCCCAACGGCGGACGCGAGTATCCGACCTTGAGACCGCCGGCTCGCTCAGCAAGAAGCTCGTCGCGGAGGGTCTTGTTGCCCTGGACGAGACGCTGGCACGACTGGAAGCGGGGAACGCGGAGGCGCTTCCCGTCGACCTGGCCCAGGGGAGTTATGAGCCGCCTGTGCGCCACGCCGAGCTGGATTGGGATCAAGCCCTGCAGCAGATCGACCGGTTGGTTCGTGCCGGCCACCCGGACCAGCCACCGTATTTCACCTACCGCGGTCAGCGCCGGTACGTGTACGGCATCAGGCCGGTCCGTGCGCGCTCGGGAGAACGGCCCGGAGTGCTGGCCCTCTTGCGTGACGGCGAGATGCTGGCGGCGCTTCACGACGCCGTCGTGGCTGTCCGCTGGCGGCCGGTAGGGCACACGCACGCGGTCCGCCCCCTGCCAAAGCAGCAATTCCCGTGAGTTCATCCCTCCCCCGCTTGCGGGGGCAGGGTGGGGGCGTTACCAGCCCGTCACAACTCGGAATTGGCGGATTTCGGAAACTCAGGCCTTATAATGGGTCTCACATGGCTCAGGAAATGATCGAACAAGACACCCAACTGATCAGCATTACCGACTCCGCGCTCACCCAGTTGCGTGACCTTTTGCAGAAGCAGGGACGTCCCGAGATGGGTTTGCGCGTCTTCGTCCAGCCGGGCGGCTGTTCGGGCATGTCCTACGGCATGGGCTTCGAGGACCGGCCGGAAGAGGGCGACGCCATCAGTGATGTCGGTGGCGTACGGTTGTTTGTCGACTCGGTCAGCGCCCAGTACATTAAGGGCGCTGAGATCGATTTCGTTGACAGCCTCATGGGTGGCGGCTTCACGGTGCACAACCCCAACGCGGTCTCAAGCTGCTCGTGTGGTAGCTCATTCGACACCGGCGCGGACGCCGGCACCGCCCGCGGCTGCAGCCACTAATTCCGCGTCGCAAGCTGCCGCAAAAAGGCGTTTTCATGCTTGTGAAACGTGTCGCAAAAATGAGTGCTGTTCGCCAGCATTTGTCCCCTCAACTGATGGCTTGACCCTGGTGCGCTTCGGCCTTACGCTGATGGCCCCTGAGGGAGACCATGCCGCTTCAGCCCCGCGTCCTGATGGTCGAGGATCATCCTGACATTGCTGATCTTTATCAGCTGAAGCTCCAACTCGACGGGTATCGCGTTGCCGTGGCGTCGGACGGTGCTGCGGGACTCAAGCTGGCCCGCTCGCTGTCGCCGGATCTTATCCTCCTCGATATTCATGTCCCCCAGCTCGATGGACTCCAGGTGCTCGCCGCTCTGCGCGACGATGAAGCCACCGAAGAGGTCCCGGTCATCATCTGTAGCGAAGACGACACCCCGCATTTGATCAAGGAGGCGCAGCGGCTCGGCGCCGCCGCCTACCTCGTGAAGGCCCATCTCCTGCCGAGCCATATCAGCCAGGCCGTCGCCGATGCGCTGGGCCAGCGGAATGGCTTCGCCAGCGCCGCCGTCCGCCCGGGCGTCCAGCAAGCTTCTTGACCCTCTAAAAGTCTTAGAGCGTCCTTAACTGCCCATCATCCTTTCGTAAGGGTGCGTGGTCCATCATCAGGAGATGATCGCGGAGCCCAGTAACGCGTCACCGGTAAGCTCGCCGGTTCCGCCGTCTTCGGCGTCGCCGCGAGGCGGGCGCCCCACGGCGCGGACCATGCTCATCGGGGCTCTGGTCGTGATCGGCGGACTCGGCGGTGGGGCTCTGGGCGCGGAGGCCGTCATCAGCCGCTTGCCGGCGACCTCCAACACCTCGGCCACATCGAGTCCCGCCGCGTCGTCCGCGAGTAAGGCGGTCGCGTCACAACCGGTGTCTGCCGCCGCTCTCTACAAGCAGGCAGCGCCGGGCATTGTCACGATAACGACCGAGGTCGCACGCCGAGGTCGGGTCGGAGAAGGAACCGGTTCGGGCATTGTCCTCGACACGACCGGCAACATCCTTACCAATGCGCATGTGATCTCCGGCGCCAGCCAGATCCAGGTGACCTTCAGCGACGGCAAGACGGCCCCGGGCAGCGTCGCCGGGTCGAACACTGCCGCCGACCTCGCCGTGGTTCACGTGTCAGTGGCGGCGTCGAGCCTGCACCCGGTCCCACTCGGCGACTCGAATGCGGTTCGCGTCGGCGACGCCGTCTACGCGATCGGTGCGCCCTTCGGACTCGCCGAGACGATGACCGCCGGAATCGTGTCGGGATTGAATCGCAGCAACCAGGGCACTGGTCTCACCGGCCTGATCCAGACGGATGCACCGATCAACCCGGGCAACTCGGGCGGTGCGCTCCTCAACACACTAGGCCAGGTGATCGGTGTCAACGACTCGATCGAGAGCCCCATCGCTGGGAATGTGGGCGTCGGGTTCGCCATCCCCATCAACGCCGTCAAGCAACTCCTCAACTCACTCGAGGGCGGCGCGAACCAGTAACGTAAGCGAATTCCAATCATCGCGTTCGTCCTGTTTGCGATCGTCGCCGTCCTTGTAACCAATCCGGCTGGCATCGGGCGGCGCGTTTTCGCTCCCTACTATGTCTACATCGACCACCTGCCCCGGGTGCTTCGCTTGAGCTGGCAGGGCGTGACGCTACTGATCGCGGCGTTGTTTCTCGCTTCGACCCTCTTGCCTGATCAAGTTGCGGCGCTCCTGAGGCTCGCCAACCCGTGGGGTGGCTTGCTCATCTTCTTCGTGGCCGTGATCATTTTCGTGGGAATCGTTGGACAGCGGCCGCCACGCTAGGGCTCGAGAATGTGGACGGCGGTGAGATTGCGGTAGAGCTCGTCGAAGTCCAGGCCGTAGCCGACCACGAACTGGTTCGGAATGTCGAACCCCTTATAGGCGATGGGTACCGGCGTGATCCGGCGCTCCTCCTTGTTGAGGAGCACGCAGAGCTTGAGCGACTTCGGCTGGTGGCGCTGCACGTGGTCGAACAGAAAGGATGTCGTGAGTCCGGTGTCGATGATGTCCTCGACCATCAACACGTCCCGTCCCCCAACATCCATGGTCAGGTCTTTGAGCAGCTGAACGTGTCCTGACGACTGAGTCCCGGCGCCGTAGCTGCTGACCGCGACGTAATCGAAGTTGACGGGGACCGTAACGTAGCGGCTCAGGTCCGTCGCGAAACAAACTGAACCCTTGAGGACCGAGAGCAGGATGAGGGCCCGCTCGATCCCTTGATAATCCCGGGAAATCTCCTGGGCAATCTCGCGGACGCGCCGCTGGATGGCATCGGCGCTGATCAACTCCCGTCCTAGCTTCAACTCGGTCTCGAGGATGGCATCACTTTACCCGGTCGGCGCGATCAGGAAGATCCAAATATCCCACGAGACGTGACTGATGATCAACGGGGCTAGCCGCTGCTCGCCGGCGTACAGGGTGCCCCAGTAGAGGCCCGCGGTCGCGGCAGCGCCCGTGAGCGTGAGATTTTCCGACACGAGGTGGATCGCCCCATAGATCGATGACGCGATCAGCGTGCCTTGGATCCGTCCGTAGCGTCGCATCAGGCCTCGCTGCACCAGGCCGCGCCAGAACAATTCCTCGCCGGGCCCGATGACGAAGCCCAGCATGGTGGCGATGGCGGAGCGTGGAGCCTGCGTCCGCAGGTCGTAGATGCCGGCAATATCGCGATCGCCGGCCGGCATGATGCGCCGCGCCATCCGGTCGCCCACCTGGAAGATCACATAGAGCCCCGCCGCTGACCCAAGCCCGGTCGCAAAATCACGGAGTCGGAGCCGTTCCCGTCGCATCGCCGGTTCGGTCGCCAGCGCGTAGGCACCCAGGCCGCCGACCCCGAGGGACATCCGAAGCCAGAACTGCGAGCGCGGTCCGCGGAAGGCCGCTGTCCAGACCGCCGCGGCCAGGCCCAGACCGGCGATGACGCGCTTCAGCGGACTGCCGATCCCGCGACCAGCCCGACCAGCAGCAGCACACCGAAGGCGCTGTGCAGGCGGGCGGTCATCAGGTCGATCATCGCGATCGCGCGGAGGTGGCCCTCGGCCCCGCGCTCGGCGTCGCGCAGGATCCACGCCATCAGCGGAAGGCTGAACAGCGTAAGGAGCGCGAGCGTCGGAAGCGCGCCAACCATCACGGCCAGGCCCACCGCGACGTAGGCGCCCAGGACGAGCATCACGTAGACCCAGTGCGCGGCCTCCCGACCGACTTGCGCCGAAAACGTGGTAAAGCCGTGCCGGGTATCCTCCGCCACGTCCCGCCACTCATTCCCGTGGAGGATCGCCGTCACCAGCAGCCCGACGGGCAGCGAGACGATCAAGAGGTTCGGGTCGAAGCTGCCAGTCACCGCGAAGTAGGAGCCGACCACCATCAGGGGCCCCATCAAGAGGAAGACGAGTGGGAGGCCGAGCGCCCGGTACTTGTACTGGAACGGTGGGGCGGTATAGAAATAGCCGCCAATGAAGCCGATCAATCCGAGCAGCACGATCGGCCACCCGCGCTGGAGCACGAGGAAGATGCCCATCAGAAGGGCAAGGATAAATCCCGACCAGGCGACCGCGAACGCACCGCGCTCGCTGATGCGGCCCTTGAGAATCGCCATCGACATTCGCGGCGACGTGATCGAGTCGATGCCGTGCCGAACGTCATAGATCTCATTGATGACGTTGGTCCCGATATGCAGGCCGAGGCCACCGAGCAGGGCGGCGATAAAGAGTGGCCAGTGCATGCGACCCTGGCTGAGCGCGATCGCGCCGCCGACCGAGACCGGCAGTACCGATGCCGTGAAGCTGAAGGGTCGGACGACCTCCCACGCGCCAGCAAGACGCCGTCCGATACCCGGCCCAAGCCTTCCTGCTCCAACAGGCACCGGCTTTCTTTCCCCTCCCCCGCTTGCGGGGGAGGTCAGGGTGGGGGCCTCCGCCTGCGACGCATAAGCCACGGCGGCGTCGAGGACCGCGTCGACCTGGGCGCTCTCCTGGAGGATCGGCTGCAGCAGCGGAACGTCCATCCCGGCCTCGTGGTAGGCCTTGGCGCGGGCGGCGACGTGATGAACCGTGCCGCACAGGATGAAGGCGTCGAGCAGCTCATCCGGGATCAGCTCGCCCGCTCGGTGGTAGTCCTCGGCCCGCCAGGCGGTCGCGATCTGGCTGCGCAGCGCCGGATCGAATCCCGCGCGCTTCATCGAGATATCGCTCAGCACGGAGATCATGTAAATCACGAACGGCTCGCGCTTGGCTCGGTTGAGCGCTTCCTGCCGGCTGCTGTCGAAGAGGCAGAGGAGGTAGCCGCGGAAATCGATGTCGCCCGCAGCGCGCCCATGGGCCGAGGCGCTCTCCAGGACGCGCGTGCGCATCTTCTGGAAGGCGGGCAGCGACTCGGCGGGCCGCGCCAGGTAGCCGTCGGCCTTCTCCCCGCACAAATCCAGGAATGGCGTGCGGTAGGCCGCGATGTAGATCGGGATTCGATGTGGCGGCTGGAACATTGGTTGCAGTGGGGGGACCTTGTCATTGAGCTTCAGCGGCTGACCGCTCCAGAGGCGGCGGATTTGGTCGATCGATTCCGAGACGCGGGCGACCGTGTCGTCGTAGGGGATCGCCATCTGGGAAAGGCGTAGCGGCAACCCGCTTCCCAGGGCGAGCGTGACGCGGCGAGGCGCCAGGTCATCGAGCGCCGACATCGTCATCGCCACCACGACGGGATGGCGGGTGTAGGGGTTAAGGGCGCCCGCGCCCAGTCCGATGCGGCGCGTTTCCATTGCCATCGCGCTCAGGTAGGTGATGGGATCGCGTTCGAAGTAGCTGTCGTGCACCCAGATGGAATCGAGGCCGAGGTCCTCTGCCCGCCGCGCCCAGGCGGCGGCATCGCGGACGTCGCCACGGGCGGCCAGGCCGATGCCCACCTTTCGGCCAAGTTCTGCCACGAGATCACCGTACTCCAGAGCCGCACCGGTCGCAATCGGGATCCGGCCTGAGGCGACCATAATCGTGAGCGTGGGGCAGCAGGCTCGGGCGGATCGAATCCGCCAGATGTTCGACCAGGTAGCCGCACGATACGACGCTCGGAACCGCCTGTTCAGCGCGGACCGCGATCGCGCCTGGCGCCGGCGCGCCGCCCAGCGCGCGGCGCTCCGCCCGGGCCAGACGGCACTCGACCTGTGCACCGGCACCGGAAAGCTCGCCCACGAGCTCCTGCCATTTGTCGGACCATCGGGCCGGGTTGTCGGGATCGACTTCTCGCCCGCGATGCTGCAGCTGGCCCGCCGGCGCGAGCCAGAGGTCGAGTTTCGCCTCGGGGACGTGACCCGGCTGAACGAGCCCGACGCCAGCGTCGATGCGGTGACGATCGGGTTCGGGCTGCGCAACGTCGTCGATCGCGACGCCGCATTGCGAGAGATGTTCCGCGTGCTGCGCCCGGGCGGCCGGCTCGTCATCCTCGAGTTCGCGCCGCCGCCGCATGGTGTGTTGATGCGGGCCTATCGCTTCTACCTGAGTCGGGTGATGCCTGCCGTAGCAGGCCTCCTCAGCGCCGGCGAGGGATCGGCGTACCGCTACCTGGCGCAAACGGTCGAGGCCTTCCCCGAGCCGGCTCAGCTCGCTCAGCAACTCGAGCGTCTGGGCTTTACGGTCACAGTGGAGCGGCTGACCTTAGGCATCGCCGTGCTCCACGTCGGGGTCCGGCAGCGCTGATCACCGTGTCATCCCTATGGTCCGCTCCAAATCTGCTCAGCTTCTCCCGGATCGTGGCCGCCCCCCTCCTCTACCTCCTGATCGTTTCGGGTGGCCGGTACGGGTATCTGGCTGCGGCCGTGCTTTTCGTGGTCGCCTCCTTCACCGACACGCTTGATGGAGAGATGGCTCGCCGGAGCAGGCTCGTTTCGCGCTTCGGCATCTATCTCGACACGACCGCCGACAAGATCCTCATCGCAGTCCTCCTGGTAGCGCTCGCCGTCGTCCATTTAGCTCCGGGATGGATGGCCGCGGTGATCATCGCCCGCGAATTCCTGGTGACCGGCCTGCGCAGCTACGCGGCCGCGCTCGGGGTCGTCATCCCAGCCGGCGGATGGGGAAAAGCGAAGACCTTGATCACGATCGTGGCTCTCTTCCTGGTCCTTCTCGAAGGCGACGCCCGCCAGGGTGGGCTGCTCAGCGCTCAAGCGGGGCCGGGCAGCGTGCTGGTGGCTCCCATCGGACCGTTCACCGTGGCCGTCTGGGGACTACTGATCGCCGTCATTTGGACGGTGGGCTCGGGCGCCGAG
>Ga0209806_1002486_pt1 | contig 11432 bp, 13 predicted proteins | sample GraSoiAngelo_152_FD_186166 | JGI IMG/M metagenome (GOLD analysis project Ga0209806, IMG submission 186166) | Grasslands soil microbial communities from the Angelo Coastal Reserve, California, USA - 14_1009_12_30cm (SPAdes) (version 2) | ecosystem: Environmental > Terrestrial > Soil > Grasslands ... | reverse complement strand
CGCGAAGATCAGCTCGCGTTCCAGCGCATCGACGTAATCCGGCATGAGCCGATCCATTCCGGCGTAAGCGTTGAAGTCGCAGTAACCGCACTTGTGCTTGCAAAAAGGAACGTGGACGTAAAGATGCCGGAAAGCCTGCAGACCCCTGTCCCCATAGGGGAGAGGGAGAGGGGGGTTCATACGCCTTTTATGGTGTAGCGCTGACCGCGCGCCGCCTCGAGCTCGCGGCGCAAATGCTCGACAGCCTCCTTGTCGTTGGGCACGAGCTCCTTGATCCTCTGAGCGATGCGGTCCTCGGTGCGCGCGATCTGTCTACCGATCTGCTCCACGTTCGCATTTTGCGAGCGGTACCGTTCGCGCTTGCGCCACAGGCGCGCGTGCTCGTCGCGCAGGTCGGCGACCGACCGCCGCACCTGGCAGTCCAGGCACCGACCGTCCCTCGTCTGCGAGCTCTCGACCTGCTTTCCGCAGTCCCTGCAGAACACGAGGATGCCGCTCATTTGAGATCCGCAACCATCGCCTTACTAAGTTCCCGAAGCCGCTCGGGTTGAATCTCAAACACCGAGTCAGGCCGGCCCGCCGCCGCCCAGACCGAGCGGTAACCGAAAAGGTCGCGGTCCATGAACACAGGAACCTCCGTGGCGTGGCCGAAAGGCGGCACGCCGCCGATCGCATAGCCCGTGGCGGTGCGCGCTGTGTCCGCGTCCGCCTTCGCGACAGGGTCCCCGGCGACGGCGGCGAGGCGGCCTTCGTCGAGGCGGTTTGCCCCGCTGACCAGCGCCACGACCGGCCTGCCGGCCGCGATGAAGACCAGGGACTTCACGATCTGACCCACCTCACATCCAACGGCGCGCGCGGCGTCGACAGCGGTGCGGGTCCCCTCGGGAAACTCGCGCACGGTCACCCCCAAGTTCGTGCTCGCGAGCCATGTCTCGAATCGGTTCACGGACATAAAAGATAGGTCGCGGCTGCAAAACGGCGGTCACCGGCCACACTTCTTGTCCGAATGCTCAGCGCACCAACGCGGGTCGTCGTCACGGGGGCCGCCGGTTTCATCGGCTCGCACCTCTGCGAGCGCCTGCTGTCGGCGGGCCATGAGGTCGTGGGGATCGACAGCTTCAGCGACTACTACGAACGCGAACGCAAGGAGCAAAACCTCGCCGCCGCCAGGGCGCATCAAAACTTCTCCCTCGAGGAGACCGACCTCGTCGACGCTGACCTGAAGCGCATCTTGAGCGGCGCGACCGTCGTCTTCCACCTCGCGGGCCAACCCGGCGTGCGGCCAAGCTGGGGAGGTCACTTCGACCGCTACGTGCACGACAACATCGTCGCCACGCAACGGCTCCTGGAATCGCTCAGGGAAACCCCGGTCGAGAGGCTGGTGTTCGCGTCCAGCTCGTCTGTCTACGGCGATGCCGAGATGTTTCCGACGAAGGAGACCGCGCTCCCTCGCCCAGTCTCGCCGTATGGGATGACGAAGCTGGCCGCCGAGCACCTCACCTTTGTGTACATGCGCAACTTCGGCATCCCCGCGACCTCGCTGCGCTATTTCACGGTGTACGGGCCGCGCCAGCGCCCCGACATGGCGTTCTGGCGTTTCATGGAGGCGCTGGTCGAAGAACAGGAGATCGAGGTGTTCGGCGACGGCGAGCAGACCCGCGAGTTCACGTACGTGTCAGACGCCGTCGACGGAACCGTGAAGGCGGCGTCGGCCGACGTGGTCGGCCAGATCATCAACCTCGGGGGCGGCAGCCGCGTCACCGTCAACCGGGTGCTGGACACGCTGGAAGACATCAGCCGGATCAAGGTCCGGCGCCGGCTGCTGCCGGCTGCGCCCGGCGACCCGCGTCATACCGGCGCTTCGATCAACCTCGCTCGCGAGAAGCTCGGCTGGGAGCCGCGCGTATCGCTTCGGGAAGGCCTGACCAGGGAATGGGAGTGGTTTCAGGCGACGCGGGAGTCCGCCCGAACCTCGGAAGCGTCTAGCCGCTGAAGACGGCCGGCCACGCGGCGGCCACCGTTTCGAGTGGTTTCTCGCACGCACGGGATGCCGCTTCGCTGACGTCCAGCTCGGCCGTCGATTTGCAAATCAGCAAGCCGAGGCGGGTCCCTGACAGAACGAAATACTCGTACTGCCCGAACGCGTCGTTGTAGAAGGCGAGCACTCCGTCTGGACTGAGCGTGTTGGCTCCCTTGAACGCGTTGAACACCTCGCTCGCGGCGCTTGCGGAGGGGAACATCAGGATCGATGCCAGGACTTCCATGTGAGTGTCGCTGTCCAGGACGTAATCGCCGAAGACAAATTCGTTGATCTGATCAGCCTTGAAGGCCGTTGCGAGGGTGCTGGGCGCGGCGAGGTGGAGCATCAATGGCCACGCTTCGACGGGCAGGCGCACCGCGCCGAGCAGCGTGATGTAAGAGTTCGGCGGGGGCAGCATGCCCAGCTCGCTCGAGGAGACCTGAGTGCCGTGGATCTTGCCGGCCAGGACCTTGGTCACGCCCGATGCGAGCTTGTCCGCCACCTTCCCCTGCCGATCCGTGCTCGGGAACGCGTCGTTCTTCAGCAGGATGCTCTCGATCAAGACCGAACCGACGCGGATGATCGCGAGCGCCTCGTAAGGCGCTCCATTCAGGGCCGAGTTGGAGACCTTCAGCTGCACGTAGAGCACCTGGTCGCCGACCTTCTTTGCGGTGACCGTGTTGGTGAACGCGCTCTGGTTGGACGTCATCGCGGACGTGGCAGTGCTCGAGCTTTCGTACTGGAAGTACCGGACCCGCCATAGCTCCGCCGTCCCGACGTTGGAGAAGCGGCGGATCAGTAGATACGAAACAGCCGGTGGGAAGCTCGCATCGTCGAGAGGCTTCATCTGAAAAGTTGGAGCCGCCGTCCACCAGTTCCCACCGCCAAGCAGGGAGTTGGCATCAGCGGCCGTTGGGCTTGCGGCGTACAGGTCCGCCGGCTTGATGGCGGCCGACGACGATCCGAGCGATTTGAGACTGCACGCGCCGGCAAGGCCTGCGAGCAATATGAAAAGCGCGAAGGCCCCTGCGACCTTAATCAAGCTTGAGCACCGCCATGAACGCTTCCTGCGGTATCTCAACCGCGCCGACCCTCTTCATTCGTCGCTTGCCTTCCTTTTGCTTTTCCAGGAGTTTGCGTTTGCGGGTCACGTCGCCGCCATAGCACTTGGCGAGCACATCCTTGCGCATTGCCGGGATCGTTTCCCGCGCGACGATCTTCCCACCGATCGCGGCCTGGATCGGCACCTCGTACATCTGGCGGGAGATGATGGCCTTCAGCTTCTCGACCAGCCGGCGCCCCTGCGACTGCGCCTTGCCGCGATGCGTGATCAGGGAAAGCGCGTCGACCGGCTCGCCCGCCACCAGCACGTCGAGCTTGACCAGCTCGCCTTCGCGGAATCCGATCATCTCGTAGTCCATGGAGGCGTAGCCTTTGGAGCGCGACTTCAACTGGTCGTAGAAGTCGTGGATGATCTCGCCCAGCGGGATCTCGTACTCGAGGACCACGCGGTCGCCAGGCCGGTGCTCGAGGTGCTTGAAGGCGCCGCGTCGCTCCTGGCAGAGCTCCATCATCGGACCGACAGACCCGGTCGGCACGATGATCGACAGCCTCACAAATGGCTCGGAGATCGATTCGATCAGCGTCGGGTCCGGCATCAGGGCCGGGTTGTCGACCGCGATGACCTCGCCGCGCTGCAGCTTTACCTGGTATTCGACCGTGGGCGCCGTCGTGATCAGCTCGAGCTCGAACTCGCGCTCGAGGCGCTCCTGGACTATCTCCAGGTGAAGCAGGCCAAGGAATCCGCAGCGAAAACCGAATCCCAGCGCTGCCGAGTTTTCCGGCTCGAACGACAGGGCGCCGTCATTTAGCTGCAGCTTCTCCAACGCCTCCTTGAGGTCGGGGAACTGCTCTGAGTCGGTCGGAAACAAGCCGGCGAACACCATTGGCTTGACCTGCCGGTAGCCGGGCAGGGGCGTCGTCGCGCCGTGCTCTGACGTCGTGATGGTGTCGCCCACGCGGGCGTCGACCACGTTCTTGATCGCCGCGATCACGTAACCGACTTCGCCCGCGGTCAGCTTTTCGGCCGGCCGTGGCCGGGGCGCAAACCAACCCACCTCGTCCACGTCGTGGATCTTGCCGGTGTTCATCATCCGGATCTTGGTACGCGGAATGATCTCGCCGTCGACGACACGCACGTATGTGATGACACCCCGGTAGGGGTCGTAGTGCGAGTCGAAGATCAGGGCGCGCAGCGGCTTGGTGGGCTCGCCTCGCGGCGGCGGCACGCGGGTCACCACTGCCTCGAGGATCTCCTCCGTACCGGTGCCGAGCTTGGCCGAGGCGAAGATCACCTGCTCGCGCGGGATGCCGGTCACGTCGGAAATCTCCTCTGCGACCATCTCGGGCTGCGCGGCGTCGAGGTCGATCTTGTTGACAACCGGCACGATGGTGAGCCCCGCCTCGACGGCCTGGTAGAGGTTGGCAAGCGTCTGGGCTTCGATGCCCTGCGCCGCGTCGACTACGAGGATCGCGCCCTCGCACGCCGCCAGCGAGCGCGATACCTCATAGGCGAAGTCGACATGCCCCGGCGTGTCGATGAGGTTCAGCTCGTATGCCTGTCCGTCGTGCGCGGGGTAGGTCATGCGGACGGCCTGCAGCTTGATCGTGATCCCACGCTCGCGCTCCAGGTCCATCGTGTCCAGGACCTGGTCCTGCATGTCGCGCTGGCTGATCGACCCGGTGTGCTCGAGCAGCCGGTCCGCCAGCGTCGATTTGCCGTGATCGATGTGGGCGATGATGCAGAAGTTCCGCACCAGCGCCTGCCTGGTCGTGACCGCCACGGTCAGAATGCTAGGGATCGTGGCGTTTGTCCTCGTGATCGGTGTGCTGCTCATCCTCGCCGGCATCGTGCTGCTGGTGAACCTTCTCGGGGCCGGCGACTACGTCATGCGGACCGTCACCTCGAAATACCTGGGCAGCCTGCCACCAGGTTTCGCCGCGTCGAAGCGAGGCTTCCGGATCTACGCGACGCTGGTGCTGGCGGTCGGCCTGGTCTGCCTCGGCCTCGCCCTCATCGAGCGGGCGCTGCCGGTGGCCGCCGGTCTGCTGGTGCTCGGGGCCGTGATTTTCGGTATCGCTTCGGTGGTGGCCATCACCGGCGAGGTCGACACCGCCCGCCGGCCCAAGAACTAGCCGTCCCGGGCGGCGAGCGCGATGGCCAGCCCGACCAGCGCCGCAGTCTCGGCGCGCAGGTTGCGCGGTCCCAGCGACGCGGTGGTCATCCCGAGGTCGAGCTCGCGCCCAGTCCACCCGCCTTCCGGTCCGACGAAGAGGGCGAGGTCACGTGGAGATGTCAGGTCGGCGAGCTTCTGCGGCGAGTCACGCGACAGCATCACCGGATAGTCCTCGGCGCTGATTGCGACCTCCACCGACGACGCGGCGAGTACCTCCGGCACGCGAAGACGTCCCGCCAGCATCGCCGCCTCGCGGCAGATCGTGGACCATCGCTCCAGCTTTTCGGCGCGGCCCACGCTGCGGTCGGCCTGGAAGACGACGAAGGCATACGCGCCCGCCTCGGTGCAGCGCGAAAGGACCAGCTCGAGCGCAGGGCCCGGCAGGTTGGCGATGGCGATCGTGATGCGCGCCGCCGGCTCCGGCTGGTGCGCCCGCTCGGCCACGACAACGCCCTCGACCCGTGACGCTGAGACCTCATCCAGCCGCACGGTCAGCATGAAGCCGTCGGGATCGATCACCTCGATCTCCTCGCCCGGCCGGGCGCGCAGCGAACGCGCAAGGTGTCGGGCGTCGGCGCCTTCGATCACGGCCCGGCCACGCTCCCGCCTGGCAAAGAACGCAGGCAATGCTCGACTACATCACGTTGAAGGTTTCGTAGACAGAAACCTGCGCGCCGCCCTTGATCACCGGGCAACCCTTCGCCATCCTCGTCGCCGCGTCGAGCGACGGCGCCTCCACGATGCTGTAGCCCGACGCGCGCTGGCCCACCGGTCCTTTGGCGACTGTGCCGTCCGGCTTGATCTTGTTTACGGAGCCCGAAAACGGATTGCCCGGGTCGACGATGGCCGGACCCAGCTTGGTGAACCACGTCGTCCACTGCTTCATAACTCGAGCCTGCTGCGCGGGTGTTTCAGGCATCGAGCCGCCGTAATAGACCAGCAGATATTTCATTTCGCCGTCCTCCGTGTTCCTGTCTTGTTGGCGACATTCGAACGCAACGCGCTGATCAATGCAAGCGCTGCATCCAACCGCTCGCGATTGGCCGGCGAGTTGAGCCAGCGGTTCTGTCCCGATGGATGAGGGAGTGGGACGACGACTGGCCGCTCACCGAACCTCTTGCCGACGCGATCTTCCAACGAGCCCTGCCCGAGGAAACGCGCGATCGCCAGCTGCCCGACAGGGATCAGAACTTTGGGCCGGAGAAGCTTCAGCTCCGAATCCAGCCAGTGCGCGCAGTTCGCCACGGCGGCAGGAGGCGGCCGAAGGTCTCCGGTGTCCTGCCGATTGCGTCCCGGGAAGCAGCGCATGAGCGCCGCGATGTAGGTCAGGCGGCGGAACTCTTCGGCGTCGTGAAAGCCGGCGCGCAGCATCCAGCGGTCGAGCTCCTTGCCCGCGCGTCCGGAGAATGGCCGTCGCGATTCGCGCTCCATCGGTCCTGGCGCCTGGCCGACCAGGAAGAAAGGCGCTCCCCATCGGCCTTCGAAGGTCGGGTTTGCCTCAGGGATGATGCCCTGGTCGAAGCAGACGTGGCAAGCTCGGCACGCGGCCTGGTGGGCGAGAAGGGCTGCCCTGGTCAGATGACGCGAGCAAGGCGTGGGTTCGGAGCCGCGCCAGGGACGCGGCCGCGCTTGGTCATCGGCTTGCCCCCGATCTCCTTGATGTCGGCGGTGAAAGCGATCGGCGGCGCGGAACTGATCGACATCCCCACCCCGTATGAATGGATGGGGCACTTCGCGGCTTCGAACTCGCGAATCCTCGCCGCGTCCAGGCCGCCGGAGACGAAGATGCCGACGTGGCTGTAACCGGCCAGGTCGAGACGGGCGCGGACCTCTTTGACCAGATCGACGGTGACTCCCCCCCGCTCACCTGGCGTGTCGAGCCGGACGCCCCGCAGGCGCTTGCCGAGTGCCTCGGCGACGCGAAGCGATTCCTCCGCCTCGTCCTTGAACGTATCGACCAGCACGATGCGCAGCACGTCGTCACCCATGTGCTTGTCGAAAGCGAGCGCCGCTTTCACGGTGTCGCCGAAGAGAAGGATCATCGCGTGCGGCATCGTGCCCGAGGCGCCCTCCAGCCCGGCGAGCTGAGCCCCAAGGGGCGTGGCGCAGCCGGCGCATCCGCCGACGACCGCCGAATACTCCATGGTTGGACCGATGAGCGGGTGGACGTGCCGGGCGCCGAAGCTGATCACCCGCTTGCCGGCCGCGGCGTCGACCACCTCACGCGCCGCGGTCGCCCAGCCCGTGCAGCTGGAAAGCATGCCCAGCAGCGCCGTCTCGTAGACGCCGAATCTCGAATAAGGCGCGCGCACCCGCAACGCCGTCTCCTTCGCGCCGATGGCCGCGCCTTCGGCGATCGCATACGCCTCATCGCCTTCCTGGAGCACTTCGGAGAGCAGCCGGACCGCCTCCGTCACCCCACACAAGACGCCCGGCTTGCCGGCGAAGAAATCCATCGCGACGACCGCGTCCACGTGTGCGCCGGCGAGCGTTCTCTGCGCGCGCTGGAAGTAGACGTCGGAGGCGGCGGTGGCGTAATACGCGAGCAGGTCGGAACTCGGTGCGAGCGCCGTCACCTGCTTCATGGCGCAATGAACTTAGCAGCCCCGGTAACATCCCGTGCCGATGACCACGCCTTCGTCGCAACAGGTGCTCGAGGTACTGGGCCGGATCAAGGACCCGGACCTGGGTCGCGACGTCGTGAGCCTGGGGATGATCAAAGATCTCGACGTCAGCCCGCAGGGAAAGGTCAGTTTCACGTTCGAGCTCACGACTCCCGCTTGCCCGGTGCGCGACCGGTTCAAGTCGCAGGCCGAGGACGCGGTCGGCGAGCTGCCGGGCGTGACCGCGGTTGAGGTACGGATGACGGCCAACGTGCGGCCGGCGTTCTTGCGGCCGAAGCCTTCCGAGATCCTGCCGGGCGTGAAGCAGACGATCGCCGTCGCATCGGGAAAGGGTGGGGTCGGCAAGTCGACCGTCGCCGTCAACCTCGCGGCGGCGTTGTGCAAGAGCGGCGCTTCGGTCGGTCTGCTCGACGCCGACATCTACGGCCCGTCGATTCCCGCGATGACGGGATCGCATGTCGTCCCCCAGCAAGTGAACGGCCACCTCCTCCCCATCGAAGCCCATGGCATGAAGCTGATGTCCTTCGGCCACATCAACCCGGGCGACCAGCCGACGATCTACCGCGGCCCGATGGTGGGCAAAGCGATCGAGGCGATGATGGTGCAGGTCGATTGGGGAGTTCTCGACTACCTCGTCATCGACCTACCGCCGGGCACCGGCGATGCCTCGCTGACACTCGCCCAGGCGGTGCCGCTCACAGGCGTCGCCATCGTGTGCACTCCGCAGGACGTCGCAACCGACATCGCGGTCAAGGCGCTGCAGATGTTCCGCAAGCTCAACGTCACACCGCTCGGCCTCATCGAAAACATGAGCTGGTACGTGTGCCCCGACTGCGGCCATCGGCACGAGATCTTCAGCCATGGCGGCGCCGAAGCCGCGGCCAAGCGGCTCGGTGTTCCTTTCCTCGGGGCGATACCGCTGGAGGAAGGAATCCGGCAAGACGCGGACACCGGAACCCCGGTGGTCATCTCGCGGCCCGAATCCGCGGGCGCGAAGGCGTTTGTGGCAATCGCATCGCAGGTCGCGGCCCGCACGTCCATACAATCGTTTCGCCAGCTTCCGGTCATCAACGTGCACTAGGCCAAGCCGCTGCAAGATCCCGATCCGTTTCCCACGAATGTCGACGTCGACCGCGAGCGCCAGGTGATGGAGGTCACGTGGGAAGACGGTGCGCGATCGACGTACTCCGGCGAGCAGCTGCGATGGGCCTGCCCATGCGCCGAGTGTCGAGGTGAGGCCGGCATACCGGGCCGGCTGGCACGCGTGAAAACCCTCAACGACGCCGAGGTGCGCATCCGCGATGTGACGCTGGTCGGCCAGTACGCGCTCCAGATCGCGTTCGAGAGCGGCCACGCCACGGGGATCTATACGTTCTCGCTCCTCCGGCACCTCGTGTAATAATTCCCGCGGCCCGTTGTCCATATCTACGTCACTCCCCGAGCTCGAGCCTGCGTCTCCCGCGGCCCCGCCTCTTAGGCGACCGGTGCGCCGCCGCAAGCGATTCGGCCGTCGCGGCTGGGCCGCGGTCGGCATGGTCGTCCTGGTCGTGGTCATCGGCCTGGGCGCATTCCTCGCGTACGAGAACACCCTGCCGACCAGCGTCGCGACCAACGTCAAGAACGGCCAGAAGGATGTTCCGACGGATGGCAACTTCGCGTTCAACTTCTCGCGCTCGGTATCGATCGAAGCGGTCCGCTCGGCCTTCTCGATCACGCCGGCGACCGACGGCTCTGTCAGCCCGGTCTCCGGTCAGTCCACCTATGCGTGGACTCCGAGCAAGCCTCTGCAGGAGCTGACCACCTACACCGTCAACCTGAAACCCACTTCAGATACGAGTCGTCACCACGTCAACGGAGGGCAGTGGACTTTCACGACGATCATCATTCCGCGCGTCCTGGCCATCACGGCCGGCAACGGCAGCCCTCTGAAGGACGGAATGGAGATCGATCCCGGCTCGACGATGAAGCTGACCTTCAACGACACGATGGAGCCGGTGACGATCAAGGTGACCGTCGGCGCTCAGATCGCGACCTTGAAGTGGGCGGTGGACGACAAGAGCGCGACGTTCGTCACGGCAGGCTTGCCGTCGGGCCCGCTGACGGTGCAGATCGCACCCGGCGGACGAGACCAGTCGGGTCACCTCGTGGCGGCCGCCTTCTCGCTGAAGACCGGCGTGTACTGGCACGACCACGAGCACACAATCTCGCTGCGGTACCCGGCGCTGATCCAGATTCCCAACGACGAGTTCGCACGCGACCAGAACGGGCTTCAAGCCGCCGACATCGTCTACGAGTACCTCGCCGAAGGCGGCATCACCCGGCTGACCGCGATCTTCCAGAACGCGCCGGACGTGATCGGACCCATGCGATCGGCGCGATTCATCTCTCTCAAATTGGGCCGACACTACAAGGGCCTGCTCTTCCAGTCAGGCGAGTCGCAGGCGACGCGCAACCGCGCCGCGTCCGATCCCACGCCGCAGTTCTTCGACCAGGTCGGATTCCAGTACCGGACGGGATCGCGCGACGCGCCCGACAACCTGCTGATCAACGGAGACCGCGTGCTCGCCGCGGAAGAGCTGTTCAACGTCGCCGGCTACGTGTTCCCGAAGACCCGCCCGAACGTCTCGGGTGGAGCTCCTATCAACAGCTTTACCGTGGACGAGCACTACTCGGTCTACTCCTACGACGCCGCGACCGGCACCTACACCAAGTCGGAGGAAGGACATCCGTACCAGGACGCCAGCCAGCACCAACCGCTGCGCATCGAGATGGTCATCCAGCTGCACACGCGTGAGCAGCTGCTGGACGTCGGCGACGGACATGGCGCGCACATTCACGATTACGACATGGACACCAATGGCCGGATCGAAGTCTTCTACAAAGGACAGCACTACACCGGCAACTGGGCCTCGACCGACAGCCACGGCCCCCTTACGTTCACGCTCGACAACGGCAACCCTCTGACGCTGCCCCCGGGCCTGGTCTGGATCGACGTAACGCAGTAGCGACTCGCCGGGCGAAGCATCCCTGCTCTGTCGACAGCGTTTGCTAGCGAAGCGCTTCGAACTCGGCGTCAGTCAAGTCGATGTTCGACGCCGCCAGGTTCTCTCTCAAGTGCTGGAGCGACAGCGTGCCGGGTATCGGCAGCATCACAGGCGAGCGCCGCAGGAGCCACGCCAACATGACCTGCTGGCGTGTCGCGCCGTGGCGCTCCGCGATCTCGTCGAGCTCACGGCCGCCGCCCCCTCTCAACGGAAAGAAAGGAATGAACGTGATCCCTTCCTTGGCGCAGTAGTCGACGACTGCCTCGTACTTGCGCTCGGAAAGGTTGTACTGGTTCTGCACGGCGACGATCGGGACAACTTTCCGGGCGCGCTCGATCTGCTCGATCCCGACCTCTGAGATGCCGACATGGCGGATCTTGCCGCGGTCCCGATACTCCTTGATCGCGCCGAGGCTCTCCTCGAGCGGAGTCTGCGGGTCGACGCGGTGCAGGTAGTACAGCGGTATCTGGTCGGTCCTCAGGCGGCGGAGACTCTGCTCGATCTCATC
>Ga0209806_1002485_pt1 | contig 11434 bp, 7 predicted proteins | sample GraSoiAngelo_152_FD_186166 | JGI IMG/M metagenome (GOLD analysis project Ga0209806, IMG submission 186166) | Grasslands soil microbial communities from the Angelo Coastal Reserve, California, USA - 14_1009_12_30cm (SPAdes) (version 2) | ecosystem: Environmental > Terrestrial > Soil > Grasslands ... | reverse complement strand
GGACCCACGTCAGATGCTCCGGGTCGGGAGCGCTTCTTCGACAGAATTGGCTCTTCCTTCAGGCGACGCGCCTTCTCGAATTCGCAAGTGCGACTCAACGAAGCGAATTCCTCCATGCCTTCGGAACGCGAGCCGTGTACTCGACTTCCTTGGCCCCGAGAAATTCTGCCAGATGATCGATCGTCTCCCCGATCTTCCGCGAGACCTCCTTGTCGCCAGGTGCACCCGGCTCTGCATGGACCGAATTGATTAGGAGCTTTCCGTTCTCCCTATCCATCTTAGGGTCAACGTGGCCGATGAACCGGTCTCCCCATAGGATGGGGAGCACGTAGGTCCCGAACTTTCGTTTGTTTTGGGGCAGGTAGTTTTCGTGGACGTACTCGAAGCCGAAAAGTCGACTCGTCATCCCTCGGAGGACGGTCAGATTGTCGAAGGGGGCCAGCAGGGACATCCGCGGCTCCCACGCGTCAGAATCCATCGATTCAAGGAGTGGGACGTCCAGAGCATGGACATATCGCTCGGCCTTGCCACCAAGCCCGGTGATGTGGACCCGATGGATCGTCGCTTCCGCCTCCAAATGTTCCAATGCCTTTTTCAGGTTGAGATAGCGACCGCGCAGAAAGTAGAGGTTGATCTCGGAAGGGGATGCCGTGCCGAGGGCTCGGATCGTCCGCTCCGCGCCTTCCCTCTCCGCTTCTTGCTCCATGAGCTCCTTCGTCTCGACCCAGCTCGGGAGGAAATCGTCCGATAAGCCCCAGATTTTCTGGTTCCCCTCGTGGCCGACGACCATCACGTCTCCGCTCATTTGCAGGTGGAAGAGCGCGGTGGACACATGGCTTCCCGAGGTCCATCCGTCGACACTTCGCTTGGTTCGAACATATTCTTCAAATTCGCTCACTCGGAGCGGTCCCTTCTTGAGCTCTTGCAGGATTTTCCTCCGCAGTTCTGGGTTCTTCGCCTGCCACTTCCTGGCTCCGTCCCTCCATCCTCCCCACGACTTGGAAAGGGATTCCGGATATCGTCTCATCAACGAATGGTGGAGCGGATAGTCTTCGGTGAGCACGATCGAAGCAGCGTGGGACCAATGTTCGAAGAGCTTCTTCTCGTCCCAGAGCAGGCGATCCAGGTCCGACAAAAGGAACGGGCCGAGCCGGCTCCAGAGGACGAACACATGGGACGGTGCGACGACGCTGACCGGATCCAGTTGCACGTAGCCCAGGTCGCGTATCACGGAGAGGATCGCTTCGCGTCCTGAACCGGTCGGCAACTTGCCCGCAAGATGCTGCTTCGTTACCGCCAGACGCCTCGCGCATTCCAGGGACGTCGAAATGGGTGTCTCGCTCAACGCGTTCTCCTGGCTCGACTGGCCCTGTCCGAATGTCACACGGTGATGACGATCTTTCCTCGAGCGTGTCCCTCTCCTAGATAACGTAACGCCGCGGGGACCTCACTTAACGTGTATTGCCGATCAATGACCGGCGTGACCTTCCCGGCGTCCATGAGCTCCTTCAGAAGAGTCAGGTCCTCCTTGTTGCGCTTCGCGATGAACGAAACCAGCTTCTGCTTCCTCCGGAGGCGCGACACCAGGGGCGCCGTGAGAAGGGGGAGAATCGATATTTTCTTGCGGCCCGATTGTCCAACCATTACGAGGGTCCCGTTCGGGCTCAATACGCGCCGGCACTCGGAGAATGAATGGTTCCCGGCGACGTCGAAGATCAGGTCATAACGCGCACCATCTCGCGTGAAGTCCTCTCGGGTGTAATCGATGACCCGGTCGGCGCCAAGCGACCGGACCATGTCCACGTTCCTCGGGCTGCACACCGCAGTCACGTCCGCTCCGAACGACTTGGCGATCTGCACGGCAAACGTACCCACGCCTCCCGACGCACCGTTGATCAGGACCTTCTGCCCCGGCCGAATGTGTCCTTTGTCACGAAGGCCCTGAAGGGCGGTGATTGCCGCCACAGGTACTGCGGCCGCTTGCTCGAACGTCAGGTTGGCCGGCTTCCGGACGATTCCAACCCTGCGAACGGAGACATACTCGGCAAAGGTCCGTATGCTCATGCCGAAGACCTCATCGCCGGGTTGAAATTCGGTCACGTTCCCGCCAACCGCCTCGACCCGCCCCGCCAAGTCCCCTCCCAAAACAGCGTTCTTGGTCCTGGGCTTGAACAGCCCGCCCAGCATCAAGCGGATGATGTACGGCTTGCCTCTCATGGAGTGCCAGTCGCCTGCATTGACGGAGGCCGCCTGAACCCGTACCAGCACGTGATCGTCCTCGACGGCCGGCTTCTCGATCTCTCGGAGTTCGAGGACATCCGGTGAGCCGTACTTGGATCGGACAATCGCTTTCATTGGATCCTCCTTCGCTTCGGTCGGATGCCAGCGGGGTACTTAGCCCTTCACCCCTGGAGGAGACGCATACGAGCCTGCTCCCCGTCGGGAGCACTCGATTTTTGCCGACACAGTCCAGTCGGCTATCGCCCTGATGGCTACTCAACCGTCGGCCTCGACGTCATGCTCTGCGACTACCTTTTCGATGGGAACGTTGCGAAGTATCGAGGTTGGCGCGCGCAGCCGCAAGAGCTCGGCCGGGTGGACGGCCAGTCAGCCAACTATCACGGACGATAATCGCCAGCAACGGATTTATCGAACCTGGCGCGGCTGGGTACGGCCGTTCTATGGGACAACTGCGCTCCGTTCCGTCAGCGGTGCTCCTGGCCCTTGTCTCGCCGACCTCGGAGCCGGGCAAGAAGGTCGCGGATACCTCCAAAGCAATGCCCCAAGGTCGTGCGAGCGCCGTTTCCAAGCCGAGTGCGCTCGCGGCGTTCCTGCTCATGACCCCCGAGGAGAAGTTCGACCTCGAGGCGATCAACTCGATCGACTTGCCCGCCCTGGTGGTCGAGGCGCGCGGCGACAAACGGGTCCTGCGCGAAGTCTTCCGGACGGCGCAGGCGCTGTTGCCCCGCGTGCGCGCCGAAACCGAGGACCCGCTCCTGGTCAGCGCAATCCTGCGCAAGAAGACGCTGGACTGGTACCGGCGGAGCCCGACGGATCCGAATTGGGCGGAGTACATGCCGCTCCGGTTGGGCGGAATCTTTTACGAATCCAGGGTGCCGGGCGGCCGCCTGAGTCGGAAGCTCTCCGTGCGGCTGACGCTTCTGATCAATGAGTGCGTCCAAGCGAGCGGGACCATGGCGTTTCTTCGCGCCGGCGTCAACGGGCTCTTTCGAGGCTCCGCGATGGTGGCGAGCATGATGCAGTTCGCGTTGGGCTCCAAGCGGCCGCGTCTCACGCAACAAGTCGCGCAGGCGTATCTCGACGACCTCGCCGCGTGCGGCCGCAGCGGCGGCGAATCGCTCCCCCTCGAGCGCCTCAGCGATCTGGGCCGACGGACCGGGTCGCAGGAAGTGAACATGACCTTGGTGGAGCTCTTTCCCCAGGACGTTGCCGGGATCCTCACGGTCCTGGATCCACGCTTCCATCCGGGGATGAGCGCCTTGGCGATCCGGGTAGTGGCTCCGAAGACCTCGGACGACGCCGCGACGTACGACCTAGTTCAGGGACCGGCCCGATCTCCGAAGGAGCACGGTGGCCTCGAGAGCGCGGCGACCGAGGCCGCTTCCGGTTCCCCATGGGAACGGCCGGAGATCTCGAAAAAAGACTGGCTCGGCGTGCTCAAATCCCTCGACAAGCGGAAGGCGAGACTCGAGGCGCCTCCGCGTGACAATCCCCGCGACCGTGAGTCGTACCTCGCTCTGCGCGAATTGATGCTGACGGATTCTTCGGCGCGCAAAGCCTTTCTCGCGGTTCACTGGAAAGGGAAACCGAGCGGCCTCGTGCTGCTGTGCCAGCTCCTCGTCGAGGGTTCATTGGTCCCCGAGGTGGACACGGACGCCGATTATCTCGAAGCCGAGCTCGATCATCCCGACAAAGCGCACGCGGACCATCGGTCCAAGGACGGGCATTGGAACCTCGGTCACGGGTGGACCGTGGTCCGCGACGTCGCGGATGGCCACGCCCGGACCTACCGGGCCTCCGCCAAGTCCGGAGACTGACGGACGGTCGCGGTCAGCACCTGGTAGACGTCGTCTCGATCGAGGACACGGGGCAAGACGGACTCGGAGAGGGCGCTCTCGAGAATCGCCCAGCTCGAATCGGCCCGGACCCCCCTCGGTGCGACGACGAGGTTGAAGAAGTTGAGCGCGGAAGCCCTCGGGGCTTCGCTGATCGAGGTGAGGAGCGGAAGTCCGCAGGCCCACCCCAACAGCTCGACGATCAGGTGCAGGGTCGCGTTGCGCGCCTCCGGCGTCGTGTTCCTGCATAGGAGGAGGGTCCGGCTCGCCGGATCCGACATGATGCGCGTCGCGAGCGTTTCGAGGGCGGGGAATGTGAGATGTCGGTGGATCCCCGAGCCGAAATGCGGGGGACCCTCTTCCTCGGAACGCGTCCGGATCTTGAGAGGCGCCACCTCCCCGAGCGCATCGGGGGCTTTTCGATCGAACTCGCTGATTGCAGCGTAGACCGCGTCGAGTGTGACCCGACCGGACCGGAGGACGTCCATCCGTGCGACGACAGTGTGGTTCGCGAAGGTCGGCCGCCCGGCCTCGTCCGGGGGTCCGCGTGTGATTCGGGAGAGGAGCAGTTCCCTCCCGGTGCGGACGGGGTGCATCATGTGCAGATCGATCGGGTCGTCACTGGATTGGGCGATGGCGGCTCGGATCGGCGTGTAGTGCCCGCGGAGGTAAGGATCGTACAGGCCCGCGTCCAGGCCGCGGGAAAATGCCTTCGTGCCGTACCCGACGCCCGGGACGACCCCATACATCCAGTGGTCGAATTCGACGGGGTCTCCGTCCGTCCCTCGACCGGATTCCTCGGTTCCCATGGTGCAGCCAACTAGGCTGACCGGACCACAGCCTGATCTGCGAACTTCTCCGCTTCGAGGATTTCGTCGGGGATCTTGTGGGCGATCTCTCGGAAGTGTTCGATGAAATTCACGTATTCGTCGTAAGAGAAGTCGGGTTCGCCTCCGCCTTCCGGAGCAAATCCGGTCCGGACGATTCGCGGCTGCCCGACGGGGTCCATCCCTTCCTGGGTTTCCGTGCGGACCCAGCTGAGGAAGTACGCCGCCTTGTCCATGCTGACCCCTGCGACCTTGCCGCCGCGGATTTGCGACAGGGTTTGCGGGACGAAGACCCGGAGCAACGCCTCCGCGTACTCCTTCCTTTGCCGTTTGCCCTCGGGGAACCCTCGGTGCAGACCCAATCGCGCGAGGACGTCATCGTGAAGGGTATCGAACTTCGACATGACAAAGACGGGGTAAATCCTCGGCGGCTCCGGATGGATTCCGGAATCCTTCAGCCGGTCGTACTCTTGCTTCTTGTACGTCTGGAAGGCCACGATCAACTTCGCGACCGTGCTATCGTACCGAAGCATTTTCTTGTAGACCGGCGTGTCGATTTCGGTCGTCATCTTGCTGCAGTCGACCAAGACCCCGACGACGACGCTCTTCAGGAGCTGTTGAATCAGCGGCCGGGACGCGATCCCGGTGTCGATGAACTCTTCGATGTCTTCGCCGGAGACGTCGTAGGCGGAGAACCGGAGGGTCGAGAACGGGTGCGCCCAGTTCTGCTGCCGGATGTAGTAAGGCAACTTGCCCACGATTTTTCGAAGATACCCGAAGATGAAGCCGAGTTCGGTGATCTCTTCCTTCAAGGTCGCGCTCGGGAACCGACCGTCCTTCATTCCTTCGTAGACGGCGGACATCATGCCGAGCGATGCCATCGGGGCGTGGAAACGGAAGTCGTCCTGAACGCCGGTTCCGTACCTCACTTGGGCCGCGTACAGCAGGCCGAGGAACGTCGTCTTCCCTGAGGCTCGGTCTCCCAAGAGTGCGCAGGGCATATCGAGTGCATCACCTTATGACCATACTTAATCCTAACCACAACGTTATCATCTTCGCGACGACCCCCTCCCTTCGGCCGAGCCGGCGTTTCAGTGGCCGGCGTGTGTCGCGATGGTTCGGAGGGAGTCCAATAGGGCAATGTACTCGTCCTTGGAATAGTCCGGTTCCCATCCGATTGCCCCGCTTCGACGAAGCCGAACCTTTGGGGGACGGCCTTGAGCGGCGCCCTCGGTGTGCACCCAACTGAACCAGTACGAGGGCGTGGCGAATTTCAGTCCGCGAGCTTCTCGGACTCCGATTTTCGCCATCGTCTTCGGCAGGTTGTAGCTCAGGAGCGCTCGGGCATACGCGGATCTCGGTCCCGCTTTGCTGATCCCGGGAGGCTCGCTTTCGACATCCGCCGCGCGCAGCGCCTCGGGCCGTACGGAGTCGAATTTGGAGAATACGAAAATCGGAGACAGGACGCTGCGGAGGTCGCGGCTTCGCGAGCGCTGGATCGTGGACAAGAGCGATTCCACTGCAGTGTCGTATTTTCCCATCGACCCAGCTGCGCGCTCTTCGTGGCTGAGGGCGAGTCCCGTGCAGTCCACCAAGATCGCAATCGCATCGGTATCGAGGATGTCTCTCAGCTTGCCGTTGGTGCCGGAGGTACCTCTGCGAAATGGGGACAGTTCGTCTTCGAGATTCCTGAGGAGAATGAAGTGAAACGAGGCGGCCTCACCAGGAGCGGAGCCCCGGGAACGGAGGCGCGATAGGAAGCCACCGGCCCTCCCGTAGCTGAGGTGGAAGCGAATCTCGTGGATCCCCTCTTTCGAGGCCGCATCCGGAAAGCTCCCAGACATGAGCTGCTGGAAGACCTCGGCGATTTCGTCGAGGGATTCGTAGGTCACGTGAAACCGAAAGTCATCCCGCGCGTCCGTGCCGGATTTCACCTGAGCCGCGTAAAGCAGGCCGAGGAAGGTCGTCTTCCCCGATCCACGTTCCCCAATGATCACGACGCGTGGCACAGCGAACAATCCCGAAAGGGGCGAGGACCTCTTCGATACCCACTCGCGCCCGGAACAGTCGTGACTCTGTGGAAAAGCTTTTTGGAGCGCGGTCAAGGGCCCGCGTTGGTGTCCCTGAGTTCGCCCCGAGGGGGCGACGATTCCCTATCGCTTTCCTCGAGGCTTGCGGGCGCTCCGCACGCGGACGCGGTAGAGGGCCACTCCGATCAAGCTCGCGACGATCGCCGCGATGCCAACCATCCCGATCGGCTCGACGCGGAGGCCTCTCCCTTGCGCCACGAGCGAAGTCAGGCTCCAGACGCCTAGGTCGCCGTTGAGGCCGTCCCAGACGAGCGTCCCCTGGTAGGGCTGGTAGCCGTCTTTCCGGATCGTGATCGCGTACGCTCCGGGGGCGAGGTGCTCGAGCGAGAAGGTGCCATCGGCCGCCGTGCTCGTCTCGAGTGCGATCGTCCCGGCTTGGGTCAACGTGATTCGAGCGCCGTCGATCGGCGTAGCGGAGCCCGCGGCCAGGACCGCGCCCTGCGAACGGGCCAGGACCGTGATCGTCTGAACGTCGCGGTCCGAGAAGCCGTCCTCGTCGATCACGACGAGCTCGATCGTGTAGGTGCCCGCGTCCGTGTAATTGTGACTGGTGGTGAGCCCCCGACCGACCGTACCGTCTCCGAACTCCCAAATGTACGTCGCGATCGAGCCGTCCGGGTCAAGCGAGTTCGATCCGTTGAAGGTCACGGTCTGGCCGACGAGCGGGCGGGAGGGACTCCAGGCCATCACGCTGACGGGGGACTTCGGCAGGATGACCGAGTAGGAGAGGTCCGCGAAGCCGGTCGCGTTGTAGACGTCCGTCACGACCAAGATGACGTCGTACTGACCGGGGCTCGCGAAGACGTGGACGACCCAGGCGCCCGTCGACGTCGACCCGTCGGAGAAGTGCCACGCGTACGAGGTGATGCGGTCGTCCGGATCGCGGGAGGCGTTCGCGCTGAATACGATCGCCGTGCCGACCTTCCCGACGGACCGCGAGGGCGTGATGACCGCCACGGGCGGGGCGTTCACGTACACGGTGTGGTTCGCGGTCGCGTTGAGGCCCGCGTTGTCCGTGACCACGAGCCGCACAAGGTACGACCCGAAGGCCGCATACACGTGCGTCGGATACGGTGTGCCGCCGGTGGAGTTGCCCGTGCCGTTGCCGCCGCTCCCGGTCCCGTCACCGAAGTCCCACTGCCACGAGACGATGTATCCGTCCGGGTCGTACGACTGGTATCCCGCGTTGAAGAACACGGTCGAGTTCACGAAGGGCACGTGCGGATACCAGAAGAACTCCGCGACGGGCGGGAGATCCGGCTGGACCTGAAGCGTCTGATTCTGCGTGCCCGTGAGCCCGGCGTTGTCGACGACGGTCAGAGACACCGTGTAGTTGCCCGCCGCGGCATACACGTGGGACGCGAAGTAGTCCGTCGAGTTGAACGTCGCCCCGTCGCCGAACGACCATCGGTACTCCGTGATGTAGCCATCGGGGTCGTACGAGTAGTACGCGTAGAAATACGTCGGCGATCCGACCGTGGGCCGGTTCCCGACGAAGAAGCTCGCGACCGGCGGGACGTCCGGCCGTTGGAGCACGGGCACGATGCGGGATGCCGACGCGGTGAGCCCCTGGTCGCTGTCCGTGACGGTCAAGGTCATCGTGTAGTTGCCCGGGGAGCGGTAGATGTGGGAGACGCTATTGTACGGGGTCGAATCGGCGGAACCGTCTCCCCAGGTCCAGGCGTACGACGTGATGGCGCCGCCGTCCGGGTCCAACGCGTTGGCGTAGAAGCTCACGTAGTCGCCCGCATAGGGGGTCGAGGGATATTGCTGGATCGAGAGGATGACGGGTGGACCGGTCACCGTGATCAGGGTCGAGCCGTAGCCCCTCAGCCCGCGGGAGTCCTGCACCGTCACCTGCGCCAAATAGCGTCCCGCGCCGGGATACGTATGAGTCGGGGATGACCCGGTGCCGAACGTCCCGTCTCCGAAGGACCACGTAAAGTTGTACGGACGATGTCCTCCGCTGCCGGACGCGCTGAACGTGACCGTGGGCGAAGAGCTGTTCGACTGCTTCGTCGAGATGCTGACCAGGAGCTTGCTCGCGGGGAGGTTCGTGACCCCCCACCAGGCTTGGTACGCCGCAGTCTCGCTGAAGTTGTCCACGGGCACGGCCGGGTTCAGAAGGCCGTCCGTGATGGGATGGAGGGTGAGGTTCTGTGCCGACCATCCGAGGCTGTCCCCGCTCCACGAGACGGAAACGGATCCGGTTGACATGTTCACCGGCGACGAGGTTTGCGGCGACGGACCCAAGGTCAGGCCGGCGAAGACGAACGCGCCGTTCGGCATCGCGGCCCCCGCGTATACCACAAAGCCCGGGCCCAAGCCCTGGTCGCTTGCCGGGCTCAGATACGAGGAGCCGTCCAGGACGGCACCCGCGGAGGAGACGTGGTACGCGTTCGATGCGTACGTGGAGTTGGCTTGGGAGCTCGACAGGGTCAGGACCTCGATGCTTCCGTCGCTCAAATCGACGGCCCGCACCGGAAAATCGTTCCAGCCGAGTCCTTGGATTGTCATCGTCCACGAGGCACTCAGGCTCGACGAAAGCTGGCTCAGGAAGATGCCGCCGGATGTGTATCCGAGGACGAGCGGACCGCTCGCGGTCGCGATGAGGTCCCTCGGGTAGACCGGCGTGGAGTAGTACGAGCCGATGACGGTTTGGCCCAGCAACGTGCCGTTGCTATCGAAGGCGTCGACGGCGGAATTCCCGTTGAACCGATCGAAGAGGACGAACGAGCGGCCGGCGCCATCGACCGCGATCGCTGCCGGTCCCGCCGAGGTCCCGGACGCTTGAACCCAGCGAAGGGAGCCGCTCGACGTGAACGCCGCAACGATCCCGTTCGCATAGGAGGAGCCGCGTCCCAAGACGACGAACCCCCCTGTTAGCGGGTCCGTGGCGATCCGCTGCGGGTACACGATCTCCGTGATGTTCTCGGCAAACACCAGGGCTCCGTCGGCCGAGATCCGCGCGACGAACGAGGCCGGGACCGACACGTTGTAGGTCCCGTTGGGCGCGGGGACCGAATAGCTCGTGGTCTTCATTCCGAGGACGTAGACGTCCCCGCCCGCGGCGAGAGAGAGGTCGACGCTCGTGTTCACATCGAACGGGAACACGCGGTTCCACAGGAGATTCCCGGACGAACCAAACTTCGCGACGAACCCTCGCTGTTCGAACGTGCTCAGATTCTGCTGGTTGCCCGCGATGAGGACGTTCCCGGCCCCGTCGACGACGACCGCGGTCGCGCGTTCGTTATCGTTCGTGCCCCAAGAATGGCCGTACGGAATCGGAGCCGCGACCGTCAGGAGAGGCAAGATGGAAACGGCGACGATCGCTACGATTGTGATCCAGGCAGCGAGTCGGCTACGCAAGCGTGGCCCTCCTCCTGTGACCCATCTCCGGTAGCCGTCTTAATGTTTCCTACTTGGTAAGGTGACGCGTAGGGATGACGAATGCAAAGGAGGATGCGGCGCGGCGATTCTGTTTCACATACGGAGCAACCTTGAACTGCAGGCAACGAGGTCAGCTCGGCTGGCCTGCGGATCCCTTCTCGGCACGAAACTCGCTGGCGCCCCGAAACGAGATTCCCCGCGCTTGGCACGCTTCCCCGACGGCTCGAATGAATGCGGTCATGTGTTCCGGATCTCCAATCCGCGAGAGTTCCTCCCGGAGTTCACTCGCCCGGACGGCGGTCTCAATTGCCTCGAGAGCGCCCCATCTCCCGTCCAGGGACCTGGTGAACATTTTGGTCACGCCGGCCTCCGAGAACGCGTCTGCGATTCCTTCGGGCGTCACGCCGCCCGTTGGCGGGTAGGCCGGGGCGAACGACACGAAGGTCGTCAGGCCTGCGTCCGCCAGTTGTCGGAGACATCGCAATCGAGCCTCGATTGGCGGAGCCCAAGGCTCGAGGAGGGCGCGCGCCCGATCATCGACGGTCGGCACGGACATGCCCACCTCGATGTCGTCGAACCGCCGGAAGAGGTCGAGGTCGCGGAGCATGAGCGGGGACCGCGAAAGCACCGACACGGGCCATTGCGCACGGAGGAGGACTTCTAAGGCATGACGCGTGATTCGGTACTTCCCCTCGACGAACTGGTACGGGTCCGTCGCGGTCGAAATCGCAACGAGTCCTTTCGGGACCTTCCGGATTTCCCTTGCGAGCACGCTCGCGGCGTTTCGCTTCACGACGACGGAAGCTCCCCACTCCGATCGGTCGATCTGCAGGAGTCGCGGAACATAGCAAAATAGGCAACCATGGTAACATCCGACGTACGGATTGAAGGAGTAATCGAGCCAAGGCAACGGATCTGCGCGGAGAGCCTGGCGGACCGTCGTCTCGCGGATCCGGAACGTGTCCCGCGGGGAGGGGACGAAGACGCCCAGCAGATCCTCCATAGGAGTCGAGGGAGACATTGCCCACTTTAAGTCCCGAGTCCCGGAGGT
>Ga0209806_1002484_pt1 | contig 11437 bp, 13 predicted proteins | sample GraSoiAngelo_152_FD_186166 | JGI IMG/M metagenome (GOLD analysis project Ga0209806, IMG submission 186166) | Grasslands soil microbial communities from the Angelo Coastal Reserve, California, USA - 14_1009_12_30cm (SPAdes) (version 2) | ecosystem: Environmental > Terrestrial > Soil > Grasslands ... | reverse complement strand
GACAGGGGTTCAACTCCCCTCGCCTCCAGCCCCGAAAGCTTTCGGGGCTGCCACGCCGTAATGAAACGAAGGCGAGCTGCTTCTGCGAACTCCCCGGCGCTGCTCGGTACCGAGCCGGGCATCAGTTGCCGCTTAGGCGATCCAACTAATTTGCATCGGCGCCAAAATAAAGCTTCCCAAGTGGATCACAATGGTGATATAAAGGTCATAATTACTATAGGTCTGACGCGACTTCTCCATTTATGAACTCCGGCTTGCTCACCAAAATCGTTTATCACTGCGCACTCTTACTTGCTTGTTTCACCCTCGCCGCCCGCCCGCAACAGCCGGTCTTTCTCACCCCGAGCGATAACGACTTGGTCGTGCTCAACGGCTGCGTGATCTCCGCGTGCAATTATCTGGCTGTAGTCAAAACACAGCACAGCTTAGAAAGCGGTTTTTGGGCGAAAATTCTCCTTGTTCGTTACAATAATCACCCAGCCGGCCATGCTTATTGTGTGTGGGAAACCGATGGAACCATTTACGGTTACGACCGCAACGCCGGTTCGTTTCCGATCCCAGTTTATACACGCGATGCGCGCTCCATCGCGATCGTTCTGGCCCAGGAACTCTCCAGGGTCATGGCCGAGCCACTTTCGGTCAGTCAGGCTGAATTCGTCGAGCCGACCAAGGCCAATCTGTTTAAGTACTAACTAAGTACTAACGCCGACGCTCTTCGGGCAAGGAGGTTGCGATTTTTGGACCGCAGCTCGGTTATTTATCCCAGATTCTTTTCTCAAAGGAAACGCGGCCCGATCCTTTCTCGAACGCTTCAAAGCGCTCGGGATTCTGTCGGTAATACTTCTGATGATATTCCTCGGCCGGATAAAATTTCGTTGAAGGCAGAATTTCGGTCACAATCGGTTTGTCGAATTTCCCCGACCGCGCGAGTTTCTCTTTGGAGGCCTCGGCGATTCTCTTTTCCTCCTCGGTGCCGTAAAAAATCGCGGCGCGATAACTCGGGCCGATGTCGGTGAACTGGCCATCCGCCTGCGTCGGATCGATTTGCCGCCAATAAATATTCAGTAGCTGGCCGAAGGAGATTTTCGCCGGGTCATAAGTGATCTCGATCGACTCGCGATACCCGGTCTTCTCCGAAGTGACGAGCTCATAAGTGGGATTCGGTTCCGTTCCGCCACAATAACCGACCATGGTCTTGATCACGCCCTTCGCCCTGTCGAATGCCGGTTGAATGCACCAAAAGCAGCCTCCGGCGAAGATCGCGGTTTTGGTTGTGGGAGCGGGCGCATCCTGGCCACGGCTGGGATCGGCAAGGAGCGCGGCGGCGGCGAAGAGCAGAGCAAGGAGTAGGATTCTCTTCATGATTGTCGATCTTAGACACCGCCGCGGCCTTTTCGTTCCGCGACCACGGCGAAATGGGCAAGAGCCGGAACGTAATTTTCTAGCTTGCCAGGATGCGGCACGACTGTCATAAGCGCGTAGCCTTTTAACCCAACAGGAGATTCTAAATGGTTAAATCGCTCGCTATTCTCTTCGGTATTGTCTTTCTCGCCATCGGGATTCTCGAATTTGTTCAGGGAATTACGAAGGACGACATGCTGCTCGGCATTTTCATGGTTAATCCCGCACACAGTGTCGTTCACATTGCTTCCGGCGTGGTCGCGCTCCTCTGTGGCATCTCGGGCTTCAGCGCATCTCGGACGTTTTTCCGAATCTTCGGCATTATTTACGCCATCGTGGCCGTGCTCGGTTTTTATAATGGCGATCAGCCGCTGCTCGGCCTGATCTCGAACAATACGGCCGACACCTGGTTGCACGTTGTGCTTGCCGTGGTCATGCTTTTCCTCGGCTTTGGGGCCGGCCGCGGCACGACAGCGACCGCTTAGTTTTTCAATCACAACGCGCCCGTGCGCGAAGTTGAATCACTTCGTTGTGCAGACGATTTGTTTCCGTGGTCGAACTGATCCCGGACTCATACGTCACGCGCCTCGATTTACCGAAAATCTTCGGCCGCGCCGCGCCGCTGAATGTCGATCTTGGCTGCGGTGATGGGTCGTTCCTCTCTGCTGTGGCCGAGCGAATGCCGGGAGAGAATTTCCTCGGCATCGAGCGTCTGCTCGGTCGCGTTCGCAGCGCCTGTCGCAAGGCCGCGCGGATCGACAACATGCGTGTGATTCGGGTGGAAACTGCCTACGCCGTCCGTTATTTGTTGCCCGAACAATCGGTGCAAGTTTTTTATCTTTTGTTCCCCGACCCGTGGCCAAAACGGCGACATCAGCGGCGGCGAGTGATGACTTCGGAATTTCTTCGCTCCGTCCACCGCGCGCTTGCGCCGCAGGGAGTGCTGCGCATCGCGACCGATCAACTCGATTACTTTGATCAAATGCAACGACTCGCGCGAGCCGATCCCCAATTTGCGATTGTTGATCCTTTGCTCGCGACGCCTGTCGGCGTTGACGATGTCGATCTTCCACTCACGAAATTTGAGAGCAAGTTTCAACAACACGCCGTGCCGATTCATCGGTTGGCGCTGCGAAAAGTTTCGCCCGTGATGTAGGCGCGCGCTTCCCAATCGTTGCGACCGAACTTCAGTTCAACCGCACCGGTTTCATCCTGGCGGAAAAGTTTGATGCCGCGCGCGCGTACCTGCTCAGCCCATTCATCACTCACACGTTCGTATTCGGGAAAGTCGCGCGAAGTGGCGATAATCAACCGCGGCTGCACGGCCTCGAGAAACTTGTCGGAACCAGAGCCACCGGAATGATGTTGACCTTTAACCAGGATGTTGCTGCGCAAATTCAAGCCCGAATCCAGCAGCGCGCGCTCGGTTGCAAAGCCGCTGTCCGACATGAACAAGACCTGCGCGGATGGCGCGACGAAAAGCTGGATGGCATACGCTTGATCGTCTGTCGTTGCCGCAGGAAATACCCGTGGCGGATAAAGAACCTGCGCGGTGACCGCGCCCGACAGCCGGAAATTTTCGCCTGCGGCCAGACTGTCCGGCGTCATGCCACGTTCTTGGAATGCACGATGCAATTGCCGATGGACGATCGAGCGGTCGGGCGCCGAATTGTCGATCAAGCGCGTGAGAGAGAAATCCCGCAGCAAGGGCGCCGCGCCGCCGATATGCAGCGAATCGCCATGGGTAAGCAGCAAGCCGTCGAGCCGGTTTACGCCCGCCGCGTGCAGATAGTCTCGAACAACTCGTTCGTAATCCCGCTCACTCCCGCAATCGAACAGCCAATCCGCGCCCTGGGTCCGCAAATGAACGGCCGCGCCTGCGCCGACATCCAGCACAGTAATCCTGGCCTTCGCATCCTCAGACACACGGGGATGTTCGACATAATAATGTCCACCGGGGATCTGCGCGAAGAGGTGGACGAGTCCGAGAACGAGCCGGGCCAGACACCAATTGGCATTATTAAAAATGACAGAGACCCAGGGCAGCAACGGCGCCGAGAGAAGCGAGAGGAGCGCGATCGCCAGAATGAAGAAGGCGATCGGAACGACAAGCAAGTTCGCAAATAACGAAACGGGCGTGACGAGATAAAAATACCACAGGATGAGCGGCAACGAACCGATCCAGGCCGCAAGCGAAACAGACGCGCCTCGGCCTACCCACTCAAAGCAAACGTGCAGCAAACGGCGCGGACCATGCAGCAAAACTCGCGGCAGAAATGAATCGGGAGCACTCCAGCGCCGCAAAAATCCGAAGAGAGGATCGGCCAGCAAGATGATTGCGCCGACCACCGCGAAGGAGAGTTGAAAACCGGTGGAAAACAACTCATTTGTATCCCAACAGAGAATAATGAACGCCGCCGCCGCGAGGCTGTTGAGCGCGAAAACTTTTCGTTCAAAAAAGAAGCCGCCGAGCAGAATCGAACTCATCACTGCCGCGCGCACACTCGACACATGCAGTCCGGTCACCGCCGCATAAAAAAGGACCAGCGGAATGATCAGTCCAGTCGCCCATTTTCGGGGAAGCTGCGCAACGCTTGCCAAAATCCACAAAAGACTCGCCACGATTCCGACGTGCAGGCCGGCGACGGCAAAGAGATGAAGCGTGCCCGTTTGCTGGAATGGTTCTTCGATGTCTTCCGGGGTTTGATGTCGAAGACCGAGCGTGATCCCGCTGATAAAGGTTTGCACGTCCGGCGCATCGTCCAAATTTTGATAAAGCGCGCTTTGCATCCATGCCCGCGATTTCTGCGCTGCGCGCAAAATCGGATTTCCACCGCCATGTCGAACCAGCACGCCATCCTCCGGATAGCGAACAAACAAACGTCGACGAACGTCCCGGCGCGCGAGATAAGAGCTCATATCGAATTCCCCCGGGTTTCGAGGCGGCGCGATCGCCTCCGCGATTCCAAAAAGCTTCAGCTCATCGCCGAATTCCGGATTGCCGCGCCAACGCACAAGCATTGTCGCGCGGGTCGATTCGTTTTTGCCTTCCAATTCAATCGCCTTGAGGCGCAACAAAAAAGTGGCAAAGCCGTTCGGCGCGATCTTCGGCTCACTCACCACAAATCCCGTCGCCGCAATTACGCGCGAACGTACTCCCAACCGCGTGGTGAACCGCAGTCCCGGCGTATCGGTAATTTGAAAACTGTGCAGAAGAAAAAACCCGGCACAAACGAGCGCATAGGTCGATGTTAAGTGCGGCCAACGTAGCGCAACCAACGCCGCGATCAGGACGATCGCTGCAGTTGAGGCGACGAACCCAGGGAGCGGAAGGAAATCCGCGCAAATAATTCCGATCGCCGCAAAGATCGACAAGCCGACGAATGGCTGGCGCGGGGCACTCAGCAATTTCATCGGCCAGTTCTTCTCTAATTACGCCACGAACGAGAGCACTTCGCCTGTTCGCGCAAACGCGATGTTAAGATCGAGAACTCGGCACCAACAACAACGGCCGCGTGCTGCGTTTGAGCACGCCTTCGGTTACGCTGCCGACAAGCAAATTGTACATTGCGCCATGACCGTGCGAACCCATCACGATGAAATCGGCGTTGACCGCGTCAGCTTGTTTCAAAATTTCATCGACAACCGCGCCGGTCGGTTCGTGCAAGGTCGCTTTTACGCCGGCTTGCTCGATTTCCTTTTGCCATTCGGCCAGCTCTGCCTTGTGACTTTTCTCGGGAAGCGTTTGCGCGCCCGGATCGATTATCGGCATTGGCATCAACTCCGGCATCCCCGAAACTCCGTAGCCCATCGGAGCCGCCGGCGGGGCCGGACTGATTTCCCTGACGTGAATGAGATGAATCTCCGCCGCGAACGCTTTTGCGACCTGCCGCGCAAGATCGACAATTCGCGTGCTCGCGGCAGAGCAATCAATCGGCACGAGAATGCTTTTCATAAGGCGATCCTTTAGAGCTTAGGCCGGTTCGAGCGTTACGCTCAACTGCAAATGAGATGCAGAAGCGGACGCATGCCGTATTTTTTGATCGTGCACGATCTTTTCAGCGAAGAGGAAGATGCCAATGCCGCCAGTACGAACAGCGCCGCACCGCTCGCCACGCGCATGCGCCCGCGCTCGCTCGAGGAATTCGTCGGCCAGGAACATATTCTCGGGCCGGGAAAACTTCTGCGACGCGCAATCGAAGCTGACCGCCTGCCGTCCGTGATTTTCTCCGGTCCGCCCGGCAGCGGCAAAACAACGCTCGCGCGCATTATCGCCAAGATTACGCATGCCAAGTTTATCCGGATCAGCGGCGTGGAAAGCAACGTCGCCGAAATGCGTCGCCTGATTGCGGGGGCGACGAATCGTCTCCGCACTTCCCGACAAAAAACGATCCTGTTTATCGACGAGATTCATCATTTCAACAAAGCGCAGCAGGACATTCTTCTGCCCGATGTGGAAACTGGAAATCTCCGGCTGATCGGAGCGACGACCTACAATCCTTTCTTTTACGTGAACAGCGCGCTTGTCTCGCGTTCGCAAGTTTTTCAACTCGAGCCGCTCCGCGTCGAACAACTCGAAGAATTGATCGATCGCGCACTGACCGACAAAGAACGTGGACTTGGGAATTACACGGTTAAGATCGACAAGAAGGCCCGCCGGCATCTTGCCAAACTAAGCGACGGCGACGCGCGTAAATGCTTGAACGCTCTCGAGATCGGCGTGCTCACCTCTCCGCCCGATTCGCGCGGCGTTATCCATTTCACGCTCACCGTCGCCGAGGAAAGCATCCAGCAAAAAGCGGTCGTTTATGATCGCGCGGGTGACGCGCATTACGACACCATCAGCGCGTTCATCAAGAGCATGCGCGCTTCCGATGAAAAAAGCGCCATATATTGGCTGGCGAAAATGCTCCACGCCGGCGAAGATTTTCGTTTCATCGCGCGACGCATTGTCATCTTTGCGAGCGAGGACGTTGGCCTGGCCGATCCGGAAGCGTTGCTGCTGGCGATCGCAACGCAGCAAGCCGTCGAATTCGTCGGTATGCCCGAGGCGCGCATTCCTCTCGCTCACGCTGTGGCTTACATGTGCCGGGCAAAGAAAAGCCGCGAAGCTTACGACGCACTCAACGCCGCGACCGAAAAGATCGAAATGGAACAAACCAAACGCGTCCCGGAACATTTGAAAAACAAGCATTTCCCTGTAAATCCGGAGAGATAACTGTCCCTCCCTTTCGCGATTCCGTTGCGAAATGAATCGCGGTGGGTTCAAGCGCGACATCATGGCTCCGTCTCGCTCGAGGAAATAGCAACGACCTAGAGCGATCGCCGCGCGCGAATGGTCCTGCGTTGTGTAAGAGCAACAAAAAAGGGGCGGACCTTGCGGTCCACCCCTTCCTATTTGCGAGCAGCTTCTCCTTAGCTTTTGCTCTGCGAAACCACTTCGTTGAGTTTGAAAATCGGTAGGAACATGGCGATGACGATTCCGCCCACGATGAGGCCGAGAAATACGATAAGCATCGGCTCGATCAATGAAGTAAGCGCATCGAGCATGGCTTCGATCTCTTCGTCCCAGAAATCGGCCATTTTTTCCAACATCGTGTCGATCTTACCGGTAGCCTCCCCGGCGGAGACCATTCGGAGCAACATCGGCGGAAAGATCTTGCTCTTCGAAAGAGCCATGGAAAGATTATCTCCTTTTTCGACATCTACGCTCACTGACTTGAGGCTTGTCTCGATCACATGATTGCCCGATGTCCCGCCGACGATGTCGAGCACCTCAAGAATCGGCACGCCGCTGCGGATGAGCTGCGCGAAAGTGCGCGCAAATCTCGACATGCAAATCTTGTGCACAAGCGGTCCGAAGACGGGGAGCTTAAGCTTCCAACGATCGCTCAACTCCTTGCCCCGCTTGGAGCGCAAGAAGGTGCGGACGCCAAAAATAGTTCCACCGATCCCCAGGATGAGAAAGTACCATCGCGCGCGAATGAAATCGCTCACGTCAAGGAGGAATTGAGTTGGAGCCGGTAACTTCGCGCCGAAATCCTTGAAGATTTCACCGAAAATCGGAACCACGCGAACAAGCAAGAAGGTCGTGATGGCAAAGGCGATGCAGATCACGATGACCGGATAAGTCATCGCCGACTTCACTTTTTTCCGCAGGCGCGCGCTCGCCTCGAGGAAGCCCGCGAGCCGATCGAGGATGTTAGCGAGCAGACCGCCGTGCTCACCCGCTTTAACCATGCTCACAAAGAGCCGGTTGAAGACACGCGGATGTTTGGCAATGGATTCATGGAAAGTTTCGCCGCCTTGCACGTGCGAAGTCACATCGCTGATGACGTGCCGAAGGTTGCGCTGGCGTTTCGGATCGCATTGCTCGTAAAGAGCGGTCAAAGCTTCCACGAGTGTGATGCCGGCGTCGACCATCGTCGAAAGCTGGCGCGTGAACAAAACCAAGTCGGTCTCCTTAACTGACCAAACGCGCTTGCGCGAACGGGTGGATGCGGCTTTTCGCTGGAGGGAGAGCACCATGAGCCCGCGGCTCATGAGACTTGTTACGGCATTGTCTTCATTCAGGGCGTCTTGAATGCCCGAAACGATCCGGCCAGAGGCGTCTCGAGCCTGATAGGAGAAGGTGATCATATCTCTAGCAGTTTTATTGCATATAGCAGCTACAATGCCATAGCCACCGTCCTCACGACATTCCACGCCCCCTTGTTTCTGTCACTCGCATCAGCGAAACTTCCCCGTCATGGCGATTGCCTGCGAACTCGTTCAGGTCGCCCCATCCCTCTTGATCTGGCAAACTTACGATCCCGCGCTTAAGGCCGACGTCTTTTCGACCGTCATTACGACTCGCAAGGGAAGTTTTCTTGTCGATCCAACCCCGCTGGCCGATGCTGCACTCGCTCAACTGCTCAACGCCGGCTCGGTCAGCGGAGTCATCGTGACCAATAGCAATCATTTGCGCGCCTCCGCTGACTTTGCGGACCGGTTCTCCGTCCCAATCTTCGCGCATGCCGAGACATTTCCGGGCCAGGCGTTCTCCGGCACGAAAGTCGGTGACGGCGGCAAAATTTGTGACGAGCTCACTGTCATTGGAATCGAGGGCGCGGCGGCCGGCGAGATTGTTCTTCATTCCGCGACAAACGGCGGAACGCTCATCACCGGCGACGCGCTGATCAACTTTGAGCCGTACGGTTTCACTTTTCTTCCCCACAAGTACTGCTCGAACGAAAAGGAAATGCGGCGCTCATTGCGAAAACTTCTCAGCCGCAAAGCTGAGCGGATGCTTTTCGCGCATGGCTCGCCGATCCTGTTCCGAGCGGGAGAGCGCTTGCAACAATTGCTGGATGCCGATCTTTGAACTGGCTTGAAGTTGGAACCTCGACAAGTTGAAAGGGCCGGCGGGCCAAGTGGAGCGCTCGGTCGTTTTCTGCGGCTAATTCGTTTTTCGCACACGATCTTCGCGTTGCCATTTGCGCTGGGCGCACTCGCCGTCGCCGCGCATGGCCGGCTCTCGCTGCGAGTATTGCTCCTCGTTCTCGCGTGCATGGTTTGCGCGCGCACCGCCGCGATGCTCTTCAATCGGCTGGTCGATTGGTCACTTGATCAACGCAATCCCCGTACCGCCTCGCGTCACCTTCTGATTTCAAAAAAGGCCGCGGCCATTTTGCTGACACTGAGCGTCGCAGGTTTTATCCTTGCGGCCGCGTTCATCAATCGCCTGACTCTCGTTCTCTCGCCGGTTGCCCTCGCCATCATTTTTTTCTACTCGCTCACAAAACGCTTCACCGCCGCCACCCATTTTTTTCTTGGCCTCGCGCTGGCCCTCGCGCCGATCGGGGCGTGGATTGCCCAAACTGGCCATGTCGATCTTGCACCGGTCATTCTGGCCGCGGGAGTGATCTGTTGGGTCGCCGGTTTCGATCTGATCTATGCGACGCAAGATTACGATTTTGATCGCCGTGAAGGCATCCGATCGCTCGTGGTAAAACTCGGAATCGCGCGTGCTCTTCGCCTCGCGCAGTTGCTGCACATCGCGACGCTGGTCGCCCTGATCGCTTTCGGTTTTGTCGCGAAGCTCGGGCTGATTTATTTCTGCGCGATGTCACTCGTGGCCGTGACGCTCGTTTATGAACATCGGAGCGCGCGCCATCTTGACCTCGCCGGAATCAATCGCGCTTTTTTTCAGAGCAACGCGTTTGTCAGCGCGATTTTTCTGATCGCGGTTTGCCTCGATCGCCTTCTTTAAACGAACGCTACATCGCGTTCAGTTGGGCGACGCGTTGTGCGTGTCGCCCGCCTTCGAAAGCGGTTTCGAGCCAGACGCGCACGATTTTAAGCGCGAGTTCTTCGGAAATCATTCGTTGCCCAATCGAAAGCACATTGGCGTCGTTGTGCTGGCGGGAAAGCCGCGCGGTTTCTTCATTCCAGCAGAGCGCGCAACGCACGCCGCGCACTTTGTTCGCCGCCATCGCTTCGCCATTGCCTGAGCCGCCAAACACAATGCCGCGTTCGCACTCACCGCGCGCGACCGCCTCCGCGGCTGGCCGGATGAAAAGCGGATAATCAACCGGGTCTTCGCTGAAGGTCCCAAAATCTTTCACTTCGTGCCCGATCGCGCCGAGCAATTCTTTCACCTTTTCCTTGTAGCGAAAACCGGCGTGGTCGCTGCCGAGTGCAATTTTCATTGAGACGTTGTTACCTGAAAATAATGCCGAATGTCGAGAAGGAGGGCGATTGACCTCAATCGCCCGACCCCAATTATAACTCACGCGGCGGGCGGTTCAGTGAACCGCCCCTACCTAGCCGCCGTGCAACTTCGCAAGTTCCCGCCAGATTTCCCGCTCCCGCTCCGTTAATTTCTTCGGCACGTTGATCTGAACATCGACGTAAAGATCGCCGCGCTTTCCCGAAACTCCGGGCAGCCCGCGCTCGCGCAGACGAAATCGCTGTCCGCCCTGCGTTCCCGCCGGCACTTTCAGTCGCACGCTGCCTTCCAGAGTCGGCACTTCTATTTCGGCCCCGAGCGCCGCTTGCCACGGCGCGATCTTCAGTTCGTGGATCAAATCGCTTCCTTCGACGGAAAAATCGGGATGTCGGGCCAGACGCACACGTAAAAACAGATCGCCGCTTTTCCCACCGCGCGCTCCGGCTTCGCCCTGGCCGGCCAGCCGGATGCGCTGACCTTCGTGAACACCGCGCGGAATCTTGACTTGGTAACTTTCTACTTTGTTTGAACCGGCACGGCGCAGCGAAACCGTGCGCGTCGATCCATGCAGCGCTTCTTCGAGTGTGACCATAATGTCCGCTTCGACATCGCTTCCGCGTTCTGCCGTCGCTTGACGCCCACCGAATCCGCTAAAAGCGGACCGCCCACGTCCGCCACCGAAAAATGCCTCGAAGAAATCGCTGAACCCGGTTCCGCCAAACTCGAACTGAATCCCGCCGTCGTCGCCGGAGCGATAGAATCCTCCTCCCGGCTGTTGCCCTCCCCATCCGGGCGGCGGTTGAAATCCCCCGGGTTGGTTCCAATCCGCGCCGAGTTGATCGTACTTCTTGCGTTTCTCCGGATCGCCCAGCACCTCGTATGCTTCGTTGATCTGCTTGAACTTTTCCTCGGCGGCCTTCTTATCCTTCGCCACATCGGGATGATGTTTTCGCGCCAGTTTGCGAAAGGCGGCGCGAATTTCATTGTCGCTCGCCGTCTTCGGGACGCCCAGCGTCTCATAATAATCTCGAAACTTCACCGCCATCACTCGAATCTCTTCGCATGCATCGCGCTACGCAACTCGCACGCGGGAGGGCGGCCCGGACAAGGTTGGTAGGGGATGCCCCGCGGAGCAGTGGAACTTGGAATTCGATTCTTCGGCTCGACAGAGTCTCGCCCTACCATTCGTGACTTGCCGTCGCGCGATTTGTCGAAGAAAATTGGCTGGTGCATGAGATCGGGAAATTTTTGGTTATTCTCGGTGCAGTTATCGTTCTCCTCGGCCTCATGCTTTGGAGTGGATTTGCCCCGAAATGGCTGGGGCAT
>Ga0209806_1002483_pt1 | contig 11438 bp, 10 predicted proteins | sample GraSoiAngelo_152_FD_186166 | JGI IMG/M metagenome (GOLD analysis project Ga0209806, IMG submission 186166) | Grasslands soil microbial communities from the Angelo Coastal Reserve, California, USA - 14_1009_12_30cm (SPAdes) (version 2) | ecosystem: Environmental > Terrestrial > Soil > Grasslands ... | reverse complement strand
GTGGGTAAACCCGTAGAGGAGGTGCTTCTGCGATGGCCCAGGATACGTCTCACTGGCCCTCGACCAGCCAGACCCTCATCGACCGCATCCGTGACCCGGAGAACAGGTCCGCCTGGGCCACGTTCTTGCACATCTATGCTCCGATCGTTCTGGGGTATTGCCGCCGCAGACTTCAGGAGGCCGACGCCCAGGACGTGACCCAGATCGTGCGCATGTGGCCGGTGCGCGGCCCTGAGGATCCGCGGCGGCTGGCCTCGCGGATCGTGAAGCTGCACCTGCGCTTCCCATGGATCACCTGGTTCCAGATCGCCAATGAGCCAGACATCGAGTGGAGCCGCGCGCATACGAGCTGGCAGGAGATCGGCGATTGGACGGAATTGGTGTGGTGGGACGTGCAGTGGTACAGGCAGCACGTGCCTTCGGCGTCTGACATCAAGCTACTGTTCCCACCGCTCGCCCAGGGCTCGCCGCTCGATCCCGAGAACGTCGGCTACGACGCACTGCGGCCCGCCATCGAGCTGTACCTCGACCACGGCGACGGCCGCCAACGGCAAGTACGACGATCCGAGCCTGATCGAAAAGACGAAGCAGGGGCCGGGTCTGCGCGGGATCCGCGTCTGGGATGCGACCGACCCGACCAATATAATCCTGCTCTCGGAGTTCTCCACCGACGGCGGCGACCCCAAGCGCAAGGTCCAGGCCGGCTCGGGGACGCACCGGAATTACTACGACGGCGGCGACTACGCCTATCTCGACACCGCCCCCGACGACAGCTTCACCCACATGGAGAGCCCGATTCGCTGGCACGGCAACGGGATCATGGTGGTGGATGTGTCCGATCCCTCGAGCCCGAAACAGGTCGCGATGTGGTGGGTGCCGGGGCAGCGCACCGGCGAGGAAGCGCAATACAAAGCCTGGCGCGAATACGGCGACAAGGTTTCGTTCACCAGCCTGCACGGCCCGATGTACGTGCCGAAGAAAGTGGAAGACGGCGGCAAGCTCGGCTACAGCGCCTACGGCTCCTTCGGCATGCTGATCCACGACCTCTCGGACATCCGCAACCCGAAGCTCGTCGGCCGCTTCACGCCCGATTACAAGTACACGCGCGGCACCGTGATCGCTTTTCACACGATCGACGTGGCGCGGCTCGACCGCGGCTTCGTCATCACCAATCCGGAAACGCTGAGCCCAGACTGCAACGAGACGTATGTACCATCGTGGATCGTCGACGTGCGCGACCCGGCCGCGCCGAAAGCGATTGCGCGGCTGCCCGTGCCGACGCCGCCGCGCGAGGCGCCGTACAAGACCTTCTGCGACAAGCGCGGGCGTTTCGGCCCGCACAATCCGCCGCACATCAAGGCGCCCGGGAAACCCGATCCCAATTTCACCTGCTACGCGCACTTCAACGCGGGCGTGCAATGTTACGACATTCGCGACCCGAAGAATCCACGCATCGTGGCCTACTTCATCCCGCCGCAGGGCGGCGAGCTCGACAAGTGGAACAGCTACAACCGCACCGCCGACAGCGTGTTCATCGAATGGGATCGAAAAATCATCTGGATCGGGACCGATACGGGTTTGTATGCCCTCGAGGCTCCCGCACTCGGCAAGCCGATCACTGTACCGATGCCGGTAAAGGAATGGTCGCTGCCCGGGCTCAACGCCGGGCATCCCTGAGCGGGAAACTAGAACGAGCGGTCGAGACGCCGGTACTGGATCGCTTCGGCGACGTGGATGACGGCTATCGTCGCTTCGCCGGCGAGGTCGGCTATGGTGCGGGCAAGCTTGAGCACCCGGTGGTAGGCGCGCGCCGAGAGATGGAGCTTGCCGATCGCCTGTCTCAGCAGCGCGCCGGCCTTCTCTTCTGCCGTGCAGAAGCGTTCGATTTCGCGCGGGCCGAGTCGGGTGTTGCTTTTGCCTTGGCGCAGGAGTTGTCGCTCATGCGCTCGCTCCACGCGCTCCCGAACCTGCGCAGAATTCTCGCCGCGACCCGCGTGAACGAGTTCGTCTTCGCGCACGGCGGGCACCTCGATCTGTATATCGATGCGATCGAGCAGCGGCCCCGAAAGCCTGCAGCGATAGCGCGAAATCTGATCGGGCGTGCAGCGGCATCTGCCGCTGAAGTGGCCCAGATACCCGCAAGGGCAGGGATTCATCGCGCCGATCAGTTGGAATCGCGCAGGATACTCGGCCTGGCGCGCGGCGCGCGAGAGGGCGACGCGGCCGGATTCGAGCGGTTCGCGCAGGGCTTCGAGCACCCTGCGGTTGAATTCCGGCAGCTCATCCAGAAACAGCACGCCGTTGTGGGCAAGCGATATTTCGCCGGGGCGCGGGTCGCTGCCGCCGCCGACCAATGCGACGCTGGAAGCGGAGTGGTGCGGCGCTCGAAACGGGCGTTGCTTCCAGGTTTCAGGCCGAAAGCCGCCTGAGCCGAGCGAAGCAAGCGCTGCAGATTCGAGTGCTTCCTCGCTGCTCATCGGCGGCAGCAATCCCGCGAAGCGCGCCGCCAGCATCGATTTGCCGGTTCCAGGGGGCCCGACCATGAGCACGCTGTGACCTCCCGCCGCAGCGACTTCGAGCGCGCGCTTCGGTTGCGCCTGGCCTTTCACATCCGCGAGGTCCGGGTAATTCGGCGGGATGACGAGCGGTTTCGCAGTCGGCTGCCGCAGCGGCTGCCGGCCGGCAAGGTGGGCACAGACCTCCAGCAGCGAGCCTGCCTGGTAGACGCGGGCTTCTTCGACCAGTGCGGCTTGATCCGCGCTCGCCTGCGGCAGGACAAACGCCCGGCCGTCGCGCGCCGCGCGCCAAGTCATCGCGAGCGCCCCGCGAACCGGACGCAGCTCGCCGGTGAGCGAGAGCTCCCCGGCGAATTCGTATTTCGAGAACCCGTCGACCTCGAGCTGGCCCGAGGCGGCGAGGATGCCGAGCGCAATGGGCAAATCGAAGCGGCCGCTCTCCTTGGGGAGCTCCGCAGGAGCCAGATTGACCGTGATACGCCGCGCCGGAAATTCGAAGCGGGAGTTCACGAGCGCGGCGCGCACCCGATCGCGGCTTTCCTTTACTTCGGTGTCGGGCAGACCGACGATGGTGAAGGAGGGCAGGCCGTTCGCCAGATGCACCTCGACGGTGACTTCGGGCGCGTCCAGTCCCGAGAGCGCACGGCTGTGGAGCACCGCGAGCGACATCGCGGGCTACTTGCGATTCAACCTCGACTCGAGTTCGGCGACGCGCGCTTCCAGCTCGGAGAGCTTCTCGCGGGCGCGCGCGAGCACCTTGGCCTGGACCTCGAGCTCCGCGCGCGTCGCCAAGTCGAGCTTGGCGAATGCAGCGGAAAGCAGCGCCCGCACATTCTTCTCTACGTCCTTGGCGGGGCTTGCGGCGAGGAATTCGCTGATCCTCGCGCTCAAGTCATCGAGTATGCGGGTCCGGGACATCGCGCTTGCGCCTTCGGTCGAGTCTAGCACGGTGAATCTAACGCCTCGCCCGCGTTCCGGCCGACCGCACACGATTAGTGCGTTGCGATTTCATTACGCATCATGCTGGTGCCAGAAGGTTTCCACCGTACTGCGTCTAATGGGCCAACCCATTGATAGAAAGAAATAAAAAATCTGGCACGGGCCGTGCTGAAGGGGCTTGGTCCCTTCACACCCAACGAAAGGTCCAACAATGAAAAAACTTTTTCTTGCTTCCGCCGTATCCGCGCTGTTCGCAGCCCCGGCCACGGTCCTCGCCCAAGCCAAGGCGCCTGCGGCCCCGACTCTAGACAAGGTCCTCGAAGCCTCGGGGATCAGCGTGAGCGGGTATATCGATGCGATGTACACGCACTCGGACAAGAATCAAGCAGCGTTCTCGACCCGAGTGTTCGACGTGGAGAACAACTCATTCGCCCTGCGTCAGTTCGGCCTGCAAATCGCCAAGCAGCCGAAAGAGGGCTTCGGAGGCCTGGTCAATATCACCGTGGGCAAAGACGCCCAAGTGATCCACTCCTTTCCGGAACTAGCCTCCAACGGCGGTTCTGGGCTAACAGCCGCCGGCCCCATGTTCGACGTTACCCAAGCCTTCCTACAGTACTCTAGCGGGCCGTTAACTGTGATCGCAGGCAAGTTCGTCACGCTGCAGGGGAGCGAGGTGATCTGGACTCCGACCAACGTCAACGCCTCCCACTCGATCCTGTTCGGTGCCATACCGTTCACCCACACAGGCGTGCGTGCGACCTGGGCTCTGAGCGACACGGTCAGCCTCATTGCGGGCGTCAACAACGGCTGGGATCAGCTCACCGACTCCAACAAGGCTAAGACGGCTGAGCTTGGATTGACGCTCAACCCCATCAAGCCCCTGACGATCACGGTGTCGGATTATTACGGCAAGGAGACGGTGCCGTTTGCGGCTCCCGGCGCAGCGGACGGCATGCGTAACAGCTTTAACGTCGTCGCGTCCTACACCATCATCGATCCTCTGACTATCGGCGCCGAAATACTGAGCGTTTCGCAGGACATCCCTGGTGCCGGCGGTACGACGACCAAAGCAAAGTACAACGGCGCTGCGTTGTACGTGTCCTACATGTTCATGCCGAAGTTGCGCGGCGTCCTGCGAGCCGAGTCGTTCGACGACAAGGATGGCTTCCACTTTGGCACGACGGGCACGAAGTACAAAGAGGTGACCCTCACGGGTTCCTTCCTTGCCTCTGACAGCTTCGAAGCGCGTATCGAGGGACGCAGAGATCAGGCAAACAACACGGTGTTCACCGACTACGCCGGTGCGGCGAGCAAGACCATGACGTCCATTGCGCTGCAGGGCCTCTACAAGTTTTAGCACCACTTAGCCAGTCACCCAACAGGGAGCACATTCATGAAACTCGTAACCGCAATCATCAAGCCGTTCAAGCTTGACGAGGTGCGGGAGGCCCTGTCCGCCATCGGCGTGCAGGGCATCACCGTCACCGAAGTCAAGGGTTTCGGCAGGCAGAAAGGTCACACCGAGCTGTATCGCGGCGCGGAATACGTGGTCGATTTCCTGCCCAAAGTAAAGGTCGAAGCCGCGATCAAGGACGAGATGCTCGACCAAGCGATCGAGGCCATAGAAAAATCGGCCAACACGGGAAAGATCGGCGACGGCAAGATCTTCGTCTTCGATCTGAAGCAAGTCATCCGCATCCGCACCGGCGAGACCGGGGCGGAAGCGCTCTGAGGGAGAACCACGATGAAAAAACTTTTTGCAATTCTTGCCCTGTTCGGCGCCGTGGGCTGGTGCGCGCCGGTCATGGCCCAGGACAAACCGGCGGCTCCGGCCGCTGCGCCAGCTGCGCCAGCGCCCGCTGCGGCTGCTCCTGCGGCCGCACCCAGTGCCACCCCGGCTCCGGCGCCCACGCCCAACAAGGGCGACGTGGCATGGATGCTCACCTCCACCGCGCTCGTGCTCATGATGAGCGTTCCGGCGCTCGCGCTGTTCTACGGGGGCCTCGTGCGCTCGAAGAACATGCTCTCGACCTTGATGCAGGTGTTCGTCGGGTTTTCGCTCATCACCGTCCTCTGGAGCATCTACGGCTACAGCCTCGCGTTCACCGAAGGCAACTCCTTTTTTGGGAGCCTTACCGAGCGGCTGTTTCTGAAAGGCACCTTCGATCCGGTGAAGGGTGAGTTCGCGAACGCAGCGACGTTCAGCAAGAACACACCCCTGCCCGAGCTGGTCTATGTGGCTTTCCAGGCGACCTTCGCTGCGATCACTTGCTGCCTGATCTTGGGAGCCACGGTCGAGCGGATCAAGTTTTCCGCGGTCCTGATCTTTCTGGCGCTGTGGTTCACTTTCAGCTATACGCCGGTTGCCCATATGGTGTGGTTCTTCCCCGGTCCGGATGCCTTCACCGATCCGAAAACAGTGGATGCCGTGACGGCGAAGGCTGGGCTCATTTGGCAGTGGGGCGCGCTCGACTTTGCCGGGGGCACGGTAGTGCACATCAATTCCGGGGTCGCCGGATTGGTGGGTGCCTATCTGGTCGGCAAGCGCATCGGGATCGGAAAAGAAGCAATGGCCCCGCACAACGTCACCATGACCATGATTGGTGCTGCACTGCTGTGGACCGGTTGGTTCGGGTTCAACGCAGGATCCGCGCTGGAAGCAAATGGTTCGGCTGCGCTCGCGTTCATGAACACTTACCTCGCGACCGCTTGCGCCGTGCTTTCGTGGATGTTCGGCGAGTGGCTGTTCAAGGGCAAGCCGAGCATGGTCGGCGCGGCCTCAGGCGCGGTTGCGGGCCTCGTCGCGATCACGCCAGCCGCCGGCAACGTCGGTATTCCGGGTGCGTTCGTGATCGGCACGGCTGCCGGCCTGGTGTGCCTATGGGGTGTGAACGGTCTGAAGAAAATGCTGGGTGCAGATGATGCACTCGACGTGTTCGGCGTTCACGCAGTCGGTGGGATACTCGGCGCGCTGCTCACCGGCGTGTTCAACTCGCCCGACTTGGGTGGACCCGGCTCCGTGCAGGACTGGGTCACGATGAAGAGCGGTTATCCGGGAATCATGGCTCAACTCTGGATCCAAGCGAAAGCGGTGGGCCTGGTATTCGTCTGGACCGCCGTGGTGGCCTTCATCTCCTTCAAGATCGCGGATCTCCTCGTGGGACTGCGCGTCACCGAAGAAGAGGAGCGCGAGGGCCTGGACATCAACTCGCACGGCGAGACGGCCTATCACATATAAGGCAGGGAGAAGCCCCGGAACGGGCTTGCTTTCGAACGGGCACCTTCGGGTGCCCGTTTTTCTTACGCGGGCAGTTCATGCGAAAATACGCACCTTTCGCCGGCACCCGCCAATTCGGTTCGCGCCGCACTTCTCTTGCGATCCTGTGAGGACCCTCTCGTCATGAAAATGGAATACGTCATCAGCAGCTGGGACATCCCTTCGCTACCTATCGTGGGCTCGAATGCCCGCTTTCCCGTGCGCCGCATCTTCTGCGTCGGCCGCAACTATGTAGAGCACCAGAAGGAGATGGGCGGGGACGGCCGCGAGCAGCCGTTCTTTTTCGCCAAATCGGCTCATGATCTCGTCCCCGAGGGCGGCGCAGTGCACTATCCGCCGATGACGAGCAACTACCACTGGGAGACCGAGATGGTTGCGGTGATCGGCACGGGCGGCTACAGAATCCCGGCGGCGAAAGCCAACGAGCATATCTGGGGCTACGCGGTGGGCCTGGACATGACCCGGCGTGATTTGCAGCAGGTCGGAAAGGACAAAGGCAGGCCCTGGACCTTCGGCAAGGATTTCGACCAGTCCGCCCCTGTCGGGCCGATCACCCCCGCCGCAAAGAGCGGGCATCCGAAAAAAGGCAGGCTCTGGCTCAAGGTGAACGGCGAGCTTCGCCAGAACTCGGATATCGACCAGATGATTTGGAGCGTGCCCGAACAGATCGCGTTTCTCACGCAGTACTACACCCTGGAAGCGGGCGATCTCATCATGACCGGCACGCCGGCCGGTGTCGGCGCCGCCAAGCCGGGAGATGAACTCCTCGCAGGAATAGAGGGCCTGGGTGAGCTGCGGGTGAAAATCCTGCCTGCGCGATAACGGCTACCGCGCCCACCGGAGGTTCAGATGAGCATCAAACGCCATCAAGCCGGCAAACTGTTCAGCGCCGCAGTCGAACACGGCGGCCTCGTCTATGTGGCGGGCCAGGTAGCGGACGATCTCACTCAGGGCGCCAGGGGCCAGACCGAGCAGGTGCTGAAGAAGATCGACGCAATCCTCGCCGCAGCGGGCACCGGCAAATCGAAGATTCTTTCCGCCAACGTGTGGGTCACCGACATCCGCAACCGGGACGAGATGAACGCCGCCTGGACGGCGTGGGCCGATCCTGCCAATCTGCCTGCGCGCGCTACGGTCGAGGCGAAACTGGCCGACCCGCGCATGCTGGTCGAGATCATGGTGACCTGCGCCAAGTAAGTGGGCGCGTAAGCGGTCACTTTTGCCAGAACGCCGGCGTGATGACGACGAACAGCGTAAACACCTCCAAGCGCCCGATCAGCATGGCGACCGTGCACACCCAGGTCTGAAAGTCGCTGAGCACCGCATAAGTCGTCGCCGGCCCAACTTGATTCAGCCCGGGTCCGGTGTTGCAGATACAGACTATCACCGCTGAAAAAGCGGTGATGATATCGAGACCCGAAGCCGCAAGCAGCATCGTCATGGCGACTACTGATCCGCCCCAGATCAGCATGAACGCCAGGACGGCGAAGATGATGTTGTTTTCCACTCTTTGGCCGGAGAGCTTGACGGGCAGATACGCGCGCGGATGAATGATGGACATGAGCTCTCGCAGCGCCTGGCGAACCATCAGCTCGGCGCGAATCATCTTGATGCCGCCGCCGGTGGAGCCGGAACAGGTGGCGAAGCAGCATAGAAAGAGCATCCACACCGGCGCAAAGATTGGCCATTGGTTGAAATCGGTGCTTGCAAACCCGGCTGTCGTCGCAATCGAGACGACGTTGAAAGCGCTATGGCGCAGCGCCGTCCAAAAGGACGGATACACGTGATTGGCGAGCAGGAAATAGGCGACTCCGAGCACCGAGACCGCCAGCAAGGCGACGTAGGCGCCCGCCTCGGGGTCGCTCCGGTACGGAGAAAAGCTCAGCTTGCGAAACGCGAGGAAGTGAGTGCCGAAGTTGATTCCCCCGATGAGCATGAAGAAAATCGCCACAGCCTCGATAGCCGGAGAATTGAAATAACCGAAGCTCGCATCGTGGGAAGAGAATCCGCCAAGGCTCAGGGTCGAGAACGCATGGACAACGGCGTCGAACCAGCCCATGCCCACAGCTTTGAACACCAAGACGCAGCCGAGCGTCATGATCGCGTAAACCAGCCACAAGCCTTTGGCCGTCTCGGTGATGCGTTGAGTGAGTTGGGTGTCCTTCATCGGCCCGGAGATCTCGGTCCGCATGATCTGGCTCCCGCCGATTCCGAGCAGCGGCAGGACCGCAACGGCCAGGACGATAGTCCCCATTCCGCCCAGCCACTGCAACTCACAGCGCCAAAAGTTGATAGAAGGCGGCAGCTTGTCGAGCCCCGACAATACGGTCGAACCCGTAGTAGTGAGGGCTGCCACCGTCTCGAAGTAGGCGTCTGTGAAATTGAGCTCGGGAATGTAGATCAGCAGGGGCAGCGTGGCGAACGCGGGCAGGACGGTCCACACCAGCGCCACAAGGAGAAACCCGTCGCGAGTCTGCAGTTCGGCCTGGCTGAAGCGGGTGACACCCCACAACGTCGCTCCGCTCACAAAGGTAATCAGCACCGCCTCATAATAGGCGTGCCGCGCCGCATCGCCGTACAGGAACGATACGCCGAGAGGCACAAGCATTGCGAGGGAGAAGATCACGATCAAGACGCTCAGCACCTTGAGAACGGGAAACGGCCTTACCATGGCGTGCGGGGTCCGGTTCAGACGAAGCCGACGCTGACCTCGAAAAGTTTCTCCACCTTAGGCAGGAGTTTCTTGTCGGTGACGAAGACGATCACGTGGTCCTCGGCGAGCACCACGGTGTCGTGATGGGCCATGATCACCTTGTCGCCGCGCACGATTGCAGCGATTGCAGCGCCCTTGGGCAGGTCGATTTCCTCGATTTTCCGGCCGACCAAGCGGCAGGAGTTAAGATCCCCATGCACCACGGCCTCGAGCGCCTCGGCCACGCCGCGGCGCAAGCTGTGTACCCGGGTAACGTGGCCGCGCCGCACGTGCGCGAGCAGCGTGCCGATGGTTGCCTGCGCCGGTGAAATCGCGATATCGATCTGACCGGCCTGCAGCAGATCGACGTAGGAGCGCCGGTTGATGAGCGCGACTACGCGGCGCGCGCCCATGCGCTTCGCAAGCAAGCAAGACATGATGTTGTCCTCGTCGTCATTGGTTACGGCAACGAAGAGATCCATATCGGAGACGTTTTCGGCCTCCAGGAGTCCTTCGTCCGTGACGTCTCCCTGCAACACGAGCGCCCGATCGAGGCGTGTGGAGAGGATTTCGCAGCGTCTCTTGTCGTATTCGATGATCTTGATCGCGTAGTCGCGCTCGATCGCCCGCGCCAGGCGCAATCCGATGTTACCGCCCCCCGCGATCATGACCCTTTTTACCGCTTGGTCCATGCGCCTCAGCTCGTGCATGACTTGGCGGATGTCTTTCGTCGCGGCGAGACAAAATACCTCGTCACCGGCCTGCACCACCGTATCGCCCTCGGGCAGAATCGGGCTGTCACCGCGAAATATGGCGGCGATGCGCGTGTCAACGGACGGAATGTGCTTCCTGAGGTCCTTCAGGGGATGACCGACCAAGGGACCGCCTTGGAATGCACGCACTGCGACCAAGCTCACTTTGCCGTGGGCAAACTCGAGCACCTGGAGCGCTTCGGGAAACTCGATGAGCTTGACGATGTAGTCGGTAAGGATCTGCTCCGGGCAGATCGCCAAATCCACGGCAAAGCAGTCCGGGCCGAGCACGCGCTCGTTGGAAAGATAGTCTGTGGCGCGCAGGCGGACGATGCGGGTTGGAACGTTGAACAACTGCTGTGCCAGCTTGCATGCGACTAAATTGGTCTCGTCGCTTTGCGTTACCGCAATCATCATGTCGCAGTCCTCGATACCCGCCTCGACCAGTACGGAGGGGTGCGCGGCGCTGCCGAGCACTGTCCGCAAATCCAGGCGGTCCTGGAGGTTGCGTAGTCTCGTGCCGTCGACATCCACCACCGTGATGTCATTGGCTTCGGACACCAGGCTTTCGGCGACCGATGAGCCAACTTGGCCAGCGCCGAGAATTACGATTTTCAAGGCGGAAATCCGTGCGAAAAGGCACGCATTTTATGCCGAACTTGTATGGGAGTCAGTCTTCTTTTCGCCCGGCGAGAATGCCGAGCGCTTTCAGCTTGCGGTACAAGTGCGTGCGCTCGAGACCGCTTCGTTCGGCGACGCGCGCAATAGAGCCGTTCACCTGTGCAAGATGATGCTCGAAGTAGGTTCGCTCGAAGGCCTCGCGGGCCTCGCGCAGGGGGAGATCGAGCGACAGCTCGGTCTCCGCGGCACGGCGTGCGAACTGCGGCAGCACTCGTTCCGCGTCCGCGACACCTATCTCCTCCTCCAAGCTGGTGAGCGCCAAGCTGCGCACTGCTGCGGCGAGATCCTCGAGGTTACCCGGCCAAGCGAAATAGCGCAGTACGTTGAGGGCCCCGGTGGAAAAGTTTCGCGGCGGACAAAAGCGTGTTTCCACCAACTGGGCAAGCATGAGGGTTGCGATCTCAGGGATGTCCTCCGGATGTTCACGCAGAGCCGGAAGCGCGATGACGATTCCCGCGAGCGCTTGCATCAAGGCCGCGTCAAAACCCTGCGATTCCACCAGGTGCTTCGGCTCCTCTGCTGTGAAAGACACCAGCTGCACGTTGCTCTTTTCCGCGCGTGCTGCGAGAAACGCCAGGTGT
>Ga0209806_1002461_pt1 | contig 11503 bp, 14 predicted proteins | sample GraSoiAngelo_152_FD_186166 | JGI IMG/M metagenome (GOLD analysis project Ga0209806, IMG submission 186166) | Grasslands soil microbial communities from the Angelo Coastal Reserve, California, USA - 14_1009_12_30cm (SPAdes) (version 2) | ecosystem: Environmental > Terrestrial > Soil > Grasslands ... | reverse complement strand
CGTGATCGACCCCGAAGGCGGCGCCGCGCTCAAGTCGGCAGTCGATGCGCTGGCCAAGCGGCTCGGTCAAGACGACGTTCGGACATCCAAGCAGCGCCGCGCCGACGCCCTGACCGAGATCGTCTACCACGCGATGGAAGCGGGCACGCTGCCCCGGCGCAACGGGGCGCGGCCGCACATCACGGTGACGACCACGCTCGAGGGCCTGAAGGGCGAGCTCGGCGCCGCGGCCTCGGAGCTGCAGACCGGGACTCCGGTCTCGAGCAAGACAGTCCAGCGGCTGGCTTGCGACGGGACGCTCTGCCGGGTACTGAAGGCCGATTCAGTCGTGGTCGACATCGGGCGGGCGACGCGATCCGCCTCGCCTGCGCAATGGCGGGCACTGAAAGCAAGACACCGCACGTGTTCCGGGCCGGGCTGCGACCGGCCGGTCAACTGGACCAGTCCGCATCACATCGAGTTCTGGTCTCACGGCGGACCGAGCGACCTCACCAACCTGCTCCCGCTCTGCTACTACCACCATCGCCTGGTGCATGAAGGGGGATGGCAGGTGGTCAAAACGGGCGAACGTGTGAAGTTCATCCCACCCGACCGAGTCATCGCGCGGCGTAACCGCGGACCTGGGATGCGCTGGGCCGCTTAGCCGCCGTGCTTCTTCTTGTTCTTCGGGGGTGAATCCGCTGGGGGTGGAGAAGCAACCTCGGCCACCGGCGCGGCGGTCGGCTCTGGCGAGGGAGAAGGACTGGATTCGGGGCTGGACGGGCTCGTTGCCTGCTGCGCCTGAACCCCGCCGGACTCGTGGCTGCTTCCCGGAGTTGGCATCTGGATCGTGCCGGTCTGCGCGGCCACGCCTACCGCGACCAGGGCGGTCGCGAGCGCTCCCAGCAAGAGGTTCAGAGGCTTGCTCATACCTCTAGAACGCTTCGGGTGGCGAAGAAAAAGGGCCGGATCGCGATCCGGCCCTTTCGTTTACTTGGTCGGGTTAGTCGTCGTGGCCTCCACCACTGTTCTCGCCCTGGTCGCCTCCGCCGTCGTGCTCACCGGAGCTTGTCGATTGGGTCGCCGCTGCTCCGGTCTCGTTGTCGTCGTTGGTCTCCGTGTCGGTGTCGGCCGGCTCGGCGGTGTCGGCCGGCTCGGCGGTTGGTGGGGCTTCCGGCGTGTCGGTCGGTTCGGGAGTGTCGGTCGGCTCAGTGCGAGTTCCGGTCGCTTCGTCGCCGAACGTTGTCGCGTGTTGGCCGACCACCTTGGCCAGCGAGAAGCCCGTGTGGGCGGACGCGCCTACAGCGGCGACCAGCAGAGCCCCGGCTGCTGCGCCGACGATGAGTACGACTGGTCTTTTCATGCCTCTACAAACGCCTCGCCGGGGGCAAGTCGGAAGGTCCCCATCAGTCGCCGGGACCACCTGAGCCCGAATGATCGCCCGACGGCTCGGGCGAGGGCGAAGGCTCCGGTGACTCGCGCGGTTCGGGGCTGCTGGAGGACTCAGGCCGCTCTGACGGCGCCGCGGTGGGCGCCTGGCGAGCGGGCGGTGCCGGAGGCGGGGCCGCCTGCGGCGGCGTTGGCTTCGACTCGGGTGTCGGGCTCGGTGGGGCCTCGATGACAGTTTTGGCCCGTTCCGTCCACACAGCCGGGTTTGCGCTGCCGGTGGCCGCATACGCGGTCAGGCCCAGCATCCCGGCGATCCCGATTGCCAGGGCGGCCGGAGCGAAACGCCACGGGCGGGCCCCGAGTGGCTGGAGGTATCGAGGCTGCGAAAAGCGCGGCTGGATCGCATCGAGCGCGGCGCGGAGCCGGTACGTGAAGTGCGGCCCGAGCGGGTTGTCCTCAGTCTTCGGCATAAGACTCACTCTTGTCTGAAGGAAACGCCGCCCGCGCTTCAAGTGAGAAGGCGGCGTCGAGTTCAGCGCGAAGGCGTTCGCCCGCCTGGCGCAGCCGGGTGCCGATCGTGCGCTCGGAAACGCCGATCGCGGCGGCGATCTCGCGGTTGTTGTAACCGTGGTAGTGGCGCAGCACGATCGCCACGGCAAGCTTCGGGGGAAGGTTTCGAAGCGCTGTCAGGAGGTCCGGTCGCGTCGCCGCTTCGGCAGGATCGACGGACGCCGCGGGACGGCCGAGGCGGCGCAGGATCTCGCCCACGCTCCGCAGCTTCGCCCGGCGGCGGTAGGAGATCGCTCGATTGACCGCGATGCGGTGCACCCAGGCTTCCGCCGGCGCATCGGGACGCCAGCGCTTCCAGGCCTGGAACGCCTGGACGAAGGCGTCCTGGGCGCAATCTTCAGCTTCGTCCGGGTCGCGGAGGATGACCGACAGCGTCCGGTACACGCGCGGGTACGCGGTGCGGTACAGCCGGTCGAAATCATCCCGTGAACCGGGTTGGTAGCCCTCCCCCATAGCTCTGAATAACGGCTTAGGCTACTCGAGCATGCCCATCGTCTGGACGCAGGACCCCGCCGCCAACCAGCTCCTCGAGACCGACCCTCTTGCGCTGCTCATCGGGATGGTCCTCGACCAGCAGGTCAAGATGGAGAAGGCGTTCGGTGGGCCGTATGAGCTCAAGCGTCGGTTGGGCCACCTCGACGCCGGCAAGATCGCGCGGATGGACCCCGAGCGATTGGACAAGATCTTTCGCGAGCGACCGGCGCTGCATCGTTTTCCCGGCTCCATGGCGCGCCGCGTCCAGGCGATGTGCGCGGCGATCGAGAAGGACTACGGCGGCGACGCAGGCTCGGTCTGGCGCGACGCCCGGGACGGCGACGAACTGGCGGCACGGATCAAGAAGCTGCCGGGCTTCGGCGACATGAAGGTGCGCATCCTCGTCGCGGTGCTGGCCAAGAAGTTCGACGTCAAGCCGAAGGGGTGGGAGAAGCACGCCGCGACCTGGCATTCGGTGGCGGACGTCGACTCGGCCGAGTCGATGGTGCACGCCCGCGAGGTGAAGCGGGAGATGAAAGCGAAGAAATAGTTTCTGATAAGGTTTTGCCTCCGGCTCCGCCGCAGAGAGTGGAGCGGAATAGAGGAAACAAGATGAGATGAGAGATTGCACTCCCAGCCGAGAGCAAGCGCGGGCCCTGAGTCAGGAGTTCGCACTGGTCCCGGTTTACCGCGAAATCCTCGCCGACATGCTCACCCCTGTCCGCGCTTACACCCTGCTGTGCCCGCCGGGCGAGCCGGGGTTCCTGCTGGAGAGCGTCGAGGGCGGCGAGCGTCTCGCTCGCTATTCGTTCATCGGCGTCCAGGCGCGACCGCTCGAGCTCGGGACGGGAAATCCCCTCGACGCACTCGCGTCGGTGGCCGGTGAGCAGACCGCGCCGGTCAAGGGCGTCCCCCGTTTCCACGGCGGGGCGGTGGGCTACCTCGGCTACGAGACCGCGCGGCACTTCGAGCGACTGCCGCTCGCGAAGGGCGCCGCGCCACCGATGCCGGAGAGCTCCTTCGTGCGCGCCGAAGACCTGGCCGTATTCGATCACGTCACGCGCCGGCTCCAGCTGCTGACCATCCACCGGCCCGACCGCGAGGACTACGAAGACGCCGTCGCCCGCATCGACGGAATGGAGCAAAGACTCGTCGCTGACCAGGTGCCGGCGCAATCCCATGGGGCCGATGGCGTGAAGTGGCAGTCGAACGTGACCCAGGGCCAGTTCCACGCCATGGTCGACGCCGCGCGGGAGCACATCATGGGCGGCGACGCGTTTCAGATCGTGGTCTCGCAGCGCTTCCACAAGCCTCTCGCCGCCACGCCGTTCGACGTGTATCGCTGTCTTCGCGCGATCAATCCCTCGCCCTACATGTTCTTTCTCGCGCTGGGCGGCGACCGCCACGTGGTGGGCACGTCGCCGGAGAAGCTGGTGCAGGTGGAGGGGCGGCGTGTCGAGACGCGGCCGCTCGCGGGGACGCGGCGGCGCGGCGCGGACCCCACCGAGGATGTGCGGCTGGAGAAGGAGCTCCTCAACGACCTCAAGGAGCGGGCCGAGCACGTGATGCTGGTCGACCTCGGGCGCAACGACGTGGGCCGCGTGGCGAAACCCGGCACGGTAACGGTGGATCGGCTGATGGAGGTGGAGCGCTACTCGCATGTGATGCACATCTCATCGACCGTCAGCGGACAGCTGCGCGAGGGCAAGACCTCGCTCGATGCGCTGCAGGCCGCGTTCCCCGCCGGCACCGTCTCGGGCGCGCCCAAGATTCGCGCCATGGAGGTCATCGCCGACCTCGAGCCGGACCAGCGCGGCGTCTATGCGGGCTCGGCCGGATACGTGAGCTTCGGCGGAAACCTCGATATGGCGATCACGCTGCGAACGGTGGTGGTCGCGGAAGGCGTCGCTTACGTGCAGGCGGGCGCGGGCGTGGTGGCGGACTCGAGGCCAGAGCGCGAGTACGAGGAGACGCTGGAGAAAGCGGGCGCGATGTTCAAGGCGATCGAGATGGCGGAGGCGATGTGATGGGTCTAGCCATGATCGACAACTACGACTCATTCACCTACAACCTGGTGCAGTACATGGCCGAGCTCGGCGCGGAGCCGAAAGTCTTTCGCAACGACGGGGTGACGGTCGACGAGCTGGCGCAGTTCGACGGCGTGGTCATCTCACCGGGGCCAGGTCGTCCCGAGGATGCGGGAGTTTCGACCGAAGCGATCCGCGCGCTGAGTGGAAAGGTGGCGATTCTCGGCGTGTGCCTGGGCCACCAGTGCCTCGGCGAGGCGTTCGGCGGCCGTGTGATCCGCAACGAGCCCGCGCACGGTAAGACCTCGTGGATCCGCCACGACAACTCTGGCGTGCTGGCCGGCGTCAACGACCCGTTCGAGGCCACCCGCTATCACTCGCTCATCGTCGAGCGGTCATCGGTACCCGCGGACCTTCTCATCACGGCCTGGACCTCGGATGGCACGGTGATGGGATTGCGCCACGTGAAGCATCCGACCTACGGCGTGCAGTTCCACCCCGAGTCGGTGCTGACCAAGGAAGGCAAGAAGATTTTGGGCAATTTCGTGCGTCGGGCAGCGAAGTCCGCGGCATGATCGAGTCGATCGCGAAGGTCGTCAAGTGCCAGAACCTCACCGAGGACGAGGCTGCCGCCGCCTTCGAGGTCATCATGCGCGGCGACGCGACGCCATCGCAGATCGCCGGGTTCGTCGTCGCGCTGCGGATGAAGGGCGAGACGGTCGAAGAGCTCACCGGCTTTGCGCGCTCAGCCCGCGCCATGGCGACCCCGATCCATGTCAACGGCGCGCTGCTCGACACATGCGGGACCGGAGGCGATGGCCTGGCGACCTTCAACATCTCGACGCTGGCCGCCATCGTGTCCGCCGCGTGCGGCGCGCGGGTCGCCAAGCACGGCAACCGCGCCGCCTCGTCGCTTTGCGGCTCCGCCGATGTGCTCGAGAAGCTGGGCGTGAAGATCGACCTTGCGCCAGAAGGCGTGGCGCGCTGCGTGGAGGGGGCGGGCATCGGTTTCCTCTTCGCGCCGATCTTCCACCCGTCGTTTCGCTTCGCCGCGGTGACGCGCAAGGACCTCGGGCTGCGCACGGTCTTCAACATCCTCGGTCCGCTGTGCAACCCGGCCGGCGCAAAGTACCAGGCGCTCGGCGTCGCGGACGGCGCGCTCGCGGGCAAGATGGCGGAGGTGCTGATACGCCTCGGCGTCGAGCGGGCGATCGTCTTTCACGCGGCGGACGGCATGGACGAGCTCTCGGTTGCGTCGCCGTCCTTCGTGATCGAGATCGACGGAGAGCGAAAGGAATACGAGCTCGACCCCGCGGAGCTGGGCCTTGCGCGAGCGCCGGTCGAGTCGATGCGGGGCGGGGGGCCGGAGGACAACGCCCGCCTTGCGCTCGAGGTCCTCGGTGGCGCGAAAGGACCGAGGCGCAACGTCGTCCTCCTCAACGCCGCGGCCGCGCTGCGTGCCGCCGGGCTGGCGAGGGACTGGAAGGACGGGCTCGGCCTCGCCGCGGAAGCGATCGACTCGGGGCGGGCCGGCGAGGTTTTGCAGCGGTGGGCCAGAATCTCGCAGGAGTGAAGTCGGAGGATCTCTTGAGCCGCCTCGTCCTCGAGGCAAGGCAGGACCTGCAGCGCAGGCGCCACCTGATGGGTCCGGACCAGCTCGAGCTCGCGGTCGCCGCGTACACGCCGAAGGACTTCATCGGCGCGCTGCGCACGCCGGGGCTCGCCGTGATCGCCGAGATGAAGCAGCGCACTCCCACCATGGGTGTCCTCGCCGACGACTACCGCCCGGCGGACATCGCGCACGCCTACGCCGAAGGCGGGGCCACCGCGATCTCGGTGCTGACCCACATGGCCGGCTTCGGCGGCCGGGTCGACCACGTCCGCGCCGTTCGGGCGGCCACGCAGCTTCCGATCCTGCGCAAGGATTTCGTCACCGACCCCTTCGAGGTGGCCGAGGCCCGCGCGTGCGGAGCCGACGCGGTGCTCCTCATCGTCGCGGCGCTGGAGCCGGGACAGCTCAAAGACCTCGTCGCGCTGACCAAGAGCCGCGGCATCGCCGCGCTGGTCGAGGTGCACGACGAGGTGGAGACCGCCGCGGCGCTCGACGCCGGGGCGCTCGCGATAGGCGTGAACCACCGCGACCTGCGGACCTTCAACGTCGACCTGGCGTTGACCGAGCGGCTGCGCAGGCTTGTGCCGCATGAGGTCGCGCTGGTGGCCGAGAGCGGGATTCATTCCGCGGCGGATGCGCGTCGCATGCGCGAGGCCGGCGCGGACGCGATCCTCGTCGGCGAGATGCTGATGCGGGCGGGGGACCCGGCCGCCCAGATCAAAGAGTTGATGGCTTGATACGCATAAAGATCTGCGGCATCTGCGACCTCGAAGGCGCGAGCGCAGCAGTCGAGGCGGGCGCCGACATGATCGGCTTCCACTTCTGCAGCTCCGACCGCCACGTCACGCCCGAGGAGGCCCTGGCGATCCTCGATGAGCTGTCGGTCCGGCCCAAAGTCGTCGGGGTGTTCATCGATCAGCCCGCCGAGGAAGTGCGTCAGATCGCCGAGTACCTCGACCTCGATCTGCTGCAGCTGCACGGCTCCGAGCCGGCCGGCTTCGACGCCGGCCGTCCGGTGATGAAAGTGTTGAAGGTGAAGGACGGCGTGCTGCCCGATGCAGAACAGTGGCCCGACCCGATCATGCTCGACTCGTGGTCGGCCGACCAGCGCGGGGGGACCGGCCGGACCTGGGACTGGGACCTGGCGCGCCCCTTGCTTGCGGCGCGCCAGGTGTTCGTCGCGGGCGGTCTGGAACCGGGTAACGTGGGCAAGGTCGTGAGCGGGTTCAAGCCCTATGGCGTCGACGTGTCCAGCGGCGTCGAAGCTCGCGTGCGGGTCAAGGACCCTGAAAAGGTGCGCGCATTCATCCGCGCGGTGCGGCTCGCGGAGGTCCACTCCTGATGTCGCGTGCGGCGCTGACCCACCCGGTCGACGGACGGTTCGGTGCTTTCGGCGGGCAGTACGTGCCGGAGACGCTGATGAGCGCGCTCCACGAGCTCGAGGACATGTGGCACGAGGCCAAGGCCGACCCGCAGTTCCAGCTCGAGCTGGCGGGACACCGCCGTGCCTTCATCGGCCGGCCGACGCCGATCTACGCCGCGACCCGGCTGAGCGAGAAGTTCGGCGGCACGCACATCCACTTCAAGCGCGAGGACCTCTGCCACACAGGCGCGCACAAGCTCAACAACGCGGTCGGGCAGGCGCTGCTCGCGATGCGCATGGGCAAGAAGCGGATCATCGCCGAGACCGGTGCGGGCCAGCACGGGGTCGCGACCGCGACGGTGTGCGCGCGCTTCGGTCTCGACTGCACCGTGTACATGGGCACCGAAGACATGCGCCGCCAGTCGATGAACGTGCGCCGCATGAAGCTTCTCGGGACCGAGGTCGTCGAGGTCAAAAGCGGGTCGAAGACGCTCAAGGACGCAACCACTGAAGCCATCCGAGATTGGGTGACCAACGTGCGCACGACCCACTACATCATCGGATCGGTCGTCGGACCGCATCCGTACCCGGAGATGGTGCGTGACCTGCAGCGCGTGATCGGCGACGAGGCGCGCGAGCAGTACCTGTCGCTGGACGGCAAGCTGCCCGACGTGGTCGTGGCGTGCGTGGGCGGAGGCTCCAACGCGATCGGCATCTTCACCGCGTTCATCGACGACAGGGACGTAGCGCTGGTCGGTGTCGAAGCGGCCGGCAAGGGGATCCGCACCGGGCAGCACGCGGCCTCGCTCGTCGGGGGACGGCCGGGCGTGCTGCATGGGTCGTACTCCTACGTCCTGCAGGACGGGGATGGACAGATCCTGCCGACGCATTCCATCTCCGCGGGGCTGGACTATCCCGGGGTCGGGCCGGAGCACGCGTTCCTGCGCGACATCGAGCGCGTCGAGTACGTCGGGGTGACGGACCAGGAGGCGCTGGCCGCGTTCAAGCTCTGCACGCGGCTCGAGGGCATCATGCCGGCGCTGGAACCCTCGCACGCGATCCACCAGGCGGGTGTCATCGCGAAAGAGCTGGGGCCTGGAGGCCGCATTCTCGTCTGCCTATCGGGCCGCGGCGACAAAGACATGGACTCTGTCGATGGTGGCTGACGCCGGGCGCGCGCAGGGCGCACTTCACAACCAGACGCGGCTTGAAAATGCCTTGCGCGCGAAAGGCGACCTGAAGCTGGTCGCCTACATGATGGCCGGCCACCCGAACAGGAAGAGGTCGATCGAGGTGGGGAAGAGGCTCGCCGGATCGGGGATCGCGGCCCTGGAGATCGGCATACCGCACTCTGACCCGCTGGCCGACGGCCCGGTGATCCAGCGCGCTGGTCAGGCCGCGCTCGCCGGCGGCATGACGGTCGAAGGCGCACTCGAGGTTGCCAAGGCGGTCGCCGCGGAGGGCGTGCCCGTCGTGCTCATGACCTACATCAACCCGGTGCTGCAGCACGACTCGCGCAAGTTCGCCGCGGCCTCCGCGCAGGCCGGCGTGGCGGGCGTGATCATCCCCGACCTGCCGATCGAGGAGGCCGAGCCGGTCGCCGGCTGGCTGCGCGCGGCGTCCCTCGACACCATCTTCATGGTCGCCCCGACGACGCCTCCCGACCGCATCGCCACGATCTGCTCGCACTCGAGCGGGTTCGTCTACTGCGTGACGGTGACCGGTATCACCGGGGCGCGCAAAGAGCTTCCAGAAGGTATGTCCGACTTGTTGGCCGAGGTGAAGAAGCACACGCAGCTGCCTGTTGCGGCCGGCTTTGGCATCTCCCGCCAGGAGCACATGAAGACGCTTCGGGGCAAGCTCGACGCTGCGGTCGTGGGCAGCGCGATCGTGGACGAGATCGAGCGCGGTGGCGACGGCGTCGCTCTGGTCAGGGAGCTGCTGAAGGCATGCCGGTAAGAGGAATCCGCGGCGCGACGACGGCAAGCGCCAACACTGCGGAGGCGATCATGGAGGCCACCGAGGAGCTCCTGGAGGAGCTCGCCGGCCTGAACGACCTGGATCCGACCGAGATCGCATCTGCCTTCTTCACGACCACGCCGGACCTGAACGCGGAGTTCCCGGCGCACGCCGCGCGCCGCCTCGGGTGGCTGGGCGTGCCCATGCTGTGCGGACATGACATGGAGGTGCAGCAGCCAAATCCACGCGGTGTGGCGATGTGCGTGCGGGTGCTCCTCATGTACAACACGCCGCGGCCGCAGTCGGCGATGCGCTTCGCGTACCTACGAGGCGCCGAAGCGATCAAGGCAGACCTCGATTACTCACGGAGCTCGATGAAGCCGTGATCATCGTCATGTCGCACCAGGCGACGCAGGCGGAGATCGAGGCTGTCGTCGATCGCGTGGAGGAGATCGGCCTCAAGACCGAGCTCTCGCGCGGCGAGGAGCGGACAGTGATCGGAGTGATCGGCGGCAACGCCTACGCGTACCGGGACGCGTTCTCGCACCTCGGCGGAATCCAGGAGATCGTCCCCATCACCAAGCCCTTCAAGCTCGCGAGCCGGGAGTTCCGGAAGGCGGACACGGTGATCGATGTGGGTGGCGTGAAGATCGGCAACCACGAGGTGGTGGTCATGGCCGGACCATGCTCAGTCGAGGGTGAGGAGATGCTGCTCGAGACCGCGCGGCACGTCGCGGCCCAGGGCGCGCGGGTGCTTCGCGGCGGCGCTTTCAAGCCGCGCACGTCGCCTTACTCATTCCAGGGACTGGGCGAGTCGGCGCTGAAAATGATGGCGCTGGCCCGGGACGAAACGGGGCTGAAGGTGATCACCGAGGTCGTCTCGCCAGGCGACGTGGCGCTCGTGGCGAAGTACGCGGACATCCTGCAGCTCGGCACCCGGAACATGCAGAACTACGCGCTGCTCCAGGAGGCTGGGCGCTCGGGCAAGCCGGTGCTGCTGAAGCGCGGCATGTCCTCGACCATCGAGGAATGGCTGCTGGCCGCCGAGTACATCCTGTCGCAGGGGAACCGCGATGTGATCCTGTGCGAGCGCGGCATCCGCACCTTCGAGACGGCGACCCGCTTCACCCTCGACCTAAATGCCGTGCCGCTGGTGCGCGAGCTGTCTCACCTGCCGGTGATCGTCGACCCCTCGCAGGCGACCGGCAAGTGGTCGCTGGTGGGACCGATGTCGCTGGCGGCCGTCGCGGCGGGCGCGAACGGACTGATCATCGAGGTGCACCCGACGCCCAACCAGGCCCTGTCTGACGGTGCTCAGTCGCTTGACTTCGAAGCCTTCGACCGCCTGATGGTCGACGTGCGGCGCCTGCTCGGCTCGATGCAAAAACAGCTGGCTTAGCTCGCTGTGTCAACGGTCGCGGTCGTCGGACTCGGACTGATGGGCTCCTCGTTCGCGCTGGCATTGAAGCAGGCCCGACCGGACACCGTGGTCGTGGGCAGCGATGCCAACCCGCTGGCGGTGCGCAAAGCGCTGGACCGCGAGATCGTCTCCACCGCCAACACCGACCTCAGCGTGGTGACGATGGCGGACGTGATCGTGATCGCCGCCCCGATCAGCGCGCTGCGCGCGATCTTTGCGAAGCTCGGCGCGGTCGGGGAAGGCAAACCCGTCACGGACATGGCCAGCACAAAGGCGACCGTGATGGAATGGGCCGCCGCCGAAGGCATCGACCTTGTGGGCGGGCATCCGATGTGTGGAAAGGAGAAATCGGGCATCGATGCGGCGGACGGGTCGATGTTCGATGGCGCGCCCTGGGTGCTGACTCGGGATGTGGCGGACATCACCGACCTGGTCCGAGCGGTGGGCGCGCGGCCGGTGATCATGGACCCGATCACGCACGACCGGCTCGTCGCGGGGGTGAGCCACGTCGCGTTTCTTCTGTCGACCGGCTACGTGCTGGCACTGTCGCATCGCAGGGATTGGCCAGAGGCTTCGCGCCTTGCGGCCGGCGGCTTTCGCGACATGAGCCGGCTGGCCGCGGGCGACCCCGACCTCTACGCGTGGGTGGCGCGCACGAACCGTGAAAACCTTCTCGAGGTGCTCGACGCCGTGAGCAAGGAGCTGGGGCG